>Ga0070659_100003276_pt1 | contig 11519 bp, 9 predicted proteins | sample KBSC23metaG_FD_64666 | JGI IMG/M metagenome (GOLD analysis project Ga0070659, IMG submission 64666) | Corn rhizosphere microbial communities from Kellogg Biological Station, Michigan, USA - KBS C2-3 metaG | ecosystem: Host-associated > Plants > Roots > Rhizosphere > Soil ...
GGACTGTGTTTGGTGCCCAGGAGAGGACTCGAACCTCCACGGAGTTACCCGCTAGTACCTGAAACTAGTGCGTCTACCAATTCCGCCACCTGGGCTAGGTGAGCGGCGCATTTTACCGACCGCCAAAAAATTTGCAAGCCCTTGTTGTTCCGACAGCCATTCCGCCCCGGAGCGCCCGCCGGGGGCTTGCCAGCGTTACAGCCGTTACGCGCCTGGTGGTCTGCAGGGAGGGTGCCCCGCTGCTACGCTGCCGCACAGTTCCCCCGCAGTTTCCCCCCAATGAGGTTTGATCGATGATGAAACTCCGCCACGCCGCCACCGGCGCTTTGCTGGCCGCGCTTGCCACGTTTGCCCACGCCGCCCGCCCGATCTGCACGATCGTGGCCGATGCCGCCACGGGCAAGGTCGTTCTGCACGAAGGCCACTGCGACGAGCGTGTCACCCCAGCGTCCACCTTCAAGCTGGCGCTAGCCGTGATGGGCTACGACCACGGCTTCCTCAAGAACGAGCACGCGCCGGTCGAGCACTTCAAGCCCGGTGACGCAGACTGGGGCGGCGAGGCCTGGCACCAGCCCATCGACCCGGCGCTGTGGCTCAAGTATTCGGTGGTGTGGTATTCGCAGCGCATCACGCATGCGATGGGCGCGCAGACATTCCAGTCGTACGTGCGCAAGTTTGATTACGGCAACATGGATGTGAGCGGCGATCTGGGCAAGAACAACGGCATGGACCGCTCGTGGATCACCTCGTCGCTGAAAATCTCCCCGGAGGAACAGGTGGCGTTCATGCGCAAGATCGTCAACCGGCAGTTGCCGGTGTCGGCGCGCACGTATGACATGGTCGACCGCACCGTGCAGACCTGGCAGGTGCCGGGCGGCTGGGCCGTGCAGGGCAAGACGGGCTCGGCGGGGCCGGCGCCGGGCAACACGTCACCCGATGGCACGTGGGATCAGGCGCACGCTTACGGCTGGTTTGTAGGCTGGGCGAAGAAGGGCGGCAAGACGTACGTGTTTGCCAACCTGCTGCAGGACGAGAAGGTTGAACCGACGTCGGCGGGCATCCGCTCGCGCGACGCGATGCTCGAACGTCTGCCGGAAGTGCTGGCCTTTGCTGGGCGCTGATCGGGCCGTTGATAAGACCACTGACCTGCGTGTCTATGCACGGCGGTGTTCAGCGTGGCTGCGCACCGTCGCTTCATCCACGCCCAAGCGCTCGTGCAACTCATGCCAGCCCTTGGGCGTGACCAGCACCGCGCGCGAATTGCGTGCGCGCAGCATCCAGCCCGCATCACACAAGCGGCGCAGGAACTGCACACCGAGCGGCCCCGCCAGGTGATGCGTGCGCTCCGTCCAATCCAGGCATTGCCGCGCCAGCCCGCGCCGCGTCGGGCGAATCCCCCGCACATCGAGCCCCACGTCGCCAAACCAGACGATGCCAGCGGGCGTGATCTCGTATTGCTTGTCGGGCATCGGCAGCAGATAGCCGCGTGATTGCAGCGCCTGCGTGACGGCCACGCCCACCTGCCCCGCAAGGTGGTCATAGCAGCAGCGGCAAAACCCAAGCTCGCGCGCCTTCGGGCTGGGCGTGGTACGGCGCCCGGCGGCGGCAGGCGTGATGGCGGCCAGGTGCTCCAGCGCTTGCGCCACATGTGCGCCGGCCAGCCGGAAGTACTTGTGCCGTCCCTCGGTTTCCACCGCCACCAGGCCGCCGTCGAGCAGCTTGGCCAGATGCGCGCTGGCCGTCTGCGCGGTGACGCCGGCGGCATGCGCCAACTCGCCCGCAGGCAGCGCACGCCCGTCGAGCAACGCCGTGAGCATGGCCGCGCGCGCCGGGTCCGCAATCAGGAAGGCCGTGCCGGAAAAGCTGTTCGGATGCGACATGTCGGACTCCTCGGTTGACTCCATTCTAGGGACGCCCTTGCCGCGATGCTTCGACACGCATCGAAACGTCAGGCAGGGTGCCGGCACTACGCTGGGGCCATCCCTTGCTAGAGGTCTGAACATGGATGGAATCACGATGCAGCGTGCGCATGCCAACACCGCGCCGCTGACCACGTCACATAAGCGGCTGGTGCTGTGCGTGTTGTCGATGGCGGTGCTGGTGGCGCAAATCGACACGGCCGTCGTCAACCTGGCGGTGCGCCCGATCGGCCAGTTCTTCCACGCGGAGGTCGGCCCGCTGCAGTGGGTGATCGACGCCTACAACCTCGCCTATGCCGCGCTGCTGCTCAGCGGCGGCTTGCTGGCGGATTTGTATGGGCGGCGGCGAGCGTTTGTGTTGGGCGCGGTGGTGTTCTCGGTGGCGTCGGTGCTGTGCGCGCTGGCGCCGTCGATCGGCTGGCTGATTGGCGCACGTGCCATGGCGGGCGTGGGCGCATCGCTGCTGCTGCCGGCATCGCTGGCGATCTTGCGGGTGGTGTGGCGGGACCCGGGCGAACGAGCGCATGCGCTGGGCGTCTGGGCGGCATGCAACGGCCTGGCCATGGCGATCGGGCCGACGGCCGGCGGCGTGCTGGTCACGCATTTCGGTTGGCGCGCGGTGTTCTGGGTGGTGGTGCCGGTGAGCGTGGCCATCATGGTGCTGGCTGTGCGCGTGGTGCCGGAATCTACCGATGCCGCGCACCGCCGTTTCGATGCGCTGGCGCAGGTGCTGGGCGCCATCACGCTGGGCGGGCTGGCGTTTGCCGCCATCGAGGCGCATCAGGCGCCCGCCGTGGCGGCGAGCGTGCTGGTGATGGCGCTCGTGGCCCTCACCTGGTTCATCCGCGTTGAGGCGCGCCATGGCAGCGCCGCGCTGGTGCCGCTGGACCTCTTTCGCGTGCGCGAGTTTCGCGGCGCCATTGTCGCCACGGCGGGCATGACCTTCGGTATGTACGGCGCGCTCTTCCTGCTGCCGCTCATGTGGCAGAGCACCGGGCGCTTCAACGTCATTGGCGCGGGGATTGCTCTGATGCCGATGGCGCTGGTGTTCATGGCGGTGTCGCCCACGTCGGGCACCGTGGTGCACCGCTATGGCTCGCGGCTGGCGACGGCGGGCGGCGTGGGCATCATCGCGCTGGGGTTGCTCGCGCTGGGCGCGTTTTCTGGTGCGGCATCCGTGGTGCCGGCGGGCATTGGACTGGCGCTCACGGGGCTCGGCATGGGCTTTGCCACCGGGCCGCTGATGGGTGCTGCAGTGGGTGCGGTTGGGCCGGAACGGTCGGGCACGGCATCAGCACTCGTCAACGTGGCGCGCATGAGCGGGGCGACGCTGGGCGTGGCCATTCTCGGTGCGGTGTATGCCGTGTGCGGCAGCGGCGCATCGGGGCTGCGCGTGGCCATGTTGTGCGGTGGCGCGGTGCAGCTCGCTTGCGCCGCCGTCGCGTGGCGGCATGGTGCCGAGCGCCGCTGAGCCCGCACAACGTGCCCGCCGGCGCATCCCCAAAAAAATACCCGGCGAGGGGAATGCCGGGCTAAGTGGGATGGAAATCGGTGCGTCAGAAGCACGATACAAAAATTTCTTCATGCAGATTGAAAACAATCTCAAAACACAACATGCCTTTGAGGCTTTCCTCTAAATAAACGCGTGCTTGAATCGTCTTTAAGATTCGGGTTTCTCCTAGTCTCAGCGCTGTTTGCGGCGCATCGGCAAACGATTTCGGGGTAATGCGTTATTTTGGCTGCATTGAAAAATAGAATGAATCCATTCATCTCCTGTTTATAAAAATTCCGGGTTTTATTTTTCGACCTAGATTTAAATCGATTCCGGTGACGCGGTTCGCGCGCACGGCATTGTTCCGGCGACGCCGGCAAGCTCGGCACGCGCTGAAACTGGTCAACCGAACAAGGCCGCAGCCACGCTGAAAACCCTGGGCACGCCAGGGCCTCTGCTGCACCACAACATTCAACGGGGAGCCTCTGCAGCTCCCCCTTTGTGCTTGGTGCCACGCGGCACGGGGGCTGCTTGCGAGTTCTGCTCATGCGCCCGACCGTCATCCGGCACGGCAGGAATTCGTGAAAACCCTAGGAAACCCGCGCCCACCTTAGCGATTGGTTATTTGGCGCGAAAAGCATACGCTTGCTAGGTAGTACTACGTGTGGTTGCTGCGTACAGGTGCGGATGGTCTTTCGTAAGTGGCGCGATCAGAGTGCGCGCACAACGATAAGACGGAGAACCCGGCCTCCGGAGTCATCCGCTGCCATGTCTTGCGTGGCACCTCACCGGCGCATAACAACAACCAAACAACAACCGAAGTCCCTCGAACATCAGGAGACAACCCATGAAGTTCTTGCTCGCACTGCCATTCATCGGCCTGCTGTGGGTCCCGTTCTACAACCAGGAAACGCCCGCGCTCTTCGGCTTTCCGTTCTTCTACTGGTACCAGTTCCTGTGGGTGCCGATCACCTCGGCGCTGATCTGGATCGTCTTCAAGAACGGTCAGAGCAAAGGAGAAGAATGATGGACGGACACATCAACTGGACTGCGCTAGCGGTCTTTGTTTTCTTCTTCGCGCTGGTCACGGTGCTGGGCTTCGTCGCCTCGCGCTGGCAGCGTGGCGAATCCAACAAAGGCGCGCACATTGACGAATGGGGCCTGGGCGGCCGCAACTTCGGCACCTGGATCACGTGGTTCCTGGTCGGCGGCGACTTCTATACCGCCTACACCGTGATTGCCGTGCCGGCACTCGTATATGCGGTGGGCGCGTATGGCTTCTTCGCGCTGCCGTACACGATCCTGGTGTACCCGATCGTGTTCCTGATCATGCCCAAGCTGTGGAAGGTGGCGCATGCCAACGGCCACGTGACCGCGGCGGATGCGGTGTACGGCCGCTATGGCTCGCGCTCGCTGGAGTTTGCGGTGGCGCTCACGGGCGTGGTGGCGACGATGCCGTACATCGCGCTGCAGCTCATCGGCATGGAGGTGGTGATCAAGGCGCTGGGCCTGACGGGCGAGCTGCCGCTGGCGGCTGCGTTCGTCATCCTGGCGCTGTACACGTACTCCGCCGGCTTGCGCGCACCGGCGCTCATCGCCTTCGTCAAAGACATCATGATCTACATCGTGGTGCTGGTGGCGGTGGTGCTGGTGCCGGCCAAGCTGGGCGGCTACGGCGCGGTGTTTGCTACGGCGCATGATGCGTTTGCCCTCAAGGGCGGCGCCACGGGCCTGACGCTCAAGTCTGCGCAGTTCCTGCCGTTCGCCACGCTGGCCATCGGCTCGGCACTGGCGGCGTTCATGTATCCGCACACGCTCACCGGCATCTTTGCCGCGCGCAGTGCAGACACCATCCGCAAGAACGCCGTCTTCCTGCCCGCCTATACGGTGCTGCTGGGCCTGATTGCGCTGCTGGGCTTCATGGCCTATGCGGCGGGCGTGAAGGTCACCAACAACAACGACGTGGTGCCGGCGCTGTTCAACGCGCTGTTCCCGAGCTGGTTCACGGGCTTCGCGTTCTCGGCCATCGCCATTGGTGCGCTGGTGCCGGCGGCAGTCATGTCGATTGGCGCTGCCAACCTGTTCACGCGCAACTTCTGGAAGCCGTATGTGGCACCGGACATCACCGCCGCCGGCCAGGAAAAGGTCGCCAAGGTGATCTCGCTGATCGTCAAGGCGGGCGCGCTGGTGTTCATCCTCTTCCTGCCGACCAAGTTTGCGCTGGACCTTCAACTGCTGGGCGGCGTGTGGATCGTGCAGACCTTCCCGGCGGTGGTGTTTGCGCTGTTCAAGTGGTCCAACCGCTTCAGCGCACCGGCACTGCTGGCCGGCTGGGCAGCGGGGATGATCGGTGGGAGCTGGCTGGCGTTCTCTGATGGCATCAAGCCCGTGCACACCTTTGTGATTGGCGGCGACAAGTTCGCCATCTACACGGGGTTGACGGCGCTGGCCTTCAACGTTGTTGTGGCGGTGGTGGTGCAGTTGATTTTCGGCAAGCGTGGGGAAGCTGCGCAGGCTGTGCGTCAGGCGAGCTGATTCTGCGCCAAGGCGTTTGCATCATAGGGAAGGCCGGTACCGAAGGGTACCGGCTTTTTTTCTTATTCAAGTCTCCGCCGAATATGAGCAAATCGAACGTTTCCTCGGCAGGGGAAACGCTATCTCATAGCGTGACTTTTCCGCAGAGGTGTTAGACATAATCCCAACCTAACGGGGGGTGGCAATCTGTAACCTGGAGTTGCCCCCGCATCTCAGGACACTCGGACATCGTTAAGTTAAAGATGCCGCTGCCTTCCTGAACTCCCGCGGGGAACGGTATTTCAAGGCACTGTGCGGGTGGCGCTCATTGTAGTGTTCAAAGGCGATTGCCAGACGCGAGAGCGCCGTTGGCGCGTCGGGCTTGTCCATATATGCGACGTAGTCGTGCTTCATCGTTTTCACGAACGACTCAGCCATGCCGTTGCTTTGCGGGGAACGAACCGGCGTCGTCAGCGGCTCGAGGCCGAGCTCCCGAGCGAAGCTACGCGTGCGTTGGTCGGTGTAGGCCGAGCCGTTGTCCGTCAGCCATTCAATGCGCTGCTCAGCCTGCGTGGTGCCGAATCGCTGTTCAACGGCCGCGAGCATCACGTCACGCACAACGTCGCCGCTATGCCCGCCAGTCGTGGCGGCCCAACTGATGGCTTCTCGGTCGCAGCAGTCCAGTGCAAACGTGACGCGCAGCGGCGTGCCATCGTCGCACCGGAACTCGAAGCCATCCGAACACCATCGCTGGTTGCTCCGGTCTACGGCAACACGACCATCATGCCGGCGCCGGTCACGACGCGCGCCGGGACGGCGCAGCAGCAGTTGATGGTCGCGCATGACCCGATAGACACGTTTGTGGTTGATGCACGGGGCACCCGTCAGTTCGCTGCTACGACGCAGCAGCGCCCAGATACGCCGGTAGCCGTAGGTCGGCAAGTCCGCCACGTGCGCCTGGATTTCAGCAATCAGCTCGGCGTCATTGCTCGAGCGTGCACGACGGCCATCTTGCCAATCGGGCGAACGCCTTTGTTTGACCGCCACCGCAGAGCGCGCCACACCGAGAACATCGCAGACCGTCTTCATCGGTCGTCCTCCGGCAGCAAGGGCGAGCGCGCAATCAAGTTTTTTGAGCGGCCCCATTCCACGGCTTCTTTCAGGATTTCGACTTCCAGCGTCTTCTTCCCGAGCAAGCGTTGCAGCTCCCTGATTTCCTTGATGGCGGCGGCAAGCTCCGATGCTGGCACGACCGATTCACCCGCCTTGACCGCTGTCAGGCTGCCTTCCTGGTATTGCTTGCGCCAACCGAAGACCTGGTTGGCGTTCACGCCATGCCGGCGGGCTACCGCTGACACCGATGCTCCAGGCACCAACGTTTCCTGCACGATGGCGACTTTCTCTTGTGCCGTACGCCGGCGGCGACGCTCCGGCTCGGTCAGAATCTCGATGGGTTCCACGTAATGACTAGGCTTACTGATAGTCACAAGACTACTCGCTATTTAAGAGAGTCCTCGTGTCCTGAGATTCAGGGGGCCGCTCCATAACCGTCGTTTGCCACAATCTTCGTAGATCACAGATTGGTGACCCCGTCACCATTAGAACTGGGATGGACGAATGACCGAAAACGATACGTATAAGCTAAACCAGCTCATTCAAGACGCTGCGAAACACGGCGAGCTTGTGGTGTTCGTGGGCGCAGGCGCGTCCAGACTCTGTGGCAGTCCTGACTGGCATGGCTTTGCGAACCAAGTCGTCAACGCACTGGAGAGGGCCGACAAACTTTGCTTTCTTAAAGCCGAGCAGCTACGGGGATTGGGGGATCCGCGGCGCACCTTGTCAATTGCATTGACGCTTGCGAAAGAGTACGGGGTAGATATCGACTACGATGAAATTCTTCATCCTCCAAAACCCACTGCCGCTGGTATTGAGCTATACGACCTCCTTTCCAGCCTACAGCCCGTTTTCGTAACCACTAACTATGACAAGTGGCTTGACCAAGACGAGCCCCAAGAACTGGCGACTAGACTACCAGCGGAAAGCGAACCGAAACCGGTTCAAGGGCCGATCAAAAGGCGCAAGTACTACCTCCGAGAGCATTTGACCCCCGATCTGTTGACGGAGCGAGGTGCGGTGATCCATTTGCACGGCACTTACAGCAAGCCGGATTCGATGGTGGTTTCTCTGAAGGATTACATCGCGCATTACGCAGACCAGAGAGTCCAGGAGTTTCTCTCTGAGATGTTCAGGAACTACACGGTCCTGTTTGTGGGTTACGGTTTAGCAGAGCTGGAGATACTCGACCACATAGTTCGGTCCAACGAATCACTGACGAAGAGTACAGCTCAACGGCATCACTTCCTGCTCTATGCCTATCGCTCGACTGAATCGGTCCAGACAGATTTCATTAAGCACTTTTTCCTGGACCAGTGTGGTGTCGAGGTCCTTCCCTACTGCATTGATTCGAAGGGTTACCAAGAACTGATTGAGGTCTTCAAAGCTTGGAGTCCCGACCTCGATGTCCGCGATCCACCAACGTTGGATTTTCAGGCCCGCCTGGATAGATGTGTGGCGAGCCCGACTCCAAAGAATCGGGCCACGGCAATGCGTCTTGTACAACGCCATCCCGAACTAGCCGCCTACTTCATTAACTCTTTGAAGGACGTGGTGTGGTTTGCCGATCTCGATACTGCTGGCTACTTCAATAGCGCATACAACCCTGCAGTAAAGGTCATTGAGACTGAGCGGGGCACTATGTACCAAGCGGATGCATGGCCTGTGTTGCGCTATCTGGAACTTATCGCTGCAGTCGTTTCGGGGGCTCAAGCCAAACGTGTAGCAGACATTGTGCGTGCTGTTTCCTCCGATGCACAGAAAAGAAGGGTGGATAACTGGAGAACGTGGTGGTCGTTGGCAATCATCCTTTCTCGGCTACCACTCGAAGAAATTACTGCAGCGGATATCACCATGGCTCAGGGCTGGCTAAGCGGGCAGTTTGAAGCCAACATGGTGGGGCAGCCACTAGGTCAAAAACTTCTGTCTCGACTTTTAGATAGCTCTGACCCAGTCCACTGGCGGCTTGCGTTGTCATTGGTTGATACGCTTTCGATGCTGCGGAATTCGGGGGGAGTTGTATGACAGACAAGACTGGGGTTCTCGATAATTTTCATCTAGGCGAAATACTGAAGGAATCCGCGCGCAAGCTGGGGGAGCGATGCGGTGGCGCAGCAGTTTCTATGCTCTCCGAGCGCCTCGCTGAGAGCATTGGTCAGCCTGAAGAGGACCAGTATTCCTATCTATGGAGGTCAGCGATTGAAGAGCATTCTCAGGATGCTCACAGAGACGAATTTCGCGCGGTTCTTGTTGACGCGGTTCGTGACACCACGCTTGGCGCATTGAACGCAAATCCAGACGACACGCTCGGCGCTGTAAAAGCACTTCTTGAGTCCCCCTATCCGACCCTAGTTCGTGTAGGAATCTACGTTTGCGGTGAGGAATACGGCCGTGCCGGTTCACTCTTCTGGGAGTGTGCCAAGCCGAACTGGTTTCTCGACCTCACCTACTGGCATGAGCTCTTCTGGTTCATCAAAAAAGCTTTCACCAAGTTTTCGAATACCGAAAGGATTCAGTATCTAACCGTCGTAGATGCGGTCAAGGGTGACTGGAAAGACCCGTCGCGACAGGAGGAATGGGACGAAAGCCATCGTCGCGATCTGCTGCATCCGGCCCAGGGTTTGGGAGACCAAGAAGTCGACAAGAAATATTCGACTCTGGTGGAACGCTGGGGACCGGTGCGAGAACATCCGGACTTTCATTCATACACCACAACTGGCTGGGTTGGCGATCGCAGTCCGGTTGAGTCCGACGCACTGGTTGGGATGTCTAATGAAGAATTACTGAAGGTACTTAGGGAATTTGTGCCGGACACCCGTGCATTTGATGGCCCAACATATCGCGGATTCGCTTCGGCATTGTCCGCAGCGGTACGCGCCAGTGAGGACGGATTTGCCAGCCGAATCCCACTTTTCGCTGACCTAGCGCGGCCTTATCAGCACGGCCTACTGAGAGGATTGATAGAACGTTTGTCTAATGACAAGCGAGACATCGATTGGACTGCCGCATTGTCGCTTGTCCAATCCATTGTTTCCTCTCCCTCGTTTAAGAATGACGTGGATGCCGAGCGATCGGAAGGATGGGAACCATCAGTACATTGGGTGGTAGGCGATATCGCGGACCTCATCAAGGCCGCATCCAGCAATGAGCGTCAACTTGCTCCTGAGCTCCGCAACACGTGCATAGAGATTCTCAAAGTTATCTTAGCAGTTACGAGCCCGAAGGACCCCAAGGACTCGAACGATGCAGTTTCACACGCGATTAACTCACCGCGTGGCCGCACGTTGGAATCATTCTTCCTCGCTGCCCTTGCAATGCGACGCGATGAAGCGGCTACTGGGCAGTTGTCCGGAAAGACTTGGGCTGCAATAGGTTCCGTGCTTGATGGAGAGCTCGCCAGCAGTGACGCAGGCCGGAATGCAGAGTTCTCTGCACTGGCCGGAATGTACTGTGCAAACTTGCACTATCTGAATCCCGAGTGGACTGAAGAGAACTTCGATCGCCTGTTTTCGTTGTCAAGCGAGACGGCATGGAGATGTGCTGCGCAAGGGTTTTCGTATCAGCGCTATATGTACGATTGGTTGTTCACGAAGCTAGTTGATGGCGGCCACCTGAAGAGGATGATCTACCTAGAGGGATTGCCTGACCAAGTCTCCGACAGGGCACTACAGTTCCTGGGACTTGCCTATCTCGAAGGTAAAGAAAGGCTGGATGGCAGTACTTTACTTGCCGAGCTGATCTCCCAGTTGAGAGTTGGCGAACTGTCCAAGCTGTGCTGGTTCTTCTGGACCCTCAGGCCAAAGGATGGCACGTCCCCATACGCATTACAGATACAGGTTTTCTGGGAAAAGATTGCTGAGCAAATCCAGCAAAGCGGAACAGAAGTTCCCGGTCTTCAGTCAGCCCTCAATCAATTGGCAGCATTCCTTGATGATTTGACGCAGCCTATGGTCGAGGTTTGGGCGGCGGCAGCGGCGCACGCTCATGTCAAGTACCACGGCCCCGTCTTGGTTGAGAATCTGGCGCGTTTGGCTGGTAAGCGTCCTTTGGAAGTTGCAACAGTCTTTCGCGCTGCAATTTCGAATTTCTTACCCGACTTTCCTCCAGAGGAAGTGATTCGGTGCGTGACCGAATTGGCTGCGGCAGGTCAGAGGGAGGAAGCCGAATGGATATGCAATGCCTACGCTGATCGTCACTCTCAGCTATTGAAGGAGACGTACGATGTACTACGTGCTCAGCAACGTGTGAGTGACGGAGGAGAGTCGAGCGGTTCCTAACGCTAGGTGAAGTGCAGATGAGTTTTGCCTAGCTTTATAGGATGTGTTGCGAACCACTTCTAATGTCATCGGTTAAGGAGAAAGGGGAGTGTCAGGATTTCCGTGTTCAAGGCGGGGTTGAGATTCACACGGACGGTCGAACGAATCGCTCCGCGTAGAGGATAGCGAACTGGTTCATGGCCTGCTTCCAGTCATGAGCGGCAC
>Ga0070659_100003277_pt1 | contig 11519 bp, 11 predicted proteins | sample KBSC23metaG_FD_64666 | JGI IMG/M metagenome (GOLD analysis project Ga0070659, IMG submission 64666) | Corn rhizosphere microbial communities from Kellogg Biological Station, Michigan, USA - KBS C2-3 metaG | ecosystem: Host-associated > Plants > Roots > Rhizosphere > Soil ...
AGTCCATTATGGCCGGTCAAAACAGGCGGGCGCAGGCGGTGCCCGCGCCGAGGCCCACCGCGAGGCCGGAGTCCAACACCTTCGTCCGCAGGCCGAGCAGCCGCGCCGCGGCGGTGAGGAACTGCGACACGTCGCCGGCCTTCGCGGCCGCCGCCTCGGCCTGCGTGCCCGCGGCGTACCGGCCGGCCGCGGCCACGAAGACGGCCCATTCGTCGGCACCGGCCGGCGGCGGCGCGAGCCGGTCGAGGGACTGTGCCGCCTTGATCTGGATCGCGGCGCCCGCTTGGAGGTACGCCGCCGCGGCCCGCAGCTGCTTGCCGGTCAGCTTGCGCGGATCGCTCGGCCCGATCGGCGCCGGACCGCGCTTGCGCAGCAGTCCGAGCGAGGTCGCGCAGTCGGCGTCGGCGCGAGTGAGGTAGTCGACGGGCACCGCGGCCGAAGCGCTGATCAGGCCGGGGACGGTGATGCTCGGCGACGGGCTCGGTACGTCCGCACGCGGCGCCGGCTTGCCGCCGCCGCAGGCCGACGCCAGCAGCACCGGTACGGCGGCCAGCGCCGCAAGCGCCCGGCTCATCTAGTTCAGCGCGACGGCGCCGACGCCGCCGGGCATGACCGTCCGCAGGTTCTTGACGATCGCGCCGGTCGTCACGAGGACCGAGGCGCCGCCGGGGAAGGCGTCGGTGACGCCGTTCGTCGCGACCGCGACCGCGGGTTGTCCCTGGGCGATCGGCTTGAGCGCCTTGAGCCGCCCGGCAACGCCGCCGACGAAGATGACCTGGCTCAGGTGATAGCCGGGCAGCGTGCCGTTAGGAGTGGCCAGCAACAGCGCCGTCCGGTAGCCGTCCGGCGACGTGGAGGCGGCGACGGTGACGGCGTGGTAGCTGCGCCGGGCCCAGGTGTGGCCGCCGCTGCGCCAGTCCGCGGTCGACGAGTCGAACTTCAGCGAGTACAGGTAGCCGTTCTTCGCCGCCGCCCAGGCGGTGTTCGCGAAGAACAGCCCGGTGAGCGCCGGGGTGCCGATGAGCGCGGTGCCGACGGGCTTGCCGAAGTTGCGCCACGGCTGGCTGATCCCGGCCACGTTGCGGTTGGGTCCAATACGCAGCGAGGTCAACCAGAGGTCGCCGATGTTGGACAGCGCGGCGACGCCGAGCAGTGACTGCCCGCCGTTCAGGCCGTTGTCGAGCGCCGAGCTGCCGGCGGCCGCCGGCGTGCCGATGAACGTGACCAGCCGCCCCCGGCTGGTCGGTGCCGGCAGGTTCGTCCAGCTCACCGAGTCGCTGCGGACGGCGATCCGGCCCGCGGTCGTGCGCGCGACGTACATCGGTGCGAGCGACCCGGTCCAGTAGCCGACACCGGCACCCAACGCGTTCGGGTTCCACGTCGGCACGGCGCCGACCGCCGGCGGGGCGGCGAGCGAGCCGCCGAGGTCGCTGGCCTGGTTGATGCCACCGCGGTTCACCAGCAGGTGCCCGTTGGTACCCCGGCCGACGTACACGTTCTTCGGACCCGGGATGGACCGGACGGGGACGCTGACCGCGCTGAACCCGTTGCCGGACACCGCGAGCGACGACGCCTCGTTCAGGAAGACGCCGTAATGCACGGCGCTGATCACGTTGTCGCGGATGACGGTGCCGCCGACCGGATCCGCGGCGGAGCCGAGTACGGCGATGCCGGTCGTCGCGTCCGCGCCGGCGGCCGGATCGCCGACGGTGCCGCCGACCGGACCGAGGCCGGTCGAGGTGATCTGGTTGGACTCGACGACGTTGTCGTCCATGTAGGCGAGCGCCTCGTGCGCGTGCACGGTGACGCCGGGCAGGCTGTCGTTGGCGAGCACGTTGCCGCGCACGGTGTTCTGGTAGACGGCATCGCCGGCCGCGGCGACCGTGAGCAGGATGCCGGCGCCGGCGCCGGCCGCGCCGTTGCCGCTCGACGTGTTGCCCGAGACGACGTTGTTGAAGATGCCGAGCGCGAAGCCGCCGAACAACGTCGACTGGTCGTGTCCGGCGATCGTGATGCCGGAGCCGTGCGAGTTGTCTTCGACGGTGTTGTGCGTGATCGCGTTGCCTTCGGTCGGCACGCTCACCTGCGGGTAGCTCGACAGGCCGTCGTCGATCAGGATGCCGCCGCTGTTGTTGCGCACCGTGTTGTCGATGACGACCGAGCGGGTGATCCCGTCGAGGTGCAGGCCCGCGCCGCAGTCGCCCGCGACGTTGCCGTCGGCGGCGCACTCGCCGAGGTCGTCGGCGATCGACGTACCGAAGGATCGGTCGTTGTCCTGGATGACGTTGTTGGCGATCCGCAGCGCGTCCGAGTTGAACGCGAACAATCCCTCGGCCTCGGCGTTCTGGATGGTGAAGCCGCTGACGACGACGGCCGGGGTGATGACCGGTCCGGAGCTGCTGCCGTTCGTGGAGTTGTCGAAGTTGTCGCCGAGGTCGATGACGAGGCCGTTGTTGCGGCCGGTCGCGTCGATGACGACCGGGTCGTTGCTGGTCGAGTCCGCAATCAGTTGCAACGGCTTGGTCACCGCGACGCCGGTGTAGAAGAACCCGTACGACCCCGGCAGCGGGCCGCTGCCGGTCGAGATGTCGGCGCCTTCGGCGTAGGTGCCGGGGCCGACCAGCACCTCGTCGCCGGAGACCGCCTGCGCGACGGCGCGCGTGATCGTCGCGCACGGCGTCGCCGCCACCGTGCAGTCGCCGGCGTCGTCGCCGATCGCCGCGGCGACGTAGCGGATCGTGTGCAGCGTCACGGTCGTCGAGAGCGCCGAGGCCGGGCCGAGCGCGGTGTTGCCGCCGTACGACGTCGTCGGCACCAGCCGGAACCGCCAGCCGCCGCTGCCGAGACCGGCGACGTCCGCGCCGTTGCCGTCAGGGGTGCTCACGCACGCGGCGCACAGCCCGTTCGCGTCGTAGGCCAGGGCGGCGTAGCTGACGCTGACGCCGGTCGGCAGGTTGGCGTTCGACGCGGTGACGGTGACGGTGCCGTTGGCCGGGTTGGTCACGCTCTGCACGACCGGAGCGGACGGGACGAACACGGTCGCCGCACTCGACGCCGGCGACACGGCCGCGTTCGCGAGCACCGCGACGACCTGGTACGACACGAAGCCGGTGCCGGCGGTGACCAGTTGGGTCGGCAGCGAGGTCGCGGTGACGTTGTCCTGGTAGAGCGTGTACGACGTGCTCGGCGCGGTCGGCGTCCCGATGGCGCGGTAGACGGAGTAGTGATCCACGGTCGAGCCGCTGGTGTCGGTGGGAGCCGTCCAGCTCAACACCGTCCGGCCCTTGCCGTCGAGGGACAGCGTCGGATCCTGCGGCGCCGCCGCGGCCGCGACCGGAGCAGTCATCACCGTCGTGATGTCGGCGGTGACGACGTTGCTGTCCGGCCCGCTGCCCTGGGTGTTCACCGCCTTGACCTTGTAGGCGTAGTGCGCCGCGTTGAGGTTGTCGTCGGTGTAACCGGCCGTCTGCACCGCGGTCGCGATCTTGACGTAGCCGCCGCCGTTGACCGATCGGTACACGTCGTAACCGACCCCGCTGTCGCCGCCGAAGTCGGCCGGCGCGGTCCAGCTCAACGTCACCGAACCGGCGCCGGTCGCCACCGCCTGGCCACTCACCGTCGAGTCGACGGCGAGGCTCTGCGGCGCGGTCGGCAGCGTCTTCGGCGCGGTGACCTTGCCGGTCGCCGTACCCGGCGACTCCAAGCCGTTCGCGGTGTCGGTGACGGTGTAGTAGTACGCCGTCGCGGGGGTCACGCCGTCGTCCGTGAACGCGGGCTGCGCCGGGTCGGCGAGATCGCCGACGTCGACCGTGGCGATCGCACTGCCGCGCGACGACGAGTCGGTCGACCGGTAGACGGTGTACGACGTGACGATGGTCGAGTCCGGGTCGTCCGCGGGCGGCGACCAGGTGACGTCGACGGCGGAGTTGCCGGCCGCGAGACCGGCGGTCCCGGCCGTCGCGTCCGCCGACTCCGGGGCCGCGAGCGGCTGGTGCACCGACCAGGAGTCGACCGTCTGGGAGAGCAGATCCGCACTCGTCGCGCCGGTGAAGCCGACGTAGGCCGCGCCGGTCCAGGTCGACAGGTCGGTGATGACGCGTTGCGCCGTCGGGGTCACCGGCTTCGCCGCGTTGCCGGCGGCGGTGTAGAGCGTCAGCGTGTGGGTCGCCGCGACGTAGTCGATCCATGCCTGCTCGACGGTGCCGTCGTGGGGGTCGGCGTACGTCGCGTTCGCGTCGGACAGCGTGCCGTCCGTGCCGCCGAAGATCTCGTCGCCGGCCGCGGCGTCGAACGCGAACGCCTCGGACGGGCTGATCGCGCCGCTGGCGTCGCACGCGTCGGCGGCGTAGCCGAGGCCGGTGCCGCAGGAGCCGAGCGCCGACGTTCCGGCGTTCTGGATCGTGAACGTGAAGCCGTCGCCGACGTCCGCGGCGCCGGCGAGCGTCTCGTAGCGGAAGTGCGTCGCGAAGTCCCGGGCGGTGTCCAGCGGGGACGTCAGCCACACCGCGCCGGCCTGGTTGCCGGTGGTCTCGTCGGTGAGCTGGAGGGCGTTCCCGGCGGTGCCGGCCGCGCTGCCCACCAGCGACAGCGCGCTGGTGTCGCCGAAGTCGGCGAACTCGACGTTCACCGCGGCGGCGAGGGTCGCGTGCGCCGTACCGCCGACCGCCAGCGTCGAGGCCGCTACCGCGGCGACGCAGAGTCCGGCGAGAGGGCGCACAACTACCGAACAAACCACACCGGGGGGCGATTGTCCGGGCTTCGCCCAACCTCACAACGGGGCCCGGATCGATACCCTGCGTCGGTGCAAGCCCGCTCGGCGCTGTTCGACCTGTACGGCGACCACCTGCGCAGCCGCGGTGGCCCGGTGCCGGTCGCCGCGCTGGTCCGGCTGCTCGGCCGGCTCGACATCGCCGCCCCGGCGGTCCGGACCGCCGTGTCCCGGATGGTGCGGCAGGGCTGGCTGGTCCCGGAGACCACCGAGCTAGGCCCGGGCTACGCGCTGACCGAGCGGGCGCGGGAGCGCCTCGACGAGGCCGCCGTACGGATCTACCGGCACCAGCCGCTGCCCGATTGGGACGGCCGCTGGTCGCTCGCCCTGCTCGCGCACTCGGCCGACCGGGTCCGCCGCGAGCGGATCCAGCGCGGGCTGGAGTACCTCGGCTACCGGCAGATGCAACTGGACAACTGGATCGCGCCCCGGCACTCCCCCGAGCTGGCCGGCATCGCCGCGTCCGAGGGGCTCGCGGTGACGCACTTCCGGGCCGAGTACGACGGCGACGAGGCCGAGCTGGTCGAGCGGCTGTGGCGACCGGCCGAGCTCGGCGCGGCATACCGGCGCTGGCTCACCGAGGCGCGCGAGATCGTCGCGGCCGAGCCCGCCGACGCCGGCGACGACGGTGCGTTCGCCGTCCGCAGCCGGCTGCTGCACGAGTGGCGCAAGTTCCTGTTCGCCGATCCCGGCCTGCCCCGGTGCCTGCTGCCGGACGAGTGGCCGGGCGATGCGGCGGCGGCGTACTTCGACGAGCAGACGGCGCGGCTCGCCCCCGGCGCGACGAGGTTCGTCGACGCCTGCCTCGCTGGCCCCACATGACCGGGAGGGAACCATGAGCGACACCATCCGCTACGACGTGTCCGACGGCGGCGTCGCGACGATCACGCTGGCCCGGCCGGACGCGCTCAACGCGCTCACGGTCGAGATGAAACTGGCGTTGCTCGACGCGCTGGGCCGGGCCGCCGAGGACGACGTGCGTGCGGTCGTGCTGACCGGCGAGGGGCGGGCCTTCTGCGTCGGGCAGGACCTGCGCGAGCACGCCGATTCGCTCGCGTCGGGCGCTACGGATCTCGACACCGTGCGCGAGCACTACAACCCGATCGTGCGCGCGCTGTCGGGGCTGGCGAAGCCGGTCATCGCGGCGGTCAACGGCACCGCCGCCGGCGCCGGCGCGTCGCTCGCGTTCGCCTGCGACCTGCGGCTCGCGGCCGACAACGCGAGCTTCCTGATGGCGTTCGCCCGGGTCGGTCTCGGGCCGGACTCCGGTGCGTCGTGGACGCTGCCGCGGCTGATCGGTCACGGCCGGGCGCTGGCGATGCTGATGCTCGCCGAGCCGGTCGCGGCCGCGCAGGCGCTGGAGATGGGATTGGTCAACGCGGTCATCCCGGCCGCCGACCTGCCGGCCGCCGCGGCCGAGCTCGCCGGCCGGCTCGCCGCCGGCCCGACGCAGTCCTACGCCGCGATCAAGCGGACGCTGGCGACGGCGGCGGTGAGCGACCTCGACGCCGCGCTGGAGGCCGAGGCCGCCGCGCAGGCCGCGCTCGGCCGGACCGCCGACCACCAGAACGCGACGAAGGCGTTCCTGGCCAAGGAACCGGTCACCTTCACCGGCCACTGACACCCGCGCCTGCGCCCTGCCTGCGCCTGCCCACCCAATCGCGCGCTGGTTCGCTTCTAGGCGAACCACGGCGCGATTGCCCGATGACGCGGCCCCGATCGCCTTCGCGGTCAGCGGCGGAAGCAGTCGGCGAGGTGGTCGTTGACGAGGCCGGTCGCCTGGAACAACGCGTAGAGCGTCGTCGGCCCGACGAACCGGAAGCCGCGCTTGCGCAAATCCTTCGCCAACGCCTGCGACTCCGGTGACGCGGCCGGCACCTCGCCGAGGCCTTGCGGAGCCTTACGGCGGCCGCGCGGCGCGGCCTTGCTGACGTGCTTGAGCAGGCCGCCGTCGAGGTCCAGCGCGGCGCGGGCGTTGCCGATCGCGGCCTCGATCTTCGCCCGGTTGCGAACGATGCCGGCGTCGGCGAGCAGCCGGTCGACGTCGTCCGGGCCGTAGCCCGCGACCTTCTCGAGGTCGAAGTCGTCGAACGCCTTCCGGAAGCCGTCGCGCTTGCGCAGGATCACCAGCCACGACAACCCGGACTGGAACGCCTCGAGGGTCAGCCGCTCGAACATCGCCTGGTCGGTCGACAGCGACCGACCCCACTCGGAGTCGTGGTAGTCGACGTACTCGGGTGCGGACAGCGCCCACGGGCAGCGCAACTTCCCGTCGGCACCGGCGACCGCGCCGCTCATTCCGCCGCCTCCGCCGCGTCCCGCCCGGCGGCGGCCGGTTGCTCGTGCGCGAGCAGCGCGGCGTGCAGCGCGGCCATCGCGGCATCGACGTCTTCCATCCGGTAGCCGTAGACCGCCGTGCGGAACCGCATCGTCGCGAAGTCGGCGCTGGTCAGCAGCCGGTCGGCGGGCAACGCCGGGTCGTCGGTGTCCGGCCGCACCGGTGACAGCCCGCCGCCGAGAGACGCGAGCAGCAGCGCGAGCACGAGCACGACGATCGCGCCCAGCACGACCTCGACGAAGAACACCGGCCACCTCCATGCGAGATCGTGTCACGGTGACCTTGCAGCTGCGACGACGTACCTTCGGCCCCGACGATCTGCTCGTCATGGCGATTCTCAATCGCACGCCGGACTCCTTCTACGACCGGGGCGCGACGTACGACGACGAGCCGGCGCTGGCCGCCGTCGAGCGGGCCGTCGCGGCGGGGGCGGACATCATCGACATCGGCGGCGTGAAGGCCGGGCCCGGCGACGACGTGGACATCGCCGAGGAGGTACGCCGCGTCGCGCCGTTCGTCGCCGCCGTACGGGAGCAACACCCGTCGCTCGTCATCAGCGTCGACACCTGGCGGGCGCCGGTCGCGGACGCCTGCCTCACCGCCGGCGCGGACGTCGTCAACGACGCATGGGGCGGTGTCGATCCGGATCTTGCGAGGGTCGCCGCCGCGCACGGTGCGGCGATCGTCTGCACGCATGCCGGCGGCGCCACCCCGCGCACCCGGCCGCACCGGGTCGGGTACGACGACGTCGTCGCGGACGTGGTCGCGACGACGACGGCGCTGGCCGAGCGGGCCGTGTCGCTGGGAGTCGACGAACGCTCGGTGCTGATCGACCCGGGTCACGACTTCGGCAAGAACACCTACCACTCGCTCGACGTGACCAGGCGGCTCGGCGAGCTCGTCGCGACCGGCTGGCCGGTGCTGGTGTCACTGTCCAACAAGGACTTCGTCGGCGAGACGCTCGACAAGCCGGTGCCGGAACGGTTGGTCGGCACCCTCGCGACGACCGCGGTCAGCGCGTGGCTCGGCGCGCGGGTGTACCGGGCGCACAACGTCGCGGAGACCCGCCAGGTGCTCGACATGGTGGCGAGCATCCGCGGCACCCGGCCCCCGGCAGTCGCCCGCCGCGGCTTGGCCTAGTCCAAGAAACCTCCGGTGCCCGCGTAAGCAAAGGGCCTTGATCGTCGTATCCCTAATGGCAGGAATCAGCGATGGCCGCGCCGGTCCATCCCGCCTTGGGACGGCGCGGCCACAAAGTCGGAGGGGATCAATGAAACTGACCACGTTCTTCAAGCGAGCTGTCGTCCTCGTCGCCGGGCTCGGCCTCGGCGGGCTCAGCGTCGCGACGGCCCCCAGCGCGTCGGCAGGAGTCGGTGCGAATCTCGGCATCGCTTTCTGCAACTCGTGTGGCGGTGGCCCAGCGAACATCGTGTTCACCGGTGCCGCTCAGGAGATCCCCACCCTGGGGACGTCTGGGCTCGTCGACGTTCCGGTCACGTGCGAGGGTGTCGCCGACAACGCCGTTCTCAACAACATCGCGATGCACTGCTGGCTGCACGACAGGAGCACCGGCGCCAACTACGACGCCTCGCCGATCAACTCGTTCGGATACCCCGGCAACGTCGCGACCGAGGACTTCCTCGTCCAGAACATCCCGGCCGACCCGTACGACCTGTGCATGGACGTCTCGTACACGATCGGCACGTTGACCTGGAGTCTTCCCTTCAATCAAGCCGCCTGCTTCCAGCCCCTCTAGATTCCGTCGTCCGGCACGCCGGGCTCGGCTTCGAGGATTTCGTCGCCGGCCGGCGGCAATACGAGCGTCGGTCGTTCGAGCGCGTCGAACGCGGCGGTCACGGTCGTCACCCACGTGATCGCGTCGTGCACCGAAGGGCGAGCGAACCCGCGTCGTACCAGCAGGTCCACCTGCTCCCGCAACGGCGCGAACACGCCGTCCGGGTCGAGCACGACGACCGGCTTGTCGTGCATCAGCAACACGCGCGAGACCCAGATCTCCATCAGCTCTTCGACCGTGCCGATGCCGCCGGGCAACGTGAGGAATGCGTCGGCCCGCCGATCCATCTCGCCCTTGCGTGCGCGCATGTCGTCGGTGACGACGAGCTCGTCCGCGTCGTGGTCGGCAATCTCGGTCCGGGTGAGCGCATGCGGGATGACGCCGACGGTGCGGGCACCGCCGGCTCGTGCCGCACGCGCCACCGCGCCCATGCAGGACACGCTGCCGCCGCCGCTGACGAGGTCGTGCCCGCGGCGGGCGAGCTCGGTGCCGACGTCGCGGGCGAGGTCGACGTACGTCTGGTCGATCCGCTCGCTCGACGCGCAGAAGACGCAGATCGTCGCCATCAGTGGCGATCGGGGCGTTGCGCGTTGGCCGCGACGATGATGCGGACCGCCTCGTCGACGTCGTCGGTGAGCTGCAACAGGTCGAGGTCGACGGCGTTGATCGCGCCGGCCGCGAGCATCGTCTGGCGCAGCCAGTCGACAAGGCCGCGCCAGTAGTCGGTGCCCAGCAGCACGACCGGGAACGACGTGACCTTGCCGGTCTGCACGAGCGTGAGCGCCTCGAACAGCTCGTCCATCGTCCCGAACCCGCCGGGGAGCACGACGAACGCCTGCGCGTACTTGACGAACATCGTCTTGCGGGCGAAGAAGTAACGGAAGTTCAGGCCGACGTCGACCCAGTCGTTGATCTTCTGCTCGAACGGCAGCTCGATGCCGAGCCCTACGGAGAGTCCGCCGGCCTCGCAGCAGCCCTTGTTGACCGCCTCCATCAAGCCGGGTCCGCCGCCGGTGATGACGGCGAAACCGGCCGCCGCGAGAGCGGCGCCGAGCCGCTCGGCGATCGCGTACTGCGGCGTCTGCGGGCGGATCCGCGCCGAGCCGAACACGCTGACCGCGCGCGGCAGTTCGGAGAGCAGCCCGAAGCCCTCGACGAACTCTGACTGGATGCGCAGCACCCGCCACGGGTCGGTGTGCACCCAGTCGCTCGGACCGCGCGAGTCGAGCAGCCGCTGGTCCGTCGTACTGCCTTCGACGGCCTGCTGGCCGCGCAACGTCACCGGGCCGCGTTGCTTCTCCCGTGCCGGTCGGTGGCGTTCCGGTGCGCGCTCTTCGGCGAGGTTCTGCGCGGGGCGATCGGGGTCGACGGGCTGAACCATAGGAGCAAGCTATCCGGCGAGATAGCCGCGTAAAACGCGCTCGCACTCGCCGATGCGCGGGATCTCGACGTACTCCTCGCGGGTGTGCGCGAGGTTCGGGTCGCCCGGGCCGAAGTTGACGGCGGGGATGCCGAGCGCGGCGAACCGGGCGACGTCGGTCCAGCCGAGCTTGGCCACCGGCTCGCCGCCGACCGCGGCGACGAACTCGGCGGCCGCCGGCTCTGCCAACCGCGGCAGCGCACCCGGCGACGAGTCGGTCGGCACCACCTCGAACGGCGCGAGGATCTCCTGCACGTGCGCGAGCGCCTGTTCCTCGTCGCGGTCCGGCGCGAACCGGTAGTTGACCGTGACGGTGCAGCGATCCGGTACGACGTTGCCGGAAACGCCGCCCTCGATCCGCACCGCGTTCAGCCCCTCGCGGTACTCACAGCCGTCGATCACGACCCGGCGAGCGTCGTACGACGCGAGCCGCGTGAGCACGTCGGCGGCGCGGTGGATCGCGTTGTCGCCGAGCCACGATCGCGCGGAGTGCGCCCGCTTGCCGGGGACGACGACGATGGCGCGCAGGGTGCCCTGGCAGCCCGCTTCGACGCGGTTCGCGGTCGGCTCCATCAGCACCGCGAGGTCGGCCTTGAGCCACTGCGGTGAGTTACGCGCCACCCGGCCGAGACCGTTGCGCGCCGCCTCGACCTCTTCGTTGTCGTAGAACAGCCAGGTCACGTCGTGCTGCGGCGCGTCGAGGCTGGCCGCGACCTTCAGCATGACCGCGATGCCGGCCTTCATGTCCGAGGTGCCGCAGCCGAACAGCCGGTCGCCGTCGCGGCGGCTCGGCAGGTTGTCCGCGATCGGCACGGTGTCGAGATGGCCGGCGATGACGACCCGGTGCGGGCGGCCGAGGTCGGTGCGCGCCGCGATCGCGTCGCCGTCGCGTTCGACGGTCAGGTGGTCGAGTTGGCGCAGCGCGCGCTCGACCTCGTCGGCAAGCCGGCTCTCGCCACCGGAGACGCTGGGCACGTCGACGAGGCTCGCGGTGAGCGCGTCACCGGGGAGGGTGAGGTCGATCATCGGCTCCCACCCTATGGTGGCCCGCCTATGGTTGACGCGATGGCATTCCGGGACGAGGCCGCGGTGGCGGCCGGGGTGGCGACACACGCCGACGACGGCCGGCTGCTCGACGCGTGGTTCCCGGCGCCGGCGCTGGGCGCACACCACGTCGAGCTGCTCGACGTCTCGACCG
>Ga0070659_100003280_pt1 | contig 11516 bp, 9 predicted proteins | sample KBSC23metaG_FD_64666 | JGI IMG/M metagenome (GOLD analysis project Ga0070659, IMG submission 64666) | Corn rhizosphere microbial communities from Kellogg Biological Station, Michigan, USA - KBS C2-3 metaG | ecosystem: Host-associated > Plants > Roots > Rhizosphere > Soil ...
GTTTCCAGCAGGGCGCGCGAGTAGCGGCTGGGTCGCTCGGTCCACATCCGCGAGATCCACGGATGCACGTCCTGGCGCACCTGGTAGCGGAAGCCGGAGGCGACTTCCTTCAGCTCGATGCCGCGGCCTTCGCAGTCGCCGGCCAGCGATTCCAGCGCCTGCGCGATCTGCTGCGAGCCGACTTCCTCGTCCTCGTTGAACAGGTCGCCGAGCTGATGCACGGTCATCGGCTGGGTGGACGCCAGCAAGGCGGCCTCGATGATGGGTTTGAGTTGGTCGATCTGCATGGGCTTGGGTCGGATGCCGGTTCGGCGTGGGTCGTTCAACGGGTGGGTCTCATTCGCCGGACGATTCGATCAGCGCCGATTCGCCCGCTTGTGCATCGTCCGCCGGCAGGTCGGCGGGTTCTTCGCTGTGGCTGGCCCTGGCCTTGACGTAGATCGGCGCCAGCGGCACTTCCTGCACGATTTCGATCAGCATTTCCTTGGCCAGCTCCAGCATCGCCAGGAAGGTCACCACGATGCCCGGGCGGCCCTCGGCCAGGTCGAACAGATCCTCGAAACGCTGGAAGCTGTTCTCGTTCAGCCGGCTCAGCAGCTCGCCCATGCGCTGGCGCACGCTGAGCGCCTCGCGCTTGATCGCGTGATGCCCGAACAGTTCGGCCCGGTGCATCACTTCCTTCAGCGCCAGCAGCAGTTCGGTCAGCTCCAGCGGCGGCGGCAAGCGGATCACGTTGCGCTCGCCCACCTCGGCGTGAACCGTCACGCTGTCGCGCTCCATGCGGGGCAGTGCCTCGATATCCTCGGCGGCCCGCTTGAACCGTTCGTATTCCTGCAACCGCCGTACCAGCTCGGCGCGGGGGTCTTCCTCAAGCCCTTCCTCGGCCGGTGGCCGCGGCAACAGCAGGCGCGACTTGATCTCGCCCAGGATCGCCGCCATCAGCAGGTATTCGGCGGCCAGCTCCAGCCGCATCACGTCACGCATCAACTCGATGTAGGTCATGTATTGCCGGGTGATCTCGGCAACCGGGATGTCCAGGATGTCGAGGTTCTGCCGGCGGATCAGGTAGAGCAGCAGATCCAGCGGCCCTTCGAATGCCTCCAGGATGACCTCGAGCGCGTCCGGCGGGATGTACAGATCCTGCGGCATCTGCAGCATCGGCTCGCCGCGCACGATGGCCAGCGGCATTTCCTGCTGTTGCGGCACCGCTGCAAACGCATCGGGTACGGCGGCGCTGGGGACGGACTGCTCGACGACGGGTTCAGTGCTCATCAATGCCTGTCATGGAGCCGTGTTCAACGGCTGGCAGTAGGTTCAACATGGTCGAGGTCGTTCATCCGCAGGCATGCCGTGCCGGTTCGTGCTCGGGATGTCCGCGCTCGAACGCGTCGTTGAGGCGGCGTTCCCGGGTATCGCGTTCCTGTGCATCTCAAAAACCGAGGCGCGGTCGGCGCCCTCGTCACGGCCGGCATGATGAAGCCACGGATGGTGGTTCGGTCAGGCGGGTCGTCAGCGACCATGGCGCATCTGTCACGGGTCGTCGGCCACGATAACAGAGCAAGTCAGCAGGCGGACAACTTGACGCCGCTGGCTCTTTGCCGGTCAGTCTGGGTACTTCGGTGAACAACCATGGAGCGCCGAATGGGCCGGCCGCGGACAAGTTCCATGGAGCCACGCGTGCTCAAAGAGTAATGGTACACCGGCAACAAGTCCAGTCGACGCCAGCGAGCGAGGCGGCGAGCGGATGAACGGGACACGGGCCGCCCGGGGTTCATGTCGGTGCGCGCAGCAGGCACAATAGGGAGTCCTGCCGGGAGCGGATCCACGGGCGCCACCGTCTGTGGCGACGCGTGACCCAATGTGACGCTGTAGGACAAGCTTGGATGCGGCGACAACGCGGCGTCGGGTTGCCGCGTTTTCCGAGGCGGGGTTTCGCCGGGTCGGGAGCGCGCGGCGGGCTGGTGTGCCGGTGGCTTGATTGATGGCATGGCAATTGCTTCACACGGAGCAACGAGTCGGTGTCGCGACGCGGTTCCGCGCGACGAGAAGGGCCTGCTCCGACAAGCGGGTTTACCGAAGATCAGAATGGCGCGTCCCTGCCCGGGCAGGCGCAAACGCAAATAGGCGATACAGCTGATGGCGATCGACAAACAGGGAAATGATCGTGGCGAGCCGGAAAAATTGCGGCCGGCGCGCATGCAGATCGAGACGACGGTGCTGATCAGCCGCCATGGCGAGTCGCACCCCACCGAGCTGGTGGACATCTCGGCAACCGGCGCGCTGTTGCGGCGGCCGCTGGGCTGGACCGGCGAGTCGGGGCAGAGCTGGGTGCTCGACATGATTTTCGGGCACAACCTGCACATCCATCTGGAAGCGACGGTCGCGCGCATTTCCGATCATCACATCGGCTTTTCGTACAGCCGCATTCCCGAGGACAAGCAGGTGCCGCTGTGGAACCTGCTGGGCGGCTATGCCGACATCCTCGAATACTGGAAGGACAGCTGAGCCGGGGCGACGCCACCCTTCAAGAGAAAGGCCCGCACGGTTCGCGCGGGCCTTTCCTGTTTTCGGCCCGGCTACCGTCTCAGGCCTTGGCCTTGTTCTCGTCGCGCAATTCGCGGCGCAGGATCTTGCCCACGTTGCTCTTGGGCAGGCTGTCGCGGAATTCGATCAGCTTGGGCCGCTTGTAGCCGGTGAGGTTCTCGCGGCAGAACTGCTTGAGCGCCTCCTCGGTGAGGCCCGGATCCTTGCGCACCACGTAGAGCTTCACCACTTCGCCGGAATGCTCGTCGGGCACGCCGACCGCCGCCACTTCGAGCACGCCGGGGTGGGCCATCACGGTGTCCTCGACCTCGTTCGGATACACGTTGAAACCGGATACCAGGATCATGTCCTTCTTGCGGTCGACGATGTAGAAGTAGCCGTTCTCGTCCATCTTCGCGATGTCGCCGGTATGCAGCCAGCCATCGCTGCCGAGCACCTTGGCGGTTTCCTCGGGGCGCTGCCAGTAGCCCTTCATCACCTGCGGACCCTGCACCATCAACTCGCCGACTTCGCCGACCGGCAGTGGCTCGCCGTCTTCCGACCAGATCGCCACGTTGGTGGACGGCACGGGCAGGCCGATCGAGCCGTTGTATTCCTTCAGGTCCAGCGGATTGATGCAAACCGCCGGCGAGGTCTCGGTGAGACCGTAGGCCTCGGCCAGGGTGCAGCCGGTGACCTGTTTCCAGCGCTCGGCCACCTTGCGCTGCACCGCCATGCCGCCGCCGAGAGTCAGATGCAGGCGCGAGAAGTCCAGCTCGGCGAAGCCGGGGGTATTCAGCAGGCCGTTGAACAAGGTGTTGACGCCGGTGATCGCGGTAAAGCCCGAAGCCTTCAGCTCCTTGACGAAGCCGGGCATGTCGCGCGGGTTGGTGATCAGCCAGTTGAGGCCGCCCAGCCGGGCGAAGACCAGGCCGTTCGCCGTCAGCGAAAAGATGTGATACAGCGGCAGCGCGGTGATGATGACTTCCTCGCCGCGCTTGACCAGGTCGGTGCCGATCCAGGCATTCGCCTGCAGCATGTTGGCGATCATGTTGCCGTGGGTCAGCATGGCGCCCTTGGCCACGCCGGTAGTGCCGCCGGTGTACTGCAGGAAGGCGATGTCGTCGTGGCCCATCGTGACCGGCGGCAACGGGTGCGCCGCGCCTTGTGCCAGCGCATCGCGGAAGCGCACCGCCTGCGGCAGCTCGAACGCGGGCACCATCTTCTTGACGTGCTTGAGCACGAAGTTGATCAGCGCGCCCTTGGGAAAACCGAGCAGGTCGCCGATGCCGGTGGTGACGATGTGCTGCACGTCGGTTTTGGCAACCACCTGTTGCAGTGTCGCGGCGAAGTTGTCCAGAACTACGATGGCCTTGGCGCCGGAGTCTTCCAGTTGGTGCTTCAGCTCGCGCGCGGTGTACATCGGGTTGGTGTTGACCACCACCAGGCCGGCACGCAGGGCGCCGAACAGCGCGATCGGATACTGCAGCACGTTCGGCAGCATGATCGCGACGCGATCGCCCTTGCCGAGCTTGAGCACGCCGGTGAGGTAGCCGGCGAACTGGCGGCTCATCTCGTCGATCTGGCCGTAGTTGAGCCGGCGGCCGAAATTGGCGAATGCCGGGCGGTCGCGGAAGCTGGCGAACGCCTCCTCGAGCACGGCAGGAACCGAGGCGTACTGGCTGGCGTCGATCTGCTCGGGCACGCCGGCCGGGTAATGTTCCAGCCAGGGACGTTCGTTGCTCATGCTCTGGGTTCCCCGTGTTGTCGATGATCGTGCGGCGATGGTGGAATCGGGATGCTGAAAGCATCCATCATGGGCCATGCGCCGGTTCATTGGAGCATACGCCCGCGTACAGCGGCAAGCCGCACTGCAGTGAGCTCCCTCGATGATTCGATTGAGAAAAATCCTCCGCGCGGCGGTCGTCGTCGCGCTGCTCGCGGTGGCCGTGGCGGCCTGCCACCGCACACCCGATGAAGAACAGGTACGCGAGGCGATTGCCGCCGTGGCGCAGGCGGCCGAGACGGGTTCGGCCAGCGGCGTGGGTGCTCCGCTGAGCGAGGATTTCGACGGCAATGCGGGGGAACTGGATCGCCGCCGGCTGACCGGCATGGTGCGATTGCTGAATCTGCGCGGCGAACACGTCGGCGTCAGCATGGGGCCGGTATCGATCGGGCCCCGTGGCGAGCGCATGGTGGCGAGCTTCACCGCCACCCTGACCAGCGGCGGCGGCCGCCTGCTGCCGGATCGGCTGGGGGTGTATCAGGTGACGTCGGGCTGGCGCAAGGAAGACGGCGAGTGGCGCTGCTACACGGCCAGTTGGAAGCGATCGTTGTAGACGCGTCCGCGATGGCGCGCGCAAACCTGCCCCGTATGCCGGGGCAGGTGTTTGCTTCGTGGTGTCTCGCCGGAACTCAGGCGGCTTTCTTGCCTGCCAGCTGACGCAGCACGTATTGCAGGATGCCGCCGTGGCGGAAGAAGTCGCGCTCCTTCGGGGTCAGCAGCATCACGTGGACGGCGAACTGCTTCTTGCTGCCGTCGTCGGCGGTGGCAGTGACCGTGGCTTCCTTGGCATTGCCGTTGTCCAGGCCGGTGACGTCGAAGGTCTCGTTGCCGGTCAGGCCCAGCGACTTGGCGTTCTCGCCGTTCTTGAACTGCAGCGGCAGCACGCCCATGCCGACCAGGTTGGAGCGGTGGATGCGCTCGAAGCTTTCGGTGATGACGGCCTTGATACCGAGCAGCAAGGTGCCCTTGGCGGCCCAGTCACGCGAGGAGCCGGTGCCGTATTCCTTGCCGGCGATCACTACCAGCGGCGTCTGATCCTGCTTGTACTTCATCGCCGCGTCGTAGATCGACAGCTGTTCGCCGCTGGGGATGTGGCGGGTGAAGCCGCCTTCGACGCCGTCCAGCATCTGGTTCTTGATGCGGATGTTGGCGAAGGTGCCGCGCACCATCACGTCGTCGTTGCCGCGGCGCGAGCCGTAGGAGTTGAAGTCGATCGGCTGCACGCCGCGCGAGATCAGGAAGCGACCGGCTGGCGAATCCTTCTTGATCGACCCGGCCGGGGAGATGTGATCGGTGGTGATCGAGTCGCCGAACAGGCCTAGGCAGCGCGCGGCGTGGATGTCCTCGACCGGGGACAGTGCCATCGTCATGCCGTCGAAGTAGGGCGGGTTCTTGATGTAGGTGGAGGCTTCGTCCCACGCGTACAGGGCGCCATCCGGCGAAGCGATGGCGTTCCAGCGCTCGTCGCCCTTGAACACGTCGGCGTAGTTCTTCTTGAACATTTCCGAGGTGACTGCGCTGGCCATCAGGTCGCTGATTTCCCGGTTGCTCGGCCAGATGTCCTTGAGGAACACGTCCTTGCCGTCCTTGTCGTGGCCCAGCGGATCGGTGGCGAGGTTCACGTCGAGCGAGCCGGCCAGCGCGTAGGCCACCACCAGCGGCGGCGAGGCCAGGTAGTTCATCTTCACTTCGGCGTGCACGCGGCCTTCGAAGTTGCGGTTGCCGGAGATCACCGCGCCGACGGTGAGGTCGCCGTCGCTGATCGCCTTGCTGATTTCCTGCGGCAGCGGGCCGGAGTTGCCGATGCAGGTGGTGCAGCCGTAGCCGACCAGGTAGAAGCCGAGCTTGTCCAGTTCGGTCATCAGGCCGGTCTTTTCGAGGTAGTCGGTGACCACCTTGGAGCCCGGTGCCAGCGAGGTCTTCACCCACGGCTTGGCTTTCAGGCCCTTGGCGGCGGCCTTCTTGGCCAGCAGGCCGGCGGCCAGCATCACCGCCGGGTTGGAGGTGTTGGTGCACGAGGTGATCGCGGCGATGACCACGGAACCGTCATGGACATCGAATTCCTCGCCATTGCGCAGCACGTGCTGGCCGGGTGATTTCGCGCTCTTCTCGCGGCCGACGGCGGTGCCGCCGCCCTCGTTGGCGAAACGCGCCTCGGCACCGTTGCGGTTGACCGTGGTGGCGCCGAGGTTGTCGTGGAAGTTCTGCTGCACGTCGGCGAGCAGCACGCGATCCTGCGGGCGCTTGGGGCCGGCCATCGACGGCTTCACGTCGGCCAGGTCGAGCTCCAGCGTGGCGGTGAATTCGGCATGCGCGCTGTTCTCGTCGTGCCACAGGCCCTGCGCCTTGGCGTACGCCTCGACCAGCGCGACCTGCTCGTCGCTGCGGCCGGACAGGCGCAGATACCTCAGCGACTCGGCGTCGACCGGGAAGATGCCGCAGGTGGCGCCGTACTCCGGTGCCATGTTGCCGATGGTGGCGCGATCGGCCAGCGCCAGATGCTGCAGGCCCGGGCCGAAGAACTCCACGAATTTGCCGACCACGCCCTGCTTGCGCAGCATCTGCGTCACAGTGAGCACCAGGTCGGTGGCGGTGGCGCCTTCCGGCAGGCGGCCGGACAGCTTGAAGCCGACCACCTGCGGAATCAGCATGGAGGAAGGCTGGCCGAGCATGGCTGCCTCGGCCTCGATGCCACCCACGCCCCAGCCCAGCACACCCAGGCCGTTGATCATGGTGGTGTGCGAGTCGGTACCGAACACGGTATCCGGGTAGGCCCACAACTGGCCGTCCACTTCGTTGTCCATCACCACGCGGGCCAGGTGCTCCAGGTTCACCTGGTGCACGATGCCGGTGCGCGGCGGCACCACCTTGAAATCGGTGAACGCTTTCTGGCCCCAGCGCAGGAAGCTGTAGCGCGCCTGGTTTCGGCGGAATTCGATCTCGACGTTCTTTTCCAGCGCGTCTTCGCTGCCGAACACGTCCACCTGCACCGAGTGGTCGATGACCAGTTCCGCCGGCGACAGCGGGTTGATCAAGGTGGGGTCGCCGCCCAGCGCCTTCATCGCGTCACGCATCGCGGCCAGGTCGACCACGCACGGCACGCCGGTGAAGTCCTGCAGCAGCACGCGCGCCGGCATGAAGGCGATCTCGGTATCCGGCTCCTTCTTGGCGTCCCAGGTGGCGGCCGCTTCGATTTCCTTCGCGGTGACGTCGATGCCGTCCTCGTGGCGCAGCAGGTTCTCCAGCAGGATCTTCATCGAGTACGGCAGCCGCTTCAGGTCGAAGCGCTGGCCCAGCTTGGTCAGGCTGGCGAAGGCGTACTGCTTGCCGTTGACCTCGAGGGTGTCGCGTACGGAAAAGGTGTCTTTCATGGTGCTGCTCCTGGCTGAATCCTGCGGCTGGGATGAATGGCGAGCGCGTGGGGAAGGGATCACCAACCCGGCAAAACGGCGATTATCGCTCAAACGTTGTATGCCCGGCGTGGATGCGCCGGGCGCGCGACGGGCCGCGGCGCCGGTTAGACTTCGGCGGGTGCCCGGCATCGCGCTGCGCGCCGTACAGGATGCCCGTGTTCAAAACTGCAGACAAACGCCTTTGACGACATGCAGCGTTCGATGATTTCGACCAGCCTCGCTGCCGTCTCGCTGCGCGACCTCGCGCTGGTGCAGGCGGTGCATCGCCATGGCAGCTTCAACAGCGCCGCGCGCGCCATGCATATCAGCCCGTCCGGCTTGTCGCACCAGGTGCAGAAGGTCGAGCAGGCTCTGGGCTCACCCCTGTTCGAGCGCGGCGGCCGTCGGGTGGTGGCCACGGCCGGTGGCCAGCGCCTGCTGCAGCAGATCGACGCGGTGCTGGTCGCCGCCGAGCATCTGCAGCAACTGGCCCGCGCCGGCGAAGTCGCCTTCGGCGGCGAGTTGCGGCTGGGCGTGCCGGCCTCGCTGGGGCCTTATCTGCTGCCGCATCTGATTGCACCGTTTCCGCAGCATTTTCCCGGTGCCCGGCTGGGCATTTCCGAAGGCAAGCCGCGCGGCCTGCTGCGGCGATTGCACGAGGGCGAACTGGACGCCGTGCTGGCGCCGGCGACGGCAACCACCAGCGGCATCGCCGCGCATCCCTTGTTCTTCGAACCGTGGGAACTGATGTTGCGCACGGATCACCCGCTGGCCGGTCGGCGCGGCATTGCGCTGGATCAGCTCGATCCGGCCGAGGCTACCTTGATGGCGGAAAGCCACGCCGACGGGTTGGACGGCAATGAACATGGCTACGTGCAAGACGTCAGCCTGGAAAGCCTCGCCGCCCTGGTCAGCCTGCGCGGCGGCTACGCGCTGGTTCCCGCACTGGCGCACGAGCGGCTGGCCTCGATGCCCGGCATCGTGCTGGCGAAGCTCAAGGGGCAGGCGAGCGGTCGCGAGATCGCGCTGTACTGGCGCGATGCCTCGCCCTGGCACGACGACTTGCAGGCGTTCGCCGCCTTGCTGCGCAAGCTGGCGCGACAGCGCCCCGGCTTGCGGGTGAGTGGCAGCAGCGCCTGAGCCGCCGCGCCATCCGGCGCCAGTCGGCGTCACGTCAAGGCAGGCCCAGGTCGCGCGCGGCGGCCTCGTAGCGTTCGATCACTTCATCGACACCGATCAGATCCATCACGCCGGGGCGCTCGATCTTGCTGCCCCAGGGGATCTCGCTGGCGGGTCTGCCCAGATACTTGCGGGATGCCTCGTCGTACTTGTTCACACACCAGCGCCGGTCGGAGTAGGGGCCGGATCGATCCGGGTTGCTGGCCGCGTGCAGGCCGAGTACGCGGGTGCCGGCGCTGTTGGCCATGTGCATCGGCCCCGAGTCCGGGCTCAGCAGCAGTTGCGTCCGCGCGAACATCGCCATCAGCTTTTTCAAGGTGTCCTTGCCGGTGAGGTCGAGCGGCCGGCATCGACTGGCGGCGAGGATCGCGTCGGCCATCGTCCGTTCGAACGCGGACGGGCCGCCGGTCAATACCGTCCGCCAGCCACGGGAGGCGGCATGATCCATCACCGCCGCATAGCGTGCGGGCCGCCAGTTGCGCAAAGCGTGGCTGGAGGCTGGGCTGACCAGCAGGGTGGGGATGTCGCCGGGCAGTTGCTCGGCTGCCCAGGCATGCGCCTCGTCGGGAATCGGAATGTCCCAGCGCACCTGGGTCTGCTTCAGTCCCAGCGGTTCGCAGAAACTGCCGATCGCATCGAGCACGTGCTCGCCGCGGCGCGCGGGGATGCGTTCGTTGATGACCAGTCCGTGCAGATCCTTGGCGCGGGCGCGGTCGTAGCCGATGCGGCGTTCCGCCTTGATGCCGAGGCTCAGCAGGTTCGAGCGCAGCGCCACCTGCATCTGCAGCAAGGCGTCGAAGCGCCGATCCTTCAGCGCGGCATGCACCGCACGCATGCCGGCCCAGCCGGCGCCCTTGTCGAACGTGACGAACTCCACGCCTGGCAGGTCGCCGACCAGCTTGCGCTCGAGTTTGCCGACGATCCAGGTCAGCGTCGTCCGCGGCCATGCCTGCTGCAGCGTACGCAGCAGCGGGACCACGTGGGTGACGTCGCCGATGGCGGACGTGCGCAGCAGGCAGATCGAGGAGGGCGCATTCATCGCGATGGGTTGTCGGGCTTGGGAGCCCGCCGGGCTCGTAGGTTAGAATCCGTGATCGATCACAAGGCATGATGATGCCCGAACGCATGCACCAAGACGCCCAAGGCGCGATTCTGTGTGACGCAGCGGTATCGCCACAAGTCGAGGACGACTGGTTCGCGCCGGATTACTGGCGCGAGCGCGATGCGTTGCGCGTGCAAGCCGGCGGTCGTGGCGGCGTGGCGATCATCGAAAGCCCCGCCGGCGATTGCGTGTTGCGCCATTATCGGCGTGGTGGTCTGGTGCGGGCATTGCTGGGCGATCGCTACCTCTGGATCGGTGCCGACCGAACCCGGCCGTTCATGGAGTTCCGGCTGCTGGCGGAAATTGCCCGGCTGGGGCTGCCCGGGCCGCTCGCGGTCGCGGCGCGCTATCGCCGGCAGGGCTTGTTCTACCGCGCGGATCTGATCACCCGCCGCATTGTCGACACCCGGACGCTGGCCGACTGCCTCGCTGCCGGCAGCCTCGATCGCGAGTTGGCCGCGGCGGTCGGAGCCGTGGTCGGGCGATTCCATCGCGCCGGCATCTGGCATGCGGATCTGAATGCGCACAACGTCCTGATATCGCCGGCCGGGCTGCATCTGGTCGACTTCGACCGCGGTCGTCGACGCGCGCCCGCCGCGAGGTGGCGGCAGGCCAACCTGCAGCGCCTGCGGCGATCACTGCTCAAGCTGGGTGCCGCCCGCGAGGGCGAACAGGCGTTCGAGCGCGACATCTGGCAACCCCTGCTGCATGGTCACGAGCGCACACTGGCATCATGAACTGGCATTTGCATTTTCTCGGTGTGGGCGCGGCGCATGCCACGGCGCTGGGTTCCTCGGCGGTAGTGCTCGAACGAGCCGGCGAACCGATCCTGTTGATCGACTGCGGCCCGGACACGCTCGATCGCTACCTGGCGACCTACGGCAGCTTGCCGACGGCGCTGTTCATCACCCATACCCACATGGATCACGTGGCCGGGCTGGAGCAGTTGTTCGTCAGGTTGTGGTTCGACACCGAACGGCGCGGCAACACCCGGTTGTTTGCCCACGCAGGGCTGATCCCATGGCTGCAGACGAGGGTGGCCGACTACCCCGGCGCCCTGGCCGAGGGCGGAGTCAATTTCTGGGAGGCCTTCCGCCTGGTGCCCTGCACGCGAGGATTCTGGTTGGGCGGCTTGTGGTTCGACATCTTCGCCACCCGGCACCATGCGCCGGGTACCTCGTATGGCCTCGCGCTGGACGGCAGCTTCGTCTATACCGGCGATACGCGCCCGATTCCCGAGGTTCTCGCGCGCTACATCGATGGCAACGAAGTGATCGCTCACGATTGCAGCCTTGTCGGCAACCCCTCGCATACCGGGATCGACGACATCGAGCGCGAATATCCCGAGGGCCTGCGCTCTCGATTGTTGCTGTACCACTACGGCAATGCGGCGGATGGCGCGGCACTGGCTTCGCGCGGCTATCGCATTGCCCGGTCGGGCGAGCCGATCGCACTTCCCGCGCCGGCCAGGCCGAGGGCAGATGCGGGTTGAGTCGAGCACCTCCGGCTTGCCTGCCCGGGGGCAGGCAGCTAT
>Ga0070659_100003281_pt1 | contig 11515 bp, 30 predicted proteins | sample KBSC23metaG_FD_64666 | JGI IMG/M metagenome (GOLD analysis project Ga0070659, IMG submission 64666) | Corn rhizosphere microbial communities from Kellogg Biological Station, Michigan, USA - KBS C2-3 metaG | ecosystem: Host-associated > Plants > Roots > Rhizosphere > Soil ...
TTGCTGTACCAATCAGTTCTTCGTTTCTTTCTTTAACTCCATCCGCAAGAAGTGCTCTAACTTGGGATTCGCCAATACCAAGTTGTTGCCCAATAGCAACTTTACCCATACCCTTAGCTCTAAGTTTTTCAACATTAGAAATAAGGGCGGCACGCTGTTCGTTTCGTGCAATAGATCTAGCTGCTCTCAAAGCGGTCGTTGAGGTTTTACCAAATTCATTACGAATATCAAATGCTTCACAGATCTGCACATCAGTGAAACCTTTACGCTTCAAATCATCTACATGATCAAGAAACGATTTGTTTCGCTGATTTTGTGTTTTTCCGGAACCCCAAGGATATCGACCACTCTTACGAAGAATGCCATAGTGTGCCAAATATTCAGATTCGTCAATTATCATTTAACACCCTCCTCACGCACGGCGAACGAAATAGATGATAAGAACAATCACTAGGATAAGTAGTGCAAGTCCGAGCCAACCCATAATACACCTCCTTATGAATCTTCCTTCATCATCTCAATCTGTTGATCGAAATAAATGATTTTGTCCATGATATACAAGATCCGTTCAGGATCAGGATGTGAAACTCGTACTTCATCGTTTTGGTAAATGCGAAGCTCGATTTCAATATCATAGGGAGATACACCATACTCTAAACAGAATAAAGCGGCGTAAACCTCAAGTTGTTTGTCTGACGTTTGGGTAAGACCAGTTTTAAGGTCGTGAATTCTAAGAGTCTTTCTTCGGAACGAGATTGTGTCTGCAGTACCAAAAGCATTGTCAGAATAAAACAGAGGTTGTTCAACTTCCATCTTGTAACCAATACCATCAGTCACATACATACTCAATGTTTTGTTAGCAGTAGAAAGTTTCACTCCAAGACGAATTGCTTGATGCGCCAATTCATGAAGTGAAGTACCTCTGGCTGCAGCACGGGCAGCTGTCCATCTAGCTTCTAACTTTGCTTCGTCGTAGTTGATCCAATGATAACTACTTGGACTTAAGAATGCGTGTTTACCTTCTAGGGCAGAGTGTCTGTTGAAGATCATAGAATATCACGTCCTCATTGTCTGGATAAATGAAAGCGCAATAGGACATGTTGTCAAACATCTCTACATAGTAAGACTGATTAGGTTCAGTTGGTGCGTCAGCAGACAACTTCACTTCTAATCCTGCCCATTGGGTCTCGTAGAGAATCAATAGATCTGGATATCCTTGCACATAGCGGGGATCTAGGCGAATAACAACGCAACCGGGGAACTCATTTGCTAAACGTCTTATTACGGATGCTTGGTATTTTGTTTCTGCCTTCATTATAACCTCCAAAATGCAAGAATTAAATACCGTGTTTAAACGGCACTCTCCTCTATTACATCATGTGTTTTGCGTGCGGTGGTGTACTTATTCGTGAAAAGCGAACACATTGCGTGTTGGCCAGCATTCCTCTTTGGACATAATCGATCGCATGATGTCTTTTACTAACAGAACATTAGATACTGCCGCATCGATCACGGTGTCATGCCATTGTTGTGTAGTAAGATCATACACTGGTCCACGTTTATTGTTTGTGCTAGCGTCGATGAACTGCTTTCTGTATGCATAAGCAAACCATCTAGGACGCCAAATCAAATTATCCCTTCTGTTGTTGTGTGGATCTCCGTCAATATGAACAGGGGTGTCCATCATCTCACTACGTCCCGGCACGAATGCTTCTGCAACCAACACGGCTACACTTCTTGTATGTTGAACTCCTCCGAACATTAATCCAACTTTGACAATACCTCTTGCGTTAATACTCGTCTTCAACGAGCGATACGTTTCCGTGTTCCTGACGCGCCCATGTGTACTAATAGCGTATGTCGGAAACTCGGGAATTTGACTCCATAATTCTTGCATTGATCATCCTCTCTAAAAACAAGTACACGCCTTGCGAAAAACGCAAAAAAGTTTTTTAAAAAAACATACTTGGTACTTATTATTTATTTTGATCGCGCGTAGGGTTGTAATCTGTAAATTAGGTACCAAGTGTACTTATTTAAAAAAGTTTTTTCGAGTTTTCGTCAAGGGTGTACTTGTTTCTTCAGCTTCGTCTCAAAATTATCTCCACAAGGCCTCAATATTACTATCACCCCAGCTCAGAGCCATAAGTAAGTACACCCTCGTTTTCTAATTATGACATCCAAGTAGTCTGAAAAACAAGTACACCATGCCAAAATTTTAATCAATTCCAATTTTCTTTGTACCACTCGAGCTCATTGAAGCTCTTTTTGTTACCCAAAACCGATCTAATGGCACGGTCAATTATCGAGTTAGACCACAGCACATAGTAGTACAAATCTTTGAATGGCGTGTCCATTCTGTCAATTCTGCCTTGCGCTTGTATGAAATTCTTATACGAATACGTCAAAGAATAGAAGCACATTGTGTTAGTTTCAGTGCAATTCCACCCCTCTGCGCCTGACTGATACTGGACTAAATATACCCATTTGTCTCCGTTGGGTATTGGCTCGTGGCGGTGACCATTCCATTCCGCAACTTGCACACCTAGTTGGCTCAGAGAGCGCAATAGCTCCAACTCGTAGTCGAAGTTGTAAAAGACAACTAAACGAGATGTCTCTTGTAGAAGAGAAGTGACAGCAGTTAACCGTGATACATCCGTGTTGACAAGCTTTCTCATTATCCGGAAAAGATCGCTTGCATCCTTGACTGGCCTCTTCTCGAACGGGTTCCATCTATCTACAACCACCTTTCTAAATAATTCATGATCGTAACTTACTTCTTGCCATTTGATATGTCTCTCAGCATGACTAACGTATGGCATCTCTACCAGAATCATGTTCCGGTATTTCTCAAGGGTGTCTACGTTAATGTATCGAACTATCTTTGGATACTTCGAGAACGGAGCATAGACGACATGTTCCACCTTGAACTGAGTAATGTTCTTGTACAGATTGTTGGCAATGAATACAGGAGCATAGTCCAGCCAAGTATCTCCTGGCGTAGCACTAAGTAGGAGCCAATGGTTCTTCTTAGCAATCTTCAAGAAGGCTTTGACCCAGGCTCCGTATCCCACAACTCTCTGTTCGTCGAAGATGAAGAAGGCGTCCTCGACATCGACGTAGTTTCCGATATTATTCCACGAATCCACGTTGAGAACTCCGGCAACTGTGGTATCTTTAGTTGTTCCGACTGCGACTCGCATTGCTTCTTTTTCCCAGTCGAGGGAATCTCGCTTCTTGGCTGTTGTGATGACGTAGACATTTCTAGGTGCCTCCTTCTCAATATAGTAGTGCATCACCGTAGCTGACTTTCCACTACCGACACCACCCCACAATATCTTTCCATTGCTCAACTGGTCGATAGCTCTTCTCTGATGGTCCATCAGCTCCATGTTTCACCTCCTACTCTTCAATTATCTGGGTTTCGTCATCTGGCTCAGCTCTGGTTTCGAGTCTGCATTCTTCATACCATTCCCAATCGTTTTCACCAACGGGAACATGAAACCAATATTCTGTAGAATCACCAGTCTCAATTGGCTGATGACAATTCTTACATGTAGATCGTAATCGCATTAGTCCTCCCTAACATAAACGAATATGTCGATTCTTCATTATCTTGTCGTATTCCTCACATAAAACATAGACTTCTTCATTGTTTCGATCTTCAGCTTCATCAGTACCTTCTCCAACCACAAACATCTTGTGGTTATTTAATTCTGCTCGAGCTTTCTTGGCCCATTCCTCCAAATCGTACATTAGTTTCTCCTAGAGTACATTCGGTAACCAAGTCTTAAAAGCTTGATTAATTGCTTTAGCTGCTTCCATTGCTTGATACCTAGACAACGTTGGTCGTACCAGAAGTTCTTTCATGTCGTATTGCACTACAACTAGATCGAATCTACCAGTTCCACCGTGCCGTACTCGAGCGAATGAAACATTCCGTTGTTCTGGAATAACTTCGACTATTTGCTCCAAATGGTTATACATTATCCTCCTAAATTATGAGCTTGGAACCAAGCTTCCTTTTCTTCGTCAGTTACCCAACAGTCAACACCGTTGCTGTGTGCACCAATATGATTCAAATATCGTGTGCATGTAAGCACGTCGCAACCTTTGGTGACTTTTTGATTCAGACAAAGAGGTGAATACAGTCCACTACGAATCTCCATCTTGTTTCTTTCTCGTGAGGAAACATAACAGAAAGACTACGATAAGACCACCAAATACAATTGCTTGACCAACACCATCACTAACATGAATAAGCGGCATTAGATCTCCTAAAAATGGAAAAGTTGAAATCCATGTAGGACTTCAACTCTTTTGATTACCTTGCGACTTTCTCGACGTGGTACTTCTTCCCAGAGATGCCGATGAAATACAAGTTATCTTCTGCGTCCCAGACAGGCTTTACCATCTTGAAATCGTATTGACTGCATGCCCATGTGTAGGCACCAATCGCAAACAATTCAATTGCGGCAACTCCTGCTAGTTCGAGCAGAGGCTTCTTGTTTTTCTTGGCAAACTTCTTGATTCGGTCCATTATGGGTCCTTTCGGTTAGTTCTCATTATTATCCGTGTTTTGCTTGCGATTCTCTAAATGTTCTCTGCATTCAAAACAAGTAACCTCAGATGGAATGTTACTAAGTGCGATAGTTTCTCTTGGTCCTGCACCACACCAAGCAGTAGCTCTCACCACAAACCCGTTGTATGTATTGTAACTTATTGTTCGTTTCAGATGAATATCCATTATGACCATCCTCTCGCTTTTAGTTCACCAAGAGCGAATCTGCAATCACGACATGTAACTGCAGACTCGGTCTCAGTGGTCTCTATTTCGCCTTTAGCGCCGCACACGGCTATGTTGCCGATGATCTTGTAGTTTCTGTACAAATAACCGTAAAACCAATGTACGGGCGCTTTCATTACTCAGCTCCGTTACACCAGTAAATCTTGCCCTTCTCGCCCCATTCATGCGCCTTGTGCTTGCCGAATATGTTCGGGCAGGGCATGCGTTGCAACTCAGGACGAGGTTCATCCTCATTACCGGTCAGTTGTTCGATTCCTTCAATTCCCATGGTTTATTCCTTCCCATATATTGTTGGTCTAAGATGCCACGGATCCGGACAAATAACTTTAACTCCCGGAAGCACGTAACAAGTCGGACACAATTCGTGTGAGTGTGTTAATGCAGTCATTTCCAGAGTGGGTCCACAGGGAACGCCCCACCGCATGTCATGTAGTTCCATAGCCCAACGCCAATCCAATTCGAATTTCATTCGGCCAAAGAGCCATTCTTCAATTTCTTTGTGCGCTTGTTGATCTTCTTCCATTAGAATTCACTCCATCTTGTTGCTAGATATATGATGACGACCAACAACACAGCTCCTAGCACGAGGTAGTACCATTTGAGAAAGCTCAATAAATCAATTATGATGTGCATCTCAACCTACCACGTCGTATTCCGCTTTGATTTCGTCATCGCTCAAAACGTTGTAACCACCATCAGGTCGTTGCACTAGCCATTCACCAAGTCGAACTACCTTCCAATTGTGTCCACCACCTAGGTTTTGCGGTAGCAGTTCAACAGGAAACTCTAGTGTAGGCGTGGGCGTGTCTCGGAATATGATTCCGCCCACCCAATCAGCCACGTCCTGTAGCTTGTCATCAGTGCCTTGGAAGCGCATTGCCAGTTGAGTGGCAGTCTTCATTGTGATTGTCTTTGGTATTGCCATTATTTCCTCTCAACTCTGGTGCAAAGTTCTCTGATCATGTAAGCGATAGCTGTTGAATCTTCGTGACCAACCAACGTATCTGCTGCATCTAAAGCTGTGGATATGAGTTTTTCGTCACTCATCAAACAAAGACCATGACGAAGCATCGCATTATCCATTTTCCGTTTTTCTTTAGTCCGCATTATTTCTCCTCTTTCGATCTTGACGATGTATTGAAATTGCCAGTATCAAATTGACTACAAACACAAACAGCGCCCAGCCAATTAAAATCTCCCATTTGATTTCATTACTAAGTGCTATCATTGCGACTCACAATCTTGATACAGTCCTTGCAATTGACTTCATCACGTCGGAATCCGTAGTTGATGTCGCCTTGTACACCACATTGTGAAATACGAGAAACGAACTTCCCGTTTTCAACTATCCAGCGTTTGAGTATGTGAATTCGTGTATCCATTACTCAGCACCTCACTCGTCTTTCTGCAACTCAACCGCCTGTGCAAACATCGCTCGACACATGATGTGACTGAGATGTTCATCAGATCGATCTCCGGCCAAATATGCGTAAGCATGCATGATCAGATGATTGAGATGATCGTCGACGGCAATGAGACGCCAGTTGTTAGCACCATACTTCTCTGCACCCTCATGGAGCACAGCACACATCTTGAACATAGCCTTACCATCAACCAAATCGAATCGGACTGGAATATGGCTCTGCTTTCCACCCTTTTCGTTTTCGTGTGTTTCAACGTCTGGTGACGCCACATCTGAAATATCCATTAGTCTGCATCCTCATTTAGGATAGCCAGTGCTGAAGAAACAAGCCCGACTGTTGTGTATAGTGATTGTTCCATTGGTTCCAACACCATCAAATCTTCCCAATTATGAACGTTGGTATGAGTAATGATGAGTACAATGCTGTTAAGAAACATTGGTGACTCCGCATCAAAATGAGGATATCCATCTTCAGGCGGAGCATAATCTGCAGGGTCTTCCTGATACTTGCGTAACATGTAGTTTCCAATGTTTGGGTATTTGTTAATGAATTCACGCAAATCAGAGAAGAAGCTATCCCTCTGGTCCTTCGATTCCCAGATCCGTTCCATTGTCACCACCTCCAACAGTCATTCGTACCAGAACCCATGTAGGCTCCGGTTCATAGGGAAATACCTCGATTTTGTAGCTGAGATGCATGGCTAGAAGATCCAACTGCGGAACAAGTTCTGGATGCTCGTATTCTTGATGCATATACGGCTGCATCTTTAAGATCATATCCCATTTGGCAAACCGAGCTCCGGCAACGAAAGATTCATCATCGTATGGTCCACCGTGAGATTGTGTTACTACAAACGGCATGACCATTCCGAATTCGGATTCTCCGTTTTCAGACATTTCCCTTCTCCACCCGTTCCACCAATTCTCTCACGAGTTCGGCGTTTCCAGGCTGTCCTTGTTTTGTCAAATTATGAGCCAGCTCTCGACCATGCTTACAGATCTGAGCTGTAGTCAAGCCTCGCATAGCCAACTTAACACCAGCCATAGTGATGAACTCTTGATTATTTCCCATTACAAATATCTCCAGTATGTAGGTGTGTAGTAAATATGATCGCCGCTATCCTCGATTTTCCATAAGTTTCCACTGCGGAAAAGACGAGTTCCATTATTATTTGGTACCACAACTGCTCGTCCTTCTTCAGGAAGCTCTTTTTCTGTTTCTTTCCATCCGCCAACTTGACGGATTACAATTCCTTCTTCAAGACGGTCGCAAAGATCTCTCAACAGCTCAGCAATATATGGATCACCGTGTTTGACGAAAGTATTAGCTTGTCTGCGAGTAGTCTCGATAACCCACGCATCATCCTGTTTCTTCAAAGCGTTTTTAAGTTGTTCGACTGTGTAATGTTGTTCTGTCTCAGGCATTATCGTTTCCTAGCTGAAGGGAGCAACATACCAGATGCTGCGTTGATGAATCGGATCTTTTCCTCGAATTGAACCTGCACTTCATGTGCGGTCAGATTCTGCTGAGGTGCTTCATTGGCAAGCCACTGCAGGACTTCGTTGCGAATGTTGATTTGCTCAACTGCTCGGCGCTGAAGATCTGCGATCTTTGTTTCTTGAATATCCTTCATCAGAATGTACGTAGCAATCGCACTACCAATGGCGATGCCAGCGCAGACAATTGCGAAACCTTTTTGCTCTTCTGTATTCATTATGACTCCTTTACAGGGTTGCGACTTTCATGAATTTGGTTTTGAATTCCTCGACCCAATCGATGGGTCCATGTACTTTGTAGATCACGATGTTTTCAACCGGATCATAGAGCTCTTCAAAAGAGGTACTATCGTTCAACTCTTCTGCCCAAAAAGCCTTCTTCAAGAACTCGAAACATTCCTCAACATCTTTACGGTCAGCTTTCTGGAGTTGAGCAGTGCCCCATTGAATTTGTGCAGATTTCGTTTCCATGAATTCTCCTTATGAAAAATATAAATCCCATGTAGGGACAGGAGGTTTCTCCTATTATATAGCGTGTTAAAACTGCGAATTTTTTATGAGATGTAAAAGGGCCTAGGCGGTGGGGGTACACCTAGACCCTTTTACGATCATGGGAACTGATTACCTCGAACTACTCTTCGAATGTGATCAATTGCTGTGACTTCTGCTTCTTCTGTCCGTTGGATAAACGGGTTCTTGCCTGGCTTGTGAATTGGGTGCGTGCCAGGATATCGGCAAGCTGCATAGAAGTAGTCGACGTCGAAGTCTCCGATGTTCTTGCACAAAGCTCCGGCGGTTGCAACAACAGCGTCTTTGATAGCCGCAGTGTATGCATCTCTGACTGCATCGTCTTCAAGTAGATGATGACTGTCAAGATAAACAAACTGTGCTTCAAATGCGTCTGAAATATCCTTGACAAGGTTCTTTAGTGCAGGTGTGTACAACACGTTGGTTGTCCTTTCATTATTGATTAAGAAACTCATTACTTGGACTCAATCACAATCCAGTCAATATCAACCTTACCGTCGACCTTTTGCAGCGTACCGCTACCATTGATCGGCTCAGTCTCACATTGAATCACCAAACGCATTGGATGCTTCGGAACTCGTGATGTCTCATTGAGCTGCAAAACTCCATCGAGCCAGTTCTTGAAGCTGACCCCAGCAACCCATTCGATTGTGCTTGTGTGCCACTTACCGTCGGCAATCGGAATTCCGCTGTTACGTGAAGCTTGGTCATCGCCTTGTGTTGCGTCTTGACGATGCATGAATGTCTTTGCAGTACTCGTCCCGTTCAATCCACCCTCGAGGAAATCGATTTCTCCATCGTGGGGCCAGGAAGTACCAGCAACAGACGGCCACAACAACCAAGCAAATTTACGAGTTGGCATAGGGCTACAACGCCAGCGAATGCTGACTCGACAATTCGACGCCGGACCATACTTACCAAGCGCCTTTGTCGGATCCAAATATGGAATCGGTGCGCACACCAATCGACGAGTACCTTCGTCACGGAAATGCATCGTCATCATGCTGTTGGTAACACTGATGATCTTCGGATCGTAGCTACCGAAGTTCAACGCTTCAGTTCGGTATTTACCACGAGTGTCATGATAAGGAACTGGATATGCAGTGAATTTGTCACCATAGGCCGCAAAGAAGTTCAGCTCAGCGCAATCCTTTAGGAAGTCCTCACGGAGCACCGTCTTGGGAAAGTTCGAAGGTGCCGTAAACGGCATGATCATTCCGCTCGGATTTGGAATCGGCGACGGTGTTGGCATTGGAGTCGGCGTAGGTGTCGGAGTCGGTGTCGGTACCGGCTCTGGAGTAGGAGTCGGCGTAGGCTCTGGTACAGGTTCAGGCTCAACAGTCGGCTCATAGACTGTACTGTCTCCCACCTTGATTGGATTGGGAAATCCTGCTGGGAATTGGACTGGATCATTCATGATTCTCCTTGTTGCATTTCGTTAATAGCTTCGATCGACTGATCAATAAGTCGTCGAGCTTCAACTGTTGTGATTGGTTGTCCGTTGCACGTAATCCGTTCAGCGTAATTCCCGTCAAAATGCATAATAAGTTTCAGACCATCGTGCAATTCAACTTCGCTAGTGTTCTTATCCATTTTGACTCACTATCCTAGCGTAGTATTCTTCCGTCGCTTGTTTTCTGCTTTTAGGAGCAGCCCAAGCATTCTCGAATTTCCAATCGTTTCCTTCGCCTTCACGTCGCTTGTACAACTCAACGAGAGAACACATAGGAATTTGATTTTGAAATTCGGAGCGAGCAAGATACATGTCTTTGTTGAGCATCTCGTACTGATACTCATTGAAATTATTGACAAATACAACACGGTATTTACCAATACTTGAATGCAAATCTTCATAGTACTTGAAGATGAACATGTGTTCCATGGTGGGATTTGCTTCAGTCATTATTGCTCCTTAGATTATAGGTTGAATGGAGAGCGCATTGAAACTGTGTTAGGACAACCAGCCCATTTATATGGCGCAATAGTTGTCAGTTGGATTGTGGTGTGTTGCATGTTGCAATGATTGAATGTTGTCGTCACTACTACGCCTTTTCGTACACTTGGTGAAATGACAATCGTCGGAATATGATTCCCGGCTGATCCATCATTCTCATCGAATGTCACGAATATAGCAGTGCGTCCAGCCATGTACTCGGGCGAGTTGAGCAGCTTTGGAATGAATCCAGCAGCCCAAGCATCTCCAGTACTTACTGAACAATCGTGCATTGAATTGCACATGTTTGGTTCAATCATTGTGAATTTGGCAGAGAGATTCGGCGTTGATGTCAACGGAACATCTCTTGTTGCGCATGATGTCAAGTCAGTGAAATATGCAGCAGGATTGTGCTTCACTGCATACTGACCAGAATTCCCTTTGTAGCAATTGGACGGCATCGATTCTTGCAATGATCGCCAATCTCCTACAATTGAGAATATAGTTGGTCCTGTTAGCTTGTGAGCCGACGGAGGACCATCATCAGTAACGCCTTTACTTGAACCCGCAGTCATCCAAATATAATTCGGTAGACTCGGATGTGTCTCGGCCACCATACCTTTAGCGTTGCCACATTTAGCAGCAAGACTAGTCAAATATGGTGCACTGGCTGATCCGATGACAGAACTGTATGTCTTGTTCTCGAATACAAGCCAAATAACATGATCGTATTTCGCCGGCGCCGTCGATACAACGCCACAAGGTGTAGTGGAATTTGGTACAGCAAAAACCTTACCGGGGAAAAATATGAGGTTGAAAAGCAGAACTAAACTAATCAATGTCTTTTTCATTTTCACTCCTTTGAGAAATAGCCCAGCATATGCTCAGGAGTTGATTGAGTGAGTAACTTTGCAAAGGGCATTGTATACTCCAGAAACGCTTCGAAGTCGTTTCCTTGCTGCAGACTTCTCAATCAACTCCTCAACATACGCTGATAATGAGAGTTCTACGTTTTTAAGGCAAGAGCTCACAACCAACCTTTAAAACCACTTCCTTTACGTATTTCTCCCTGGAGTGGTAGCAGGGTACGTCCTCGCTGTATTTACTCACCAGCCGGATGTGAGGGATATCGCACGTGTAGATATCCATGTTGGGCATGTTCGAGAGGATATCCCCTATCCCAACTTTGTCCCGTTAATAGTCAAACCAAGAGCAAACGGTGACCGAAACTCTTTGGTAGGTATTTCTATTCATTACATCTTTCACTCTTCGCTTTCTGCGTCACTCGGAGGAAGATCCGGTTCTGGCGCAGGAGCTGGTTGAGGAT
>Ga0070659_100003287_pt1 | contig 11507 bp, 11 predicted proteins | sample KBSC23metaG_FD_64666 | JGI IMG/M metagenome (GOLD analysis project Ga0070659, IMG submission 64666) | Corn rhizosphere microbial communities from Kellogg Biological Station, Michigan, USA - KBS C2-3 metaG | ecosystem: Host-associated > Plants > Roots > Rhizosphere > Soil ...
GGTCGAGGCGGGCGAGCGGCTGGGCTTCCTGCCCGGCGACATGAAGGAGAAGGTCGATCCTTATCTCCGCCCGCTCTACGATGCCCTGTACGACATGCTGCCCGCCGAGCAGGTCGAGCGCCGCATCGCCAGCGGCGAGATCGAGATCGCGCCGATCGCGTTCATGCGCGGCCGCACGCTTGGAGATGCCTTCATCATCCTCGACGAGGCGCAGAACACCACACCGATGCAGATGAAGATGTTCCTCACCCGCTTCGGCCAGAACAGCCGGATGGTGGTATGCGGCGATCCGCGCCAGATCGATCTGCCCGATATCGGCAAGTCGGGCCTGGCGGATGCTGTGGGGCGCCTGGAGGGCATCGAGGGCATCGCGACGATCCGTTTCAACGCCGCCGACGTCGTGCGCCATCCTATCGTAGGCCGAATTGTCGACGCCTATGAGGGCCCGAACGCGTAGGGCTTGATCGTCCGGGCAGTGTGCGTGCTTTCACCTCAGATGATCTGGCTCTAAGCGTCGCGCATGATTCACGTCGAAACCGCGATCGAGAAGCCCTGGCCGGGCGGCAATTGGGATGCCTTGGCCGACCGCGCGGTGCGCGCGGCGATCGAGGCGAGCGCGCATGGCGACATCGTCCTGTTGCGGACGGTCGTCGAGGTTTCGGTGCGTTACACGTCCGACGAGGAGGTGCGGCAGCTCAACTTTTCCTACCGGCAGAAGGACAGGCCGACCAACGTCCTGTCTTTCCCAATGGTCCAGGCGGATCTGCTCGACGCGATCAACCCCGGCGACGACGATGGCGAGACGTTATTGGGCGATATCGTGATCGCACATGGCGTCTGCGACCGCGAGGCCAGGGAAAAACATGCGTCGGTCGAGGATCATGCCACGCATCTCATTGTCCACGGCACCCTGCATTTGCTAGGCTATGATCATGAACAGGGAGAGGCCGAGGCGGAGGCCATGGAAGAGATCGAGCGGGTCGCCCTCGCGGCGCTTGGCATCGACGATCCTTACGCCGTGCGTGAGGACTGATCTTTAATATGCCCGACGACAGTAATAGCGGCCGATTATGGGCCGGCCTTCGCGGCCTTATCTTCGGCCACGAAACCGAGCCCACGTTGCGCGATCAGATCGAGGAAGCGATCGAGGAGCATGAGGATGAGGCGCCCGCGCAGGGCGACCTTTCCAGCGCCGAGCGCCAGATGCTGCGCAACCTGCTCGAATTCGGCGACAGCACCGCCGGCGATGTCGGCGTGCCGCGTGCGGACATCATCGCCGTGCCGGAGGATATCAGCTTCACCGACCTGGTCGCGGCCTTCGCCGACGCCGGCCACAGCCGCCTGCCCGTCTATCGCGACAGCCTGGACGAGGTGATCGGCATGATCCACATCAAGGACGTGTTCGCGATCCTGGCGCGGGACGAGACCCCGCCCGACACCGTCGCCGCGCTGATCCGCCAGCCGCGTTACGTGCCCGAATCGATGGGCGTACTCGATCTGCTCGCGGAAATGCGCGCGACCCGCACCCATCTTGCGATCGTGCTCGATGAATATTCGGGCACCGAGGGCCTGATCACGATCGAGGATATCGTCGAAGAAATTGTCGGCGAGATCGAGGACGAGCATGACGAGGCGCCACCCGCCTTGCTGGTGCCGATGCATGACGGTGTGTGGCACGCCGATGCGCGCGCCGAACTGGAGGAAGTGGCTGAATTGATCGACCGGCGGCTGGGCGAGGTCGAAGAGGATGTCGATACGCTCGGCGGGCTCGCCACCGTGCTCGCGGGCCATGTCCCCCAGGCGGGCGAGACGGTATCGCATCCGAGCGGCTGGCGGCTTGAGGTGACCGAGGCCGATCCTCGCCGCGTCGGCCGATTGAGATTGCACCCACCAGCGGATGCCGCACCGGTAGAATAGCCACTTTTGCACAAGGGGAGCGTTTGTAGGAGCATGATCAAGCGCGCCTTTCTCAGCATGATCGCGGTTTTGATACTGGTCGTCATCCTTGGCGGCGCGGTGTTCCTGGTCACACGCAGCCGTCAGAAAGCCACGCTCGACGTCGCGGCGGTCGAGGGTACCAACCCGCGGATCGTAAATCCGCGCACCGGCCTGGTCCCGCTGTTCAAGATCGCGACGCCGATCGGCTGGAAAGCGAATGAAACGCCGACCCCCGCGGCAGGCCTGAAAGTCCAAGCCTTCGCCACCCGACTGGCTCATCCACGCTGGATGCTGGCGCTGCCTAACGGTGACGTGCTCGTCGCGGAGACCGATGCGCCGCCCAAGCCTGACGACCACATCGGCATCAGCGGTTGGGTCGAAAAGCATATCCAGGCGGACGCGGGCGCGGGCAGCAAGAGCGCCAATCGCATCACCCTGCTGCGCGATACCAATGGCGATGGCGTCGCAGACCAACGCTTCGCGCTGCTGACCGGTCTCAATTCGCCCTTTGGCATGAGTCAGGTCGGGGACCAGCTTTACGTCGCCGACACCGATGCCCTGCTGCGCTTCCCCTTCAACGTTGGCGATACGAAGGTAACCGCCAAGCCCTACAAGCTGGTCGATCTTCCCGCCGGCCGGATCAACCATCACTGGACCAAGAACGTCATCGCCACGCCCGACGGGTCCAAGCTTTACGTGGCGGTGGGCTCCAATTCCAACGTCGGCGACCGCGGCATGGCTGTGGAGGAAGGCCGCGCCGCGATCTGGGAGGTCGATGCGAAGAGCGGCGCGCATCGCATCTATGCCTATGGCGTGCGCAATCCGGTGGGCCTAGCGTGGGAACCGGCCACCAGCCAATTGTGGATGGTGGTCAACGAGCGCGACGGCCTGGGATCCGATCTGGTGCCCGATTATCTGACCGATGTGCAATTTGGCGGTTTTTACGGCTGGCCCTGGTTTTATTGGGGCGGTTATCCCGACAGCCGGCCCAAGGACCCACCGCCCGATTTTGTCCAGGATAGCGTGACCCGGCCCGATTATGCGTTGGGACCGCATACCGCCTCGCTCGGCCTGACTTTCGCTACTGGCGAGATGCTGGGGCCGAATTACGCCGATGGCGCGTTTATCGGCCAGCACGGGTCGTGGAATCGCGATCCTCCGTCGGGTTACAAGGTGGTGTTCGTGAACTTTCGCAAGGGCCAGCCGGTGGGCAAACCGATCGATGTGCTGACGGGCTTCCTCGATACTGAGGGCCGCGCGCACGGCCGCCCGGTTGGCGTCGCGATCGCCAAGGATGGCGCGCTGCTGGTTGCCGATGATGTCGGCAACACAATCTGGCGCGTGAGCAAGCGCTGATGGCGGTCCCGGTCGTCATCGACGTACCGCACAAGCTCGGCCGCGATGGCGCGCGCGAGCGGCTGCGGACGCGCTTCGCCGAACTGGGCGGGCACATGCCCGGCGGAGTTGGCGAGGTGCGCGCCTCGTGGCCGTCCGATTACGAGATGGCGCTGGAGATCGTCGCGATGGGCCAGTCCATCCCCGCCAAGCTGGAGGTCATGGCCGATTGCGTGCGCGTCCATATCGAATTGCCGCCGATGCTGGCCTATTTCTCGGGCATGATCGGCGCGGCGGTGCGCGATCAGGGCACAAAGCTGCTGACCTGAAGGCAGCTTATTGCGCCCGATCCGGCTTCTTGAGGATCGCGCAGAATTCGTTCCGGTCGCGCGCCGGATGATAGATGCCACCGATTTCCAGACCAATCAGCCCCAACTCGCGCAGCGTTGTGGCGATCGAGCGGAATGAAGGCGGGGTCAGATACCAGGCGTGCACGTCGATATAGCCGCCCGATGCCTGCGCATATTCGTCCAGCGCGGCCCTGACGCGGGCGGTTCGGTTGCGCTCGGGATTGCCATGATCGCCCAGCCAATGGCGCCGTTGATCGTTGTGGGCGGTGAGCGCCCGGTGTTCGATCACGCTTTTCAAAGTGTGCGTCCGCCGCCGTTCGCTGTGCGCCTGCAGCACGTCCGCGATCGTGCTTTCGGCGATGAAATGGTCGAAGCAATAACGCTTGTCGGGAATGATCAGGAAATAGCCGCCGCCCGGATTGAGCACGCGTTCCACCTGCTGCAGATGATGCACAAGATCCGGCTGATGCTCGATCGCGTGGCTGCTCAAAACTGCATCATAAGTCCGGTGGACGATATCGAGGTCGCCGACATGATGGATCACCTCCGGCACGCCGGCTGCGTCGGCGCCAGTATCCGTGGCGCGCGTCCGAAGCTGGTCGGAATCGAGCACGTCTAGATATTCGACCTTCGGACCTCGCTTGAGTGGCCGGTGGAAAGGCCCGATTTCCAGCAGTGGAATATCGTCCTCGATAAACAGCAGCAGGTTTTCGCGCAACGCCAGCGGCGAGGCGACCACCCCCTTGTCGCGGCCATGCGCGCGGTAATGCGCGATCGCGGCTTCGTCATCGAGTTTACCCAGCGCGGGGTCGCTTGCCCGGTACGTGTCAGGGTCGATCGTCGGCGGAGGGGGGCGCATCAGGCGGTCGCGAACAACTGGCCGGGATCGCGAAAGGCCTTGAACTCCAGCGCATTGCCGGATGGGTCGCGGAAGAACATCGTCGCCTGCTCGCCTACCTCGCCCTTGAAGCGGATATGCGGTTCGATCCCGAAGGCAATGCCCGCCGCGCGGAGGCGGTCGGCAAGCGCATGCCAATCTGCCCATTCCAGCACCACCCCGAAATGCGGCACGGGCACGTCATGCCCATCGACCGGATTACTGTGCCCAGCGGGCTTCGCCGAGGAATCGAGATGCGCCACGAGTTGGTGGCCGCGCAGATCGAAATCGACCCATCGGTCGGCGCTGCGCCCCTCGCGACAACCGAGCAATCCGCCATAGAAAGCGCGCGCCGCGGCGAGGTCATGAACCGGGAAAGCGAGATGGAAGGGCTGCAGCGACATGGCATTTCTCTATCGCGGTGAGGGCCGCGCGTCACCCCAAGTGCGACTGGCCCCGTCCGCGGGGTGACGTACCGCGATAAGGAAGGTACAGCGCAGCGATGCCGCCCATTCCCGCGAACCGCGCTGCTCCGATCGCTTTCGCACTGGGCGCAGCCGCCGCCTGCGGTTTCGCGCCGCTCGAATTGTGGCCACTGAGCCTGCTGTGCCTGGCGGGTCTGACCTTGCTCGTCGATCAGGCGGACGATCTCCGCCGCGCAACCTGCCTCGGCTGGTGGTTCGGGCTTGGCAATTTCTGCCTCGGGCTGAACTGGATCGCGACCGCCTTCACCTATCAGGCGGCAATGCCGGCCTGGCTCGGCTGGGTCTCGGTGTTCCTGCTTTCGCTCTATCTCGCGATTTTTCCCGCTCTCGCTGCGGGCTTTGCCTGGCTTTTCTCACGCGACAAGAGCTTCACCCTGCCTTTCTTCTTTGCCGCGGCCTGGATTGCGGGTGAGTTGCTGCGCGCGAGCGTCTTCACCGGTTTCCCCTGGAATCCGCTGGCGGCGATCTGGGCGCCGGTCTGGCCGATCCGCGGCCTCACCGCTTATATCGGCACCTACGGCCTGTCGGGCCTCACGATGCTATTCGCGAGCATGGCCTGGCTCGCGCTGACGAGCCGCAAGGCGCAGATCGCGGTGGCTGGCGTAAGCGTAATCGGCATCGCTTCGGTCTTACTGTTCCCGCCGAAATTTCCGCTCAAAGAATCCCTTTTGCTCCTCCATGTCGTCCAGCCCAATATCGGGCAGGAGCGCAAATGGGACGAAGCTCAGAGCGCGGACAATTATCATCGCCTGACGTCGCTCTCCGGCAAGCCCGGGCCACGCCCGCGCCTTTTATTATGGCCGGAGGTCGCAGTGCCCGCCTTGCTGGAGCAAGATCCGCTCGCGCGGATCGCCATCGCCAGCCTGCTGGGTCCGCATGACGAGATGCTGCTCGGCGCGCAGGCGATCAAGTTCGATGCCCAGGGCAACCCCGTAGCGGCCAGCAACAGCACGTTTGGGCTCGACCCCTACGCGCATTTGTTGGGCCGCTACGACAAGGCGCACCTCGTGCCTTTCGGCGAATATCTGCCGATGCGGCCGGTCCTGTCCTACCTTGGCTTGTCGCGCCTCGCGCCGGGCGACATGGATTTCGACGCAGGCCCCGGTCCGCGTGACATCTTGGTCCCCGGTGTCGGCAAGGTCGGCATCCAGATCTGCTATGAGATCGTCTTCTCGGGCCATGTTGTGGATCGCGCCGACCGGCCGCTCTTCATCTTCAATCCGTCCAACGACGCCTGGTTCGGGCGTTGGGGGCCGCCCCAGCATCTGGCCCAGGCCAGGCTGCGCGCGACGGAAGAAGGATTGCCGGTCGTCCGATCGACACCGACCGGCATCTCCGCGGTGATCGACGCGGACGGACGCGTGCTGGCGTCGCTGCCCTGGCGGACGCCCGGCGCGATCGAGCTACCGCTTCCGTCGGCGCACGCGCCGACCTTGTTCGCGCGCTACGGAAACATTTTGCCGTGGCTGCTCGTGCTTTTCTTGGGGGCAATCGGGTTTGCAAGCCGGCGCCGCGCAAGCTAGACGCGACATATAACGATTGCTTTATGTGCGGTGTCCCGCACGCGCCACCCGAGGAACCGATCACCTATGCGTAGCGACTATCTCTTCACGTCCGAGAGCGTTTCGGAAGGCCACCCCGACAAGGTGGCGGATCAGATTTCGGATGCGATCGTGGATCTGTTCCTGGGCAAGGACCCCGAAGCGCGCATCGCGTGCGAGACGCTGACCACCACCCAATTGGTGGTATTGGCCGGCGAGATCCGCGGCAAGGGGATCATGGACGAGGCCGGAAACTGGGCGCCGGGCGTCCAGCAGGAAGTCGAGGATGTCGTCCGCGCGACCGTGAAGCGCATTGGCTACGAACAGGATGGTTTCCACTGGAAGACCTTCCGTTTCGAGAACAATCTCCACCCGCAATCCGCCCATATCGCGCAGGGCGTCGATGCCTCGGGCAACAAGGATGAAGGCGCCGGCGATCAGGGCATCATGTTCGGCTATGCCGCCGACGATACGCCCGATCTGATGCCGGCGACACTCTACTACAGCCACAAGATCCTCGAGCGCATGGCCGCCGACCGCCATTCCGGCGCAGCGCCCTTCCTCGAACCCGACGCCAAGAGCCAAGTGACCCTGCGCTACGAAGGCAGCAAGCCCGTCGCCGCCACCGCGATCGTGGTCTCGACCCAGCATGGCAAGGGTTATGACGAGGGCGAGAAGGAAGCCGAGCTAAAGGCGTACGTGAAGAAAGTCGTCGCGGACATCCTGCCGGCGGAGCTTCTGTCAGACGCGACAGAATATCACATCAACCCGACCGGCAGCTTCGAGATTGGCGGCCCGGACGGCGACGCGGGCCTCACGGGGCGCAAGATCATCGTCGACACCTATGGCGGCGCCTCGCCCCATGGCGGCGGCGCTTTCAGCGGCAAGGATCCGACCAAGGTCGATCGCTCGGCGGCCTATATCACGCGCTATCTGGCGAAGAATATCGTCGCCGCCGGGCTCGCCCAGCGCTGCACGATCCAGCTGGCCTATGCGATCGGCGTTTCGAAGCCGCTGTCGCTCTATGTCGATACGCACGGCACCGGCACGGTCGGCGACGACAAGATCGAAGCGGCGATCATGAGCATCCCCAAGCTCGGGGGCCTCACCCCGCGCAGCATCCGCACGCATCTGAAGCTCAACAAGCCGATCTATCAGAAGACCGCTGCCTACGGCCATTTCGGCCGGCAGCCAGAAGGCGACTTCTTCCCGTGGGAGCGCACCGATCTCGTCGAGGACCTGAAGGCGGCGCTCTGAACGACGGCGGGCGGCGCTATCCCGCCCGCAGCGGGCTCTCGATGCAACCGTACCAGCCGAGGCCCGCATAGGTTTCGTAGCCGGGCGTGAGCGCGTAGGCGATCAGCCGGTCGCCATGTTGATAATAACCCCGATTTGGGTCCTCGATCCGCAGGGGATATTGCTCGGTCAGGATGCCTCTCCCGTCGGACGCGGCAATAACGCGGAAATGGGCATCGAGCAGCATGACGCGTGTGTCCGCGCGTTCGTCCTGATCCAAGCTTGCCCCCTCCACGATCGAGGCCGCTTGCGGCGCCCAGTCGAAGAATATGCCGAGGGCGCCGATGGGCTCGCCATCGGTTGCGCCATCCCGCCGGACCGCCGTCGAATAGGTCGCGACCGGCGCGTTGCCCAATGTTGCGTTACGGGCGACGTCGCAGACGTGAAAATGCGCTCCGCTGGGTGCTGCCATGGCGCATTTGAACCAGTCGGCCCCGGATATGTCGGCACCCATTGCCTCCCGGTAGCGATCGGGACGCCCGGTGGCGATAACAACGCCGTTCCTGTCCGCGATCCATAGGTCCAGATAGACTGTATAGGATCGCAGGATCGTGGCCAGACGCTCGCTTGCAAAGCCCACTGCGGCATCTGTGGGATCCCGCAACACGTCGGTCACCGCCCTGTCCGTAGCCCACCACCGCACGTCGCAGGACCGCTCGTACAGATTGCGGTCAATGATTTCGACGGCATTGCGCGCGAGATCCGCGAAGCGGGCGCCGCGCATATCTCGGCGCAATGTCTCTCCCGCGGTTTCCAGCAAGCCGACATTGGCACGGATTGCCGCACGCAACTCGGCGGACACCTCGCGGATCGCCTGGGCAAGCGTTCCCACTTCCTGGGCGACAATGGAGAAGGCGTCTCCGGCCGCCCCCGCTCGCGCCGCCTCCAGTCGGGCATTGATTGCGAGGATTCCGGTCTGGCGCATGACCTGATCGATCACGCCGACTTTCTCTTCGGTTACGCGCGACACTTCATAAGCGAGGTCGAGAAAACGGTCCTGCATGCGGCCTCCACGGCTTGCATTGCAGGCACCCACTCCCCACGGAGCTATGCTGCTCCTGTCACCGAACTCCATCCAATATGGTTAATTCGCGGTAAAACCAAGACGGATACGTAACAACTTTTCGTGGCGCCATGATCCGGGCAAGCTATTTCTCGCCTCTGCCCTTGCGGAACAGCGGCGCCTGGTTGGACTTGTAGAAATCCTGGACGTGGGCCCAGCCTTCCTCCGCTGTCTCGCAGAAGCGGAACAGATCCAGGTCCTGGGGTGCGACCACACCCTCTTCCACCAGCGCGTCGAAATTGACGACGCGGTTCCAGAACTCCTTGCCGTAGAGCAGGATCGGCACGACCGCGGTCTTGCCGGTCTGGACGAGCGTCAGCAGCTCGAAGAATTCGTCGAACGTGCCGAAGCCGCCCGGGAAGACCGCCACCGCGCGCGCGCGGATCAGGAAGTGCATCTTCCTCAAGGCGAAATAATGGAAATTGAAGCTCAGGTGCGGCGTCACATACTGGTTCGGCGCCTGCTCGAACGGCAGCACGATGTTGAGCCCGATCGAATCCTTTCCGACATCGGCGGCACCGCGGTTGGCAGCCTCCATGATTGCCGGACCGCCGCCCGAGCAGACCACGAACTGGCGCATGCCGTCGGCCGAATTGGGCGCGCCGCTCGCCAACTGGGCCAGTTCGCGCGCGACGTCATAATAATGCGACTTCGCCTTGAGGCTCTCGGCGATCCGGCGCTGCGTATCGGTCTTGGCCGCCGCGACTACCTGATCGGCATGTTCGGGGGAGGGAATCCGCGCCGAGCCATACATGACGAAGGTCGAGCCGATCCCGGCCTCCTCCTGCAGCACTTCGGGCTTCATCAGCTCGAGCTGGAAACGCACCGGGCGCAGATCGTCGCGCAGCAGGAAATCGGAATCCTGGTAGGCGAGGCGATAGGCCGGATCGGACGTCTGCGGCACGACATGCTTCACCTGCGCGGCGGAAGCGGCGTCGTCTTTGGCTTTCGGGAAGATGCGATTGGGAACGCTGGTATCTGTCATTCTGGCGAGTCTCGGAAAAAACGAAGCTGGTTAGCGGCAATAACGGACTCTGCCCATGCCGAAATGAAAATGGTCTGAAGACCATCCGCACGGCCGTCGACCCTTCGGCTTATTCGCTAGGCCAGTTGCTTGACAGCCAGGTTGCAGCGGGCCGATGTGAGCGCAACCATAGAAAGAGAGGATGGCAATGACGCGCCTTGCCCTGTTCGCCGCGTTCCTGGTTTTCGCCGCTGGAGCGGCCTCGGCGCAGGAACGGTTTCCGCTCTGGCCGCACGGCGCACCCGGTTTCGAGGCACGCGCCTCGATTCCCGAGCTCAGCCAGGATTACTGGACCAAGCGAGTCAACAATCCGAGCGTCACCGCTTATCTACCCGACCCGGGCAAAGCCAACGGTACCGCAGTCGTGATCATTCCGGGCGGCGCGCATGCCCTGCTGGTCACCACGAGCGAGGGCGAGGCCGTCGGCAAATGGCTTAGCGAGCGTGGCGTCGCCGGCTTCGTGCTACGCTACCGTCTGTTCCGCGAGGAAGGCTCGCCCTACTCGCTCGACGATGCGCGCGCCGATACCGAGCGCGCCGTTCGCTTCGTCCGCGCCAACGCCGGCAAGTTCAACGTCGATCCCCACAGGATTGGCGTGATCGGCTTTTCGGCGGGCGGCGAGCTTGCGCGGATGGTGACGCTGAGCCCGCCGGTCGCCCCGCGCGGAAAGGGCGATGCGATCGACTTGCTCTCCGCTCGGCCCGATTTCTCGCTGCTTATTTTCCCGGGCCCGCTCCATGCCGAAGAGCATGTGACCAAAAACGCGCCGCCGATCTTCCTGGCGGCGGCGAATGACGACCAATGCTGCTCGCAGCCGCCGATCGACGTGCTCAAACTCTATCGCGCGGCAGGCGCGTCGGCCGAGCTGCATATCTACCGCGCGGGCGGCCACGCCTATAATCTCGGTGAACGCACCGATCTGATCGCGCTCAAACATTCGCCGCAGCAGATCGAGGATTGGCTCTCCGACAGCGGGCTGCTCGGCCACCCTGCGCCATCGGCCGACCCGCATTTCGACCCGCCGCCCAAGGCCAAATGATGTTAAATATATTTGACACGCCCTGAAAAGCAGTGCATTCATGTAAAAGATTTTTTACGCGGAGATGGCTATGCGCAATGTGGGTGCGGCAATCTGCCTGTTCTTTCTTGCCCCTTTGGTGGCTGAATATCTGCTCGGCGACATTCCGCTCTCCAATCTTGGCGCGATGGTCGCGCTGGCCCCCATGTATGGCGGCGGCGCCCTCCTCATCCGCGAACTCGTCCGCCGCACCAGACGCGGCTGGCCCACCTTCCTCCTGTTGGCGCTCGCTTATGCGGCCATGGAGGAAGCCCTGCTCACGCAGAGCTTGTTCAACCCACATTTCATGGGCTTCGACCTGCTCGGCTATGGTTATATCCCTGCTCTTGGAACCGCGCTGCCCTGGCTGATCTACGTTCTCGGCATTCATGTGATCTGGAGCATGGCGGTGCCGATCGGCCTGACCGAAGCGCTGTTCCCTGCCCCCGAGCAGCAGCCGTGGTTGGGACGGATCGGATTATGCATTGCCGTTCTGCTTCTCATTGCCGGCGGCATGACGGTCGCCCTATTCCAGCGCCAG
>Ga0070659_100003299_pt1 | contig 11492 bp, 10 predicted proteins | sample KBSC23metaG_FD_64666 | JGI IMG/M metagenome (GOLD analysis project Ga0070659, IMG submission 64666) | Corn rhizosphere microbial communities from Kellogg Biological Station, Michigan, USA - KBS C2-3 metaG | ecosystem: Host-associated > Plants > Roots > Rhizosphere > Soil ...
TTCATCGTCGATCGCCTCGGCCAGCAGCTTCCCGGGCTGAAGTCCGTGAGCGGAAACCCTGTCGTGCGCGCGCTGCGGCTGATCAAGTCGCCAGCCGAGCTGGCTCTGATGCAGGCGGCCAACGACATCACCATCCGCGCCATGCGGCATGCCGGGGAGGCCGCTCGCGCCGGAATGACTCCGGCGGACTTTGGCGCGGCGATCGACGCAGCGACGACCGCTCTGGGCGGAAGTCCAGAGTTCGCGCTAGTGCTGATCGACGAAGCCGCCGCACTGCCCCACGGTTCACGCAAGCCGCAGCTCGTCAAGCGCGGAAGCACGATCCTGTTCGACTGCGGCTGCACGGTCCACGGCTACCAGTCCGATATCTCGCGGACGTTCGTCTGGGGCGCTGCTCCGTCGGCCGATCAGCGCAAGGTCTGGAACCAGGTCCACGAAGGTCAGCAGATCGCGATTCGCGCCGCCAAGATCGGTGCTCCTTGCGGAAGCGTCGATGATGCTGTCCGTACCGCATATGAGAGCTGGGGCTATGGGCCGGGCTACAAGCTGCCGGGCCTGTCCCATCGCACCGGGCACGGCATCGGGATGGACGGGCACGAGCCGGCGTACCTGGTGCATGGCGACATGACGCCGCTCGAGCCGGGCATGTGCTTCTCGGACGAACCGGGCATCTACATCCCCGGCAAGTTCGGGATTCGGCTCGAGGACTGCTGGTATATGACTCCGAGCGGGCCAAAGTTCTTCACCGAACCCCCGCCGTCGATCGATCGCCCCTTCAGCTGAACTTAGAAGTGATCGTGGATCTTGCCGGCGCGCTGGACGTGCGCCGGGGCGTGCCGCGGCTGAATCTCCGGCGATCTTTCGGCATTGAGATCGCCTTCCCACTGGGCGACGACGCTGGCGGCAACGGCATTGCCGACGACGTTGGTTCCTGACCGGCCCATGTCGAGGAAATGGTCGACCGCGAGGATCAGCAGCAACCCGGCCTCGGGAATCTTGAACATCGGCATGATGGCGGCGATCACGACCAGGCTCGCCCGGGGCACGCCGGCCATTCCCTTGGATGTCACCATCAGCACGAGCAGCATCGTGATTTCCTGGCCGAGGCTGAGGTGAATGCCGTAGGCCTGCGCGATGAACAGCGTCGCGAAGGTCATGTACATCATCGAGCCATCGAGGTTGAACGAATAGCCGAGCGGGAGGACGAAGCTCGCGATGCGCGGGGGAACGCCGAAACGGTCGAGCGCTTCCAGCGTGCGCGGATAGGCGGCTTCCGATGAAGCGGTCGAGAAGGCGAGGACCACGGGATCGCGGATGTAGCGGACGAGGTGCCGAATCCTCGGCCCGACGATCAGGAATCCGGCGCCGATCAGCACCGCCCAGAGGATCAGCAGACCGACATAGAAGCTGCCGACGAACATGCCCAGGGTTGCGATGATCTGCGGGCCGCGCTCAGCCAAAGCGCTGGCGACCGCGGTGAATACGGCGAAGGGCGCGAACCGCATCACATAGTTGGTGACCTGAAGCATGACTCGGACGAGGGCTTCGACGCCGTGCACGATCGGCCGACCCTTTTCGCCGATCGCCGTGAGGGCGATCCCGAAGAATAGCGAAAAGATCACGATCGGCAGGATCTCGTTGGTGCTCATCGCTTCGAAGATCGACTGCGGCACCAGGTGCGAGATGAAGTCCTTGAGGTTGAACGCGCCGGTCTCGACGCCGCTCGCGGCCGTCGCGGGTGGTATCGCAAGGTTGAGGCCGACTCCCGGGTGGAGGAGCGTCACGAGGATGAGCCCGAGCGTAAGCGAGACGAGGCTGGCGAGGATGAACCACAAGATCGAGCGCACGCCGACGCGGCCGAGCGCGGCGACGTCGCCCATATGTGCGATCCCTGCCACCAGCGTCGAAAAGACGAGCGGAGCGATGATCATCTTGATGAGCCGCAGGAACAGGGCGGTGACAATGCTGAGATAGTCGGCGATGGACTTGAGGTGCGCAGCGCTCGCCGGCGTTCCGTCGTCGATCGCGGCATTGATCGACCAGCCGGCGATGATGCCCAGCACGAGCGCGATCAGGATGTAGCGGGTCAGTCTGGTGGCCATGCGTTCCCCTTGGTTGGCATGACCCAAGCCGGAGGTTCAGCGCGCGTCAAGCGCTTGCGCTTCAGCAGACTGGCTGGCTAGGGCGATTGAAATGGCCGCAGACAACCCATCCCCGGTAGGCGTGCTCGAGTTCGGGCGCGCGATCCTGCACGACGAGGCTCGGGCGCTCGACGCCCTTGCCGACAGCCTCGGCGAAGAGTTCCAGCGCTCGGTCGGACTGATCTTCGGCTGCAATGGGAAGCTGATCGTCAGCGGTCTTGGCAAGTCGGGCCACGTCGCTCGGAAGATCGCGGCGACCTTCGCCTCGACCGGCACGACCGCCGTGTTCCTGCATCTTGCCGAGGCCATCCACGGCGACCTCGGCATGGCGGCGCCTGGCGATGTGGCGATCCTGATCTCGCAGAGCGGGGAAACGGCAGAGCTCGAAGCCGTCATCGACCATTTCCAAGGAGTGAAAATTCCGATCATCGGAATCACTGGGCATCCGGGAACCATGCTTGCCGAAGCGGCGGCTGCCTCGCTTGTGCTCCCGCACTGGCCTGAGGTCGGCCCGGAGTCGGTCGCCCCGACCAGCTCGACGACGATGACGCTCGCTCTAGGCGATGCGCTGGCAATGACGGTCATGCGGCAAAAGGGTTTCACGCGGCAGGATTTCGGCCGGCTTCACCCAGGCGGAGCGCTCGGCGCGCGTTTGAAGCCCGTGCGGCGGCTGATGCACGGCGGCAAAACTTTGCCGCTCACCCGCGCCGACAGCTCGATGCATGACACGATCGTCAAGATGACTGCGAAGAGGCTGGGCGTCGTCGGAGTGACTGACGCCGACGGCTACCTCCTCGGCGTGATCACCGACGGCGACCTCCGGCGCAACATCGAACGCGGGCTCGACCACACGGCTGCCGAGTTCATGACCAGCGACCCGAAGACCGTCGGCCCGGACGACTTGGTCGACGATGCGCTCGCGCTGTTCGACGAATACAAGATCACGGCGCTGTTCGTGGTCGAGGAGGACGGCAAGGGAAAGAGGCCAGTCGGAGTGCTCCACATCCACGACTGCCCGGCAGCACGATGAACTCCGTCATTCTGATTCCGGCGCGATTCCAGTCTTCGCGCTACCCCGGTAAGCCGCTTGCTCCGCTGAAGGGCGTCACGGGCGTCGCCAAGCCGCTGATTCAGCGCAGCGTCGAGGCCGCGCGGCGGGTGAACGGCGTCTCGGGCGTGTTCGTCGTCACCGATGACGAGCGGATCGCTGAAGCTTGTGGCCCCGCGAAGGTCGGGGTGATCATGACATCGCCTGAATGCCGCAATGGCACCGAGCGCTGCGCCGAGGCCCTGACTCAGCTTCACGAGCCGGATCTCGTCATCAATCTGCAGGGCGATGCGCTGTTGACGCCCGCAGGGTTCGTCGAGGTGCTGATCGCGCGCATGGAAGCGGATCGCGACGCGCTCGTCGCTACGCCCGCCATGCGCCTCCGGAGCGATGAGGTGCGGGCGCTCCAGGCGGAAGAGGCCGCGGGTCGGGTCGGGGGCACGAGCGTGGTCACCAACGATCAGGGGCATGCGCTCTATTTTTCGAAACGGCTGATCCCGCATTTGCCCGCCGGCACTCTGGACAAGCCAATGTCGCCGGTGCGGCTGCACGTCGGCGTCTATGCCTATCGTCCGGAGGCGCTGGAGCGTTACGTTTCGACGCCGGTCAGCGAGCTGGAAACGCTGGAGGGTCTCGAGCAGCTTCGGTTTCTGGTCGCGGGCATTCCGATGGCGATCGTCGATGTCGAAACTCCTCCTTTCGCCTTGCGCGAACTCAATAATCCGGAGGACGTGGCGCCGATAGAACAGGCACTCGCGGAGGCAGGCCTGGAGTGAGCGTTCTCGACTCGCTCGACCCCAAGTACCGGCTGATCCTGTGCGACATCTGGGGTGTGGTTCACGATGGCGTGACGCTCTATTCCGGAGCGGCCGAGAGGCTTCGGCAATGGCGTGATGAGGGCCGCTGCGTCGCCCTCATCACCAATGCGCCGCGGACTGCCGAAGCCGTCGAGCAGCAGCTTGGCCGAATTGGTTTGCCGCACGACGCCTATGACTTTGTCGCGACCAGCGGCGAAGCCGGCATCGAGGCGCTCAACGCCTTAGGTGAGCCGGTCGGCTTCGTCGGGACCGCCGGCGACCGGGAGATCCTCGAGGGCCGCGGAGTCCGCATCGCTTCCGACGACAGCTTCACAGAACTCGCCTGCACAGGCGTCACCGCGGAGCGGCCTCAGCCCAGCGACTACCTGGCCGATCTGGAAGGCTGGGCGGCGCGCGACGTCCATATGCATTGCCTCAACCCAGACCGGGTGGTGATCCGCGGCGGCGTTCCCGAAGCCTGTGCCGGCGCCCTCGCCGACCTATATCAAGGGCTCGGCGGCCGAGTGACCTGGTACGGCAAGCCGCACGAGGCGATCTACCGGCACGCGCTGCATCGCGCCGGCGATCCGCCGGCGAGTGAAGTGCTGGCGGTCGGAGATGGGCTGCAGACCGACATCCTCGGCGCCGCCCGCATGGGCTTCGATGCGGTATTCGTTAGTGGGGGGATTCACGCCGGCGAGCCCTTTCCCGAAGATTTCTCCGAAACAAACGGACTCGGCAGCTGGGCGCCGATCGCGGCGGTCGACGGGCTGCTCTAGAGCGCCACAGCTCTCGCGGGCGCAGGCGACGGACTCGAGTCGACGGGAGGCAGTACGGGCACGGACGTAGCCAGCGCGCGGACGGCTTCAATCGCGGTTTGCAACGAGGAGTCGTCGATAACGCCCCACCGCGGCTCATCGACCGTGCCGACGACGCCCCGAATCCAAAGATCGTTCCAGAATTTATCGAGTTCGCGCATTCGGAAGCGGCGGCCGCGAAGATCGCCGATCCAGCGGACGAATCTCAACGTTTGCGTGGGCTCGAGCGGAATGAGGCCCACCGGCTTTGCGGACGCAACCGCGTCCGAAAGCATCGACACGCTGTCGCCGGTCACATGGATTTCGTCTGCGTCGTCAAGCAGCGCACCGTAGCGAGGGAATTGCTCCGTCACGACTGCCGCCTGTCCCAGCGTCTCGCGCGCAGCCGCGACGAGGGCAGGAGATGTTCGCGGGCTTGTCACCGCGACGATCGAGCCGCCTTCGAGCGCAACCCTGCGCTGCAGCTTGCGGATCGCCGCTGTGACGACCTCCGGGTCAAACTGCCACATCGAGGTCTTCCCACCGATAACCAGCAGACGGCGCGGACGCGGGAAAGCCGAGAGCCAGCGCGCTTCAAATGCGCTCGGCCGCACCTCATCCCGCTTCGTGATGGTGACCGGCAGCCGAATTACATTGTCCGCCTGATGCACGGCATATTGCGTCGTCGTGACCACCAGATCGAACAGCCGATGCGAGACCATCGGATCGCCGAGACGAACGACCTTTGTGAATCCGCCGGACTCGCGCTGGATATATCGTGCAACAGGGACGCTGCGCTGTCCGATGCCGAGCACGAGGGAGGGCCAGGGCGGGCCGATCTGACGCCTGGCCTCCGATTGGAGTTGTGAAATGGAGACGCTGCGACAGACGGCCGGCAGATGGGCGAACCACTTGTAATCCATCCGGATCGTTCGGAAGGGCAAGCCGAGCCGCTCGGCAAGCGCCAGGACCTGATTGTTGTCCCCCCTGTGAGGGCCAAGCAGGACCCACACGGCGGCGCGACCCGTTGGCGTCATACGCGCTCAGTTTACTGGCGGCCGATGCGGGGGTCTATCGTACGGCTGTAACATGCACCCGAATTCATGATCCGGTTAGGTTGCGTTCGGCGAAGAGCGAGGCGCGGCCTTTCCGCGCACGCGCCGGTGCTCGCCTCGCAGCTGCACCATCATCGCACCTGCGTTCGCAGCATTGGCGAGGACGAGGGCGATCGCGGCGCCGACGACGTCGAACGCCATCGACAATGGCACGATCGTCACGAAGAAGACGGCGCTTCCGAGAAGCTTCGCCTTGAGCGGCGCGTCGGACCGGCCGAGCGCGTACAGCATTGGCGACAGGGGGAAGCTGAAGATTCCGATGAACGGGATCGCCATGAGGATGACGAGAGGCTCGTAGGCGCCGATGAATTCCTTTCCGAAGATCAAATTCATCAGCGGCTTCCCGCCCAGGATCAGGATGAGGATTGCAACCAGGGCAAGTGCGCTGACGACGGCCGTCCCGCGGAGCATCAGCTTCCACGGTCTCTTGGATGACAGGTCCATGCGCATGACCTCGGGGTAGAAGGCTTTGCCGAGCAGGTCGGCGGGGCGCTGCGCGCTGTCCGCGAGCGTGGATGCGACCCGGAACAGCGCGGCTCCTGCCGGTCCGAGCAGGCCGCCGACGACCAGGCGCCCGATCGGCCCCCACACGGCTTGAACGCTGCTCGCCAGATTGACGTCGATCGCAAAGCGCCACGCGCCCGGAAGCGCTTCGGGCTTGAGAGTCGGACGAATGCCGACATGCAGACCATTGCGCGTCAGCTCACGCCAACCGAGGTACCAGGGATAGAGATTGCCGATCAGGTCCGTGACGAACCAGATGCCGACGTACACGGGGAACGTCGCGCCGCTGACGAACGCAGCGCCGGCGAGTACCGCGCGCGAGATCGGCATGAGCGTCGCGGACCAGCTGATCAGGTCGAAGCGGTCGAGGACTCGGAGGACCCCGTCCGGCGTCGCCGAGCTCATGACGGGGACCACGGTGCAGTAGAGAATCCCAAGCCAGAGGTAGTCAGGCTTGATGCCGACCCATGATCCGATGAACGGCAAGAGCACGGCTCCAATGAGCATGCCGCCAATTCCGCTGACCACGTCGAGCGCGAAGGCGAAGCCGGTCGCGACCTTGAAATGCTCCGGGTCGCCGTGCGCGACGCCGTGGCCGCCGTAGCGGACGATCAGCTGCCACGACTGAAACTTGGCGATCCCGCTCACCGCTTTGACGTAGCTGGTGATGAGGATCAGCGTTCCGAACAGGATGACGCCCAGCGCACGGCCGGCGAAGGCGAGCGTCGCCACGCCCGCAAGCGCTGCGACGATCTTCGACACGCCGAGGTAGCTCGTGTTCTTCAGAAGCGAGCGGAAGTGCTGGTCTCTGAACCAGTGTTTCATTCGTCGGCGCTTATCACGGATGAGCGCCGCGCCAACGACACTATTAAGTGACGCCTGACCTAAGCTGGTTCGGGCACCCGTTGGATGACCTTGTCGGCGAGCGGACCGTTCAATTCGGCGAGATGGTCGAACTCCGCCTCGTAGGTCGCCAGGCCCTGGCTCTGTGACCGAAGCTCCGCCTCGAGTCCGGAAAGCTCCGCCTCGGGAATCAAGGCGTCAATGCGGTCCCAGCCGGCCCAGCCGTCACGCGGAGCCATGCCGAGCATCTGCCCGCGCCGGCCGGCGATCGCGGAGGTGATCCGGCTCGTCGCGCTCGACGGGCAGACGACCATCAGCTTGTGCATCGGCTCGAGCAGGTGCGGCTGCGCATTCGCGAGCGCTTCCTGCATCGCGATCCGGCCGGCGAGGCGGAACGCCAGCTCCGAGCTGTCGACGCTATGATAGCTGCCGTCGACCAGCGACACCGCGCAATCGACGACCTGGAAGCCGAGCGGACCTTTGGCCATTGCCTCGCGCACGCCTTCCTCGACTGCCGGGATCCATTGCCGCGGCACCGAGCCGCCGTGGATCTTTTCCTCGAACAGGAATCCGGAGCCCCGCGGCAGGGGCTTCACTTCGATGATCACGTCGCCGAACTGGCCATGGCCGCCGGACTGCTTCTTGTGGCGGCCCTTTTGCGTGACCGGTTTGCGGATCGATTCGCGGTATCCCACGGTCGGAGTATGGCTTTTCACCTCGACGCCGTAGCGGCGCTTCAGCCGTGCGAGGACGGTATTGAGATGCTCGTCGTTGACGCCGCGCAGGCGGATCTCGTGATTGGCGTCGTCATGCTCGACGACCAGCGCCGAATCCTCTTCGCTGAGCCGCTGCAGCGCGCCCGAGAGCTTGACGTCGTCCTTGCGGTCGGCGGGCTCGATGGCGATCGCACAATTACGCGCGGGGTAGCTGATGTCGATTGGCGACGGGAGCTTGCCCTGGCCGAGCCATTGCCCGGCCTTGACCGTATCGATCTTGGCGACGGCGACTATGTCTCCGTCACGCGCTTCGTTGACCTTCGTCGTCTTCTCGCCCTGGACGTGGAAGAGCGCGCCGAGCCGCGCATGGTCGCCATCATCGGTCTTGAGGTCGGAACCCTCGGCGATGTTTCCGCCGATCACGCGGGAAAGGGCAAGGCGCCCGATCGAACCGTGGATGATCTTGAACACGTAGAGCGAGGGGTCGGACACGCCGAGCCGGTCGGCGGCGCCTTGCGGACCGGGCACTTCGTGGCGCATCGCCTTCAACAGCCGGCGCACGCCCCACGAGCTGCTCGCCGAGCCGAACAGCACCGAAACTCCGAGATTGTCGCCAGTCTCGCGGGCGAGGTCCTGAAGCACCTTCTCGCGCGTGGGTGCCTGATCCATCAGCAGCTGCTCGAGGAGCTCGTCATCGTGATCCGCGAGCTGTTCGAGCATCTGAGCGCGCGCCTCGCTCTCGCGGTCCTGGAGGTCGGCGGGAATGTCGATCCGCTCCGATCCCTTTCCCGGTCGATATTTGAACGCATATTCGAGGGCGAGGTCGACAAAGCCGCTGATCTTCTCGCCGTCGCGGATGGGGATTTGCCGCGCGATCAGGGGCGACACGCTCATCGGCTGGAGCGCGGACAGGAGGTCGCGGATCCGGCCATGCGCCTGGTCGATCCGGTTCACGAAAATGAGATGGGGGATTCCGAGCTCGTCGAGTGCCCTTAACGCCGGTGCGGTGAGCGGCGCCCGCGCCGGGTCAGGGTCGACGACGACGATTGCGACGTCGGCGATCGCCAGGGCCTTGGCGCCGTCGGCCGAAAAACCGACCGACCCGGGAACGTCGAGGATGGCGAACCGGTCGCCCAGATATTCGAAATTGTAGAGGTTTAGCTCGGTCGAGCCGCCGCGCTGGCGACTTTCAGGGCTGGAATCGCCGATGCTGGAGCCGTTGGCCGTCGATCCCAATCGGTCGGTGGCGCCGGCTGCAAACAGCATGGCTTCGGCAAGGCTGGTCTTTCCTGCGCCGGCGGGTCCCACCAGCGCGATCACTCGGGTGCCTTTGGATGGTTGTCCGGCCATGCGACTCTCCTTCGTCCGGGTTGCGGGCGTTCCGAGTCGCTGAAGGCGCCCCGAAGCGCTCTTCGTTGAAATATTCACCGTCCGCCTGTTTTCGGCTGTTGGCAAGAGGCCTCGTCGCGGTCGCGGCCTCCCGTCGCGGAACGGGGGCCATTGGACCGCGGTTGAGCGGCACATGGTCGATCGAAAAGGTCATCAGGCGCGCTCGCCGGCGGAGATGCCGGGACCAGCCTGGAAGGACATCGTCAAGCGCACCTACAAGCGGGTGTGGGACGACAATGTCGGGCTCGTCGCCGCCGGTGTCGCCTTCTACAGCTTCTTCGCGCTTCTTTCGCTGCTCGGCCTGATCGTCCTCGCCTACGGCTTCTTTGCCGACCCGGCGACCGTCATCGAGCATATGTGGTCCTTGACCGCCGTTCTTCCGGGTGACGTCGCCAAGATCATCGGCGACCAACTGATGACCTCGGTCGAGGCGTCGAAGGGCACCAAAGGCTTTGGAATCCTGATCGCCTTCCTGGTCGCCACTTATGGCGGCACGAACGGCGCCGCGGCGGTGATCACCGCGCTCAATATCGCCTATGAGGAGAAGGAGAAGAGGAGTCTCTTCCGCTTCTATCTTCTCGCGGTCGGGATGACGTTGGGCGCGCTGCTCGTGGCGCTATGCGCCCTTGCTGGGACCGCAGCGCTGGCCTTGCTCCAGCACCTTCTGCCGCATGCATCGGCCGGAACTGTGATTGCGGGGAAGTTCGTCGGATATGTCGCTTTGGCCTTCTTTGCCGCGCTGATTGCCTCGGTGCTCTACCGGTTCGGCCCCTCGCGTGAGGAAGCCAAGTGGAAGTGGATCACTCCGGGGTCGACGTTCGCCGCGGTGACCTGGCTATTGCTGACGATCGCCTTCGGATTCTACGTCAGCCATTTCACCAACTATCACGCAAGCTACGGCTCGCTCGGCACCGTCGTCGCTTTGCTCACCTGGATGTATTTGTCCGCCTATGCGTTCATCATCGGCGCCGAGCTCAACAGCGAGATCGAGCACCAGACCGCCAAGGACAGCACGACCGGTTCACCCGAACCGATGGGTGAGCGCGGCGCCTGGGCGGCGGACAATGTGGCGAGCGACGACCAGGTGCAGGATAGGCCCGAAGAGCGGCGCGAAGGCGCCCGGCTGACCAATGCTGCGCCGAAGGTGGCGGAGGAGAAGGGATGATCAGACGGGAATTTGCCCTTCCTTCAGCGTGGCCATCACGGCGATGCTGTTGATGTCGCCGAGGTCGGGCTGTCCCGACAGGTGCTCGAGGTAGAATTCCTGATAATCCTGCATCGTCTGCGCGACGATGTGCAGCATCAGGTCGAAATTGCCGAGCACGATATAAGCGGCGATTACGCGCTCGTGCTCGGCAATGATTTTCCGGCGGAACTCCTTCACATTGAGTCCGTCGCGCTGTCTCCTGAAGCTCAGATAAACGAAAAATTCGAGCTCCCAGCCGAGCATCGCGCGGTCGATCACCGCCGCCTCGCGCAGGATAATGCCTTCTGATTTCAGCCGCTGGATCCTGCGCCAGCAGGGAGCATGCGAGAGCCCCACGCGCTCCGCAATCTGGGCCACGGTTCGCGACGAATCGCGTTGAAGCTCTCGCAGGATGCGGCGGTCGATGTCGTCAAATCTCTTCTTCATCAGACGCTTTCACGCAAGAAGTATGCAGAAGAGTGCGGTAAGTCGCACAAATCAGCAAGCAAATTTCGGCGCTGTAACGTTAGAAGTTCCTCGCTCAACAATCGAGGAACCCATGAACGCTCGCCCGCATCGCGTACTCGCCGCCGTACTGATCACCTTTGGCCTGCTGGTCGGAACCGCGGCGGCCATGACGGTCGGCTCGAACGATCCTGATTCCGTCGCGATTGGGTGACGAAATGAGCATCACTCGCAGGACCTTGCTGGAGCAAGTCGGAGCGATGGGCGGCATCGGTGCAGCCTATTTGGCGATGGAAGCTCTGGGGCTGGTGGTGTCAACGCCCGCCGGCGCTGAGAATTTCGCGCTCCCGCCCAGGAGCGGCACCGGCAGATCCGTCGTCGTGCTGGGCGCTGGAATCGCCGGACTCGTCTCCGCTTATGAGCTGAGCCGGGCAGGCTACCGCGTGACGGTGCTCGAAGCTCGCGACCGTGTTGCCGGACGCGTGTGGACG
>Ga0070659_100003300_pt1 | contig 11492 bp, 8 predicted proteins | sample KBSC23metaG_FD_64666 | JGI IMG/M metagenome (GOLD analysis project Ga0070659, IMG submission 64666) | Corn rhizosphere microbial communities from Kellogg Biological Station, Michigan, USA - KBS C2-3 metaG | ecosystem: Host-associated > Plants > Roots > Rhizosphere > Soil ...
TGGACTTGGCCAGCGTGTCCGCCCACAAGCTGTCGGGTCCCGTCGGGATCGGCGCGCTCTTCGTTCGTCGCAGGCTGCGCAAACGCATCAGGGCGCTTGCCGTCGGCGGAGGCCAGGAAGGTAGTCTGCGGGCAGGTACGGTTCCGGCGCCGCTATGCGCCGCATTCGGGGTTGCCTGCCGAATCGCCGGCAGCGAAATGGCTTCGGAGGGCGGGCGCGTCGAAGGGCTACGTGATCGGCTGCTCGACCGCCTTAGAAGCGCCGGCGGCATGGTGATGAACGGTGGCGGTGACAGGCTCCCCGGCAATATCAACGTCTCCTTCGAGGGTGTCGACGGCGAGGCTCTCGCCATGCGCGTCCGCGGTGAGGTAGCGATCTCAACCGGCTCGGCCTGCACCTCGCGCTCGCTTGAGCCGTCGCATGTTCTCGCCGCTATCGGGGTGACTGGGCAGCGAGCCGAGGGAGCGGTCAGGATTGGTCTCGGGCGCGCGACAACTTGGGGAGACATCGAACTTGCGGGTGATGCGCTCGTTACGGCCGTGAAAGCGTTGCGCGCCACTCTGCGGAGAGTCGCGTGAGCAGCGCCCGGGTCACTGCCGTGGAGGACGGCGAACCTCTCGAACGGCGCGTAGCCGCGATCCTTAGCGAGCTTCGGGAAGAATACCGCCAGCCGCACGAGTCGCCGTGGATCGTAGGATTCTCGGGCGGCAAAGACAGCACGCTTCTTGCGCAGCTGGTGTTCGAAATGCTGCTTTCGCTGCCGCCACGCGCCCGTCGGCGGCAGGTCCACCTGGTAGCCAACGATACGCTTGTCGAGTCCCCGATCATCGGCGCCCACCTCGACGTAATGCTGAAGCGCATTGAGCAGGCGGTACCAGCCCTGCGGGTGCCAGTGGTTGTGGCGCGTACCATTCCGGAGCTCGAGCAGACATTCTGGGTGAATCTTATCGGACGCGGCTATCCGTCGCCGAGTCGCATGTTCCGCTGGTGCACGGACCGGATGAAGATCGCTCCCACCGCGCGCTACGTGCGTGAGCAGGTGGACGTTGCGGGCCGCGTTGTGATGCTGCTTGGCGTGCGTGCCGCGGAATCGCCACAGCGCGCGGTCAGCGTGCACCGTTACCGGAATGCGGGGCAGCGGCTGAACCCGCACAACAGCCTGCAGGGCTGCATGATCTTCAAGCCAATCGTCGACCTGAGCACCGATGAGGTGTGGCAACTGCTGTTGCAGTCACAGCCGCCTTGGGGAGGCAGCCATCGGGAGCTCGTGACAATCTATCGGAACGCCGCTGGCGGCGAGTGCCCGTTGGTTACGGACAAGGACGACGCGCCGTCCTGTGGCACGAAGTCATCGCGTTTCGGCTGCTGGACTTGCACCGTCGTGGAGAAGGATCGGAGCGCCGAAGCATTCGTCGATGCCGGGCACGAGAACCTCGAGCCTCTGCTCGCGATGCGAGACTGGCTCAAGGCCCTCCGCGAGGACGGGACGAAGCGGTCGGCGCGGCGCCGCAACGGCAGCCTAAACTTTGTCGGCGAGGGTCGCCTGATCCCTGGGCCCTTCACGCTCAGGGCCCGCGAGGAAATCCTAGAGCGTTTGCTTGAGACGCAGGATGAGGTGGGCCTCCCGCTCATCTCGCGCGAGGAGATCGAAGAGATTCATCGGCTTTGGGCCGAGGACATCCGGCTGGGACACGCCGCTTGATCACTGCTGGACACGAAGCGGCAAGCGCCCGGCCCACAGGAGAAAATTCACTCCTCTCGGCGCTCGTCGTTGCGCGTCGGGAGACGGCCGGCGCCGGTAACCGTCGCGCGCTGTTCGGCCGCTTCGACGCGCTACTGGACCCGGCGTATGTCGAGCCCGACACACCCATTGTGGCCCCCGGCCCCCAGGGCGGCGAGGGCGTCGAGCTGAGGCGTCTCGCGCTGCGCAATTGGCGGTCCTTCGAGGACGCCGAGTTGCGGCTGCCGGCGACCCGGCAGGACCGAAACCTGATCGTCGTCGATGCCCCGAACGGGTTCGGCAAAAGTAGCGTGCTCGAGGCGCTCGCGCTCGGCCTCTTCGGCCGTGCTGCCGTGACCGAACTTGGAATCGCGCAGGATACGAGTGCCGGACGGGCCGAACGCCGGCGGTCCTATCGCGCCACCATGGAGGGCACGCTCCATCGCTCGGAACGCGCGCGGACCGAAGGGGTGTGCGCAGTAACGCTAGATTTCTCCACGCTGCGTGGAGCCGTCTCGGTCGAACGGCGCTGGTATTTCGAGGAAGATGGCACGCTAATCGAAGACGACGAAGAGCTGCTAGTCCGCGTCGGCGAGGAACGACACCTAGCACAGCCTCCAGATGGCCAGGATCCCGGTGAATGGAACCAGCAGGAGGTTGAGCGTCTAGTCATGCCGACGGCGCTCGCTCCGTTCTTCCTGTTCGACGGGGAACGGCTTGAGCGGCTGGCCGACGGCCAACTGTCGGACCGAGTGCGGTCAGCGCTGCGACGCCTCCTCGGACTGGACGAACTCGCCGGCCTAATCGAGGACCTACTTGCCTACGCGCGTGATCGCGATCGGGCGGCTGGCGAGAATGTGCTGGAGCCGGATGTAGAAGGTGAAATGGGTCGCCTGGAGGCGGAGCGGCGCATAGAGCAGGCGGCGCTCGATGAGGTTGAGCACGAACTGGGTCAGCTGCGAGCGCGCAGATCGGAAGCGATGGCCGAGTTGTCCGGCTATGGCGGCGGCTCCCATGCGGACATGCGAGACGTGCTCGAGCGGCGCCACCGTCTGGAGCAGGAGCTGCGGGTCGCGCAGCGTTCCCTGAGCGCCGCCGTGGTCGAAGATGGGCCTTATCTGCTCGCTGGCAGGGCCTTGCGCTCGTCAGTGGCAGCCTTGCTGGCGTCGAATGCTGACTATGCCGCTCTCCAGTCGATTGACTCGTCCATAGTGGAGCGGCTGTGGCGCGCATTCTCGGATGTTGAGCCGCCCCTTGATCCAGCCACGGCGGACTCTGCCCGCGTCCGGCTCGAAGCGGCCGCGCTGGCGTTGAGCACAGAGGTGGAAGGCGCGGATCTAGTCGTCGACGCAGCGACTGCCCGGTTGGCATCCGCCAAGCTGGCCGCCATTGAGCAACGCGGAGCCTCCGCCATCGAGGGGGCACTGCACGCGCTTGCGTTGGTGCGGACGGCGTTGGAGGCGCTGGACGCAGAGGAATCGAACCGCCGCGGTGCCGACGAGCGCAGGAGCTTTTTGAAGAATGAACTAGCGGAGTTAGCGCAAGCCATCGAGGCTCGCGAGACAGCGAGGGGTGGCGCGATGCGTCAAATTCGGGAGCTCGCCGCCCGAATCGAGCCGATGCGCGACGCGGTGGAGCGTCGTGCCGCCGCGTTGCGCGGCGCCGAGCCGAGAATCCGACGCGCGGCTGCCGCACGGGCGCTGGCGGGAGGCATCTCTGGGCAACTCGATCAGCTCGCACAGGATGAACACGGCCGCTTCGCCGAGGCGGTAACCACCGCCTACGCATTGCTCGCCCACAAGGGCGACGTTCGCCGTGTACAGATCGGCGACGACGGGGGTGTGTCGATCTTCGACGGCGCCGATCGGAATGTGACCGCGTTCCGGCGGTCGGCCGGCGAAAGCCAGCTGTTCGCGATGGCACTGATTGCCGCCGTTGGCAGTGTCGTCGGACACCGTCTGCCGCTGGTGGTGGATACCCCACTTGCACGACTAGATACCATCCACCGGCGGAACCTGCTTAGGATGTTCAGCGCCCGACCGGCCCAGACCATCCTGTTGACCCAGCCGGAGGAGATGACCGCAGCTCATCGAGAAGAGATCAACCCCTTCATGGCGGCTGCGCTGTGGATCGACCACAGGTTAGACGACAAATCGGGTGTGGGCGTGAGCAGCTTTGCATCCGAGCCAATTGATGAGATGGTCCGGTGAGAAACACGAGTGAGGCGATATTACTCGGCGAAGTCGGCAGGCTAGATTTCAGGACCTCGCGTTCTGGTGAAACGGCCACGGCCTCGATCCAGCGGACCCTCGGATTGCAGTATCGTTATCAGCCCGCACGGCTGGCCATTGCTCGGTCGCTCGCCATTGGTACGGAACCGCAATCGGTCACGAACCATGACGGTAAGGTCATCAGGGGTGAGACGCTCTTCGGGCCTGGGGCGGACGAGCTCGCCGTTTGGTTCGGCCTAATCCTCGCTGCCGCTCCAACGCGGCCGATTTCGCGGCGCGAGCTGCAGGACCTTGTGGCTGCGCACTGGGCCCGAGGCGCAGGTCTAATGTGGGAGCAGCTACGAGATGAAGTCGAACCGCTCGAAGTCCTCGCGCGGCAAATCGGGGCCCGCGCCTCTGGATCGCGCCAGCGTGCTCGTCGCTAGCAAATCTGCACGCGGCGCGCGCGCGCGCAAGTCTTGCTTTCAGTTTGGCTCCCCTCTTTTGATCTAGCTGATCTGTTGCCGTCGCGGGACGCTTTTTGTCCAGCAATATCCCAAGCAAGTCCTAGCCGTTGCGGCGGGATGCTTTAGAGTGGTGTCAGAACAAGGTGCGGTTCCGCGCTACCGACCGACGTCGGGCTGTCACTGTTGTGCAGGTACTCATGGTTGAGCGGGAGGTGCCGACCCGCGACAAGCAAGTTGCGATACAGCGCGGCCTGCTCCAAGGTAGTGTGCGAAGGGGATTTTCTGAGCAGTTATGACGCGGCTTACCGACAGGGAGCGCATCGTTGAGGAGGTCTGCGGCGAGACGGATGTCGATCCCGCCCTCCTGCTGGCGCTACTCGCGCTTGAGGACGGGCACCGTAACCTGCACGGCTACGGGGCGCGTCCGCGCCTTCGCCGGGCAGCTGAGCAAATTATCGACCAGGCCTTCGCCGCGAGGCGGGAGGGGCGATGAAGATCCTCGAGGTAACCCTCGTAGACATTCTTGCCTACCGCGGGTCCACGACGGTGGACCTCTCGAGTACCAAAGGCGATCAGAACATGGTCCTGATCTGGGGCCGGAACGGCAAGGGAAAGACCAGCTTCATAAACTCGCTCAAGATGCTTTTCGCCGGCATCGAGGACGAGCGCATTCGAACGGTCGGCTTCCCCCCGCGCCCCCTTCCTGAGGGGCAGTTTGTGCGCGGCGACGGCGAGCACTGGATCGGTGTTGTAAACCGGCAGGCGGCCGCCGCGGCGGCGCGCGATGGCAAGAGCGTGACCGCCAGCGTCAGCGCTGTGATCGTCCACGACGACGCCGAGATAGAAGTGCGCCGCGCGTGGACCGTCACCCCGGCAGGTTCCTTCGCCGAAGACGTAGAGGTCACGGAGGCTGAGGGCCGGCTCACCGGCAACGCCGCGCGGCAACGGCTCGCCGACATTTTGCCGCCCGATTACGTCGAGTTCTTCTTCTTCGACGGCGAGGATATAAAGTCCCTCGCCGAGACGGCCGAGCGCAAGAACATCGATTTTGATCGACTGCTCCGCATTACGTTTGTCACCGAGCTGGTGAACGAGCTCGGCAACTTAGCTAGCGAGCGCCGGCGCAAAACGCTGACCCCGCATGAGCGGGAGAGGCTGCGGAACCTGCAGCGGGATCTTGATGATAATGTGTTTGCGGAGGCGGAGGCGGAGCGCGAACTCCTCAAGATCAATGAGGAGCTGCGCCTTGCCAGCGCCGATCTCCGTAGGGCGCAGGCCGTTCGCGAAAACCTTTCGTCCGGCGCCTCCGACGCTCAGCGTCAGGATCTAGAGAGCCGCAGGCGCAAGCTGCGCATGGACCTCGATGCGGCCACCAGCGAAGTCGCGGCGGCGATGCCGCCGGACGCGCCGCTTGTGGCCAACCTCCCGCTTGTGGCGACGGCCCTTGCGGCGCTAGAGGCGCGCCTGGACGCCGCAGGGGCAGCCGAGCAGGGTCTGATCCGTCGCGTGCGGGAGGGGCTCCCCGCGTGGGTCGCCGCCGCGGTCCCTGAACTCGATGACCCTACTCGGCAACGGCTGGTTACGGCCCTCGATTGGGAGGTCGCCCGCTTGGCCTCGCTCCGATCTGACAGCGGAATCTTCGCCGACTTGGACCCCGGGCGAGCGGAACGGGTGAGGACGCAGCTGTTGCGGGTGGCCGCGGCGGGCGCGGTCTTGCGCTCTGCCCGCGCGACTCGCCTGATGGACGTTGCGCGGCTCCAAGCTGATCTGGCCCAAGTCGACGAAGATCTGATGCGGCTCGAGGTCGGTAGCCAGGCTAATATCGAGCGCTACCGTCTGGTGGTCGCGGACATTGAGCGGTTCGAGACGTCGATTGCCGAACTAAACCAGCGCAAGGGGCAGCAGGCGGCGCGAAGGGCGGCAGCGCAGGAGGCTATCAGGACGTTGCAGGTCGACCTGAGGGAGGCTGAGCGCCGGCACGAGCGCGCCGACCGCGACGAGGGCGACGCGCGCCGTATCGAAATGGTGGCACGCACCCTGTCAGACGTTCGTGAGCGTATGCGTCTGGCAGCAAGGGCACGGGTCGAGGACTTACTCAACGAGCACTTCCGGCACTTGGTTTTCGACCACAACCTGATCGGAAGGATAAAAATTGACGAGACATATACACTCGTGTTCCTCGACGATGCGGATCGCCGCATCGGCCGCGCGAGCCTTTCGAGCGGTCTGAAGCAGCTGGCGGCGACCGCGCTCTTGTGGGCGATGAAGGACGCGGCGGGGTATGAGATGCCGGTCGTGATCGACACGCCGCTCGGCCGCATCGACCGCGAAAATCAGGACAACATGCTCATCAACTACTATCCTCGACTGTCGCACCAGGTAGTGCTGCTGCCCACTAACGCAGAGATTGACCAGCGCAAGAAGGGCCTGCTGGCCGCGCACATCGCAGACGAGTGGCTCATCGAAAACGAGGCTGGCGACAATGCGACGATAGCCCGTGAGACGCTGGTGAAGGTGTAGTATGGTCGATAGGGTTCACATGACCGCCGAAGAGCGTGACCTGCTCGCGACCATTGCCGGCGGCCTCGCGACACGTGTTGACCAGTGGGTGCCGGCCCGGCTCGGTTTGGCTCGGTCGCTGCAGATCCCGGAAGCGCCGGACCCCGCAGCCTTTCCTGTCCTATCCCAACAGGCCCGCGGTACGGAGCTCCACGCGCCGCAGCTGACGGGAGAGGGCCGCGACGACGGCGCGGACTTTACGGACGCCTTTCGCGCGTTGCTGTCGGTTTATGAGGGCCGCGACCTCTTCTCCGACGAGGCCGCCTTCCACGACGCGCTTCAGCGTCACGTGCGCCGCGGCGTTCGGGACTTGGCGTCCTGGCCGCGCGACATGAGCTTTGCGCGCTACCTCGCAATGGAACTTTTCCAGGATATTGGAGAGGCGTCGGGGGCGGGGACGGCCTCCGACGAGGAGCTACCGGGTCGCGTGATGGAGGTGCTCGGTCAGCTCGGCATCGGAGCGTCGATTATATCGGTCGACGAGGGGCCGCGCCTTACTAGACTTGTGGTAGAGTTGCGCGCACTAGACGATCTTGATCGGCTGCGGCGCGGTATCGGCAAGATTGCCTTTGCACTGGGGCTCGGCCAAGAATCGGTAAGTTCGACCCTCGCCTCCGGCGAGCGTCGCGTTGCACTCTTCCTGCCGCGCACTCAAAGCGGCTGGCGGACAGTTACCTGGTCGGAACTGCGCCCTGCGCTCTCGTCGGACGAGGCGCGGGCGATGGACCTTCCGATCTGTCTCGGCACCGACGTACTTGGCGCGCCGCTGCTCATCGATCTGGCGGAGGCACCGCACCTTTTCATCGGTGGGACGACCGGCAGCGGCAAGAGCATGTGCCTGCACGCGATCCTGCTATCGCTGCTTGAGGCTACGACGGACGCGGAACTCGTCCTAATCGACCCAAAGGCCGTTGAATTCTCAGCCTACGAGCGTTCGTCTCGAGTGCGCGGCGCGATAATGACCTCGCCCGAGGCCGCGCTCGCCGGACTAGAAGAGCTAGTTGAGGAGATGACGCGTAGGCAGGATCTCTTCCGCGACCTAGGTGCTCGCAATCTTGCGGAGGCAAACGAGAAACGGGCCGGCCTCGGGCGCATCGTCGCCGTCGTTGACGAACTCGGGGACCTTTTCCTCACGCGGCGGGACATTGAGCTTCCGCTCATCCGCTTGGCTCAAAAGGCACGATCCGCCGGCATACACCTGGTCTTGGCCACTCAGCGGCCGGAGGCGGCGACATTCCCCGGGTTGTTGCGCTCGAACATTCCGAGCCGGATAGCCCTCACTGTACAGAAGGCCTCCGAATCACGCATCATTCTCGACGAAGCCGGTGCGGAGGCACTATTAATGCGGGGTGACATGCTCGTTCGGTTCGCGGGCCAGCCGACTAGACGGGCGCATGGATGCCGCGTGGAACCGGCGGATATTCTCGCGGCGGTGGCGCTGTCGTGAGCAACCTCGCGATCTCTGATTGGCGGCACGTCTCACTGACGATGGACGAGGTCGGGCCGTTCCGTAGGGGTGCCGAGACCGTCGACTTCATGGGCGACGCTCCTTCGCTTGAAGAGGCCGATCAGCCGCCGGGACCAAGCAACCTTTACATGCTGCTGGCCCGCAACGGCCACGGTAAGACGACAATCCTTGAGACCATCCACGGGCTGTTCGGACTACTGGCGTCACCGGTGGTGGGCAGGTTCGCTGATCCCGAGGCCGAAGGAAGGGCGCAGCTCGACGTGCGCGCGACATGGACCATCGACGGCAGGACTAGCACTGTTCTCCTATCGATCTGGACGGGATCGGCAGGACCCCTCGTGTCATGGACAGGCGACCGGCTCGAGGATGAGGCGCAGGCCAGCTCCTGGGCCCGGCTTGGCCTCGCCCGGGGCCCCGGGTCAGTCCAGCCGACGGAGGGGAGCGACGAGTTGGGAGTGTTGTTCTTCCGGGAAGTAGTGGCCGCCGCAGGTCGGGCACCGGCCGGCACGTTTGGCAATGCATTCGACCTGCCGAGCGTCCTCCTCTTCCCAGCGGACCGCATGCTAATGGCGCCGCCCGGCCGCCGCAGCGTTGAGCCGCCGGACAACTGGGTCTACCAGCCGGCGCACCGGTTCGGCACAGACGGCAGCAGCTGGAACGGATCCATCGAAAACCTGCTAGTCTGGCTCGCTTGGATCGGGGAAGAGCAGCTCGAACAAGCGCTAGAATTCATCAATCAGAACATGTTCGACGGGGACAAGGTGCTCCGGCCACCGACCCGGCGAGATTTAGTCACGCACGTATCGACAGCGACGGGAGATCATCCACTCTCCGGCCTGAGCCACGGCGAGAGAGCGCTGCTCCAACTCTACCTGCGAACGATCGCGCACATGAGCCGCAACACGGTTGTGCTCATCGACGAGGTGGAGCTGCATCTCCACACCCGGTGGACGCACCGGATGTACCGCGTGCTGAAGTCGCTCCTCCGGTCGCTCCCGACCTTATCGATCGTATTTACGACGCATGATCGCGAGCTCATCAAGGTTTTCGATCATCGAACCTTGGAGCCGGGATTGGTGAAGGGTGGTATATTGCTCGACGAGGAAATGACCTAATGCGCCGGTTGGGCTCCGTGCTCGACCCTGAGGAGCTGGACAATCTCTATGCGGCCAAGGCCATCGTTTATGTCGAGGGGGAGAGTGACGAGGCTTTCTTTGCGGCGCTTGCCGGTCCTGACATCGCCGAGAACCTTGAGTTCAAGGTGCCGCCAACCGGCGGCGGATACTTTCAGGTTCGTGATCGCGTGTGCGAAGAGCGAGACCGTGGCAACAACCGTATTTACGGGCTCTTGGACGGCGAGGCTGCCGCGGCCTTTGCCATTATCGAGCGCCTGATAGACAGCCGTGGCGTCCTCTTTGACACTGGTAATGTCGCGGTGGACGGGTTGCTGTTCCTTTCTGAAGCAGAGCTGGAGAATCTCGTCCTGTGTCACGCGGGTGTCGCGGAGTTTCTTACTCACAACGTCGGCTTCGCGGGCATTGGAAAGGCTAACATTCAGAGCTTCGCCGACGAGCTGAAAGGCCTCGCCCAACGATTTTACGTACTGGCGATCCTCCGGTTTGTTGCGGTGGAGTTTCATAATGCCGGCACGCCCTGTAAACCGGTCGACAAGCTATCAGGCAGGTTCCAATCGAAAGACGCGGTCCTTGTGATCCTCGCACATATCAAGGCCGACCTCATCGCCGATGGCGTCCCATGGCCGGCGTTCCTAGCCCGGGTGCTGACTCTAATGCGCCGGGTCCGGTCGGCATTCGTCGACGACGGAACCCACCCCTCGCCCAAGGAGCGACACGTGCTTAGGCTAGCTGACGGCAAGGGTCTCCTGAAACGCGTCCGGAGCACCTACAATGGGCCGCCGGCTTGGGAGGGGTTGCTCACGGAACGACTGAGGACTGCCCCATATTCTGCGGAGTTCCGGTCGGCCCTATTAGCGGCCACCATGTAAGCATCCATCCTAGTGGCGGTAAGTTCTGGGAGCGCTCGTGAAGCCTCTATGCGCTCCTTCGCCGATCAAGGAAACGCCGTAGCTTTAGGCGCCGGTAAGGGCGCCGATGCGCCATCGCTCCTTCGCCTCCCGTCTCATCCGGCGATGAACGACGCGGTGACAGTTCGCGCAGAGAAGTTGCAGATCGCCGAGGGCAGTTTCGTGGGCCTCTTCCATTTCCGCCAGCATGACCTCGCGGTGGTGAGCCTCGATGGCCGCCTCCCCGTCTTTGTGACGGAAGTGCTCGACCGGGTCGAGGCCACAGCCTTCGCAGAAGAGACGGCCGTGTTCCGCCCGAAATTGATCCTTCTTCGCCTCCGAAAGGCCGTCCGCCCGCTCCTTCACCAAGTGCGTCAGTAGCTTTCGATTTCCCTCCGCCCAGCGCTTATCTTCATGAGTGAGTCGAGGCCCCCGCGGGGGCAAAGGGGCGCCTGTCCTCATGATGCGGAAGCCGGCGCGCTCGATAGCGCGAAAACATTGTGTGCCAATGCCTCCGCCGAAGTGGGAAGGCGTAATCCTGAAACCCAAAGCGCGGGTCGCGGCGATCCCATAGAGTGCTTTAGGCTTGATCCGTTTTCCTTCGAACGCAACCTCGTACGCAGTGTTTTGGCTGAAATCATGATTGTTGAACCCTGCGGCGAGCAGTCGTGCAGCATGGAGCAGGTGTTCCGCCGTAACCGCATCCAGAACGGCCGCAGGAAGCCGGCCGTCTCTCCTACGACCAGCCCCCGGTGAGCCGTGGACCGTGTCCCACGCCTTCACCTCGCGCAGCCAGCTCAGCATTTCGCTCATCTCTGCAGGGTCGTGAATGCGCCTCCGGTACTCGCCGAGATGGTTCGGCTCTACGCGGCCGAACCGCTGGGAGGCCAGTTGAAAGAGCCCGGGCATTCGGTCCAGGATCGGCCGACGAAGATAGAAGAGCAGGTGCTTGTTGTTTGCGATGGCGGAGAAGGGCTTCTCCCCATCCCGCCCTACAAGCTCGACCGACAGCGCGGCAGAATTCGGGTAGTGGAGGCGCAGGCCC
>Ga0070659_100003301_pt1 | contig 11491 bp, 7 predicted proteins | sample KBSC23metaG_FD_64666 | JGI IMG/M metagenome (GOLD analysis project Ga0070659, IMG submission 64666) | Corn rhizosphere microbial communities from Kellogg Biological Station, Michigan, USA - KBS C2-3 metaG | ecosystem: Host-associated > Plants > Roots > Rhizosphere > Soil ...
GTCGAGGCGGTCTGCGAGAGCGACGAGCACCTGCTGTCGGTCCTGTCCTCACGGATCCGCTCGATCCCCGGTGTGCGCGGCACCGAGACCTTCGTCTATCTCAAGCTGCGCAAGCAGACCTACTCCTGGGGTGTGCGCTGAGCGCCCACTCCCTGTGGCACGACACCGTGGGAGACCACGAGGCGCCACGCGCGCCGCTGCCGGGTCCGGCGTCGTACGACGTCGCGATCGTGGGTGCCGGGTTCACCGGCTTGTGGACGGCGTACTACCTGGCGAGGGCCGACCCCACGCTGCGGATCGCCGTGCTCGAGGCGGAGGTGGCGGGGTTCGGGGCGTCGGGACGCAACGGCGGCTGGTGCAGCGCGCTCTTCCCGACTCCGTGGCGTCGGCTGGTCGCGTCCTCCTCCCCCGCCGAGGCGCTTCGGCTGCACCGCACCATGGCCGCGACGGTGGTCGAGGTCGGCACGGTGGCCGCCGCGGAGGGGATCGACGCGGACTACCGGCGCGGCGGCAGCGTGACGCTGGCCCGCTCGACCGCGCAGCTGACGCGGCTGCGGGCCGAGGTCGCCACCGCGCATGCGCGTGGCTTCAGCGAGAGCGACCTGCACCTGGTGGGCGCCGAGGAGGCTCGTGACCTGGCCGCGGCACGGGGTGTGCTCGGCGGTGCTTTCACGCCGCACTGCGCGGTCGTGCATCCCGCTCGCCTGGTCCGCGGCCTTGCGCGGGTCGTGGAGAGCCTGGGCGTGGCGTTGTTCGAGGGCACCCGCGTCTCCGGGATCCAGCCCGGTGTCGCGCGGACCGCCGCCGGACCGGTCCGGGCAGACGTCGTGGTTCGGGCGATCGAGGGCTACACCCCGGCGCTTCCCGGGACGCGGCGGGCGATCGCCCCGGTGTACTCCCTCATGGTGGCCACCGAGCCGCTCTCGCCGCAGGTCTGGGAGTCGATCGGCCTCTCCGGCCGGCCGACGTTCAGCGACGGTCGGCACGTGATCGTCTACGGGCAGCGCACCGCCGACGGCCGGCTGGCGTTCGGCGGGCGCGGGGCGCCGTACCACTTCGGCTCGCGCGTCCGCCCGGCGTACGACCGGGAGCCGCGGGTGTTCGCCATGCTCCGGCACACCCTGCGCGACCTGCTCCCCCAACTCGGTGCCGACGTGCGCTTCACCCATGCCTGGGGCGGTCCGCTCGGCATCACCCGCGACTGGTCCGCGTCAGTCGGCCTCGACCGCGCGACCGGCCTGGCCTGGGCCGGTGGGTACGTCGGTGACGGCGTCGGCACCAGCAACCTCGCCGGCCGCACGCTCGCGGACCTGGTCCTGGGGCGGGACAGCGAGCTGGTGACTCTCCCGTGGGTCGGCCACCGGAGCCCGCGCTGGGAGCCCGAGCCGTTGCGCTGGCTGGGCATCAACGCCGGCCTGCGCGCGATGCGGCTGGCGGACCTCGAAGAGGCCCGTACGCACAGACCCAGCCGGGTGGCCCGAGCCATGGCGCCGCTGATCCACGGCTGATTCACGCCGATTGCCAACGTTTGCCGGGAACGGTGTTACCGTCGCAATGCGTATGAAGTGGACAATTCTGGTTTCTCCCCGGAGAGCCGCGAGTCGCTCATCGAAGTACCCGGACCGATGGACCTGGGTCTGACGGACACCTCCCACGCGCGGCCCTGCGCTGGAATCACCGGTCGACCGACCGGGGGCACAGCGGGTCGACCACCGGACCGGAGTCCCCATGTCCCCCATCCGTCCTCAGGCGTCCGAGACCTCGACGCCCGCCTCGATCGGCACCTTCGCTCGCACCCGTCGGCGGGCGGCCGCCGCGCTCGGCGCCGCCGCCCTCGTTCTGCTCGCCGCCGGTTTCGTCGGCGCCGCCTCACCGGCCGTCGCAGCCCAGTCCCGCGTGGGACTCGGCACCGCGGCCAGCTACGCGGTTCTGGCCGGCCAGACCGTCACGAACACGGGTCCGTCGGTGATCCAGGGTGACCTGGGTGTGAGCCCGGGGAGCGCCGTGACGGGGTTCCCGCCCGGTGTGGTCGTGCCGCCCGGGGTCGTCCACACGGCTGACGCGGCAGCAACCCAGGCGCAGGTCGACCTGACCACCGCCTACAACGACGCGGCCGCACGTCCGGCGAGCGCTGACCTGACCGGCCAGGACCTCGGCGGAATGACCCTGACCTCCGGCGTCTACGCCTTCCCCAACACCAGCGCCCAGCTCACGGGGGCGCTCACCCTCGATGCCGCAGGCGACCCGAACGCCGTCTTCGTCTTCAAGATCGGGTCGACCCTGACCACGGCGTCGGCGAGCTCGGTTCTGCTCATCGGCGACGCCTCGCCGTGCAACGTCTACTGGCAGATCGGCTCGTCGGCCACGCTCGGCACCGGGACGAGCTTCGCCGGCTCGATCATGGCGCTCACCTCGACCACGTTGACGACCGGCGCGACGGTCGAGGGTCGCGTGCTCGCACGCCACGGCTCCGTCACGCTCGACAGCAACCTGATCAACGTCCCCCACTGCTCCACGACACCCACGGGGACAGGGAGCAGCGCCACCGCGACGGCGACCGGCGGCGCCACCAAGCCCGCCACATCGAAGGGCAAGCACCACACCTCCACCAACCAGACCACCCCCGCCACACCGGTCATCCCGTCCGGCCACCCGAGCACGGGCGTGGGAGTGGGCGTGGCCTCGGCCGGCACACCCGGTGACGCCGGCACCGTCCTGTTCGTTCTCGCCGGGCTGGCCGGGCTCGCGGCGCTGATCGCTGCGCTGCCCGCCATGGCGCCGGTCACGATCCGGCGCCGCAGGTAGACGTGGACCCGGTGGCCCCACCTCGGGCCGGCCGTGCCCGGCGCAGGTGGGGGCCGGCGCTCACGCTCGGCGTGCTCGCCCTGGTCCTGGGAGCCGGCGGTTGGGCCGCCGTACGGCACGCCGACGAGCCAGACCATGGGGGGCACGGACGGAGCGCCTCCCCACGCTCGATCGCCAACGGGACGGTGCTGCAGAGCCGCGACGCGCGTCCCACACACCTGCGGATCCCGGCTATCGGCCTCTCGGCAACTGTCGCCTCCCTGGGCATCAAGGCCGACCAGACGGTCGAGGTGCCCGAGAACCCCGCCGAGGTCGGGTGGTACCGGCTGGGAGCGCGTCCGGGCCAGGACGGGTCGGCCGTCCTGCTCGGCCACGTGGACTCGACGGAGGGACCGGCCGTGTTCTACCGGCTGCGCTCGCTCACGCGCGGCGACGAGGTCGACGTGCGGGGGGCCGACGGATCGACCACCCGCTTCGAGGTCACCTCGATTGCGACCTACGCCAACGAGGACTTCCCGGCGCAGAAGGTCTACCGCGCCACGGGAAGCCCGGGGCTCGCCCTGGTCACCTGCGGGGGCCGCTACGACGCCGCACGCGGCGGCTACCAGTCCAATGTCGTCGTGTACGCCGCGCTCGACACGACGTAGCGGGCGGCCGTGGGCCGCCCGCGTCAGGAGGCGATGTCGGGCGCCTCACCGTCGTCGGACCGGGCCGCCACCCGCGCGCGGTTCTCGGCGCGCCGCTCGACGAAGCGCGTGGCCTGTGCGTCCAGGCCCTCGAGGAACGCCGCCAGCTCGGTGCGGGCCTGCTCGCCGGCGGCGCCGAGGTCGGTGCGGTCGAAGACGTCCCAGTGCCGCAGGACGGGCATGATCACGTCGTCGTGGTGGAGCCGCAGGTCGTAGATGCCGGCCTTGGCGATGATCATCGAGTTGCGCCGAAAGCCCGCCATGGTGGCGCCGGGCATCTCGAAGCCGATGACCTCGTCGGCGATCGCCCGCATCGTCTCGTCGGGGGCGATCTCCAGAGCCGCCGCCACGATGTTGCGGTAGAAGACCATGTGCAGGTTCTCGTCCTTCGAGATCCGGGCGAGCAGCCGGTCGGCGACCGGGTCGTGGGTGACCCTGCCGGTGTTGCGGTGCGACACCCTGGTGGCGAGCTCCTGGAACGACACGTAGGTGACCGCCTCGAGAGCCGTCTTGTCCCCCGAGTCGTAGCCGGAGGTCATGTAGTCCATCCGGGCCCGCTCCAGCTCGACCGGGTCGACACCGCGGGTCACGACCAGGTAGTCGCGCATCGCGATCCCGTGCCGGTTCTCCTCCGCTGTCCAGCGCCCGACCCAGGTGCCCCAGGCGCCGTCGCGGCCGAAGCGGGTCGCGATCTCCCGGTGGTACGACGGCAGGTTGTCCTCGGTGAGCAGGTTGGTCACCATCGCGGCCTTCGCGGTCTCCGACAGCCGGGACTGCTCGGGCGCCCAGTCCTCGCCCCCGAGGAGGGCGAAGTCACGGCCCTCGCTCCACGGGACGTAGTCGTGCGGGTGCCACTCCTGCGCGATCGCGAGGTGACGGTCGAGGTTCGCCCCGACGACCGGCTCCAGCTCCTCCAGCAGATGACTCGCGTTGCGCACAGCTGCTCCCTTGCTCGATGGGTCGAGAGTACGCCGAGGAACGAGGTACCCGCACAGAGCCACGGCGCGGCGCAGAGGGGATGCCGGTCAGGGGAGCGGGTATGGCTCCACGACCGGTCGTTTGCGTGATCGGTCCCGATTCGGAAAGGTGGCATGCATGGTCGGTCGCATCCCTGTCCTCGATGTGACACCGGTGGTGGAGCACGGCCGCTACCCGGCGAAGGCGGTCGTCGGCGAGACCTTCCCGGTGACCGCGCTCGTCTTCCGGGAGGGGCACGACCAGCTCGGTGCCGAGGTGGTGCTCACCGACCCGGACGGCGTACGTCGTCCAGCGGTGCGCATGCGGGAGACCGGCACCGAGGTGAGCCGGATGAGCGCCCGCGTGACGCCCGACCGGGAAGGAGCCTGGACCTTCGCCGTCGAGTCGTGGAGCGATCCGCTGGCGACCTGGCTGCACGACGCCGGCATCAAGATCCGCGCGGACGTCGACGTCGAGCTGATGTTCACCGAGGGGGTGCTGCTGCTGGAGCGGCTCCTGCCCGGCCTGCGGGGAGCCGAGAAGAAGACGGTCGCGGCGGCGATCACGGCGATGACCGACGGCCATCGACCGGTGGCAGCCCGTCTCGCGGTTGCGGAGAGCCCGGAGATGACCGGGGTGTTCGAGGCGCACCCGCTGCGCGACCTGCTCTCCTCCGAAGGCCCCTACCCGCTCCAGGTGGACCGGCGCAGGGCACTGTTCAGCAGCTGGTACGAGTTCTTCCCACGCTCCGAGGGTGCCCACGTCGACGCACGGGGCAAGGTCCGCGCGGGGACCTTCCGGACCGCCGCGAAACGCCTGGAGGCGGTCGCGGCGATGGGCTTCGACGTGATCTACCTGCCACCGATCCACCCGATCGGCGAGGTCAACCGCAAGGGAAGGAACAACACGCTGACACCGGATGCCGACGACGTCGGCTCGCCGTGGGCGATCGGCTCGAAGAAGGGCGGCCACGACGCCCTCCACCCCGACCTGGGGAACCTGCGCGACTTCGACGCCTTCGTGAAGCGGGCCAACGCCCTCGGCCTGGAGGTGGCGCTCGACCTGGCCCTGCAGACGGCCCCCGACCATCCGTGGGTCAAGAAGCACCAGGAGTGGTTCACCACCCGCGCCGACGGCTCCATCGCGTACGCCGAGAACCCACCGAAGAAGTACCAGGACATCTACCCGGTCAACTTCGACAACGACCCCGAGGGCATCTACGCCGAGGTGCTGCGCGTGCTGCACCACTGGATGAAGCACGGCGTGCGGATCTTCCGGGTCGACAACCCGCACACGAAGCCGGTCGCGTTCTGGGAGCGGCTGCTCGAGGAGGTCCGGCAGACCGACCCCGACGTACTCTTCCTCTCCGAGGCGTTCACGAAGCCACCGATGATGCAGGCGCTGGCCAAGGTCGGGTTCCACCAGAGCTACACCTATTTCACCTGGCGCAACACCAAGGACGAGATCGAGTCCTACCTCGAGGAGGTGGCGCACGAGACGTCGGCCTTCCTGCGGCCCAACTTCTTCGTGAACACCCCGGACATCCTTCACGAGTTCCTCCAGTACGGCGGCCCGCCGGCGTTCAAGATCCGCGCCGTGCTCGCCGCGACCGGGTCCCCGAGCTGGGGCGTCTACGCCGGCTACGAGCTGTGCGAGCGGGTGGCCATCCGACCCGGCAGCGAGGAGTACCTCGACTCCGAGAAGTACCAGATCCGGATCCGTGACTGGGAGGCCGCCGAGGCGGAGGGCCGCTCGCTCGCGCCGTACCTGACCCGGCTCAACCAGGTGCGCCGAGCCAGTCCTGCGCTGCAGCAGCTGCGCGACCTGACCGTCCACCACAGCGAGGATCCGCACATCGTGGTGTTCAGCAAGGGCCAGGCTGACGACGCCGTCATCGTCGTGGTCAACGTGGACCCGCACGCGGCGCACGCGACGATGGCCCATCTCGACCTGGCCGCGCTCGGCCTGCCCGCCGATGCGCACTTCGACGTCCACGACGAGCTCACCGGCCAGAGGTGGGTCTGGGGTGCCGACAACTACGTCCGCCTCGACCCGGCCGTCGAGGTCGCCCATGTGTTCACCGTGAGGAGTCGGGTTTGACGGAGATGGCAGCCCAGGACGAGGCGACCGCAGCCTCGGCCGGGCCCGAGTGGTTCAAGACGGCCGTCTTCTACGAGGTGCTCGTCCGCAGCTTCAAGGACTCCAACGGCGACGGTGTCGGCGACTTCCGGGGACTGACGGAGAAGCTCGACTACCTCCAGTGGCTCGGCGTCGACTGCCTCTGGGTCCCGCCGTTCTTCACCTCCCCGCTGCGCGACGGGGGGTACGACGTCGCCGACTACACCGGCATCCAGCCCGAGTGCGGGACCGTCGAGGACTTCCACGCCCTCCTCGACGCCGCCCACGCCCGCGGCATCAGGGTGATCATCGACTTCGTCATGAACCACACCAGCGACCAGCACCCGTGGTTCCAGGCCAGCCGCAGCGACCCGGACGGGCCGTACGGCGACTTCTACGTCTGGTCCGACACCGACGAGCCGTACTCCGAGGCACGGATCATCTTCGTCGACACCGAGCCCTCCAACTGGACCTGGGACCCGGTCCGCCAGCAGTACTTCTGGCACCGGTTCTTCTCCCACCAGCCCGACCTGAACTTCGACAACCCCCGGGTCCACGAGGCCATCTTCGCGGCGATGGCCTTCTGGCTCGACATGGGCCTCGACGGGTTCCGGCTGGACGCCGTGCCGTATCTCTACGAGCGGGTCGGCACCAACGGCGAGAACCTCAAGGAGACCCACGAGTTCCTCAAGAAGGTGCGGCGCTTCGTCGACGACAACTACCCCGGGCGAGTGCTGCTCTGCGAGGCCAACCAGTGGCCCACCGACGTGGTGGAGTACTTCGGTGACCCGGCTGTCGGTGGCGACGAGTGCCACATGGCGTTCCACTTCCCGGTGATGCCGCGGATCTTCATGGCCGTCCGGCGCGAGTCCCGCTTCCCGATCTCGGAGATCATGGAGCAGACACCGCCGATCCCGGACGGCTGCCAGTGGGGCATCTTCCTGCGCAACCACGACGAGCTCACCCTCGAGATGGTCACCGACGACGACCGCGACTACATGTGGTCGGAGTACGCCACCGATCCCCGGATGAAGGCCAACATCGGGATCAGGCGCCGGCTCGCACCGCTGCTGGACAACGACACCAACCGGATGGAGCTGTTCACCGCCCTGCTGCTCTCCCTGCCGGGCTCGCCGGTGCTCTACTACGGCGACGAGATCGGGATGGGCGACAACATCTGGCTCGGCGACCGCGACGGCGTGCGAACACCGATGCAGTGGACCTCGGACCGCAACGCCGGCTTCTCGGTGGCCACCCCCGGCCGGTTGCACCTGCCGGCGATCCAGGACCCGGTTTTCGGGTACCAGGCGGTCAACGTGGAAGCCGAGCTCGACAATTCCTCCTCCCTGCTGCACTGGACGCGGCGGATGATCCACGCCCGCAAGCAGCACCCGTGCTTCGGGCTGGGTGACTTCTACGACCTCGGCGGGTCGAACCCCTCGGTGCTCTCCTACGTCCGCGAGCACACCTTCCGCACCGACGAGGGCGGTACGACGAACGACACGGTGCTCTGCGTCAACAACCTCTCCCGCTTCCCGCAGCCGGTCGAGCTCGACCTGCGCCGCTGGGAGGGCGTGGTCCCGATCGAGCTGCTCGGAGGCGTGCGGTTCCCGCAGATCGGCGAGCTGCCCTACCTGCTCACCCTCGGCGGCTACGGCTTCTACTGGATCCGGCTGCCGGCTACCGAGGAGGCCGACGATGTCGCGTGACGCTCATCCGAGCACGCAGGCGCTCGCCGCCTACCTGGCCGGCGCGCGCTGGTTCGGCGGCAAGGGCCGGGGGTTCGAGATCACCGAGGTCCGCGAGGTGGCGCTGGCCGACGAGCTGACCACCACCCTGCTGACTCTCGCGTACGACGACGGCGGCGCCGACCTCTACCAGCTGCCGCTCGCCACGTACGCCGAGCCGCAGGAGCGGATCAGCCACGCCCTCGTCGGCGAGTGGGACGAGGAGTTCCACTACGACGCCGTGCACGACCGCGAGGCGATGCAGGAGTGGCTGCAGGCCTTCGACCGGGCAGCCCCGTCCTCCCCGCACGGTGCGTTCCAGCGCACGAGCGCGGAGCACGACCTGGATCTGGACTCGCACTCCAGTCTCTACTCCGGCGAGCAGAGCAACTCCTCGGTCGCGTTCGGCGAGGACAGCCTGATGAAGCTGTTCCGCCGGTTGACCCCGGGCAGCAACCCCGACATCGAGATCCACGAGGCGCTGACCCGGGCCGGGAGCACCCACGTCGCCGCGCTCTACGGCTACGTCGTGGTCGACGAGGTGTACTTCGCGATGCTGCAGCAGTTCCTGCGCACGGCCAGCGACGGGTGGGACCTCGCGCTCGCGAGCACCCGCAACCTGTTCGCGGAGGGCGACCTGCACGCAGAGGAGGTCGGCGGCGACTTCGCCGCGGAGTCCCACCGGCTGGGGGCCGCAGTGGCGGAGGTGCACCAGGTGCTGGCCGAGGCCTTCCCGGTCGAGCCGCTCGACGTCACGGCCACCGTCGAGGCCATGCGGCGTCGGCTGGCGGCGGCAGCGACCGTCGTACCCGAGCTGGCGGAGCACCGCGACGCGCTGGACCAGCGCTTCGCCGCAGTCGCGGCGCTGCCCGCCGGGGAGCACCGTGCCCAGCGGATCCACGGCGACCTCCACCTCGGCCAGACGCTGCGCACCTCCCTGGGCTGGAAGCTGGTGGACTTCGAGGGAGAGCCGGTCAAGGACCTCGCCGAGCGCCGGCTCGCCGACTCGCCGTGGCGTGACGTCGCCGGCATGCTGCGCTCGTTCGACTACGCGGTCCGCGCGGTGGCGCGGGACATCTCCGCGACCGAGGAGGAGGCCTTCCAGATCGCCTACCGTTCCGGGGAGTGGGTCAAGCGCAACAGCGCGGCCTTCCTCGACGGCTACGTCGCCGAACGCGGCGAGCCGCTCACGGCCGACGAGCAGACCCTGATCACGGCGTACGTCGCGGACAAGGCCGTCTACGAGGCGGTGTACGAGACTCGCAACCGTCCCACCTGGGTGGACATCCCACTGGCCGCCCTGCAGAAGATCCTCGACCCCGGCACCGAGGACGCGACCACCGCGACGGAGCTCTGATGACCCGACCTGCACCCCACGTCCCCGAGGCGGCCCCCGAACGGGAACCCGCACCGGAGAAGTCCCTCGACGAGGAGCCGCGCCTGGCCTCCCCGCTGGGTGACCTCGACCTGCACCTGATCGGCGAGGGCCGCCACTTCCGGCTCTGGGAGGCGCTCGGCGCCCAGGTCGAGGGCGACGCCGTGCGGTTCTCGGTGTGGGCGCCCAACGCCCAGGAGGTGCGCCTGATCGGCGACTTCAACGGCTGGGACCGGTCGACGATGCCGATGGCGCGGCGCCCGGAGTCGGGCGTGTGGGAGCTGGTGGTCCCCGGCGTCCACGCGGGTGCCCGGTACAAGTACGTCGTCGCGGGCGCGGACGGCCGGTGGCGCGACAAGGCCGACCCGATGGCCCAGCACACCGGGGTGCCTCCCGAGCAGCACTCGGTGGTCTTCGAGACCAGCCACACCTGGTCTGACGACGCGTGGATGGCCGAGCGCGGTGGTCACGCCGACCCGGCTCGACCGATGTCGGTCTACGAGGTGCACCTGGGCTCGTGGCGACGCCACCCCGACGGCTCGGCGTACGGCTACGACGCCCTCGCCGACGCACTGGTGGAGTACGTCGTCGAGATGGGCTTCACCCATGTCGAGCTCATGCCCGTGATGGAGCACCCGTACGGCGGATCGTGGGGTTACCAGGTCACCTCCTACTACGCCCCGACCGCGCGCTTCGGCGACCCCGACGGGTTCCGCCGGCTGGTCGACCGGCTGCACCAGGCCGGTGTCGGGGTGATCCTCGACTGGGTGCCGGCGCACTTCCCGAAGGACGAGTTCGCCCTGGCCCGCTTCGACGGCACACCGCTCTACGAGGACCCGAACCCGGCCCGCGGCGAGCATCCGGACTGGGGCACGCTCGTCTTCGACTTCGGGCGCCTCGAGGTCCGCAACTTCCTGATCGCGAACGCGCTGTACTGGCTGGACGAGTTCCACGTCGACGCGCTCCGGGTCGACGCGGTCGCCTCGATGCTGTACCTCGACTACTCCCGCGGAGCGGGCGAGTGGGCGCCGAACGTCCACGGTGGCCGCGAGAACCTCGAGGCGGTGGCCTTCCTGCAGGACCTCAACCGTGCGGTCCACGACCACGTGCCCGGCGGGCTGGTGATCGCCGAGGAGTCCACCTCGTGGCCCGGGGTGACCGCGCCGCCCGGCGAGGGTGGGCTGGGGTTCGGGCTGAAGTGGAACATGGGCTGGATGCACGACACGCTCAGCTATGTCCAGCGTGACCCGATGTACCGCTCCCACCACCACGGCCAGCTGACCTTCAGCCTCGTCTACGCGTGGTCGGAGCGCTTCGTGCTGCCGATCAGCCACGACGAGGTCGTGCACGGCAAGGGGTCGCTGCTGCGCAAGATGCCGGGCGACCGGTGGAAGCAGCTCGCCGGGGTCCGTGCGTTCGTCGCCTACCAGTGGGCCCATCCCGGCAAGCAGCTCCTGTTCATGGGCACCGAGTTCGCCCAGGACAGCGAGTGGGCCGAGTCCCGCGAGCTCGACTGGTGGCTGCTGCAGGACCCCGATCACGCCGGGGTCAAGCACCTCGTGCGCGACCTCAACGCGACGTACGTCGCCAACCCCGCCCTGTGGACCCAGGACCACGTGCCCGCCGGCTTCACCTGGCTCGTCGCCGACGATGCGGCGAGCAACGTGATCTCGTTCGTCCGGTGGGGCAGCCAGGGCGAGGCGCTGGTGTGCGTCTGCAACTTCTCGGGGATGCCGCACGAGCGGTACCGCCTGCCGCTGCCGTCCGCGGGCGAGTGGGCCGAGGTCGTCAACACCGACGCTGACGTGTACGGCGGATCGGGA
>Ga0070659_100003303_pt1 | contig 11490 bp, 8 predicted proteins | sample KBSC23metaG_FD_64666 | JGI IMG/M metagenome (GOLD analysis project Ga0070659, IMG submission 64666) | Corn rhizosphere microbial communities from Kellogg Biological Station, Michigan, USA - KBS C2-3 metaG | ecosystem: Host-associated > Plants > Roots > Rhizosphere > Soil ...
GCTTGTTATATACGTGCGATACGGATGAAGCGAATTTAGGGAAGTTGGATACCGTGTCCGACCAAATCTGGTGCCATATCGCATCCACACCGGGTATCCGCACATCCTTCATGTCCTTAAAAAAGTCGCCGCCCTCACGAACAAACTGGCCCATGTTATCATCTTTATCCAAATGCACCATATACTCCATGCCGTTGGCTTTGCACCAGTCGCCCTGCAGCTTAAAGTAATTCTCGCCAAACATATCCGACCATACATCATAAAAATCGGCTTTAGCTTTTTGCTGCTCTGACGTTGGGTTTTGGATAAAGAAGCTGGCTAAATAAGGGGTGATGTCATAGCCTTTTTTTGCTTTGAATACCTCGGGGAGTTTAGGTGTCCAGGGGGTAAAGCTAAAGGCCGGCTCATCTCCGCGAAAGCCTAAAACAGTTTTGCCAAACTCGTCGCCAATGTATTTTTTGTATTCTTCTTCTGTCCAGGTTAAAAACTGCCGGGTGGCTTCGGGGTTGAGGTAATCCATCAGCGATGCGCTGGCATCTTTGCCTTTCGTCGGGTTATTTGCCGAACGCGTTGGCGAAGTACGGTACTGGCGATGCGCGATGATGATATCCCAATTGCCAGTGGGCGCAACAAAGTGCAGTTTACGGGAACTGATATCAATGGCTTGTGTTGTTCTGTTATCGGTATTATAAGCGATAGCCGATAGCGCATCCGGAGGTAAGGTTTGATCAATGGTTTGCCCGGCTTCGGCATGTATACGTTGCGGTATTAAGGCCTGCATCTTCAGATCGGGCCGCAACTCACTGAACTTGCCGCCTGCAAAACCGCTGGGGTATTTACCCTCGTCGATGATCCAGATATGCATTCCGCGCTTTTTGGCTTCATCTACTGCCATTTTAATGGACTGGAACCAGGCTTCGGACAGGTATTTGCCGGCCATACCATAACCAGCCTCGATGGTTACGGCCCGAAAACCTACTTCGTGCAGTTTATCGAGGTCGCGGCTGATCACCTCGCGGGTGATATTGCCATCCCAGCCCCAGGTAACGGTGGCGCTGTATTGCGATGGCGGATTTAATAAGGTATTAGAGAGTTCACTAATGGTTGGCATGCTTACCTTTTGCCAGGTTGCCTGCGCCGAAAGCTTTTGTGTGGCGATGGTACAGCAGAGCAGCGCCGCACATAATTTGCCGGTTATTTTTAAGGGCAGGCGGGCGGAGTATTTATAATGGTAAAACATGGAGCGGCGTTGAAGCATAAGTTTTCAATTGCCGGTTCGCGGAGGAACACACAACCCCCGCGACGGCAATTATTAATTCCGGGAAAAAGCTGAAACCTATCACAATACCACCTTTTTTATAACCCCGAAACAAGACATTTAAATAAGAACATTCCTTTTCCGCCTATGAGCGGATATATCAATTAAAAACGGACTAATCGGTTTATTTATGTTGACTTATAATTGGTTTATATAACAACAGGATAAATGTAGCGGTAGTAGGAAAAATAGCCGTCATGCTCCGTCCTGTTCGTGGGGTTGTGTAACTTGATTTTTACTTTGGAGGGGGATTGTTAGTGGGGACGCCGGCAATGGGTGATTTGATTTTGTGAGGGAAAATTTGTATATTGTATAGGATGGAGTAAAGACGTGTAATATCATCTGTCGGGTTGTTGGTGACAACACCAACAACGGCGGGAACATATTGCTTTGTTACTTGTCGTCGCAAGGACGCGATTGTGAGAATACCTGTTTTTACCTGCTTTTTTATTAGCAGAGTGCAAAGAGCGGAGCGCTAAGCGTAGTGAAATGGTTCTTTGAAATACCTGTTTTTACCTGCTTTTAAAAATCCGAAATTGAACATTCCTGTCTGCCGACAGGCAGACGAAATCCGAAATAATTAAGAGAATCCGAAATCAAAGCCCTATATTTGCACCTCAAAAAATCACCATTGTATGTGATTTTGTACTAACATATTTTAAAACATTTAAATCATAGTTGTAGATGATTAACATTACACTTCCTGATGGTTCCGTTCGCCAATATGAACAGGGAACTACCGCAATGCAGATCGCATTATCAATTTCTGAAGGTTTAGCCCGTAACGTTTTAGCTGCCGAAGTTAATGGCGAAGTTTGGGATGCAAGCCGCGCTATCGAAACTGACAGTAACGTAAAATTGCTAACCTGGAACGATGCAGATGGCAAAAACACTTTTTGGCACTCATCGGCCCACTTAATGGCCGAGGCTTTGGAAGCCCTTTACCCGGGTACCAAGTTTGGTATCGGTCCGCCGCTGAAAGAACAACCCGGCTTTTACTACGATGTTGATTTTGGCGACAGGGAATTTTCGAGCGACGAGTTCAAAAAAATTGAAGACAAGATCATCGAACTGGCTAAGACCAAAGAGGAATATGTACGTAAACCGATAAGCAAAGCCGACGCGATAGCCTATTTTACCGAAAAAGGCGACGAATATAAACTGGACCTGTTGAAGGACCTGCCTGATGGCGCCATCACTTTTTATACCCAGGGTAATTTTACCGATCTGTGCCGCGGGCCGCATATCCCTAACACAGGCTTCATCAAAGCGGTTAAACTAACCAGCGTTGCCGGTGCATACTGGCGCGGCGATGAAACCCGCAAACAGTTAACCCGTATTTACGCGGTTACCTTCCCTAAGGCAAGCGAGCTGACCGATTATTTGACTTTAATTGAAGAAGCCAAAAAACGCGATCACCGTAAGTTGGGTAAAGAGTTAGAGTTGTTCGCCTTCAGCGAAAAGGTTGGCGCAGGTTTACCACTATGGTTGCCAAAGGGCACCGCTTTGCGCGAACGCTTAGTTCAGTTTTTAACCAAGGCGCAGGTAAAGGCCGGTTACGAGCAGGTAATTACCCCGCACATCGGGCATAAAAACCTGTATGTAACATCGGGCCACTATGAAAAATATGGCGCGGATTCGTTCCAACCCATAAAAACCCCGCAAGAGGGCGAAGAGTTCTTTTTAAAACCGATGAACTGCCCGCACCACTGCGAGATCTATAAAACCAAACCTCGTTCGTACAAAGACCTGCCGGTACGCTTTGCCGAGTTTGGTACGGTTTACCGTTACGAACAAAGCGGCGAGCTGCATGGCTTAACCCGCGTGCGTGGCTTTACACAGGACGACGCGCACTTGTTTTGCCGCCCCGACCAGGTGAAGGATGAATTTAAGAAAGTGATCGACCTGGTGCTGTATGTATTTAAGGCCCTGGGCTTTGAAGATTATACCGCGCAGATATCGTTACGTGATCCCAACAATAAAACCAAATATATAGGCACCGATGAGAACTGGGCTATTGCCGAAAGCGCGATAATTGAGGCTGCTGCCGAAAAAGGCCTAAAAACTATTGAAGTTGAAGGCGAAGCCGCGTTTTACGGGCCGAAACTGGACTTTATGGTGAAGGATGCCTTGGGCCGTAAATGGCAATTAGGCACCATACAGGTGGATTATAACCTGCCTGAGCGCTTTGAACTGGAATACACCGGCAGCGATAACCAAAAGCACCGCCCGGTAATGATACACCGCGCGCCTTTCGGCTCGATGGAAAGATTTGTGGCTGTGTTAATTGAGCATTGCGCGGGTAATTTCCCGCTGTGGTTATCGCCGGAGCAATTCACTATTTTGCCTATCTCGGAGAAATATGAAGATTATGCAAAAAAACTTTCAGAATCGTTAAAAGATTCCGATATTTGCGGGCTTATTGATTTCAGGGACGAGAAAATTGGTCGCAAGATCAGGGACGCTGAAGTGAAAAAAATACCATATATGCTGATAGTTGGTGAAAAAGAAGCAGCAGAAGGCCTGGTTTCGGTAAGAAAACATGGCGAAGGCGACTTAGGCAGTATGACGATTGAAGAATTTACACAAAAAATAAAAAAAGAAATAACAGTATAACTTGGCTTTAAATAAACCTAATTTTAACAGAGGACCGAGGCTTCCTTTCAAAAAGAAAGAAGCTGAACACAACATCAATCAATTTATCCGCGCTCAGGAAGTACGCTTAGTGGGTGATAACGTAGAAGTGGGTGTTTATTCATTAAGAGAGGCTTTGGCATTTGCCGAAGAGCAGGAACTCGACCTGGTTGAAATATCTCCGAACGCGGTACCCCCTGTTTGTAAGATAGTTGACTATAACAAGTTCATCTACGAGCAGAAGAAAAAGCTTAAAGAGATAAAGAGCAACGCCAAGCAAACCGTTATTAAAGAGATCCGCTTCGGACCGAACACTGACGACCATGACTTTGAATTTAAATTAAAGCATGCCATCAAGTTTTTAGAAGCGGGCGAAAAGGTAAGGGCTTATGTACACTTTAAGGGCCGTGCAATTGTTTACAAAGAACAAGGCGAGATATTATTGCTCCGTTTTGCACAGGCTTTAGAAGAAGTAGGTAAAGTTGAGCAATTGCCAAAACTGGAAGGCAAGCGGATGTTTTTAACCGTTACCCCGAAGGGCGCGAAGAAATAATGTGCGTATTTGCAAATGTGCAGATGTGCGAATGAAAAGAGTTTTCTAATTTATATATATAATCAATTTGCACATTTGCACACAGGCACATTTGCACATTAAAACAAAAACAGAGTTATGCCAAAAATGAAAACCAATTCCAGTGCTAAAAAGCGTTTTAAGCTTACTGGAACCGGTAAAATTACCAGAAAGAACGCATACAAAAGCCACATCTTAACCAAGATGTCGACAAAACGCAAGCGTAACCTTACCCACACCAGCTTAGTAAGCAATGCGGATATGGGTAACGTAAAACGTATGCTTTGTATCGGAAAGTAATTAAACAAATTTTTTAACCAGGTATTAGAGTTCATAAAGTCCATCATTAAATTGAGGCACTCACTACCAAAATCGCAAGAAAATGCCACGTTCAGTTAACGCAGTAGCGTCGAGAAGACGCAGAAAAAAGATCATGAACCTAGCCAAAGGCTATTGGGGATCGAGAAGCAAGGTTTACACCGTTGCTAAAAACACAGTTGAAAAAGGTTTACAATACGCTTACCGCGACCGTAAAGCTAAGAAAAGAGAGTTCAGAGCATTGTGGATACAACGTATCAACGCGGGTGCGCGCCAGTACGGTATCTCTTACTCACAATTAATGGGTAAATTAACCGCTAAAAATGTTGGTTTAAACCGTAAGGTGTTGGCCGATTTAGCAATGAACCATCCAACAGCTTTCAAAGCTATTGTTGATTCGGTAAAGTAAGCAATTACAATACGTATAAAAGCCTCATCGGATATTCCGGTGAGGCTTTTTTGTTTGACTGACTCACCCCGGCTAAGCTACGCTGACCGACCCCTTCGCCTGTGACGAAAAGTGACAAAGGTTAACCAATTGGAATGAGCCGAATTAGCGCTCAGTAGCCACATTCTATCCAAACAAAAAGAGCATCCCGGTAAAACCGGAATGCTCTTGTATATATAAATTTTAAACTGAGCTTAGTAGATAAAGCTGCCATCTCCCCTGCGCATCATCTGGCGGCCATTGCGGGTTGGTGTACCGCTCCAGTGCTGCAGGTTCAGTCGCATCCCGATAAGGAAATAACGGCTTAACGAGTTTGACAAGGTGTTTGTATATCCACCTTCGGGAGATAGGGTTTGCTCTATAAAATTGTTTTGGTGGAGTAAATCGTATGCGTTGAAGGTAATGTACAGGTTCTTCTTTTTGAGGAATTGTTTTTCAAAGCCCATGTTTATAACCAACGGATTTGTACTAAGGCCGTTTAAACCGCTCACATAGTTTTTAGAAGCGCTGTAGTTTACCTGGAAGCTTTTAAGAAAATAGATCCTGCCGTCAACAGCTAATGAAGTTGTTTGCACCGAAGTTGATGTGGCGTTAAGCAAGGTTGAAAAAGAACGGGAAAGATCATAACCAATATATGGATTGATCTCAATATCATCTGTCGGGCTGATACGAGGGCCAAAGCGCTCATCAAACCTCCAGTTTGTATTATGGTATACATTATTTGTAATATTACCCGACAGATCCTGGCTACCATTCATACCAACCCCATAGCTATAGGTTATATTCCCGTTTAACGATAAGTTGTATTTACGATCATCCAACTGTTTGGCAATATTGTAACGACCTACTATAGCATGAGCATCATTAAGGTTTACATAATAAGTATTATTAATGTAAGTGATCTTTGCAGGAACATACGGAATACCTGCAGGATTAGCAGGAGATGGCGGTGTTGCAGGTTGCGCCGGTGTAAGTACAACAGGAATTTTTATGGTGTTAGAAGATATTTGATTTTGAACAAATGAGCCATTAACGCCAAAAGAAAAATTAAGCTTTGAGTTAGCAATATAGTTATTGTATTGAGCACTCAATGAATTGGTAAACGATGGTTTCAGATCAGGGTTACCGATAACAATGTTTCGCGGGTCAGAAGTATCTGTGAAGGGTTGTATTTGCTGAAAGCTTGGTTCGTTGTTTGAGCCCGAGTAGGTAAATGTGAACCTTTCTGTACGCGACCATGAATATGCAAAGCGAAACACCGGTATGATACGAAAGTCTGACCGGGTTGAAGAAACGCTGGCACTGGTACCTGTGTTTACTTTGGTTCCGTCTAAAACTGAAGGCACTAATGTGGTCCCTAATGAGATATTGTATTTTATACCGGTAAACCTGTAGTTAAATGTTATACGTGTTTCAGTAAATGAGTAATTATATATGTTATCACGCAGGTGGTTTGCAATTACCTGCCCGTTGGCTAAAACAGTATCAACCAACGCTTTATTATCATAAACAGATTTACGTACTTGTGCATTAAACTCAAACTGCGAGAATTTGCCTAAGGGCTCTACATAGGTTGAACTGTAACGGTAAGTAGTGTTGTTGCTGGTACGGAAAGTTTGGGAATGTGATACCGAATCCTTAATTAAAATATTCTCGGTGGTGTCCTGGTAATAGTGATAATTGTTGTTTTTATCACTATTGGCTGTAGTGTTGTTACTGGTTATACTGGCCTGAAAAGATATGTTCCTTTTAGGTTTTTTAAATATGTGCTGATAAAATATGGTACCGCTATAATTAGGGGCACTGTTTAAACTACTATTAACGCCATTGGTAATCGGGTGCTCAAAACCAGTAGTATAATAGTTTAAATTATTACTAAATGAGTTTGCTGCTGATGTAGAGCTTGAATAGCTAAACGTAGGGGTTATCTGGATATAATCTGCACTATCGGGTGTAATATCAAACTCCAGGTTAAAATTGTGATTTTTGCTATCGCTTTCCCTTGTGCTTTGGCTCATAAATTTACTTGAACCTATGCTCGAGAAATTTTCGCCGTAACTGTTATTTAATGAGTTATTATCGGTAAACCGGTATCCGTATCCGGCAATAGCCTGTACCTTTTTACCCCATTGATCGCGATAATTAATTTGTGGCCCACCGGATTTTGTAGTACCCGGACTGCTGCTACCCCTGCCTGCACCTGCACCAACACCGCTACCACCGCCACCACCGTTTGTTGCGCCACCTTGTACACCTGTAGATGCTACACCGTTAACCGTATTGCGTAAATTACCCGTAAAGCCTAATTGCTGATTGGCATTAATACGTTGTACAAATAAGTTGGCATTGTAACGATCATTATTGCCGTATTGGCCGGTTATACGGCCTGTAGTACCTACCGATCTGTCGGCACGTGTAGTTATGTTCAATACCTTTTGCGGGTCGCCATCTTTAACGCCGGTACGGGCAGCCGCATCACCATAATCATCAACTACCTGTATCTTTTCTACAATATCGGCAGGTAAATTTTGGATAGCTTGCGCTACATCGCCACTGGCATAAGTTTTACCATTTAATTTAGCCTTGGTAATTGCCTGCCCCTGGTGAGTAACCGAGCCATCGGAGCCAACTTCAAAACCCTCCATCTTTTTCAGCAATTCATCAACAGTTGAGTTTTCGCGCACTTTGTAATCGCTGGCACGGTATTCTACGGTATCAACTTTATAGGTAATACTGGGCACACCGTTAATAGTTACCGTTTTCAGCATTTTGGAGTTTTCGACCATGATGATGGGATCGAGCACTAATTTTTTAACCGCGTCATTTTGCAGGTATTTGTTCACCTTGGTAACATACCCCATTTCATTAATGGTAAGGGTAAAGGTGGCCAGTTTTACATTCTTTAAAATAAACACCCCATCGGCATTGGTGCTGGTGCGCACCGTGTCTTTTTTTGATGTAAGTGTAACTGTTGCACCAATGATCGCATTATCGCTCGAATCGCGAACCACACCACTTATCTCTCTGAACGGCAAAGGCGGCAATGCTGCAGCGGGGGCCTGTCCGCCTCCCCTGTTGCGGTTACCGCCAATACCGCCGCCGTTTTGAGCAAACAACTGGCCGGTTAAAAGGATGGCAATTAATACGAGTAGATTTTTCTTCATCAGTAGTTTTTTATATCAGGGTTTGTTATATCAATTGTTATTTTTTCGCGGGTGTGTATTTGGCCCAAAAATCTGTGGCGCTTAATAATTCTTCGTTGCCGCCGCCAAAGCCACCGCCGCCATTACGGCCACCGCCAAAGCCGCCACCACCATTACCGCCACCGCCGAAGCCTCCGCCACCATTGCGACCGCCGCCACCGCCGCCAAAGCCACCTCCGCCTGCATTATTACGGCCGCCGCCATCGCCACCACCATTGTTACGATTGCCACCGCCCATTTGTATGCCGTTAACTTTTATGTTATAGGCAAACTCTTTGGGATTAGCAGCTGATATGTTCAATAGTTTTAACGGTATAGCCAATTCGAATAACAGGTTAGCCTGGTCGTCATAATTAGCCGCGGCTTTAATGCCATATTCGTTATATATTGAGATAAGCGTATCGGTAATCTCTTTAAAGCCTAAAACCGAGATCTCCTTTATACTTGCTATCGCGGTTTTACGTGCGGCGGCAGCTTCGGCAAGCGAGGCAGAATCTTGCACAGTATTTTGATTTGCACCACGCGGACGGCGCAGGCCACGCATACTGGCCCTGTTTATTATAGGGAAAGTTACGCTAAAAGCATTTTCTTCCTTTTTCTTATCGGTGGTATTTATGGTAAGTGTAACACCACCACCCATTATTTTGGTATTGTTTATCGGATCGGCACTTTTAACAAAAAGATAAAGGTTCTTATCATCGTTTGCCAGGGTATAATATAGCTTGGTTGTTTTATTATATGCGCCAAAGGTGTTTTCCCACTCGGTAAATTTGCCGTCTATTTTTACTCTTTCGGGTGCAATTACAGATCCCTCCTGGGTGTTATTTAATTTTTGCGCATGCGCGTGAAAACAGCTGCCAATAAATAGTATTGTAGCGGTAAGCTTAATAAGGGGCGAAGTTTTAATTTTCATATTTCAATAAAAAAATCAAACATAAAATGACAATGACTTTAAAAATCTCTACAGTTTTAGTATACTTTATTTACAATTGACTATATTAACTTTATGTATTTGCATTAAACATTTTACGGCTTTTTGGTTATTAGATGTGAAATTACTACGAAGGTTTCATTAATAATGGAATGTCATACAATTGTTGCGTAGCTGTATTACAATTGCCGTATAGTTCTTCGTGTCAAAAATACAATAAATACGTCTTAAACATATAAATTACTACATTTATAAAAGGTTTAAGCAATACGTTCCCTTTTTGTAATTTATATGATATAAAGATAAAATGCAGCCAAAATTCAACTCACTAACCCCCATGCTCGAGACACATGATATGGAAAGCACTATTGGCTTTTATACGGAAGTACTGGGTTTTGTAACTGAAAATTATGTTCGGGATATGGGCTGGTGTTTGCTGCAGCGCGATGCGGTAAGCATCATGTTTACTTTACCTAATGAGCACCGCGATATGCCAAAATCCATAATGAGCGGCTCTTTATACATTAATGCTAACGATGTAGGTTTGATATGGGAAAATCTAAAAGACAGGTGTAACATTTGTTACCCTATTGAAGATTTTGAATATGGCATGCGTGAGTTTGCTGTGTATGATAACAATGGCTATTTATTACAGTTTGGACAGGAAATTTGATAAATTGCCCTCCATATATTGATAACAATAACACCTGCTATATGACGGAACCTCTACCCTACAAGCCCATCAGTTTTTCTGAAACTACCATTACCGAATTGATGATCCCATCTTACTCTAACTTCGGGGGTAAAATTCATGGGGGTATATTGCTCTCTTTAATGGATAAAGTAGCTTACGTATGCGCGGCCAAGCATGCCGGCAACTATTGTGTAACGGCATCGATTGATACGGTAAATTTTTTAGAACCGATTGAAGTTGGCGAACTGGTATCGGTAATGGCATCGGTAAATTATGTGGGCAAAACATCCATCGTGGTGGGTATACGCATTATATCGCAAAATGTAAAAACCAGCGAGGTTAAGCATACCAATACCAGCTACTTTACCATGGTGGCCAAAGATGAGAACAATAAACCTGTTGAAGTGCCGGGCCTGATCCTGGAAAACCAGATGCAGGTACGCCGTTTTATTGAAGCCATTAAACGTAAAGAATTAAGGCAAAACTACCGCAAAGAGGTAGAATTGATGAAAGCATCGGTAAACTATGATCATTATGAAAACCTGTTGAGCACAGAACGCTGCCAGGTTAATTTAAAAGACTGAACATTTGTTTATACGCCTACGTAGAAATTAATTATTAAGTTATTTTTTAATTTACTAATAATTATTTATTTCTTTACTGTATTGTACGATAGCACTTTCTGAAGTATAATTGTATAAAAATCCCCCTGATTAATGATCAAATGGTATTGGCTTATTTTAATATGCGTTTTGCAGCAAAAAGCTGTGTGCGCTGTATTAATAAGCGATTCCGCATCATTAAAATACGATGCTGCAACTATAGCCGGCATTGATAAAGCCAACAAGAACATATACGATAGTTTTCTGGCTGACCCTTCCGGGGCACGTAAACAGGCGGCAACGCAACTCATCAAATCAAAAACCATAAATTATAAAAAAGGCATCGGCCAAAGCCTGTTAAATATTGGTGTAAGCTATTGGTCGCAATCTTATTGCCAAATAAGCTTACTGTACCTTGATACAGCGGTACAATACATCCCAAATACAGACCATACCACGTTATCTACCATCTATCGCCATATTGCCCGCGATTATATGGATCTGAAAGATTATGACGCGGCGAATGTATTTTTAAATAAAGCCGAATTTGAGGCCGGTAACGACAGTTTTTTAACAGCCGAAATAATTGGCGAACGCTCGTTGATCTTTATGCGCAAAAAGCAATTTGAGCTGGCCATCAGTGAAGTTTACAGATCGCTTAAAATTATAAGAGCCATACACAATACCGGATCGGAGGCTATATTGCTGGGGCGCTTATCGGGCATATACAGCGAATATGAGCCCGGTAAATATTACAACCTGGCATTAAGA
>Ga0070659_100003304_pt1 | contig 11488 bp, 9 predicted proteins | sample KBSC23metaG_FD_64666 | JGI IMG/M metagenome (GOLD analysis project Ga0070659, IMG submission 64666) | Corn rhizosphere microbial communities from Kellogg Biological Station, Michigan, USA - KBS C2-3 metaG | ecosystem: Host-associated > Plants > Roots > Rhizosphere > Soil ...
GCGACGATGCTCGGGAATGGGAATCCCTCGCTCCCTTCGTCACGAAGCGATTTCTCCAGGACGCCCGCTACCTCCAGCTCCGACATGCCCACGTGCAACTGCGGCAGGGTGCGCTCGAGCGCACGCGTCGCCACCCCCGCCGCGTCGCGAATCAGGGCGATCTCGTCATCGTCCTTCCGCTCCCGCAGCGTTTCGACGAGGTCGGTGGTCGGACGCCATTGCCAGCGCGCGCCCGCTTCCACGAGGCGCTGGAATTCGCGGTGCTGGATGTGCGCCGTCTCGAATCCCATCACCTTGACCGGGAGCTGAGCGAGCTGCTGCCAGAGCCCCGTCCAGAGGCTCGCGGGTTCGATCACGACGCGCGCCAGGTCGCCGACCTCCTGCCCCACCTGCGTCTGGTATCGGAAATCGGTGATCAGGAGGACGTCACGCTCGGTGACGACGAGCAGCGCGCTGGAACCGGAGAAACCGGTGAGATAGCGGATGTTCGGGAGTCCGGTCAGCAGCAGGCCATCCAGGTGGGCCGCCGACAAGCCGTCCACGAGCGCCGCGATTCGTCGCGGCCGGGCGTCAGCCACCGGTGTCCATCCGCCCGCGCAGCGTCGCGACGAGGCCGCGCAGCGCCAGCTCGTAGCCGTGCGTGCCAAGGCCCACGACGCTTCCGATTGCCGCTGACGCGAGCATCGAGCGATGCCGCTCCGGCTCGCGCGCGTGCACGTTGGTGACGTGCACCTCGACGAACGGCAGCGATACGCCGGTCAGCGCGTCGCGCAGCGCGAGGCTGGTGTGCGAGTACGCGCCCGCGTTCACCACCGCACCGTCAGCGCGCCCACGCAGCGAGTGCACGAGCTCCACCAGCTCGCCCTCGCCGTTGCGCTGCGCGCACTCCACCTCGACGCGCAACTCGCGTCCCACCTCGGCGAGCCGCGCCTCCACCTCGGGCAGTGAGACGCGGCCGTACAGCTCGGGCTCACGCGTACCGAGCAGGTTGAGGTTCGGCCCGTTCAGGACGGCGATCCTCACCGCTGCTTCAGTCCCTGCAGCCAGGAGTTGAACTGCTCGATGTCGTCGGCTGCACGCTCGGCGGGCTCTGCCTGCGCGTTGGTCCCCTGTGAGGGGGTCGGCGCCGTTCCGGGTTCGGCGGGCGGCTCCTTCGCTGCCGACTCGGAGAAGAACTGATCGAACGAGAATGATTGTGCGCTGCGTGGGGGGCGCGCGCCGCCATCACGGAACACGCTGTCCAGCGACAGCTCACCGGCCGCGGCACGCGCCGGTCGACCGGTGATGGCCGGCGGCTCGCTGGCGCCGCTGCCGCTTCCGAATGCCTGCGCCAGCGCGGAGGCCGCCGAGGCATCCGCCTGCCCCACTGGACGCTGGCCAAAAAGTGCATCGATGGATCCTCCGCCCTGCTCGGCCACGTTTTCCTGCGCGGATGGTGTGCGATCAGCGACCCGCTCACCCGTCGGCGCAGGCGACGCAGACTCGACGACCTCGCCGGACTCCGCGGTGTCGACCGTCTCGAACGAATCGAACGACGCAAAGTCGTCGTTCGCCGGAGGCTCGGCGGCGGCAGCGATGGCACCGGTGTCGCCAGGTCGGCGCGCCGCGAGCCGCGCGAAGAATTCGCGCACGTTCGGGCCCGAGTCGGCATCCTCACGTGGCTGCAGCTCCGCGACGCGATCACGCAACCGCTGATTGTCCGGGCTGGCGGCGAGCAGGAGCTTGTAGACATCGAGCGCCTGTTCCCGGAAACCCTGCTTCATGTACAGCTCGGCCATCGTCTCGGTGACGAACGGCTGCGATGGCGTGACGCGCGGCGGGGGCGGCGGCGAAGTGGCGGCCGCGGTCGGCGACGCGCCCGCTGGCGCGGATTCGCGAGGCGGAGCTGGCACGTACGAACCGCCTGTCTCGGTCGCATCGGCAACCGACGTCGCCTCCCGCGCGTCGATCAGCTCGGCCTCGGCGGCGATGACCTCTGGCGGAATATCGACAGGCGGTTGGTCCGGCGCCGCACTGGCAGCTACGTCAGCGGTCGGCTCCAGGTCCGGTAGCGACGGCAGCGGGGCGGAGACGTGGCTGGCGTCGAATGCGCCGAGCGCCGTATCCTCGAGCCCATCGAGAGGCGCCACCGAGGTAGAGGGCGGCGTGAACTCCGCGGACTCGAGTTGATCGTCGCGGCCGCCGCCTTGCGGCGTCGAGGGCGCCGTGAACTCCATCGGCTCGAACCCTTCAGCCTGCGGCGCACCGAGGGCATGCTCTTCCACGACGTCGAGCTCGAGCAGCGACTCGACGTGCGCTGCAGTCGGGAGAGGCGGTGGGGCGGCGGCTGGAGCCTCGAAGGTCGTGGCGAGGTCCACCATCGGTGCCTGCTCGCTCACCGGAGCGGGAGCGGCCTCTCCTTGCGTGGTCACCGGCGCAGGCCCCGCATCGAGCGAGGTGATGAGCGCCTGGACCTCTTCGTTTCGAGGGTCGGCCTCCAGCACACGCTGGTACCAGTGCCGCGCGGTGTCGAGATCGCCATGCGCCCGGGCGATGTCGCCCAGGTGGCGGAGGGCGATCAGGTTCTCGGGGTCGAGGGTGAGCGCCGTCTCGAACACGGTGCGTGCGTCGTCCAGCCGCCCAAGGTCGAACAAGGCCTGGCCATAGACGATGTGCCCGCTCATGTGACCGGGCTGCTGCGGGAGGAACTCCTCGCAGATCATCACTGCCTGCTCCGCGTCGCCCGTTTTCCGGAACTCGTTGGCGAGCGGCGCAAAATATCGCCGAGGGTTCTCGTCGAACTTCTTCTTCAGCTCGTCGAAACGGGCAGTACTGGACATCAATGCCTCAGTGGCGTCACGCAGGCTTCGGTGGAAAGAAGCGGGATAAGATACGGTACACGGAGGACGTGTCAATCAGAAGTGCCATCGTCACTTGATTTTAGCCCTCGTCGCCGTCTAGCTTTTTCCTCTCTCCCCTCTCGTTTTCCCGCAGCTCCAGGAGTTCTGCCTCGTGCTCCAAACCATGCGGAGCTCCGCCAAGATCGTGATGTGGATTCTCCTCGTCTCGTTCGTTGGCGGCTTCCTGCTCGTCGAATCGTCCGGCCTGCTCGGCCGCACCCCGGTCACGCCGACCACCGCGGTCGCCACGGTGAACGGCACCGACATCCTGTACACGGATTGGCAGCGCCGCTCGCAGGACCTCATCCAGCAGCAACAGCAGCAGGCTGGTCGCTCGCTGACGCAGGACGAAATCAGGCGCCTCGAGGGCCAGGCCTTCGACAATATGGTGTCGGACATCCTGCTCCAGCAGGAATACCAGAAGCGCGGCATCGTCGTGTCGAACGACGAGCTGCGCGACTATGCGCGCTACGCGCCTCCGGCATGGGTGCGCAACGCGCCCGAGCTGCAGACGAATGGACAATTCGATCCCGAGAAGTACCAGCGACTGCTCGCCAGCTCGCAGGCGCGGCAGTCGGGTCTCCTCGTGGCGCTCGAGCAGTACTTCCGCTCCGAGGTGCCGAAGGAAAAGCTGTTCGAGCAGGTGACGAGCGGCATGTACGTCACCGACGCCGAGCTGTGGCGCTCGTGGCAGGACGCCAACGACAGCGCCTCGATCAGCTTCGTCGCGTTTCATCCGACGGTGACGGCGGCAGATTCCAGCATCTCGGATGCGAACCTTCGCGCGTACTACGATGCGCACAAGGCGGAGTTCGATCGCCCGTCACATGCCGTGCTGAGCGTGATCTACATTCCGCGCGTCGTCTCCGCCGCCGACAGTGCCGCGGTGCGCGCGAAGATCACCGCGCTGCGCGCCGAGATCGCAGGCGGCGCGAAGTTCGAAGATGTGGCGAAGCGCGAGTCCGCTGATTCCGCCTCGGCCGTGCAGGGCGGCGACATCGGGAAGATCGTCCACGGTCAGCTCGTGCCCGAGTTCGAGAAGGCTGCCTACGCGCTCAGGCCGGGCGAGCTGTCGCAGCCCGTGCTCAGCCCGTTCGGCTACCACCTGATTCGCGTCGACTCGCGCAGTGGTGACACGCTGAGCGTCCGGCACATCCTCCTGCGGTTGCAGCCGAGTGACTCGTCGGCGGCACGCGTGGACCGGGAAGCCGACGAGCTGGCACGCCTCGCGGCGAGTGCCACCGATCCGGCGAAGTTCGATCAGGCGGCGAAGACGCTCAAGCTCTCGCCCTTCAAGGTGACGGCGGTCGAGGATCAGCCGGCCATGTACAATGGCAAGTACGTCCCGAGCGTGAGCGCGTGGGCGTTCGATGGCGCGCATCCCGGCGAGACGAGCGATCTGTTCGATGCCGAGGACGGATATTACCTCGCGCGACTCGACACGCTCGTGCAGGGCGGGAAGAGCTTCGACGCGGTGAAGAGCGACGTTCGCGCTCGGCTCGCGCAGGAGCGCGCCATCGAGAGGATCGTCCCCGCCGCGTCGCAGCTGGCGCAGGCGGCCAAGGCGACGTCACTCGAGGCGGCCGCCGCGAAGGCGGGCATGACGGTCACGAAGACGGGCATGACCACGCGCGGCGGCGCAGTGAGCGCATTCGGTAGCCTGGGCGAAGCCATCGGCGCCGCCTTCGCATTACCGGTGAATACGGTCAGCGCGCCGGTTCGCCAGCCGGATGGTGTCTTCGTGATCCGCGTCGATGCCAGGAAGCCGGCCGACCGCGCGGCGTTCGAGGCGCAGAAGAACGATCTCCGCGCCCGGCGGCTGCAGGTGCTGCGCCAGCAGCGAGTGCAGAACTTCCTCGAGGATCTTCGGAAGAACGCGACCATCAAGGACAAGCGGAAGGACATCAACGCGCAGCTCAGAAGGCAGAGCGCGGCGTAGGAGTCGGACCGGCCGCGCGGCGTTGCCGGCTAGGCTTGTCGAACCCGAACGGGGCGCCCATGGCGCCCCGTTCTCGTCTGACCGCAGTTCTCAGATCAGCCGCTTCGGCTCGGGGCGAACCTCTTCCGAGGCGTCGCGCCGGGTCACCGGCTCGCCAGCGGGCAAGCGCGGCTCGACACGAGGCTCGGGCTCCGTGATGGACCGCTCGACCTCGTTCACGTTTTTCTTGAACTCACGGATTCCCTTGCCGAACGAGGCACTGATCTCGGGAATGCGCTTGGCGCCGAACAATACGAGCACGATGACCAGGACGATCATCAACTCGCCGAACCCCAGGTTGCCGAACATGGACGTCTCCTAGAAAAGCGACCGTGCGATCAGATAAGCGATCAGAACCCCGAGCAGGCTCAACAGCGAGACGTCGAGCGCGACCGGGCCGAGCGAGAACTTGAGGATCACCAGGTCCAGCGTGACCGGCCCCACCGAAGGTGTTACACCGGTCGTGAGAAATTCCTTCACCGCACCCACGGGAAGGAAGATACGCGCCACCTGGGTGAGCGCGCCCCCGACGACGAAGCCGATCGCCAGGGTGATGGCGTGAAACATCGGGCGGTGCTTGGATGATCCGCGTGGGGGCATCAGGAGCGTCGATCCATGACGTAGAGGATGGCGTCGGCGAGCGCAGCGCGCGCCGGCGTATCAGGCAGACCTTCGAGTGCCTCCTCGGCCTGCCGTGCGTACTCCTCGCCCCGCTGGCGCGCGCCGTCGATACCGCCGGCGTCGGCCGTGAGGGCGATTACCTCCTCGATCTGCTCGTCGCTCGGCGACTCGCTCGCGAAGAGGGATTCCACCGTCGCCCGACCGGACGGCGTCAGACGTGGCAGGGCGAGAATGAGTGGTAGCGTGACCTTCTGCTCTCGCAGGTCGAGCCCGGAAGGCTTTCCGGTCTCGTCCGACGAGCCGGTGTAGTCCAGCATGTCGTCGGCAACCTGGAATGCCATGCCGAGCCGCTCACCATAACGGCGGAGCGCGGCGCGATGCTGCGACGCACCGCACATCGCGCCCGTCTCGCACGCCGCGCTGAGCAACGAAGCCGTCTTGGCCTGGATCAGCGCTTCGTAGTCGGATTCGGTGAACGCCAGCGTCTCCACGGCGGCGAGCTGCCGCATTTCGCCGACGGTGAGTTGCGTGGACACTGCCGTCAGCACGCGCATGAGGTCGAGGTCCGCCAAAGCCACCAGCGCCTCGAGCGCGCGCGAGTACAGGAAGTCGCCCATGATCACGCTCACCTGGTGGCTGAAGAGCGAGTTCACCGTGGGCAATCCGCGGCGGAGGGCCGAGTGGTCCACCGAGTCGTCGTGCACCAGCGAGGCGAGATGCATGAGCTCCACCACGGCCGCCACAGTAACGGCGCGCCGCTCGGGAGTAAACGCGGTCTCGCTGGCGAGCAGGGCGAGCGTGGGGCGGAACATCTTGCCGCGCATCTGGAGCAGATGTCCGCTGACCTGCTCGATCAACGGCAGCTCATTGGTGACGATGTACTTCATCTCCGACACGACATCGTCGAGCCGGATCGCGACGGGCGCCTGGATCTCGCGCAGCGCCGACGTGGCCGGCACGCGTACGCGCGCCGTCCCGGTCACGAGCGACCTCCTTCCACCGCGGCCATGCGCTCGCCCACGTCGCGGAACTGGATATCGACCACGAACACGCGCTGATAATACTCGAGTGCCGCGTCATGCTGCTGACGTTCCTCGGCGCAGCGACCGAGCAGGTAGAGCACGCCGACCAGGTTGTCGTCGGTGACACCCTTCTCGTCGAGGGCGCGGCCGAGGACCGTCGCGGCCATCTGGTATTGCTCCTTCTCGATGAAGCATGCGCCGAGCGCCTCGTAGGTCGGCACGCGGTTGGATGGTGCACGGAGCGCCTTCTGAAACTCCGCGATCGCTTCGTCGAGCAGGCCCATCTCCTTGTACGCCACGCCGAGATCGTAGTGGCTCTGGTGATCCTCCTCCTCGACGTTCTCGGCGATGCCCTGCTTGAACTTCCGGAGCATGTCCTGGAAGTCCGCCTCCTCGTCTCCCGTCGGCTCCTGCTCGGGCACCACCATGCGCGTGCTCTTGTGCCCCGCGTCGCCGCGCAGCCAGTCGCCGAGGTTGACGAAATCATCGTCAGCCGCGACGGGGACTTCCGGCCTCGTCGTCGGCGAAGCTGGCGGCCGCTGAGCGGCCGTGGCCGCCCTGCCGGTGGGCGCGCGGGGCGCTGGCGGCGCGGCGGCAGGCGCGGCCTCGGCGGAGGGAAAGCTCTCCAGCGCTGACTTCGCGCGCACATCGTCTGGCGCGAGGTCGAGCACTCGCTGGTAAATGGCGCGTGACTTGTCCATCTGACCAGCGCGGAACAGCGCGTCGGCCAGCTCGAGGTACGCCTCGATCAGGCGTCCGCGCTCGTTCAACCGGAAGGCGTACTCGACACGCTTCTGGTGGTGCCGCACCGATGACGGCACCAGTCGCACAATTTCGTCGGCGAGCGACGCGGCCGCGTCGAGGTCCTCACCTCGCTCGGCACTCACCATCGCGGACTCGAGCTCGCGGAGCCCTCCCTCGCGGTCGCCGGCCTCGAGCATCGCTTCGGCGAGGCGACGACGCGCGGCGTGATCGTCGGGATCGCCGTCGGTCATCGCCTGCAGCAGCTCGACGGACTGCGCCGCCATCACGGTGGATGGATGCGACGCCGGCTCTGCCGCCGGCCTCGGGGGAGGCTCTCGCTCGACCTTCGCCGGCACAGCCTCCGGCTCCTCCTCGGCCTCGGGCTCCGTGAGCTCGAGCATCTCCAGCTCGGGCTCGGCGTGCGAGCCCCGGACGCCCGACGTGCTCTCCGCAGGGGCCGGGAGGTCGAAGTCCATCAGCGGAATGTCTTCAACCGGCTCGGGGGTCCGCGCCGGCTCGACCGGATTCGCGCGCGCGAGTGGCGCGGTCTCGGTGTCGCCAAAACCGGCGCCAGGCATGATGTCGAAGTCGAGCAGGCCCTCGGAGCCGCCGCCAATGGCGGGTCCACCTGGCTCACCGAAGGCGGTCGCCTCGAGGTCGAGTGCGGACCCGGAATTCACGACTCCCGAATCGTCCTCGAAGCCGGATGTTTGAAGACCCTCGAGGAGGCCGGGTTGCTGACCGGCATCCATGCGCACGAACTCGTCGGTGCGCGTCACGCCGTCGAGCACGGCGGGCTCGATGTCCGGCGTGTCGAGAATATCGGGCAGTGACGCCGCGACTGGCGGAGGGGCGAATGGACTCGCGGGCGGAGGGGGCGGCGCCGCGGGCGGCGGTGCTGCAGGCTTTGCGGGTGGTTCGTCGATGTCCAGGAAGGTGAGACCGTCCACCGGCGGCGGTGCCTTTGTGGGCGCGCGAGGTGGTGGGGCCACCGGTGCGGCGGGGGCCGCGGCACGCGGCGCCGTCGGGGGCGCGGCGGCTGGTCTCGGGGCCGCTGGCCGCGGCGCCGGAACTGTCTCCTGCTCCCCCGTCGCGATCACGTCGAGCCCCTGAGTGGCACGCCGCGCAATCGACGAGCGGCGGTTGGCGGCCGCGCTGTCGTTCAGGTCGAGGAACACGAGATCGCCCGTGGGGCGGCGCGGGCCGCCGGCGTCCGGCGTCCGCGGTTCGGCGCTCGGGTCGATCGCCTTCATGCGCGCGATGGTGGCTTGCGCCTCGGTCTCGCGCCCCTCGTGCTTGTAACGCTCGTAGAGCAGCTGCAACTGCTCGACGGCCTCATCACGCCGATTCTGCTTCGTGAGCTGGTCGGCGAGCATGAGCCGGATGTCGTCCTGGTCAGGACAGAGATCGGCGAACTCTTTCAGCGCACGGAAGGCCTCGGTGGTCTTGCCGGACTTCTGCATCCGGTCGGCGTACTCGAGGAAATTCGCCTTGGCGTCGCTCTTGAAGCCCTTGTGCGCGCTGATCTTGCCGAGCTTGTAGTAGATGGACGCGCGGCCCGGCGAGCTGCGGAGGATCTTGTTGCAGAGCGCGATGGCGTTGTTGTAGAAGCCCGTCTCCACGTAGTGGTCCACGGCCTTCTCGTAGCAGTCTACCGCGTCGGCGACGTTGCCCTGCTTGAGATGGAGGTCGCCGACCCGATTGAAGAGCGCGACGTCCATCTCCAGGTCGGAGCCCTGGTAGCTGTCGAGGATCTCCGCGTACACCGCCAGCGCCTTGTCGAACTGCTTTTTCAGCTCGAGCTCGGCTGCCTTTTTTTTCAGCTTGGCGACATCAGGCATCGGCGAGGGGCGGGGTCCGCGAAGGGCGTGCCCGGCCTCGCGACGGAGGGGGGCTCAGCGGGGAAAAGTTAGTGCTAAGTGGTGGACGTGACAAGGTTTGCCGCGTGCCCACGATGCACGACAACGGCCAGCGCCATACCAGTATGGCAGCTCGCGCACATCCTCGAGGTCCCACAGTGCCAGATCGGCGGAGAACCCCGGAGCGATCTGTCCGACACGGTCCGCGAGACCAAGCGCGGCGGCCCCATTCACCGTACCCGCGACCATCGCTTCCCCGACCGACAGATGCAGCTGGCTCACGCCCAGCGTGAGCACGAGCGGGAAATTCGTCGTCGGCGACGTGCCCGGGTTGAAGTCCGTCGCCAGCGCAACGGAAACACCAGCGTCGATCATCCGTCGTGCCGGCGCGTGATCACGCTTTCCGAGGAAGAGCATCGTGCCGGGAAGCAGCGTCGCCACGGTTCCGGCGCTCGCAAGGGCGGCGATGCCCTCGTCGCTCACGGCGGCAAGGTGATCGGCGGACAGGGCACCGAGCGCGCCGGCCAGCTCGGCGCCGCCGCCAGCCGTGAGCTCGTCCGCGTGAAGCTTGAGCTGCAGGCCACTCGCGCGCGCAGCCTCGAGAATTTCCCGGGATTCGTCCACGGTGAAGACACCGGGCTCGCAGAAGACGTCGGCGTACGACGCGAGCTGCTCGCGCGCGATGACCGGCAGCATTTCGTTGACGAGCAGCTCGACGTACTCGCGCCGGCCATTCGCACGCTCGCGGTACTCGAGGGGAATCTCGTGAGCGCCCAGCCACGTTGCACGGACTCGCATCGGCAGCGCGGCGGCGAGTTTCGCAATCACTCGCAGCGACTTGAGTTCGTCGTCGAGCGTGAGGCCGTAACCCGACTTCACTTCGACGGTCGTGACACCATGCGCAGCGAGGGAACGCAGACGCGGCTCGGCGAGAGCGAACAGCTCCGCTTCGCTGCGAGCGCGCAGGTCGCGCACGGAAGCATGAATGCCGCCGCCCCGGCGCGCGATCTCCATGTAGGGAACGCCGGTGGCGCGCAGCTCCTGCTCCTCGTACCGCGCGCGGCCGAAGATGGCGTGGGTGTGGGAATCCACGAAGCCAGGGGCGAGCACGCCGCCACCGCAGTCCACGATCTCTGCGCTGGCTTCCGAGCGCCGCAGTGCCGCCTCGTCGTCCACGGCGACGATATGCTCACCTTCGACGAGCACGGCGACGTTGGCGCGCACGCCGGCGTCGCACATCTCGGCGCCGCGGCGCGCGCGCGCCGGCCCCGCGCAGGTGACCACCTGCCGTGCGCCGACGAACAGGGTTCGCTCGGGCATCAGGAAATCGCGTTCGACCCCGCGTGGACGCGCGGCGCATCGGTCGCGCGCGGCCGGCCCATCACGTCCTGCACTCGCGACCACTCGAGGGGCGCCTGCGCCTCACCACGACAGGCGTAGAAGCACTTGTTGCAGGCGATCGGCTCGTACTTCCGAAAATCCCGCCAGTGAAAGTCAGTCGGGAAATCGGGACACCGCTTCACGTGGCCTGTGGGGTCCAGATGAATCGTGCGCATCCCCGAGCGACACGGTTCAGTGAGCTCACCGCGCACGTACCGCGGGATCTCGCGCAGGTACATGTCCGAGCTCGTGATCACGCCGCGGCGATTGCGCTTGTACGCCAGCAGTCGTGCAATGACGTCATCCACCGCCTTGAAGTGATCGTCACCCAGGAGGTGAGCGCGGTTGCCGTTCTTCGCATCGGTGTAGACGCTGAAGTTCACGCCACAGCCGAGCGAGGAAGCGCGCTCGACGATCGGCATCAACTGGTCGAGATTGTCGTCCTTGATGACAGTGTTGAATCGGATGTTGTCGATCCCGCGCGCGCGCATGCCGCCAATGGACGCGAAGATCTTCGCCGTCAGTCCCGGGATGCCACGCGCCACGTCGTGACGACCGTCGAGGTAGTCGAGCGAGATGTTGAACTGGTGGATCCCCGCCTTCCACAGCGACTCGGCGCGCTCCGGCGTGAGCATGCCGCCATGCGTGATGAGCGTCGTGTACTTGAGGCCGGGCACGCGATCCACCGCAGCGACGAGATCCTCGAGATCGCGACGCAGCAGGGGCTCGCCGCCGGTCCACGTGACGAGCATCGGCTTGAAGAAGCGCGCGGCATCGGCAAAGGAATCGAGCTCGTACTGGCGTGCCGAGGCCGGCGTCTTCCAGTAGTCGCAGAAGCCGCAGCGGGCGTTGCACCGCTCGGTGACCTCGAAGTGCACGAGCACCGGGCGTCGGCGCGCGACGTACCACAGGTGCTTGGCAATGAACAGCGGCACATGGTACGGCTTGAAGCGGGACGTCAGCACGTCAGCGCGCCATCGGGATCACGATGCCGGTGCGTTCGGC
>Ga0070659_100003313_pt1 | contig 11467 bp, 9 predicted proteins | sample KBSC23metaG_FD_64666 | JGI IMG/M metagenome (GOLD analysis project Ga0070659, IMG submission 64666) | Corn rhizosphere microbial communities from Kellogg Biological Station, Michigan, USA - KBS C2-3 metaG | ecosystem: Host-associated > Plants > Roots > Rhizosphere > Soil ...
GTCGCTCAGGGCGTTCACCACCGAAACACCCACGCCGTGCAGGCCGCCGGACACCTTGTACGAGTTGTCGTCAAACTTGCCGCCCGCGTGCAGCACGGTCATCACCACTTCGGCGGTGGAGCGATGCTCCTCCGGATGCATGTCGACCGGGATGCCGCGACCGTTGTCGCTGACGCTGACCGAGCCGTCATCGTGGATGGTGACCACCACCTTGTCGCAGTAACCGGCCAGCGCCTCGTCGATCGAGTTGTCGACGACCTCGAACACCATGTGGTGCAAGCCAGTGCCGTCGTCGGTATCGCCGATGTACATGCCCGGGCGCTTGCGCACCGCCTCCAGGCCCTTGAGCACCTTGATGTTGCTCGAATCGTAGTGGGATTCGTTGAGGGGTTCGTTCATGCGGTGATCATTCCTGGCGCCAGCGACCCGCCCGACTCGGCGCCATGATGGGCCGGGCAAGGGTTATGCGATCTGCAAGAGATGCAACCCTTCGATTATAGCAGGCGCGTCAGTTCGCCCTGTTCCACGTGGAACACGCGGGCGGAGACCTCGCGCAGGGCTTGCGGCAGCTCGGTGCCGGTCAGCAGGATCTGCGCCCGGGCCGCCAGCAATTGCCGTACCACCGAGGCCTGGTGGGCCTGATCCAGCTCCGAGGCGAGGTCGTCCAGGCACACGATCGGCCATTCGCCGTAGTGCTCGGCATACAAGTCCGCCTGCGCCAGAACGCAGGCCAGGGCCGTGAGCTTCTCCTGACCGCGGGAAAGATGTTCGCGCAATGGCGCCTGCTCGAACGACACCGACCAGTCGGCGCGATGTACACCCAGCGTGGTGTGGCCGCGCGCCAGATCCCTGCCCCGTTGCACGCGCAACTGGTCAGCGAGATCGGCCTCCTCCGACCAGCCGCGGCGATAGCGCAGCTCGATCATGCCAAGCTCCGGCAGCAAACCGGCGGCGGCGGCCTGCAGTCGTGGACGCAACAGATCGAGATAAGCACGGCGCTGCAGGTCGATCTGCCCGGCGGCTTGGGCAAGCTCCCATTCCCAGGGTTCGAACAGTTCATCTGTTGGCGCGTTGCCTTGGCGCAGCAGGCTGTTGCGCTGCTTCAATGCACGCTGGTAGCGGCGCCAAGCCATGAGGAACTCGTGTTCCACGTGGAACACGCCCCAATCGAGGTAACGCCGGCGCTCCTCGGCCGCACCGGCGATCAGGGCATGCGAGCCCGGCTCGAAGCACACCACCGCGCAGGCGCGCACCAGCTGCCCGATCGCCACCGATTCGCCGTCGATCCTGGCCTCCCAGCGGGCACCCGTCCGGCCGAGGCCCAGTCGGCGCATCGGGGCGGACTCATGGTGCACTTCCGCGAACACCGAAAGTTGGGACATGCCCCGCTGCAGCAGTGCCTCCCGTGCGCCACTGCGGAAAGAACGGGCGTGCGACAGCAGGAAGGCCGCCTCGAGCACGCTGGTTTTGCCGGCGCCGTTGGCTCCCACAAACACGTTGATCGCCGGATCCAGCGACACGCTGACGTCGGTAAGGCAGCGCAACGCACAGATTCGCAGTTGCTCCAGCCTCATGCAGGCACCGTCCACAAACGGCAACGCCGGGATCCCTCGCGGGTACCCCGGCGTTCTCGCTCCGCGCTGCCCATGGCAACGAACACTGCGCGGGGGTCAGAGCCGCAACGGCATGATCACATGACGGGCATGCTCGTTGTCGTGTTCCTGCACCAGGCAACTGGATTGGGCGTCGCGCAGACTGAGCCGGGCCTGGTCGCCGCGCAAAGCCGCCAGTGCGTCGAGCAGATATCCCACATTGAATCCTACCGCCAGATCCGACACGTGGGTGTCGGCCTCGACCTCCTCCACGGCCTCTTCTTGCTCCGGGTTGTGCGCCACGATGCGCAGCTTGCCCGGGGACAATTCAAGGCGCACGCCACGGTACTTCTCGTTGGACAGGATCGCGGCGCGCTGCAACGCACCCCGCAGCACCTCGCGATCCAGCGTCGCGGTCTTGTCGGCACCCAACGGAATCACCGCCTCGTAATCCGGGAAGCGTCCATCGATCAGTTTCGACGTGAACGTGACGCCGCCCCGATGCACGCGCAAATGGTTGCGCCCGAACTCCAGTTCCACTTCGCCATCGCCGCTTTCCAGCAGGCCGACCAGCTCGTTGACGCCCTTGCGCGGGATGATGATCTGCCGGCGCGTGCTCACCGAACTCTGCAGCTCGGTTTCCTTCATCGCCAGGCGGTGGCCATCGGTGGCCACGCAGCGCAAGGTGTGCTCCTGCAGATCCAGCAGCATGCCGTTGAGGTAGTAGCGCACGTCCTGATTGGCCATCGCGAAGGCGGTGCGTTCCATCAGGTCGCGCAGGACTTCTTCGGGCAGGCTGACCTTCTCGACCACCTCGATCTGATCCACCGTCGGAAACTCGCTGGCGGGGAGCGTGGTCAGGGTGAACCGGCTGCGCCCGGCATTCAGTGCGACCCGATCGCCGTTCAACTTGACGTCGATACGTGCGCCGTCAGGCAGCGCCCGCACGATGTCGAACAGCTTGCGGGCGGGAATGGTGATCTCGCCATCGACCAGTTTCTCCGCCGCGGTGGTCGCCACCATTTCCACTTCGAGGTCGGTGCCGGTCATCGATACGGTGTCACCGGCCACCTTGAACAGCAGATTGGCCAGTACCGGCAGCGTCTGCCGCCGTTCGACCACGCCCACCACCTGTTGCAGCGGCTTGAGCAGAGCTTCGCGTTGGATGCTGAATTGCATGGTTGGGCCTTCCTTTACCAGCTGTTCTTTCTTTTGAAAGAAGTTTAGTAGGTGTAGTAGTGTCGGTGGAGAACCAGTTATTTCGTATATTCTATTGATAGATCAGTTAGTTACGCGGTAGCTCGCGTGTGCAGTTCTTGCCAGCCAGGCGGTGCATGATTTGTGGATAAGTGTACGTCGCGAACCATCCACCCATTATCCACAGCTTGAACCCTTGCTTACCCACGGCATTCTCGCGCATTCCCTGCGGTCGCGTCTCAGAGGGTGTGAAAGAACCCCCCCGGCTTCCTTGAAAAAAAGCCGGTCAACCGATCAGCGTGCGAATCAGCTGCTCCCAATCCTGGCGCATGCGCACGTCGGTCTCCATGATCTTGCGGATCGTCTTGCAAGCGTGCATCACCGTGGTGTGGTCGCGTCCGCCGAACGCCTCGCCGATCTCGGGCAGACTGTGCTCGGTCAGCTCCTTGGACAGGGTCATCGCGATCTGCCGCGGCCTGGCCAGCGAGCGCACCCGCCGCTTGGACAGCAGATCCTGCAGGCGCACGTTGAAGTATTCCGCGGTGATCTTCTGGATGTTGGCGATGGTCACCGCCTGGGCGTGCGTGGCCAGCAGGTCGCGCAGAGTCTCTTCGGCGAAATCGGTGGTGATCGGCTTGCCGTAGAAGTTGGCGCGGGCGGCCAGGGTGTTGAGCGCGCCTTCCAGGTCGCGCACATTCGAGCGGATGCGCTTGGCCAGCAGCATCGCCACGTTTTCGTCCATCGCCACGCCCTTCTCGTGCGCCTTGGCCAGCAGGATCGCCGCGCGCGTCTCGAAATCCGGCGGCTCGATCGCCACGCTCAGCCCCCAGCCCAGCCGCGACTTCAGCCGCGGCTCCAGCTTGTCGACCTCCTTCGGGTAGCGGTCGCAGGTGAGGATGATCTGCTGCTTGGACTCGAACAGCGCGTTGAAGGTGTGGAAGAACTCCTCCTGTGTGGTGTCCTTGCCGGCAAAGAACTGGATGTCGTCGATCAGCAGTGCGTCCACCGAGCGGAAGCGCCGCTTGAACTCGTCCATGCTCTTGGCGCGCAGGGCTTCGATCATCGAACCGACGAACTGCTCCGAGTTCAGGCACATCACCTTGCAGCCGGGGTTGCGCTCCAGCATCAGGTTGCCGGCCGCGTGCATCAGGTGGGTCTTGCCCAGGCCGGTGCCGCCGTACAGCAGCAGCGGGTTGTAGGCGCGCCCGGGGTTGGTGGCCACCTGCATCGCGGCGGCCTTGCCCAACTGGTTGGACTTGCCCTCGACGAAGGTCTCGAAGGTGTAGTGAGGGTCGAGATTGTGATGGAAGGCCTGCGCCGCCACGGCGGCAGGCCGGGCCGGCAAGGTCGTGGCGGGTTTGCTCGGCTCCGTTCGCCGCGAACTGGAGCCGACCTCCAGCCGCACCGGCCAGGAGCGTCCCGCCAACTGCTGCAGCACCTGCTCGATCTGCGCCAGGTAACGTTGGCGCACGGTGTCGAGCGTGTAGGAATTGGGGGCAAACAGCTGCAGGCCCTCGGCATCGTCGCGCGCCTGCAGCGGCATCAGCCAGGTGTGCAGGTCTTCGGCGCTCAGATCGCCTTCGAGGCGCTCAAGGCAGCGCCGCCACAGATCACTCATGAATTCGATCGACCACAGCTGGGGCGCTTGCGCGCGGGTGATGGAGTAGTCTAGCAGCAGCCCCCGCGACCCCGACGCGACGCGGCGCGCCCCGCGACCTGATTTGACAGCCGCGGCGCCCACCCCACATACTCTCCAACCTTTTTACTCACATTCCCTTCGGAGCAACCCATGAAGCGGACCTTCCAGCCCAGCAAGCTCAAGCGCGCACGTGTGCACGGTTTCCGTGCCCGCATGGCCACCGCCGACGGTCGCAAGATCATCAACGCCCGTCGCGCCAAGGGCCGCAAGCGCCTGATCCCGTAAACACCGATCGGGCGTTGAGGACGCGCGCCATGTCCGGCGCCGGTCTGCCGCGTGATGCGCGGCTGCGTCGGCCGGGGGACTTCGCCGCCTTGCGAAGCAGCAGCGGACGCGCAGGCGGCCGCTGTTTTCATATGCGCTACCGTGACAACGCGTTGGGCCATGCCCGGCTCGGGCTGGCGATCTCCAAGCGCGTCTCCAAGCGCGCGGTGGAGCGCAACCGCATCAAGCGCCTGGTGCGCGAATCGTTTCGGCGCGTGCAGCATCAATTGCCTGCAGTCGACTTGATGATGATGGCGCGCGAACAGGCCGCCGGCGTACCGGGTGCGGAGCTGCTGCGCGACCTCGACGGCTTGTGGCAAAAGCTGCTTGCTCACGGCACCCAACCATTGAAGCGAGCCGACGACACCTCCACAATCGACCGCTGACCTTTTCTTTCCTGCCTCCGCGGCGAGACCCCAGTCGTGGCGTTACCCGGATCTGCTACGCGATGAATCAAACGCGCAACTTCCTTTTGTTCGCTCTGCTGGCCGTGGCCTATCTGCTGTTCATGGCCTGGGAGAACGACCACGCACCGAAACCGCCGGTGGCCCAGGCCGAAACCGCCGGCCAGGCCGTCGCCGCATCGGCCGACGGCAGCGTGCCTTCCGCGATGGCCGTCGGATCGAGTGCCGCGCCGTCGAGTGGCGCGGCGACCATCGCCGCCGACGGTGCGCTAACCGGGCAGGCGCCGTCGCAGCTGATCACGGTCGACACCGATGTCCTGCACCTCGAGATCGACACCCGCGGCGGCAGCCTGGTGCGAGCGGATCTGCTGGCGTATCCGCAGAAGGCACCCACCCACAAGAACCCCAACCCGCCGCCGACCGTCCTGCTGGACAACAGCCCTGCGCACTACTTCGTGGCCCAGAACGGTCTGGTCAGCAGCAGCGATACCGCACCGCAGGATCAGCCCAACCACCTGGCGCTGTTCCACAGCGAGAAGACCCGCTACACGATGGCTCCCGGCCAGGACGAACTGCAGGTCGCGCTGACCTGGCGCGACGCGGCCGGCCTCGCGGTCACCAAGACCTACACTTTCAAGCGCGGCAGTTACGTGGTGGCCTTGAGCCAGCGCATCGACAACGGCGGCGGCCAACCATGGCAGGGCAACGCGTACCAGCAGCTGCAGCGCGTCGCGCCGCCCAAGCCGTCCAGCTGGTTCAGCCACTACACCGACCCCGAGCAGCGCAGCTTCATCGGTGCCGCCTGGTACACCGGCGAGAAGTTCGAGAAGCTGGGCTTCAAGGATTTCAGCGAGAAGAAGGACGCGCTCGACAGCCAGATCAAGGGCGGCTGGGCGGCGATGCTGCGTCTGTACTTCGTCACCGCGTGGATTCCGCCGGCGGATCAGACTGATCATTACGTGACCCAGACGATCGACCCGGACAGCGCGCATCCCCGCTACCTGATTCGCGCGGTGAGCCCCACGCTGAACGTGGCCCCCGGGCAGAGCCTGACCAGCCAGGCGCGGCTGTACCTGGGCCCGAACGTGCAGGGCACGCTGGATGCGATCGCGCCCGGGCTCGAGCTGACCATCGACTACGGCATGTTCAAGGCGATCGCCGTGCCGATGCACTGGATCCTGTCGCAGTTCCACGCGATTTCGAAGAACTGGGGCGTGGCGATCATCCTGCTGGTGCTGCTGATCAAGGGCCTCACCTGGAAGCTCACCGCGATGCAGTACCGCTCCAGCGCGCGCATGCGCAAGCTGACGCCGCGGCTGCAGGCGCTGAAGGAGCGCTACGGCGACGACCGCCAGAAGATGCAGCAGGCCACCATGGAGCTGTACAAGAAGGAGAAGGTGAACCCGATGGGCGGCTGCCTGCCGGTGCTGATTACCTTGCCCGTCTTCTACGGCCTGTTCTTCGTGCTCGAATACAGCCTGGAGCTGCGCCACGCGCCGTTCCTGTGGATTCCCGACCTCAGCGCGCCCGATCCGCTGTACATCCTGCCGATCATCTACGCCATCGTGATGCTGGGCACGCAGTGGTTGAATCCGGTCGCCGCGGGCATGGATCCGACCCAGGCGAAGATGATGAAGGTGATGCCGCTGCTGTTCACCGTGATGTTCGCCTTCTTCCCCGCCGGCCTGTGCCTGTACTACGCGGTGAACGGCCTGGTCGGCCTGGGTCAGCAGTGGTGGGTGACCCATCACATCGACCGCGAAGGCGAGGCCAAGCCGAAGGCGGCCTGATTCGGTTCGCCGTGACACCAAAGCAGCCGTGACCGGGTAACTGTCGCGGCTGTTTTCATTTCTGGCTGCGGGCTTCGGTTGGCCCTTCGACTCCGCCGCTGCGCGGCTACGCTCAGGGGGATCGGTGTGTGGTGGCGCCAATTTTGAAGCTCCGTTCTCCCTGAGCGTAGCCGCGCAGCGGCGGAGTCGAAGGGCACCACACCGCCATGCCCTCATCCAACCCGGGCGCCACCTGTAAAGTCCCCTACATGACCGCCCCGACCACCGACACCATCGCCGCCATCGCCAGCGCCCCCGGTGCCGCCGGCGTGGGCGTCGTGCGCGTTTCCGGCCCGGCCGTGCCGGCCATCGCGCAAGCCCTGCTCGGCCGCGCGCCGCAACCGCGCCATGCCCACTTCGCCGCCTTCCGCGACAGCGCCGGCGAGTTGATCGATCGCGGCCTGCTGCTGCACTTTCCCGCCCCCGCCTCCTACACCGGCGAACACGTGCTGGAACTGCAAGGCCACGGCAGCGCCGTACTGCTCGACCTTCTGCTGCGCCGCGTCTGCGAACTCGGCGCGCGGCTGGCCCGCCCCGGCGAATTCACCGAGCGCGCGTTCTTGAACGGCAAGCTCGACCTGGCCCAGGCCGAAGCCGTGGCCGACCTGATCGCCGCCCGCTCGCATGCCGGTGCGCGCGCTGCGTTGCAGTCGATGGAAGGCGTGTTCTCGCGCAAAGTCGATGTGCTGCTGCAGGCGCTGATCGCCTTGCGCGTGCATATCGAAGCGGCGATCGACTTCCCGGAAGAAGAAATCGACTTCCTCGCCGACCCCGCCATCACCCGCCAACTGGAATCCGTGCGCACGGAACTGGCCGACCTGCTGCGCGAAGCGCAACGCGGGCTGCGTCTCAACGACGGCCTGCGCGTGGCCATCATCGGCCGTCCCAACGCCGGCAAGTCCAGCCTGTTGAATGCATTGGCCGGCAGCGACCGCGCCATCGTCACCCCGATCGCCGGCACCACCCGCGACGTGCTGCGCGAAAGCCTCAGCCTCGACGGCATCGCGCTGGAACTGGCCGACACCGCCGGCCTGCGCGACACCGAAGACGAAATCGAACGCGAGGGCGTGCGCCGTGCCCACGGCGAACTGCAACGCACCGACGTGGCCCTGCTGGTCACCGACGCCGAATACGCCAGCGCCGACCTCGCCTTCTTCGCGCCGTTGCCGGCCAATGTCGAACGCATCGTGCTGATCAACAAGATCGACCGCGACGGTCTCGCCCCGCGCAGCGAACGACGCGACCACGCCCACTGGCTCTGGGCCTCCGCCAAAACCGGCGCCGGCCTCGACCCCCTGCGCGACCACCTCAAGCACCTCGCCGGCGCCGGCAGCGGCGAAGGCGCCTTCAGCGCAAGGCGCCGCCACGTCCTCGCCCTGCAACAAGTCGCCATCCACCTCGACCAGACCGCCCACCTGCTCACCACCACCCGCGCCGGCGAACTCGCCGCCGAAGAACTGCGTCAGGCCCAGCACGCACTCGGTGAAATCACCGGCAGCTACAGCAGCGACGATCTGCTGGGCGCGATCTTCTCGAGCTTCTGCATCGGCAAGTGATCAAGGCGCTCGCAACATTGCGTCCAGCTCGTTTCGCCGCGGCATGCCGCCCTGCGCACCAAGCTTGGTCACCGATAATGCGGCGGCGGCGCAGGCCTTGCGCACGGCGGTGGGCAGACCCTCGTGCAGGAACACCGCCAGTGCGGCATTGAAGGTGTCGCCGGCGCCGGTGCTGTCGACGACGTCGACGTCGAAGCCGGGTTGGTGGATCGGTTCGCCTTGTTCGCGGTACCAGGCGCCTTCTCCTCCGCGGGTGAGTACGACGGGACAGGGGGCGCGTCGCATCAGAGCGCGGAAATCCTCGTCGGGATTGGCGCCGAGCAGGATCGCCAGTTCGTGCTGGTTCGGGGTGACGTAGCGGGCCAGTTGCAGCCAGTCGGTCGGCAGCTTCTGCGCGGGGGCGGGGTTGAGGATCACCGGTATGCCGAGGCGATGGCCCAGGCGCAGGGTGGCTTCGACGGTTTCCAGCGGGATCTCCATCTGCACCAGCACGGCGTCGGCGCGCTCGATCAGCACCTGCGCGTTCTCCACCTGTGCGGGGGTGACGCGGGCGTTGGCCGCGGGTACCACGATGATCTGGTTTTCGCCGTCGGCGACGGTGATCGAGGCGGTGCCGCTGGCGCTGCCGGCCAGTCGGGCGACGTGATCCAGGCCCACGCCTTCGGCGGCCAGGCCGTCGCGCAGTTGCTGGCCGAAGGCGTCGTTTCCGGTGGCGCCGACCAGCGCCACCTCGGCGCCCAGTCGGGCGGCGGCCACGGCCTGGTTGGCCCCTTTGCCGCCGGGTACGGTGAGGAAGCGTTCGCCGAGGATGGTCTCGCCGGGGCCGACGAAGCGCGGCGCCTGGGTGACCAGATCCATGTTGATGCTGCCGACGACGACGATGCGGGTCATCTGTGCTCCCCTGGGCCGGGTGACGGTGAAGCGGAGAGCTTACCGGCTGGGACGCCGCAGCGGCGGGTTCGGGATGGCCCCGATCAGCGGCCGGCTCGTGCGCCGGCGCGCAGGGTCAGGGCGACGGCAGGCGACCCAGGCCGCTGGCGTCGCCGGGCAGCAGCGCCGGTGCGGGGCCGGCCACGGCGAGCAGGGACTGCGCGTAGCTGTCTTCCATGCTGATGGTGGAGACTTCGTCCCAGCTGAAGAACGACACTTCGCGCATCCATTCCGCGTCCGGGCTGAGCTCCTGCATGTAGAAGCCGTCGTCCTCGACGCTGACCAGCCGGCCGATGTAGCAGACCTCGGACTCGTCCTCGCTGTCCACGTGCACGCCGATCACCGGTGCCTGGGTGCCGGCGGCCTGGATCACTTCGCGGATGCTGTCCAGCGGAAATCCGCGCGGCATCCGCGGCAGGATGTGCTTCAGCGCCAGCGCCTTCTCGAAGAACGCGTGGTGCTTGTCGGGTGCTTCCAACTCGGAGATGTCGCGGTGGCGCATCACGTACATGCCGTCGTAGGTGATGCCGTCGCCGACCACCCACAGCAGGAAGAATTCGCGCCCCACCCCGCCCACGTAGCCGCAGAAGCTGCCGTGCTCAAGGCCTTCGCGCCACAGCCGGATCAGCGTCTGCTGCTGCTGCGCCTCGCGCAACCGCGCGCGCTGGCCGGTGCTTTTCAGTTCGATGACGTTGTTCACAGTTCGTATTTTAGCAGATCGGGGTGATCCACCGGCTTTACAGGATGTAGCGGCTGAGATCCTCGTTGTGAACGAGGCTGGCCAGAGAATTGTCTACACGTTCGGCGTCGATCAGATACTTTTCGCCGGATTTGTCTGCAGCTTCGAACGAGATGCCTTCCAGCAGCCGTTCCATCACCGTGTGCAGCCGGCGTGCGCCGATGTTCTCGGTGCGTTCGTTCACCTGGAACGCCACCTCGGCCAGCCGGTCGATGCCGGTATCGCTGAACTCGATGGTGACGCCCTCGGTGCCGAGCAGGGCCACATACTGCTTGGTCAGCGCGTTGTGCGGCTCGCGCAGGATCCGCTTGAAGTCGCCCACGCTCAGCGCGGACAGCTCCACCCGGATCGGCAAACGGCCCTGCAGCTCGGGGATCAGGTCGGACGGCTTGGCCAGCGAGAACGCGCCGGAGGCGATGAACAGCATGTGGTCGGTCTTGATCGGGCCGTACTTGGTCGACACGGTGGAGCCTTCCACCAGCGGCAGCAGGTCGCGCTGCACGCCTTCGCGGCTGACCCCGGCATGGCCGTGGTCGCTGCGCTGCGCCACCTTGTCGATCTCGTCGATGAAGACGATGCCGTTCTGTTCGGCGTTCTCCATCGCCTGGGCGCGGATTTCCTCGTCGTTGAGCAGCTTGCCGGCCTCTTCGTCGATCAGCAGCGGTCGCGCTGCCTTGATCGCCAGCTTGCGCGTCTGGGTCTTGGCGCCGCCCAGGTTCTGGAACATCTGGCGCAGTTGCGCGCCCATCTCCTCCATGCCCGGCGGCGACATGATCTCCACGCCCACGTTCATCGCCAGGTTCAGCTCGATCTCGCGCTCGTCCAGCGCGCCCTCGCGCAGCTGCTTGCGCAGCTTCTGGCGGGTATCGTTGTCGATCGCCGGGGCGGCGGGCGTGTCGTGGCTCCAATCGCGGGCTTCGGCCTGCCGGCGCGGCAGCAGGGCGTCGAGGATGCGATCCTCGGCCCGATCCTCCGCCTGCGTGCGCACCCGCTTGATCGCCTGCTCGCGGGTCAGCTTGTAGGCGCCGTCGGCGAGGTCGCGGATGATCGACTCGACATCCTTGCCCACATAGCCGACCTCGGTGAACTTGGTCGCCTCCACCTTCACGAACGGCGCGTTCGCCAGCGTGGCCAGCCGCCGCGCGATCTCGGTCTTGCCCACGCCGGTGGGGCCGATCATCAGGATGTTCTTCGGGGTGATCTCGTTGCGCATCTCCGTCGGCAGCTGCATGCGCCGCCAGCGGCTGCGCAGCGCCA
>Ga0070659_100003314_pt1 | contig 11464 bp, 10 predicted proteins | sample KBSC23metaG_FD_64666 | JGI IMG/M metagenome (GOLD analysis project Ga0070659, IMG submission 64666) | Corn rhizosphere microbial communities from Kellogg Biological Station, Michigan, USA - KBS C2-3 metaG | ecosystem: Host-associated > Plants > Roots > Rhizosphere > Soil ...
GAGATGGCTAGTAGGGAAGGGATTTAAGAGCAGTAAGGCGAGCTATCGTTGTAAAGAAGAAAGTGTCTTTCAAAACTTTTTCTTCCAAAAGAAAAGTACTACTTTCGTTTTGGTGATTGAATGAGGAAATAGGGAAATGAACTCTTTAGTTTAATGAGCGTGCTCGAACCGACTAAATAGAAAAACCATGTTTACGAAAAATAGTAATTTTATCTGGCTCTTTTTCCTGTACTAACTCGAATAAGCGGTGGATCACTATGCTTTGGCCGTTTTTTTTTCAACAAAAGCAGTGCGAATCTATGAGTGAAAGCTCGAAGAAAGGGCACAGGGTCTCTAGTCTGGAAAGCGAATCAGCCCTTATGGGGATGCACGCTACGGAATAAATCCCGTTTGCCTTTCTGAAGATATATTTCTTACTTCTAGAGTGAAAAGTTTTTCACTACTTTATCTTTATCTTTATCACATGTTGTAATGTATTGTAAAGCATCTTGGAAAGCCCTTGATATGCTTTCTTCCTACTTGCCCGCATCAGAGCAAGCAGAGGTGGAAACAGCAAAGTCAAAGGTCAGATATAGCCTTCCCGCGCGGGATCGCCCTAACTAGTCATAATGGTATGCTGGGTATCGATGTCTTACTTAAGCTGGTGGAACGTAGTGAAGGAGAGCTTCCTTTCTCTCTCTCTATGAAGCTATAGATCATCTATCGGAGAAATAGGTCTTGCTGCCTCCTTTCCTTCTCCAGCTTCGGTCTCGCTCACGGATCTCAAGAGACTAAGAATCACGAATGTGCTTAGGTCCCTCCTCACACTCTTCGTAGTACCTCCAGTCTCCTCCACTAAATCATTCTCTTCAGCAGTATCAGGTGCCAAGGAATCCTTGTATTCGGTAAAAAAGCTATGCTAAGAATCAGCATATCCCTTGCGCAAGCAAGAGCGATTTATTAAATAAATCAAGGATTCTTGTTAAATATAAGAAATCAAAGTATTACACGCCAATATCCCTTTTAATCTATAATCAGGGGATTCATTCTTACTATAAGTGTTATGAGATCAAGTAGGCATGAGATAGAGGGTTTTGGTTGTAGCAGAAGCACCCTTCTTGGTTCTCCGTGCTAGAGTATCACTACGTTTGGCTTCATTTGTCAACCTTCTAATCCCTTGTCCTATAAGGGAAGGGATTATACCATGTGGCCTGCTATTCTATCTTAAGGGGAAACCACTCACTCTCTTGACTATCCTCCGTAAGGAGATTTGTATGAATGAAGCATCAACCAATGTTAATAGCCAGTTGTTGGATCAGAATAAACTACCCCAGTTCAGTCTTCTTTCCTCGTTCGGAATAGAGATCCAATACCTGCTTTCATAGAGCGGCAATAGCGAAGTACTCTTAAGATAAGAAGCATCTCGATGCGATGCCAAAACTCCTCTACATGCGCGCGGTATGAAGATCGAAGTAGCTCCTAGTCTAATGGAAGCCCGAGATCTTGATCCTAACCTACTCGTCTATGGTCCGGTAGACTTGTTGGCCACTTTGTGAGGTGCTACCTTTGATGCCAAGGATTATCGACGATCTGCTCATACTCATGGTATAGCTGCTGATGCTAAGTCTATCTATGTAGTGGATGTAAAGAAGCAAGTCGCACAACACTTCTCTAGTCTATCTAATGCTGGTGCAGCTTATGGATCGGCAGAGCACTATGCGACAAAAGTTCGGGCGAATCCGTGACACTAATGAAGTCATGGATAACCTGAACGTACAAATCTGCACCAGCGCGTAATTCCGAAATACATATCCTGATGCTGGTGATACATACGATCTCTCTGATGGCCCGAGGTGAGGGTTGTATATAGTTAGCCCTATATGTATCCTCTCAGGTATCTCCCTCCCCATACCTATACAGACATAGACTACCTAGAGTTAGAGTATTTGGGTATTGCTATCCCTACGCAATGTGTTGACTCGGTTTCCTTCCTGTGGTCATTGCTCTGGTAATCAAACATTAACATGACACTCTCTATCGTACTCTTTCTTCTCGGTATCCTAGGATTCGTCCTCAACCGAAAGTAGATAGATCATCCTCATGCTGATCTCAATTGAAATCATGCTGCTAGCTGTGACAGTACTAGTGATTGTAAGCTCATTCTCATTCGATGATATCGTAGGACAAACATCTAGTATCTACATCATCGCTATTGCAGGTGCAGAATAAGCTATAGGTATAGGTATTCTTGTAGCATATTACCGTCTACAAGGAGAAATTTAACTAAGCTAACATGTATCGTCCTTCGGGCCCTAGGGTCTATTCTGACTCTCCCTATGCTAGGTGCAATGGGTGCAGGACTCCTTGGACGTAAGGTAAGAAAAACTGGTGCACATATTATTACTTGTGTAGCTATGTGTACAACAGCTCTCCTATCTTACGTAGCATTCTATGAAGTGGGTCTATCAGGATCACCTGTATCAATTCGACTTGGTAGCTGAATCGATTCAGAATGGCACAGTTGACTGAGGATTCCTATTCGATAGCCTAACCGCTCATCGAAGACCTCGCTGTAGTAACTGTATAAGCACTAGTACACATCTTCTCGTTAAGCTATATGATATGGCAGGAGATACACACAACCAACGATTCTTCTCAGACCTCTCTATGTTAACATTCTTTATGCTTGTGCTCGTAGCTGGGGACAACTACCTAATTATGTTCCTAGGTTGAGAAGGTATCGGGGTAAGCTCATACCTACTAATCAACTTATGATATACACGACTCCAAGCTAACAAGTCTGCTATTAAGGGCGGCCCTTACTGTGAACCTAGTAGGTGACACATTCCTTAGCGTAGGATTCTTTGCTATGCTATTCCTATTCGGTAACCTAGACTATGCAACAGTATTAAGTATCGTATACTAATGAATATGCACTGACAATCACTGGACTACTATTCCTATTGGAACCATCCATTGCGATGTCTGCCTGATCGAACTCGCCCTCGGAGGAAAAACTCTCCTCTTTCCACTCAAGTATGTTGCACCGTATCTGGTGTGGTATCCTCTCTTTTGATATTTATGCTTACGAAAGCCCATATTGTAAATAAAGAGCACTTCTTCCTTATCCTTATCCTTATCCTTATCCTTAGTAGCTTGATTGCTGTTACACCTGTACTGCGGATCTTTACTATACTATGGCATTGGTCAATTGAAATCGTAAGAGGTTGAGAAGATCCTTTTCTCATCTGATGCTTTGTTGTTTGCTCCGAGACTCATAAGAGGTGAAAGAACACAATGTTACTACCGGATTTCAAGTGAGTGTACCGGTCTTGTCACTACAGATGGTAGTTGCCGAACCCATTGTTGAACACGCAGCCTTCTTACCGAGAAAAAACAAAATGCTAGTTCTAACGAACAGCGTTTGTCCCATCGACGAAGGCTAATGAGACTTGCCTTTCTTTGCCCTTGATTCTACTATAGATATAGATATAGATATAGATATAGATATAGATATAGATACGGTGCTGCAAATTCGCAAGCTGATCCTAATCCTAAGTATAAGTCAAAGTATAAGTCAAAGTAAAATCTTTGTCTCAAACCATCCCAGCAAGAGGATGCGCCTAGCGCTAGTTGCTCAATCCCTTGCTTGTTTGTTTTCATAAAAAGAATGGTTCTTTTATGCAATTATGAACGGGCAGGCCTCTTGTGGATTCCTCCAACTCCATGAATGAAGGGGGGAGTATGAGGAAGGCCGATTTTCTTTCTATATGAAGATGAAAAAAGGATCAGGGTCAAACATTTCTGACTTTTGTTGAGTATGACTGAATGAGGAAGAGCTCCTTATGTGGTATCACTTTACCACCATCTGAAATGCGCGAAACTCCGATTGGTGGAAGCCAGTCCATGAAGATTCTCCCTTCTCTTACGTGAAATTCCCCTCTTTCGGTAAGCATCCAGTATCTCAGCAAATGAACATTTCTCTAAGCTTATCCTGTAGCTTATACGTCGTTTGAAAGCTGCTCCAAGGATCCAACGAATAGCTAAGGTTTGTTGACGATCCCTGGCTACAATCCCAGGAACATCATAAATAGTACCTGCGACTCCTACTTTGACCACTTCGCATATTGGCTTTATATTATCTACGGCGTCAACCATAAGTTTGATTACATCGCGTTCAGTTCGAGCTAGGCGGTGAAAAGTTTTATAAACAATAGCACGAACTCTCGTTCTTTTACCATCGATCATGCGAAAGTTTACCAATTTCTTGATCAATTCTTTTTGCTCACCATCAAAGTCCCCCATATAGCTGAGAATTTCCGAGCAATTGGAAGCCGCTTTCGATGACGAGGCCGATAAATTGATATTACGCGATCGTTACTGTCCATCTTTTTCAGCTCTGCTCCCAAAAGAGAAAGGAGACTTAAAGATCAATATGTGGGCGTAGGTTTTTCCAACGAAACGAAAAAAAGAACATTCGAACAAATAGACTTGATTCCATGACAAAACAAAATGCTAGTTCTAACGAACAGCGTTTGTCCCATCGACTTTACTTTGGCCAATGATACTACTACTACTATATACTATATACTATATACTATATACTATATACTATATACTATATACTATACGCGTTTTCTGAGGAGCAACATGAGACTTGATTTTCCGTTGGTTTTTCTATTTTCTAACGAAAGTATTAATTAATATGCAGGATAATATAAATGGTTGGTTTTGTTCAATACTTAGGTATAGGTAGGGCTGACTACGCCACCTCAGCAGCTGGGACTGGAATTGCTTACAATGCATCTGGCCACTGACTGAATTCGAAGTAGGGCCAGTGTATAAAGACCGGCTTATCTCTCTTAAGACTTAGTCCACTTTCTACTAGAATCAGATTTTCTAGTTTGCAAGCAGGTGTGCCAGCTGTAACAAAAACTTACGGCTTAGGTGGATTTCTTTAGTCAGTCTATAACTCAGGCTTTTCTTTATAGGACTCCCACACAAGTAAGTAGCTAGCTAGCTGGTATTGCCAAAGCCAAAAACACTGCTGCATTCGAAAAGGCGAACCGCGCGGACCCGACTTCTTCCTTTTATGCTGAAACTAGCCGCCGGGGGAAAAGAGCCCGGAAGGGTAAAAAAAACAACTAGAAGCCATTGGGCTATTACTGCTACAGCGAGATATTGCCTGAAAGAGTTATCCCAAAAGAAGGTTCTTCTGAAACGAGTGCTCAAGCCAACAAGCAAACGTATACTTGATTTTCTTCTTTTCTTGCAGCATTCCTAAACTCAAAGCTCTATATTCTATTCTTACGCTTCCAATATTCTCTTCCAAAAGCAATAGGTTGTCGACAGAAGTCAATGAAGCAACGTTTGAAAGAAACAACACTTCTTTCTCAATTTCCACTTTAGATAGGAGAGTCTGGTCCTTATATGAAACTGGTATGCCAAGTGGAATTCTGAGTACGGTTGTATAGGACTGCTTTCAAGATAGCGAGCAAGACCTACTCTCCTGGAATGGGGCTAGTCAAAAGAAGACACCTTGATAAGGATTTGCTAACCTCTGACTCCCTTTCACTTCATATTGGAATATATGAAACTCTCAAAGATGTGCTTTCACTTTGATGACAAGATTCTCATCACGTACTTACTCTTACATAGCTCAATCAATCTGCTAGAAAGCTCTGCTCAGAATGAATTTATGGGGTATTAGCCACAGCAAGTATAAAATAAGTTTCTTTGGAAAGCAAGAACGAAGTAGGCGAGGAAAGGCATACATAGGTCAGAAAAGTATGCATGGTCGTCACGGCACGGGTAAGGATTCTCATTCCAGCATTCTTGGGTCTAGTTTTGTTTGGACTTGGGCTTAGATGTAGTGGGTTCTTGGGCCACAGCTTTACCTATCAAAACCTTCGAAGGAGCATTAGTCTTTGACACATCAATCAACCCGGCGTAGGAGCATGGGATTTGGACACATCAGCACCAAACCAGTTGTTGAAGTGGAGTATGAGCTTCTATCCAATCGAAAGAAGAAGCAAAGGCTTTTCGGTAAAGTATCCGTTTTTTAGTGGTCCTTGCATTCACTCCTCCAAGGAGGTGGTAATTCATCCATAGTACGTACGCCTATCTATGGAAAAGTTCTTTTGTTGCTTCAGCTGTCAACGCATTCTCAGCCCCTGCATAATGTTTTTATTAATAAGCTCTCTATCGGCCGAAAAGGTCTTCTTTAGACCAGCGGATGGATAAGGCTTAGTTTTGTGCTTTTCACCTTCCACCGGCTTCGAGGCAAAGATATCCGGGGCCCTATTCTTATATTCACGTTAATGAATGGATGGGTAGCACGGAAAAGTAAGTGCTAACAAGATGAAAGGATTGTCCAATACACATACATACCAGTTAGAAGAGGGAAGGGTGGCCTCAGCTGTCGGAGCCAAGCATCGGATGTACTTCCTCGATGAAAAGGCACTGGATAGCGATAGACGTACGATTTCAATCAATTCTCTAGGGGCCCTGGAGAATTGATTGAAACAAGTCAAGTATTGGCGTAGTCATATACATATATCGTCCTTGGCTCGTAGGCGTAATTCGTATTCGTATTTGTTATTAATTTCTTTACTACGTCGTAGGAATATCTCTAAATAGGAATCGTATGTACATGTTTCGTATTGTGATAAAGCACCTATGCCGCTAGAAATAGTAGCGCCTTAAAGAAGGCGTTATTTACAAGATGGAATAGTGCTACGTCATAAGCAGAAAGACCACAAGCCATAAATGGGTTACCTAGCCACATAATTACAGACAGGGACCCAACTCTTAGGCCAGTCCGAAGGGCATTGATGGAACAAACAAAGGTAGAAGATCTTGATTCTCTGCAATTCGGCTTCAACCCGATGGAGCTCTCTTCAAAACATATCTTTCGGCGTCAGTCTTTCCTGCCTTACCTTAACCCCGCTTTCACGTGGCGATTCGGTATGAGGTTTCTCTGATCTGTTTACGGTATTCTTGAAGCTTTCTTTCTTGGTCACCGGACAGAGTGAGAACTGCTCTGCTTGCTTTCTTTCCCTAGCACACACTTAGTAGATAGTAGGCACAACTCCGCTAAGAGCTCATCGAACTTTACTTGTAGAGTGAGACCTGTGCTCGATATGGTTCATTTCAGTGCTCTTTCTCTCGGTATGGTTCACCACATGCCTGTGATCTCTCTCAAGCTAGGTATCGGAGAAGTCCGTCATGGAATTGAAGTGGTAGAGTGGTAAGTGGGCGTACGGTCTATGTATTTCTTATCAGTGGCATTAGTTCCTTTTCATTCTCTAGATAGATGAACAAGCTTCTCTTTATATTATAGAATAGAAAGGATCAAAAGGGCTCTCTCATCTCCTATTTGTTTGAGCCATTCATTATAGTGGTGGTGCCGGGAAGGCAGCTTAGCACTCTAGTCCTTTTGAGTAAGGAATTGTAGCACGGGCAGGCAAGAGACAACCTAGCGAACTGAAACATCTTAGTATAGTATAGTATAGTAGAGAATTTGGCGTTGCCACATAAACATATAAGTAAGGTTGTGGACCAACTATCCGGCATAGAGGGAAAAAAAAGCAGTGTGCCTTCTACTCATCGCCCAATGGGTACTCGACCGACTTCAATTGGTTCACGATGTGGTTGAACTCGCTTATCGGCGAGGTACTTTAGGCCATTTTGAGGAGCCGACGCAGGGCAGGGCAGGAGATGAAGTTTGTTTGAACTAAAGGGCGAAAGCTATATATAAATATACCGAAATGAAAGAACTGCTGTTTTTAGCAATTGAAAGTTGGGGAAATCGCTCAGTTGGTTAGAGTGCTGGCTCTGGGAATCCACGGATCACGCCACACTCGGACAGTTCGCCCATTGCCAATATGCCAGATGATGGATTCCTTGGTTTTAGTTAGTCGCTGCTCTTTCTATGGCAGTGGTTGATCCTCTCGTCGTGGGTCGGTTTAGTCATTAGCTCGAGAGGACAGGGGAGAGATAGGAGACAATCTATGTAACCTTAGCCTACCCCAATAGTAAGTATCGGAAAAAGGACTCCTTCTCGAAAGAGATAGGCAGTCATCGCATTATCTACTTGATTATGATATTTATTTTTATCCAACGGATAATGCAAATCGCCTATAAATTAAAGTGAAAGTTCAGTACGAACTGGTAGAGCGAGAGCAGCTAGTTTAGAAGGAAAAGAAAAAGGGCGCCTACTCAGTGGTAAGTTAGGTCATTCCTTTCCGGCTATCAGAAAAGAGTATGATCGAGGGTCCCATAAGGCAAAGGGAAGGTGCTCCCCCGACCTACTACCCTCGGAGAGATTCCTACGGTTGCAATGGTGAGTTGTGAACTTTGTAGAGCTTCGTTCTAGTTCCATCATTTTTCTGCATTCTTTCTAAAGTGCTAGTTTCCTCTATTTCTAATATCAGAGTAACACGGGAATTCTCTCTGGGAATCCGCTCCCCCTGCTTGCTTGTATTGGGCATTTGGCAGAGGCAGGTTCTCCATCATTAAGAGGCTTCTCACTTTGGTATCGATATGCGTCTGAACTCCTCCACTCTTTCACTAGGGGTACACACAACTCTGGACTTGTGCAGCTAATAGATTACTTTCTCAAAACAGCCTATTTTGGAGGAAATGCCCATGGGAATACGGTTCTTGGGATACCACAGGGGAGTACCATCTCACCGGTCCTTATGAACAGCTTTCCCCACTGAATCATTAGATCACCCGCTTATGTTCCCTAGTTGTCCAGGTGTGACCTAGTTTGCTTAGTAAGTATGGAAGGACAAAAGACGAGTACAGATGACTACTATTCTCCGGCAGAAAGTCACTCATTTCCTCTTAAAGGTCCCAAAGATATGAGTAAAAAACTCTTCCAAATCAAAGATTTGCCTATTCTTCGTAGTACGAGAATACTCTTACTTCTCATTGACACAGACGAGAAAGAAGTAAGTAGAATAAAGGAAGAATGTTAGTATAGTAAAAGGAAAAGAAAAATCCATTATATATGCTATATCTCATTCACTGAGTAGTGCAATAAGCAACTATTCGTTGACACCAACTCACTTATACTTGAAGACAGGAACATAGTAAAGTCAGCTAATCCATTGACACATTCTCTATTCTAAGACAAGAAAAAAGAGTAACTGAAGAATAGTACTCTTTCTATTGTTCATTTCCTATGAATCTTTCTTCATTCACTTCATTGAAAAGATATTGTGCATTTACCTAATTTCCTGTCATAGATAGTCTAGTGAAGCTAGCTTACTAATGCCAAGAACTACTACTCACCAAAACCTATCCTTACTAATACACGGCTATATGATATTCTTATTTATTATTCTATTTCTATATTTACTCATATTCTAGTTTCGTAAAGCTATACTTTAGAGAAGGAAAGAGAGATTCTAGGACCACTTGCCCATAAGAATAAGACCGAACTTAACTACCTGTAACTGCCCCAACTGCCCATGTGTACTAACCCCCCGAAATCACTTTCCCTACTGCTACGTTGAAATGAAAATGCCCGCCTCCAATCCGCTTAGTTAGACCAGACTCTCAGACATATGATTGTTGAGTTAGCCAAGTGAGGGGTTCGTTCAGCCCGTCAATAAAGCTATTCTCGGTATAGAAATAGATAAGAAGAGCTCCAATTAGGGGCAGGCGCAATAAGGAAGGATTGACGAGACCCACCGGAACTTCAACTTTCAGTCTTCTATACGTTACCTGCCTGGAAACATGTTGGGTCGTGTCTTAACATTCCGTTCTAAGAAAGATTCCACCTCTCCTCGACTACCGAGAACCAGCCTTCTTTCTCCAGCTAGAGGAGAGAGGTTTCTTTCATGTTATATTCAAAAATTGAATACCCTCATGTCTTTACTATACTATGTGTACAAATCCGGCACTTAAAGCGGTACTCCCTCCCCAGGGAATGAATGCACGTCCAATTAGAAACTCCCCTCCCTACGTGGGACCTATCTTCCTAATGCCTTGCTTCAACTACTACTTAGAGTTCTCCAACGGACCTGTAGATATGGTATCTAGTTTGCTTTGAATAAATCAAGTTGTAAGAAAGTGATCTATCTCATAGTTCTCCATACCCAAAACCATTTATTTCACTGCAAAGACGAGTACGACAAGAAGAGAGGAGTAGTACAAAAGACCCATATCATAGAAGAGTGAGACCTCCATAAACTCTTACCTATCCCAATAGACACATGACCTAGCCTAGCCCCCACCGCCCTATTTCCTGTACCCACGTTCTTTCAATGCCAATACTGCTACTCATACATATGAGACGGCAGAAAAATGGGCGAGAAAAAACATATCTACTTTACTAGACTAGTAATACCAAGTAACGTAACGATTCTAGTTTTATTAGACTCCTTACAAGCCCTATTTTTTACAAGTCATAGAGTCATCCGCCCTGTTTTCCTCCTATGCTTCTCTATTCCTATCAATAAGCCCTTCTCCCGATATTCCTATCAAGAAGAACTCTCTCTGCCTGGCTTTGCTAGCTTCGTTCTCCTTACCATAAAGTCTATTTATTATATTATTGGATCCGACCTGTGAGAAACCAATCGGAGTTCCTACATTGGTATTACTAGTTGAGCCTATATGAGCGTACGTTGGATACGGTGCAGTTATATAAGCTAAGAAAGAGCTGCTTATAAAACCTTCTAATATACTGATCGGTGGCTAGGTCATTGGTGCTTCTGCTTTTCTTGCCTCCAACCATGCGGTACAAGCTCAGATATCTTTAGATTGAGCTAAGTGATATCGCTAGGCAACCCCAGCGAACTTCCAACCTAGATCAGTCCTAGAAGTTCGTTGCTCTGATACCGAATCACGGAAGAAGAAGAAAAAGCCATTTAAAGACCCAAATATTCAGTTATATCTTATAGCAGTCAGTGGAAAAATGATCATCGGTTCGCGGATTGTTTTCACTCTGTTCTTCGCTTGAATGGAATTCTTCTTCTGCCTAGCTTTTGGTTCTCTTTTAGGATCGTCACGTTATACGTTACTCTTTCGTGCCGTAGTTACTCACTGGGGATGAAAGCCAAGAACTAAACGATCAAGAAAGAGGCAAATGAGAAAGAAGAAGGAGCAGGGTCTCGTGTCCACTAAGAAAGCAGACAGTCCAGTCTAGCATCTCTATATCTAATTGAGTGGAATAAAAACACATTATCGAAAGAGTTCTTTCGAGAAATTATGATTCAGACGAAAGTGGTCAGTTCTGTTCTATTTGAATCTGAGCCGCGGAATCAGCATCTACCCAATCCTCAGTCGTACAATGAAGGCTTTAAACCAAATAAGTTAGAGGCAGCAGTGAAACAAGAAATTACCGAGCGAGCACCAGGCTTGGGAATATGTTGAAAGATGGAAATGCAGAGAAGAGGTAAGAGGAAATTATACAGGCTTGCCTACAATCCCTTTCCTTGTCAGAAAAGCAATTTCACCCCTAACTTAAGATGCT
>Ga0070659_100003321_pt1 | contig 11458 bp, 8 predicted proteins | sample KBSC23metaG_FD_64666 | JGI IMG/M metagenome (GOLD analysis project Ga0070659, IMG submission 64666) | Corn rhizosphere microbial communities from Kellogg Biological Station, Michigan, USA - KBS C2-3 metaG | ecosystem: Host-associated > Plants > Roots > Rhizosphere > Soil ...
CCCGGCAGGTCCAGGTTGACGATCAGCGAGTCCTCGACCTCCGCGACGCCCAGCAATGAGCGATAGACCTCGGCCGTGCCGATGCGCACGCCATGCCGGTTGAGGGTCGCATCCGAGCGCCCGAGGACGAAGCAACCGCCACGCGCATTGATGCGAAAGAAATCCCCATGGCGCCACACGCCGGGCCATTGGTCGAAGTACGCCTCGCGGTAGCGGCTGCCGTCGGTGTCGCCCCAGAAGAACAGCGGCATCGATGGGATGGGCGCGGTGCAGACCAGTTCGCCCACGGCATCGATGAGCGGCCTGCCGGCCTCGTCCAGCGCTTCCACGCGTGAGCCGAGGTTGCGGCACTGCATCTCGCCGGCATAGACGGGCAGGGTGGGCACGCCGCCAACGAAGCAGCCGGCAAAGTCAGTGCCGCCGGAAATCGGGGTGAGCCAGACGTCGGCCTTCACGTGGCGGTAGATCCAGTCATACGCCTCGGCCGAGAGCGGCGAGCCGGTCGAGCCGACCGCGCGCAGCTTCGATAGATCGAAATCGCGTCCCGGCTCGATGCCGGCCTTCAGGCAATTCGCAAAGAACGCCGCGCCCGCGCCGAAGAACGTCACGCCTGCGTCCTGCGCGAAGCGCCACAGCGTGTTGAGATCGGGCGTGCCGGGGTTGCCGTCGTAGATGGCGAGCGTGACGCCGCCGAGCAACCCGCTTGCCTGCGAATTCCACATGACCCAGCCGGTGCTGCTGTACCAGTGGTAGACGTCGTCGGGGCCGAGGTCGAGGTGCAGCGCGCCCATGGCCGTCTGCACCAGCAGCAGGCCGCCGTGGCCATGCACAATGGGCTTGGGCATGCCGGTGGTGCCGGACGAATAGAGAATCCACAGCGGGTGATCGGCCGCGACCGGCGTGATGACGAGCGGCACGTCGTTGGCTGTGAGGTCGCGCCAGTCCTTGGCTTGCGGGAACCGCGCGCGATCGATGTCGCCATAGAGCTGCGGCACCAGCACGATGTGCTCGACCGTCGGCAACGCAGCAACCATCTCCGCGACCACGTCCTTGCGGTCGAACGTGCGACCGCCGTAGTGATAGCCATCCACCGCAATCAGCACCTTGGGTTCGATCTGGCGGAAGCGGTCGGTTACGGCCACTTGGCCCATGTCGGGTGCGCAGACAGACCAGATAGCCCCCACGCTGGCCGTGGCGAGGAACGCGATGATGGCGTCCGGCGTGTTCGACAGATAGGCAGCAACACGGTCGCCCGGCACCACGCCCATCTTGCGTAGTGCATCGGCCAGCGAGGCGACGCGTTGGCGCAGTTCGCGCCACGACAGGTCGGCCAGGGGTTTGGTCTCGCTGGCGTAGCGGATGGCGGTGCGGTCGGGGCTGCCGCCTTCTTCCACGTGGCGCATCACCTGATCGACGTAATTCAGCTTGGCGCCGACCAGCCATTGCGCGCCGGGCATCGTCCGATCGCCCAACATCTGGGTGAAGGGCGTCGAAGCGCGCAGGTCGAAGTGTTCCCAGACGGAGGTCCAGAACGCTTCAAGCTCGGTGGTGGACCAGTCCCAGACCTGCGCATAACCCTCGGGCGTGGTGGCCGAGAAGCGCAGGCCGCGCTCGCGCGCGAGCCAGTCGAGGTAGTGTGTCAGGCGCGATCGCACAATGACGTCAGCCGACGGCGTCCAGAGCAGGGCGCCTTCCTGGATGGTGTTCATGTGTCTCCTCCGCTCGATGGGCAAATCGGCAAGGGGGGAAGGCCGCCCGCTCTAGTTGGCGGGTCGGCCAAAGGGCATGCGGCTCAGATGCCGCCCATGCACAGATACTTCAGTTCGAGATATTCATCGATGCCGTAGACGGAGCCTTCACGGCCCAGGCCCGATTGCTTGATGCCGCCGAATGGCGCCACCTCGTTCGAGATCAGCCCGGTGTTGATGCCGACCATGCCGTACTCAAGCTGTTCAGCCACGCGCCAGATGCGGCCGATGTCGCGGCTGAAGAAGTATGAGGCGAGGCCGAATTCGGTGTCGTTGGCCAGGCGCACGACTTCCGCTTCGTCCTCGAACTTGAAGATGGCCGAGACCGGGCCGAAGGTCTCCTCGCGGGCGATCAGCATGTCGGGCGTGGCGTCGGCCAGCACGGTCGGTTCGACAAAGCGCTGTGAGTCAAAGCCCTGCATCAGCTTGCCGCCGGCGGTCAGGCGCGCGCCTTTCTGCGTCGCGTCGCTGATGTGACGCTGCACCTTCTCCACGGCCTGGTCGTCGATCAGCGGGCCCTGCACCACGCCCGTGTCGAAGCCGTTGCCGACCTTGATGCCCTTGACCTTGGCCGAGAGCTTCTCGACAAACGCGTCGTACACCGAGGCGTGCACGTAGAAGCGGTTCGTACACACGCAGGTCTGGCCCGCGTTGCGGTATTTCGATTGCACCGCGCCTTCCACGGCGGCATCGATGTCCGCATCGTCGAACACGATGAACGGCGCGTGGCCGCCCAGCTCCAGTGCGACCTTCTTCACCGTCGGCGAGCATTGCTGCATCAGGATGCGACCCACCGGCGTCGAACCCGTGAATGACAGGTGCCGCACGATCGGCGATTCGCACAGCGCTTTGCCGATGGCGATCGAGCGATCCGCATCGCCCGTCACTACATTGACCACGCCTTTGGGGATGCCGGCGCGGTGCGCCAGTTCGGCCATCGCCAGCGCGGAGAGCGGCGTCTGCTCCGCCGGCTTGATGACGATCGTGCAGCCTGCAGCCAATGCCGGCGCCACTTTGCGGGTGATCATCGCCAGCGGGAAGTTCCACGGCGTGATGGACGCACACACGCCCACCGGCTGCTTGAGCACGACCATGCGCTTGTCGCGCCAGGTGCTGGCCATCACGTCGCCGGAGACGCGCTTGGCCTCTTCGGCAAACCATTCGATGAAGGATGCGCCGTAGATGATTTCGCCCTTGGCCTCGGCCAACGGCTTGCCTTGCTCGGCGGTCATCAATGCGGCGAGGTCGTCGGCGTTGGCGATGAGCAGGTCGAACCAGCGGCGCAGGAGGGTCGCGCGGTCCTTGCCGGTCAGCTCGCGCCAGGCTGGCCAGGCGGCGTTGGCGGCATCAATGGCGCGCAGCGTTTCAGCGTGGCCCAGGTTGGCGACATCAGTCAGGTGTGCGTTGGTGGCGGGGTCGTGAACGGCGAAGGTGGCACCGTCCGCCGCGCTTACCCAGGCGCCATCCACGTAGGACTGCGTCTTGATGAGGGTGAGCGCGTTGGCGTTGGTGCGGGAGTCGTGTGCTTCGGCCATGGCGTTCTCCATAAGGAAGGCGGACCCAGTAGACAAAAAGGGCCCGCCTTTTTAGATGCAGCAGTCGCTTAACTCGACAAGAATAACCGAACGACCGTTCGCTCGCAGACTGGCCCGCCAACCCTTGTGGTTACTGGAAGAGCGTGTCCCACATGGCATCGACCTTGGTTTTGACGGCGGCATCCATAACGATGGGCTGGCCCCATTCGCGCGTGGTTTCGCCGGGCCACTTGTTGGTGGCGTCGATGCCCATCTTCGAGCCCAGACCCGACACGGGCGACGCGAAGTCCAGGTAGTCGATGGGCGTGTTCTCGACCATGACCGTGTCGCGCGCCGGGTCCACGCGGGTGGTGATCGCCCAGATCACTTCCTTCCAGTCACGCAGGTTCACGTCGTCGTCCACCACCACGATGAACTTCGTATACATGAACTGCCGCAGGAAGCTCCACACGCCAAACATCACGCGCTTGGCGTGGCCGGCGTATTGCTTCTTCATGCTGACCAGCGCCATGCGGTAGCTGCAACCCTCTGGCGGCAAGTAGAAATCCGCAATCTCCGGAAACTGCTTCTGCAGTAGCGGCACGAACACTTCGTTGAGCGCCACGCCCAGCACGGCGGGCTCATCGGGCGGTTTGCCTGTATACGTGGAGTGATAGATCGGGTCGCGCCGCATGGTGATGCGCTCGACTGTGAAGACGGGGAACCAGTCCTGCTCGTTGTAATAGCCGGTGTGGTCGCCAAACGGGCCTTCCAGTGCGTGCTGATAGCCGCTCGGGTGTGTCGGGTCAGGCTGGATGTGGCCTTCGAGCACGATCTCCGCGCCGGCCGGCGCCTGCAATTGCGCTTGCGCCAGCGACGGCGTGAGGCACGTCGCCAACTCGGTCCGGCTGCCACGCAGCAGGCCAGCAAATTGATACTCGGACAGCGTGTCCGGCACCGGCGTCACCGCGCCGAGGATGGTCGCCGGGTCCGCCCCCAGCGCCACGGCAATCGGGAAAGGCTGGCCCGGGTTGGCGATGGCGTGCTCGCGGAAATCCAGCGCGCCGCCCCGGTGCGCCAACCAACGCATGATGACCTGGTTACGACTAATCACCTGCTGACGGTAGATGCCCAGGTTCTGCCGCTTCTTGTGCGGCCCGCGCGTGATGACCAGCCCCCACGTGACCAGCGGTGCCGCATCGCCCGGCCAGCATGTCTGCACGGGGATGCGCGAGAGATCCACATCGTTGCCTTCCCACACGATCTCCTGGCATGCCGGCGACGACACCTTGCGCGGCGCCATGTCCCACACGGCCTTGGCCATCGTCCACAGCTTGCCGGCTTCGCGCAGCCCGCGCGGCGGTTCGGGCTCTTTCAATGCAGAGAGCAGGCGACCCACATCACGCAATTCGTCGAGCGACTCCGCGCCCATACCCAGCGCCACACGCCGTGTCGTGCCGAACAGGTTGGCGAGGACAGGCATCTCGTACTTGTGTGCGCCATCCGCGGGCTGCTCGAAGACCACCGCTGGCCCTTCGGCGCGCAGCAAGCGATCACAGACTTCAGTCATTTCCAGCTTCGGAGAGACCGGCTGGCGCACGCGGCGTAGTTCACCCAAACGTTCCAATTGGGCGAGAAAGTCACGTAAGTCCCTGTATTGCATGGATTTTTGTAACGAAAGGTAAGGGGCAAGGGGCCTAGTACGCACATCCTGGCACCCCGCAAACGGATGTCCTGATGCGAAATTTTCGGTGTAGGCGGGGTGGCCGCGATTGTACGGCCAAACTCTGCGGCACCCTGATGACAGCACGCATCGCAGGTCAGCCAGTCCCAACAAAGAGGGTAGATTTATAACTTTTGGATATAAAAACTTACTTCTTTATGATTGACTTGGCATAACGCGCTTCCTACAATCCAATCCGATCTGGTAATTGTTGCGTCGCAACATGTTTTCGGCTAAACGCCATCGCCCAACTCTGTGCGTATGAGGGGCGACACCAGAGCACATCAGCATCGCTGCGGGACGTGACCTCCCCAAGGACACGGCCCGCATTTCTCTGGGCACTTGGGGAGTGCCCCCAACAGATGCCGGCTGACTGCAACAGCGCGGCATCCTTACTAAAAACCGTTGCGATTCGAAACGCACGGCGCCATGCAAAAAAAAGGCGCCTACCGGATCTGCGTAGCGGACGGAGGTAAGTATGAACGGTTGGAAAACCCTTCATTCTTCCGGGCTCGGATCGGCGCTGCAACGCCGGCTCGTCACCCCGGTTGGCCGCCGCCTCGCGCGTGCAGGTCAAGTTGCGCTACCACGTCGGTTGCGCATGGAGTTGAACGCAGGGGGCGCTGCCGCGTCCCGCAATGAGTTGCATCCTGGCGTGTTGCTGGTCTTCCGCAGCGGGCATGTCGTGCTGAACAGCATCGGCGTGCTGGCAGTGGTGGCCGCAGTGGCGCTCTCGCTCAATAGCGAGTGGCGTGCCGTGGTTGCTCAGCGCGTGCTGCATTTCACGCCGGGTGCGGACACCAACATGGCTTCGGCCAGTCCGCCGCACGCAGTTTCGGCTGCTGTGGAGCCGGTCGCCTTTACACCCGCCGCGCCATCGGCGGGTACGGGTGCCGTCCAGGCTGTGGCACCGACGGCTGCTCAAGGCGGCACGGTGGCGGCCGCCGGTTGGGACACGCTCTCAAAGGTGCCCTCCGTGGCCGAATTGGCTGCGCAGATCCCGAACACGCAGGTCGTCCGCGACGCGCGTGAGTCAGCGACCGCGGGTACCCCGCGCGAGCAGGCTGCCGTGGCCGAATACATTGCCCGCAAGTACCGCGTGGCAGCCACCGCTACCGGCCAACTGGTGAAGGCGGCCTACCAGACCGGCAAGGAAGTCGGCCTGGACCCGCTGCTGATCCTGGGCGTGATGGCCATCGAGTCCAGCTTCAACCCGTTCGCGGAAAGTGGCATGGGTGCGCAGGGCCTGATGCAGGTCATGACCAAGGTCCACCAGGACAAGTACGAAGTGATGGGCGGCGTCGGTGCCGCGCTCAATCCGTACGCCAACATCAAGGTGGGTGCGCTGGTGCTGAAGGATTGCATCGCGCGCGGTGGTTCGATCGAAGGCGGCCTGAAGCTGTACGTCGGCGCGGTCACGCAGGGCGACGGCGGCTACGGTGGCAAGGTGCTGCAGGAGCGTTCGCGTCTGCGCATGGTGGCCACGGGTCACCGCTCGCCGGTGACGATGGCTTCGGAGCGTGAATCGGTGAAGCCGGTTGCTGCTGCTACGCCCGTGACCCAGGCCGATGCGAAGACGCAGGCTGCGAAGCCCGCCGACAAGCAACCGGCCGCAGGCCAGCAGGAAGAAGCGCGTCTGGACGACAAGTCGCAAGGCCAAGCCTGATCGGCTCGTTTCGCTGCGCTATATAAGAAAGGCCGTCCTTCGGGGGACGGCCTTTTTTGTTTGCGCGATGCGAGGAGCGGGCCGTAGTTAGCAGCCGAACAGCTTGCCGAGTCGCTCGACGGCCTCTTCCAGATGGTCCATCGATGTGGCGTAGGACAAGCGAATATAGTGCTGCGCCGTGTGCGGACCGAAATCCAGCCCTGGCACCAGCACCACGCCTGCGTCATGCAGCATCGATTGGGTGAGGGCATCGGCATCTGCCGCGTGGGGATGGTTCACGCCACGGCAGTCCGCGTAGACATAGAATGCGCCGTCCGGCTTGACCGGCACCTTGAAGCCGAGCGACTCCAGCGCCGGTACGATGAAATCGCGGCGGCGGCGGAACTCGGCTTTGCGGTCTTCATAGATGGCCAGCGCTTCCGGCTCGAAGCACGCGAGCGCGGCGTATTGCGCGACGGCTGAGGCGCAGATGAACAGGTTCTGCGCGACTTTCTCAAACGCCGGCACCAGTTCGGTGGGCGCCACCAACCAGCCGAGGCGCCAGCCGGTCATGTTGAAATACTTCGAGAAGCTGTTGATCGTGACGACGTCGTCGCCGAACGACAGCGCAGAGACCGGCGCTTGGTCGTACGACAGCCCCTGATAGATCTCATCGACGATCGAGAATCCGCCCCGCGCACGCACTGTCTGCACGATGCGCTGCAGCTCGTCTGGCAGGATGGATGTGCCGGTCGGGTTGGACGGCGAGGCCAGCAGCACGCCCTGCGTACGCTCATTCCAGTTGGCGTCGACCTGTGCGGCCGTCAACTGGAAGCGTTCTTCGGGCCCCGACGGCACCAGTTTTGCCGTGCCGTTGAAGGCGGCCACGAAATGCCGGTTGCATGGGTAGCTCGGATCGGGCATCAACACTTCGCCGCCGATCTCCACCAGCACCGCACACGCCAGCAGCAGCGCCGCCGACGCGCCGGCCGTGACGATGATGCGCTCGGGCGCAATATCGAGGCCGTAGGTGGTCTGGTAGTAGCGGGCGATGGCCTGGCGCAGCGGACGAATGCCCAGCGCCCCCGTGTACTGCGTGACGCCGCGCCGCATGGCGTCGGCGGCGGCCCGTACGACGGGCTCGGCGGCGGTAAAGTCCGGCTCGCCAATACCCATGTGGATGATGCTACGCCCCGCCAGCTCCAGCTCGCGCGCCTGCTTGGCCAGTTCCATTACGTGAAAGGCACGGATATTGGCTAGCCGGGCGGCTGTGTGCAGGCGGTGGGCGTCCATCTTGGGGCGAAGCAAAAGGGTGAAGCGAACAGCCGAATACAACTAAGGCCGGATTTAGCGGCGGGCAGCGACCTCAACAGCACGAACCTGGGCGGCCAGCTTGTCCAGCACGCCGTTGACGTACTTGTAGCCTTCCACGCCGCCAAAGGTCTTGGTCAGTTCAACCGCCTCGTTGATCACCACCTTGTACGGGATGTCCACGCAGTGCACCAGCTCGTAGGCGCCGACCAGCAGGGCAGCGCGCTCGACCGGCGACAACTCGGCGACCGGGCGGTCGAGGTACGGCGTGAAGGCTTCGGTCAGCGTGGTTTCTTCGCGAATGGCGCCGTGCAGCAGGGCATCGAAGTGCGCGCGGTCGGCCTTATTGAAGCCTTGCGCGTCCTGCAGATGCGCCTCGACCACGCCGGGGTCGTTGCGATTGAGCAGCCATTGATACAGACCCTGCAGCGCCAGTTCGCGCGCACGGCGGCGCGCGCTCTTGGCGGGTGCCTTGGTTTTGGCTGGGGAATTGTCTTGCGTCATGGGAAAAGCCTTTGCGCGGGTAGCTGCGCTTATTCGTTCTCTTCGTCCTGGCCGTGGTCCTGCAGGCCGTCGAGTGCGGCGGTCAGGTTGGCCATTTCAACGGCGGCACGGGCGCAGTCGCGGCCCTTCTCGCGGGTGCGAGCGTGGGCTTGCGCGTCGGTGTCGGTGGTCAGAATGCCGTTGGCGATGGCGATGTTGAAGTCCAGGCCAACGCGCGTGATGCCGGCGCCGGATTCGTTCGACACCAGCTCGAAGTGGTACGTCTCGCCGCGGATCACGGCGCCCAGCGCGATCAGCGCGTCGAATTGGCCCGATTCGGCCATCTTCTGCAACGCCAGCGGAGCTTCCAACGCGCCCGGCACGGTCACCAGCAGCACGTCTTCGCCGGCCACGCCGAGTTGTTCGAGCTCGTCGACGCACGCTTCGCGCAGCGCCTCGCACACGGGCTCATTGAAACGCGCCTGAACGATGCCGATGCGCAGGCCTTCGCCGTTGAGATTGGTCGGGTAGAAGCCGTGGTCCATGGTGTATTCCGGTTGGGGTTGCCGGTCGGGCAACGTCAGAAAAAGAAAGCCAGTGCGGCAGCTTGAGCTGCCGCGGCAAATTTAATGCGTAGCGGTCGAAGCCGAGAACGTGACGTCCGGCGCATCTGCCATCGACTGATACGCCGTCACTTCCAGATCGTAGCCGGTCATGCTCGGCAGCTTGAGCGGCGAGGCCAGCACACGCATTTTGCCGACGCCCACCTCTTTGAGTATCTGCGCGCCGATGCCGTAGATGCGCGGATCCGGTTTCGTGCGGGGGCGCTCATGCGGGGTATCCAGCGCGGTGAACTGGGTGAACAGGCGGTCCGCCGAATCGCCGCAATTGAGCAGCACAACCACGCCGGTCGGGGCAGCCTGCACGGCGCGCAAGGCGGCCGGCACGCTCCACGAGTGCGTGGTGCGCTGGCATTCGAGCAGGTCCAGCACCGACAACGGCTCATGCACACGCACCAGCGTCTCGGTGGTCGGCGTGGGGTTGCCCTTGACCAGCGCCAAGTGCGCGCGGCCGGCAGCGCGGTCACGGAAGGCCACGGCGTGGAATGTGCCGAATTGGGTTTCCATCGTGCGCTCACCCACGCGCTCGACGATGCTCTCGGTGCGGCTGCGGTATTGGATCAGGTCGGCAATCGTGCCGATCTTCAAGCCGTGCTTCTTGGCGAATTCCACCAGGTCCGGCAAGCGCGCCATGGTGCCGTCGTCTTTCAGAATCTCGCAGATCACGCCGGCGGGCGTCAGGCCAGCCATCGCGGTCAAGTCGCAACCGGCTTCTGTGTGGCCGGCGCGCATCAGCACGCCACCCTTCTGGGCACGCAGGGGGAAGATATGGCCCGGATTCACCAAGTCCGATGGCTTGGCGTTCTTGGCGGCGGCCACTTGGATGGTGCGTGCGCGGTCGGCTGCGGAAATGCCGGTGGTGACCCCTTCAGCGGCTTCGATCGATACGGTGAAGTTGGTGCCGAATTGCGTACCGTTGCGGCTTGCCATCATCGGCAGGTCGAGCTGGTCACAGTGTTCTTCGGTGAGCGTCAGGCACACCAGGCCGCGCGCGTGCGTGACCATGAAATTGATGGCTTCCGGCGTGACGAAATCGGCCGCCAGGATCAGGTCGCCTTCGTTCTCACGGTCTTCCTCGTCGACCAGGATGACCATCCGGCCGGCGCGGATTTCGGCAATGATTTCTTCGACTGTGGCGATCGACATGGCGTAACTGGAGGCGCGTCGCCGGTCCGCCCCCGTTTTTGGTGGCCGTGCGACTGCATAAATGGGAAGCCCGCTATTGTACGCCAAGGCGGCCGAGGCGACCCTCGGCGTGGCGGTTCAAACGGCGGCTGGTTGGGCGAGTGTGGTATGGCTGAGCATGCGCTCCACGTAGCGGGCGATCAGGTCGATTTCCAGGTTGACCTGGCTGCCGGCCTTCAGGTGCTTGAGCGTGGTGACCGCCACCGTGTGCGGGATCAGATTGATCGAGAACTCGCAGCCGTCGGCATCGTCGCGCACGCTGTTGACCGTCAGCGACACGCCGTTGACCACCACCGAACCCTTGTAGGCTAGGTACTTGCCCAGGCTTGTGGGCGCACGCACGCGCAGTTCGTGCGATTCGCCCACCGGCGCAAAATGCGTGACCGTGCCCAGACCATCCACGTGGCCCGACACGAGATGCCCGCCGATATGGTCTGCCAGGCGCAGGGCTTTCTCAAGATTGACCTCGCCCGGGCGCTCCAGGCCGACCGTTTTCGACAGCGACTCGCGCGAGACATCCACGTCGAAGCTGGTGTCGGTCTTGGCAACCACTGTCATGCAGGCGCCCTGGATGGCGATTGAATCGCCCAGGGCGACGTCGGCCAGCGGCAAACCGCCGGAGTCGATGGACAGGCGCACGCCAGCGTCAGCCGCATTGGCATGAGCGCCCAGCGGCGTGACGGTTTCAATGCGGCCGATGGCGGCGACGATTCCGGTGAACATAAGCAATCAATCCGTCGGGTTGCGGCGCGCCAGGATGCGGAGATCGCCCCCAACGCGCGAGATATCGTGAAAGAAGAATTCGGCCGCGCCTTCCAGCGTCTGCAGCGGCCCCATATTGAACATGCCCTGGCCGGAGCCCAGCACCTTGGGCGCCAGATAGACGAGGATCTCGTCAACCAGCCCTTCGCGCAGCAGCGAGCCGTTGAGCTTGAAACCGGCCTCGACGTGCAGCTCGTTGATCTCGCGGCGGCCGAGTTCGCGCAGCACGGCGGGCAGATCGACCTTGCCGTCGGCATTGGGCAGGAGGATGACCTCCGCGCCACGGTCAGTCAGCGCGCGCATGCGGCCGACCTCGGGTTGCGCGGCGAAGATCAGCGTCGGCTCATGGTGACCATCGGTGGTGAGGATGTGCGCATCGAGCGGTACGTCCAGCGCTGAATCGATCAGCACGCGGCGCGGCTGGCGCGGGGTGGTGACGGCGCGCACGGTCAGGCGCGGGTTGTCTT
>Ga0070659_100003322_pt1 | contig 11457 bp, 10 predicted proteins | sample KBSC23metaG_FD_64666 | JGI IMG/M metagenome (GOLD analysis project Ga0070659, IMG submission 64666) | Corn rhizosphere microbial communities from Kellogg Biological Station, Michigan, USA - KBS C2-3 metaG | ecosystem: Host-associated > Plants > Roots > Rhizosphere > Soil ...
ATTGCGCGCAGACCCGGCATTGACCCGCATGAACATGTACTCGGTCGAGCTCTATCGGAAGCTTCAGGCCGGCGAGCACGCGGTGGCCTGGACCGAGTGCGGCGGCATCAAACTGGCGTCTAGTTCCGAGCGGCTGCAAGAGATCCGCCGTCAGATCAGCTGGGCGCGGACATATGGCCTGCCGCTGGGGGAGATATCCGTTCGCGAGGCCGCAGAGCTGTTCCCGCTGATCAGCACGGACGGCGTGGTCGGTGCGGCGTACCTTCCCTCGGACGGGTACATCGATCCGTCGCAGCTCTGCAATGCCCTTGCGAACCTGGCCAGGGCAGGTGGGGTCCGGATCGCGCCCCGCACGCGGGTAGTCGGCATCGATGTCGAGGATGGCCGCATTCGCCGCGTGCACACGGACAAGGGCGAGATCGCCTGCGAGATCGTGGTCAACTGCGGTGGGATGTTCGCCGCCGAGATCGGGCGGATGGCTGGCGTACGGATACCGCTCATCCCGATGTCGCACCAGTATCTCGTCACCGAAGCATTCCTGCCGGAGCGCGGCGATCCCTTGCCGACACTGCGCGATCCGGACCTCCTCGTGTACTTCCGCCAGGAGGTCAATGGGCTGGTGATGGGCGGCTACGAGCGCGACCCCGAAGCATGGACGGCCACCGTCGGCAGCTACGACGCCGTGCCGGCCGACTTCAACGGGCGGCTGCTGCCGGAGAACTGGCCGCGATTCGAGCAGATCGCGCAGAACTCGCAGATTCGCGTCCCCGACATGGCCGACATCGGCGTCCGGATGATCGTCAACGGCCCGGAGGCGTTCACCCCGGACAACGAGTTCTGTCTCGGTGAAACCGAGGTGGGGGGCTTCTTCGTCGCCGCCGGCTTCTGCGCGCACGGCATCGCCGGGGCGGGTGGCATCGGCAAGATCGTCGCGGAATGGATCGTCGAGGGCCAGCCGAGCCTGGACGTCTGGCACATGGACATCAGCCGCTTCGGCCGCGACTACCGCTCCCCACGGCGCACGCTGGCGCGCACGCTCGTGAGCTACCGGACCTACTACGACATCGCCTATCCGGGACGGCAGCGGATCGCGGGGCGCCCACTGCGCACGTCGCCCGCCTACCCGTGGCACGCGGCGAACGGCGCCTTCTTCGGCGAGAAGGCGGGCTGGGAGCGCGTCGACTACTACGAAACGAACGCCTCGCGCGGCGACGGCGCTCGGCGGCCGAACGGCTGGGCCGGACGGTACTGGTCGCCGGCGATCGCCGCCGAGCACGTCGCGACCCGAACCATGGCCGGCCTGTTCGACGAGACGTCGTTCGCCAAGATCGACGTCAGCGGCCCGGATGCCGCGACGTTGCTCGAATGGGTATGCGACAACCGGGTGGTTCGCGGTGTCGGCGACGTCACCTACACGCAGGCGCTGAACAGGCGCGGCGGGATTGAAGCTGACTTCACCGTTACCCGCGTCGCCGCGGAGGTGTTCTCGATCGTCACGGGCACGGCGTTCGGATCGCACGACATGGCCTGGCTGCGCAAGCAGGCGCGTCGCTGTGGCGCGCGTGTGCGGATCGAGGACGTCACCGGACGCGACGTCTGCTACGCGCTGTGGGGCCCGCGCTCGCGCAAGATCCTGGCGCGGCTGACGCCGGCGAACCTGTCCAACGAGGCGTTCCGCTTCATGACCGCGCAGCAGATAACCGTCGCGGACGTGCCGGTTCGCGCGTTGCGGGTCACTTTCGTCGGCGAGCTCGGGTGGGAGCTGTACGCGTCGTCGGAATTCGGAGCGGCTCTGTGGCGCGACCTCTGGTCTGCCGGCGTGGACCTCGGCCTTGTCGCCGGTGGCTACCGGGCCATCGACAGCATGCGGCTGGAGAAGGGTTATCGCGTCTGGGGTGCGGACATCACGCCCGAGACGACACCGTACGAAGCCGGGCTCGGCGTTTGCGTCAAGCTCGGCAAGCCCGGCGGATTCGAGGGACGCGACGCGCTCGTCGCGTCCCAGGAGCGTGGGCCGGAGCGCCGACTCTGCACGATCACGCTGCACGATCCGCACTCCGTTGTACTCGGCAACGAGCCGGTACGGATCGGCGACCGCATCGTCGGGCGCGTGACGTCCGGCGGCTACGGCTACACCGTGGACGCCTCGATCGCGTACGCATACCTTCCCGTGGCGGACGCGGAGCCGGGTACGTCCGTGTGCCTCGATCTGTTCGGCGACTGGATCGACGGTGTCGTGGCAGCCGAACCGCTCTTTGATCCGGCGGGGTCGCGCATCCGGGCATCCTGATAGCTCTGATCGAAATGGCAACGGACTGCCGGACGTACCATTCCGTCGTGCAGCTTCCCCGAATCGGCCTGACGACCTACCGCGAACCAGCGTCTTGGGGGGTGTGGGACGTGCCGGCCGACCTGCTGCCGGCGTCCTACTCGGACGCGATCCAGGCCGCCGGGGCCGTTGCCCTGTTGCTGCCGCCTGCAAGTCACGACCCGATCGCAACGGCCGAATCCGCCCTCGACGGCTTGCACGGCCTGCTGCTCGCGGGTGGCGCAGACCTAGACCCGAGCCGCTACGGCGCGTCCCGCAGCCCCGACACCGGCCCTGCCCGTCCCGACCGTGATGCCTGGGAGCTGGCGCTCGCGAGGCTAGCCCTGCATCGAGGGCTGCCGCTGCTCGGCATCTGCCGGGGAATGCAGGTGCTCAACGTGGCGCTCGGCGGAACGCTCTTGCAGCATCTGCCCGACATCGCCGGCAGCGATACGCACCGCCCGGTCGTCGGCGCGCACGGCCGCCATCGCGTTCGCTTCGCCCAAGGCAGCCGGATCGGCGCGATTCTTGGCGCGTCCGCCGAGGTCGCCACCTACCACCACCAGGCGCTCGATTCTCTCGGCGGCGAACTGACGCCGACAGCGTGGGCCGACGACCGGATCGTCGAGGCCACCGAGCTACCTGGAGCTGCGTGGGTGGTGGGCGTGCAGTGGCATCCCGAGGTGCACGACCGCGATCCGCTGTTGCGCGCGTTCGTCGACGCGTGCGCCGTGTGGCGGGGTGCCACGTCAACTGCGGAGATTCGATCATGACGGCGGGCAATGTCGAGACGCTCTGGGCGCGCGCGGTGTTCTCGCCAGTGCCGGTCCGAACCGCGTTCGAGGTCACCGTCGAACGGCTGGCGCAGGGCATCCAGCTCGGCGTGCTGACGGGCGGCGACCGGTTGCCTCCTGAGCGGGAGCTGGCGAACACGCTCGGCGTCAGCCGGGTGACGCTGCGGGAGGCGATCAAGGCGTTGCGTGATGCTGGGCTCGTCGAGTCACGCCGTGGCCGTGGCGGGGGCACGTTCGTGGTCGCGCCGAAGACGCGCAGCCCGCGGCGGGCCGAGCAGATCGGCCGGTCGCTGCGTCACGTACTCGACGACGCGCTGGATCTTCGTCGAATCATCGAACCGGGCGCCGCGGCCCTTGCCGCGTCGCGCACCCTCACGGCCGCCGACCGCGCTATGTTGCATCGCTGCCTGACCGAGACCACCCGATGCACGCCGGAGACGCGGCGGCTCACCGATTCGCGTCTGCACATGGCGATCGCCGCAGCCGGGGGCAGCGCGTCGGTGACCGCCGCCGTCGCCGACGTACAGCTGCGCATGGACGAATTGCTCCGCGCGATCCCCGTCATCGTGGCGAACATCGCACACTCGGATCAGCAACATACGGCGGTTGTGGACGCTATCCTGGCCGGTCAGAGCGAGCGGGCCCGGGTCGAAATGGAGGAGCATGTCGACGGCACTGCCGCCCTGCTGCGGGGTTTCCTGAGCTGACCCGTCGGCCGACTTCCCGAAAGCTCCCCAGAGAAGGTACGGTCAGCGGACCTTCGTACGAGAGGTGACGAGGTATGCCGAAAGCTGCGCTGAGCGTGGACGAGCTCAGGGCCGGCGTATCGGCCGGCTCGATCGACACGGTCGTTCTCGCGATGACCGACATGCAAGGACGCCTGCAGGGCAAACGGTTCGCGGCCGAGCATTTCGTCGAAGATGTGCTGCGGCACGGAACCGAGGGATGCAACTACCTGCTCGCCGTGGACGTGGAGATGAACACCGTCGGCGGTTACACGATGTCGAGCTGGGACAAGGGTTACGGCGACTTCGTCATGGCTCCCGACCTCACGACCCTTCGCTGGACAACGTGGCACCCCGGCACCGTGCTCGTGCTCGCCGACGTGCAGTGGCAGGACGGCACGCCCGTCGCCCAATCCCCGCGGCAGGTGCTCAAGCGGCAGGTCGATCGCCTCGCCGAGCACGGCTGGACGGCGTTCGTCGGCACGGAACTGGAGTTCATGGTCTTCGACGAGAGCTACGAGTCGGCATCGGCGAAGCGCTATTCGAACCTCACGCCGGCCAATCAGTACAACGTCGACTACTCGATTCTCGGGACGTCGCGCGTCGAACCGATACTGCGGGCGATCCGGCACGGGATGCGCGACGCCGGCATGCAGGTCGAATCGGCGAAGGGCGAGTGCAACCTCGGCCAGCACGAGATCGCGTTCAAGTACGCCGATGCCCTCACGACCTGCGACAACCACTCGGTCTACAAGACCGGCGCTAAGGAGATCGCCGCGCAGCGTGGTGCCGCGCTGACGTTCATGGCCAAGTACGACTCGCACGAGGGCAACTCGTGCCACATCCACCTCTCGCTGCGAGCCTCTGACGGCGAACCGGTCTTCGCCGGTGCCCGCGAGGGCGGAGTGTCGACGGTATTCGAGCGCTTCCTGGCCGGCCAGCTCGCCGCCTTACGGGAGATGACGTACCTCTTCGCGCCGAACATCAACTCCTACAAGCGATATCAGCCCGATTCGTTCGCGCCGACGGCCGTCAAGTGGGGACGCGACAACCGCACGTGCGCGCTGCGCGTCATCGGCCACGGCGAGAGCCTGCGTTTCGAGAACCGGGTGCCTGGCGGTGATGTCAACCCCTACCTGGCGGTTGCGGGCATGATCGCCGCCGGGCTGTACGGCATCGAGAACGAGCTCCCGCTCGAAGACCCGTTCGACGGCAATGCCTACGAAGCCGACTCGGCGAAGGTGCCCCAGCTGCTCAGCGACGCAGCCCGGTTGTTCGAGTGCAGCGCGCTCACCCGCACCGCACTCGGCGACGACGTCGTCGACCACTACGCCAACGCCGCACGAGTTGAGTTGGCTGCGTTCAACGCTGCGGTCACCGATTGGGAACGCGTCCGCGGCTTCGAACGGATGTAGCCATGCAGGTGATCAACCCGGCGAACGAGCAGGTCGTCACGACGGTCGAATCGCTTGACGTCGAGGAAACCGACGCGGCGATTGCCCGTGCCCGTAAGGCTTTTCCAGGCTGGCGGGTCGTGGCTCCGGGCGATCGTGCTCGCCTAATGCGCCGATTCGCCGAGGCAGTCGACGCCGACCGCGAACACCTGGCACGGCTCGAAGTGGCGAACTCGGGCCACACGATCACCAACGCGCGGTGGGAGGCCCGCAACGTCCGCGACGTGATCGCGTACTACTCAGCCGCGCCGGAGCGCCTAATCGGCCAGCAGATCCCGGTCGCGGACGGCCTGGACGTCACCTTCCACGAACCGCTCGGCGTCGTCGGGGTGATCGTCCCCTGGAACTTCCCCATGCCGATCGCGTCCTGGGGATTCGCTCCCGCGCTGGCGGCGGGGAACTGCGTCGTGCTCAAGCCGGCCGAGCTGACCCCGCTGACGGCCCTGCGTCTGGCCGAACTCGCGCTGGACGCGGGTGTCCCGGACGGGGTGTTACAGGTGCTGCCCGGCAAGGGCAGCGTCATCGGGCAGCGGCTGGTCGACCACGCGGGCGTCGCGAAGATCGTCTTCACCGGCTCGACCGAGGTCGGCCGCGAGATCATGGCTGGCTGCGCCCGGCAGATCAAGCCGGTGACGCTCGAGCTCGGCGGCAAGAGCGCCAACGTCGTGTTCGCCGACGCGGACCTGTCGGCGGCAGCCGCCGCCGCGCCTTATGCCGCATTCGACAATGCCGGCCAGGACTGCTGCGCCCGTTCGCGCGTCCTTGTGGAGCGGCGCGCGTACGACCCGTTCATGGAGCTGTTCGAGGCAGCGGTATCGCGCGTCGTGGTCACCGAGCCTTCCGACGAGAAGGCCGAGATGGGGCCGCTGATCAGCGAGGCGCACCGGGAACGAGTCGCAGGTTTCGTCACCGACGACGTCGCCTTCCGGGGCAGTGCGCCGGCCGGCGCGGGCTACTGGTTCCCGCCGACGGTGCTCACGCCCACCGACCCCGCCGCCCGCGTCCTTCGCGAGGAGATCTTCGGTCCGGTGGTCGCCGTCGTCCCATTCGACGACGAGGCCGACGCGATCCGCATCGCCAACGACAGCGACTTCGGGCTTTCCGGCTCGATTTGGACGCGCGACGTAGGCAAGGCAATCCGGGTCAGCCGCGACATCGAGTCCGGCAACCTGTCGGTGAACTCGAATTCCTCGGTGCGCTACTGGACGCCCTTCGGCGGCTTCAAGTCGTCGGGGCTGGGCCGCGAACTCGGCCCGGACGCTCCCCTCGCCTTCACCGAGACCAAGAACGTCTTCTTCTCGAACGGCTGAACGTCCGGACAAAGGAGCGTGCGCCATGGGGAATCGTCTCGCCGGCAAGGTTGCCGTCGTCACCGGCGCGGGCAGCGGGATCGGGCTGGCTACCGCGCGCCGGTTCGCCGCCGAGGGCGCCAAGGTCGTCTGCGGGACGCCGACGACGAGGCCGGCGGCAAGGCGGCCACCGAGGTCGGCGGCTTGTACGTAGCGGTCGACGTCACCTCCGAGCCCGAGGTCCGGGCGCTGTTCCAGGCCGCGGTGGACGAGTACGGCGGAGTCGACATCGCCTTCAACAACGCGGGAATCTCGCCACCGGACGACGACTCGATCCTCACCACCGAGTTGGACGCGTGGCGGCGCGTGCAGGACGTCAACCTGACCTCGGTGTACTTGTGCTGCAAATACGCCATCGGGCAGATGCGTATCCGGGGCGGCGGCTCGGTCATCAACACCGCTTCGTTCGTGGCGGTGCTCGGCTCAGCGACGTCGCAGATCTCCTACACCGCCAGCAAGGGTGGCGTGTTGGCGATGAGCCGGGAACTGGGCGTTCAGTTCGCCCGCGAACGCATCCGCGTCAACGCGCTGTGCCCCGGACCGGTGAACACGTCCATGTTGCAAGAGCTCTTCGCCAAGGACCCGGAGCGTGCAGCCCGCCGCCTCGTACACGTTCCGATGGGTCGCTTCGCAGAGGCCGACGAGATCGCGGCAGCAGTCACGTTCCTCGCCAGCGACGACGCGTCATTCGTCACCGCGTCGACCTTCCTCGTCGACGGCGGTATCAGCGCCGCCTACGTGACGCCGCTCTAGCTGTCCGGCGCCCGCTCGGCGTTTCGCCCGGCCAGCAGGCCGCGCCGATCCCGGAATGGTGCACGCCGCGGCTCGGTGATCTATACATATGCAGTGGGCGGGGGAGCTCCGGCGCCGCTGCAAAGGACCGATCCCGCTAATTGACACGCCATACCCGATATGGACGGCATTCGTTTGGCGATGCCGGAACGACTCGACGCACTGATGCAGAAATCTGTCGTCGTCTGAGTCGCGGCAATTTCTGTATCTGTCGAGGTGGACCGTTCTCCCTGGTCATCGTGACCTGATTGGAGCAGGGGAGTGACGCGTCGTCACTCGGCGATTGGTTCCCAGATGAGTTCGGCAACGTCGATCACAAGGTCGGGGCTGTCCTGGTTCGGGTAGTCCGGCGCGCGGACCTCGCCTACACACACGCACACAACGTCGTTGAGGCGGCGGTAGCGTTCGCTGTCGCTGAGGTGAAAGACGCAGCCAACGATCTGCCGTCGGCCCGGTGGGTAGGCACGGCCATATCCCTGGCACTCGACCAGGATTGTCGCGCCGTCGTCGGTATCGATGGCGGCGCGAAAGTCAGGACGGAACGGCCCGGCTGCGGTTCGGCGCTGCGGGAAGTTCGCGCCCCGGAAGCGACCACTGATAGCACCCTCGCAGCGGCCCTCAGCGAGAAACAGGTGCTGTTCCCACCCGCCCTCGAGCTCGACCATCCAACTCTCCGGATAGGTGAAGCGAATCCGATACAGAGGCTCGAGTCGCAAAGCTGTGCTCCCGCCGCTAGCCGGCCAGATGTCTCTGGGGAGCATTACAGAACAGATCTCGCAGCACCAACGGATAGGCGTGCTGCTGTGCTGGCGCATCCCGAGCCGTTGTTTGGCGCCGGTGCGCGACCACACGAGGTTGATCAAACCGGAGAGGCAATATGCGGCTCTATCACGTAGCCCGCGAGTCGCCTCATCGTCGATGGAGTCACATAGGCTAAATGTCTCGACCTGCTCATCCCGCTCAATAGCGGAATTCCAGCAATGTGCACGCTCCATGCGAACTCGGCTCGGGGGGCATGATGTCAATTGAGTGTGCAGACTTCGCCGGACGGATGAGCTGATAACCCCCGGGTTCTGGGCCTCCGAAGGTGGAGGCTATTCGCCGTTGTTCGAACCACCGCCAGTTGGATATCGGACCGAATCGCTCGGTCAGAACGGCGTTCGGAACCAGGTCGTGCCCATCCCTCGCGGTATCACCCGGCGCCTCAACCGGAGAGCCATCGTCCAGCTACGTGCCGACTACCAGGGCGCGCGCCTCGACCCCGTGAACTCGCTATAACCCTGTGGCGGGGTTGTGATCTTGGCGTGCTTGGTTGTTCCTGTGCCGCAGCCGCCGGTGTGAGAGCGTTGGCCGGAGTGGCGGTCGGTGTGCGACGGACGCCGCAGGAGCTAGAGCCGGGAACGGTAACGTTTGTGCGGCTTCCGCCAAGGATGCTGCGGATGTGGGCGGGCTGTCTTGTTGAGCGCCGTTACTCGAATCTGGTCTAACGCAATGGGCTGAACGCCGCGCGGACTTCTTCTGAGAAGAGCTGGGGCTGTTCCCATGCGGCGAAGTGGCCGCCGCTGGCGGCTTCGTGGAAGTAGGTGAGGGTGGGGTATGCCTGCTCGACCCAGCTGCGCGGGGCTCGGAAGATCTCGCCTGGGAACGTGGTGAAACCGACCGGGAGCTTGACCGGCGGTGGCGGCTGCCCGGCGCCGAGGGCCTGGGCTCGTCCGTTCTCCCAGTACGACCGGGCCGCGGTGGCTCCGGTGCCGGTCAGCCAGTACACCGTGATGTTGTCGAGGATGTGGTCGCGGGTGAGCCCGCCGGAGGGCTGCCCGTTGACGAAGGCGCGGGTGATCTTCTCGTAGGCGTCGGTGTCGTGGTCGAGCATCCAGGCCGCCAGGGCGACGGGGGAATCCAGCAGGGCGTAGCCGATCGTCTGCGGCCGCGTGGCCTGCTCCAGGAAGTAGCCGAAGCCGCTGGCCCGGAATGTCTTGGTCTGCTCGAGCGCGGCGCGTTCCTGCTCAGTGTCCGCTGGCATGGGGCCACCGCCGAGCGCCGGCGCGAGCAAGTTCGTATGGATGCCGGCTAGCCCCTCGGGCGCCTGCCGGCCCATCGCGTCGGTGACCGCGGCGCCCACGTCGCCGCCCTGGGCGACGTAACGGGTGTAGCCGAGGCGGCGCATCAGCTCGGCCCAGGCCTGCGCGAAGCGGCCGACGTTCCAGCCGATCTCAGGCGGCGCGCCCGAGAAGCCATAGCCTGGCAGCGACGGGATAACTAGGTCGAACGCGTCCCCGGCGGAGCCACCGTGCGCGGTCGGGTCGGTGAGCGGGCCGATGACCCCGAGCAGCTCGATGACCGAGCCGGGCCATCCGTGCGTGATAATCAGCGGCAGCGCGTCCGGGTGCGCCGACCTTACGTGGATGAAGTGGACCTCCACCCCGTCGATCTCGGTCGTGAACTGCGGCAGCGCGTTGAGTTCCGCCTCGCATGCGCGCCAGTCGTAATCGGTGGTCCAGTAGCGGGCCAGCTCCTGAACGGACGCTAGCTGGACGCCTTGCGACCGATCCGCGACCAGCTCCCGAGGGGGCCAGCGGGTAGCGGCGATGCGCTGCCGGAGGTCGGCGATGGCTTGTTCGGGCATGTCGACCCGGAACGGACGGATCTCGATTTCGCTGGACATAAGTCCTCCATCTCCATGGATTGGATTACGACGACGAACAGCCGAACTCCTGGGAACGACCACCACACCTCACCGGTTCGGGACTTCAGGCGCTGCGGTCGAGGGGTGTTCCCACGGCAGCTCCGGCGTCCTGGGCCTTGGCCGGCCCGCGCTCGGTCGCGTCGCGGAGCCGTTTGAGCGCCGGGATCGTCTTTTCCGTGGCCATCGTGTATGCGGCGATATGCATAGCGGTGGGAAAGGTGTCATTGCTTGACTGGCCCATGTTCACGTGATCGTTGGGATGGACCGGCTCCTGCGAGCCGAGCGTCCCTCCCACCAGCTGGATGCAGCGGTTGGAGATCACCTCATTCACCTTCATGTTCGACTGCGTCCCTGATCCGGTCTGCCACACACATACAGCGGGAACTCCTGATCCAGCCTCCCGCTGATCACCTCGCCACACACTCGCTCGATCAGGTCGCCCGTCCAGCCCGGCAACCGGCCCGCCCGGGTATTGACCACCGCCGCGGCCTTCTTTGCATACTCGTAGGCGTGATACACCTCCTTCGGCATCCGGTCGTTGCCGATGTTGAAATGCTCCAAGCTGCGCTGAGTCTGCGCACCCCAATACCGGTCAGCCGGCACCTCCACCGTGCCCAGGCTGTCGAACTCCTGCCGCATCCCAGTAGCGCCAAGGCCGATCGGCACATCGAGGATCTTCGGCGCCTGCTCATTCGCACCCGTCATGACATCCGCCCTCCGACACAGACACTCACTCGCGCGCCGGTCAGCGGCCCTTGCCCGGCGGCGGCCACGCCCAACAAACATCATCGTCGGTCCTCCCCACTGGCGTAAGACCCGCTGGACTCGGCGCGAGGAAGGTCGAGTCCAGCGGAAGCCCGGCCGGCGACGGTCACCACTGTTCAGTTACTCCGGTGGCGCGGGTCGTCTCGGTTTGCGTGCGGCTCAATTCGCGGCGAACTCATGGTTAGCAATCTCGATCTCATGTGCATATTCCAGGCCTGCAAGCGCGCGGTCCAAGGCATATCGACCAGCGCACGGTTTCGAGTAGAACGGGACGTCTCGAGGCCGGAGTGAACTCCGAATCGCAATAGCGGCATCGCTGAATAGCGTCGGAATGTGGACTAACCGGGAGGGAAATTTGCCCGGGCGCGGGGTGAAGGAGCTTCGAGCTCACGATTGCGATCTGACCCAAGGTTGGGCGGGCAGGTCGCCGAAGGAGTTCGTCGCTGGGGGGATTGACGGCGGCGCACCCGTTGAAGATCATGAAGTCGATTGACACCTCGAGACGCTCAACGAACTGGGGGGACCATGACTGCGACGATGCCGGATGCCGCGACCACGGTGCGGCGGCTTTTGGAGGCATTCCT
>Ga0070659_100003323_pt1 | contig 11452 bp, 4 predicted proteins | sample KBSC23metaG_FD_64666 | JGI IMG/M metagenome (GOLD analysis project Ga0070659, IMG submission 64666) | Corn rhizosphere microbial communities from Kellogg Biological Station, Michigan, USA - KBS C2-3 metaG | ecosystem: Host-associated > Plants > Roots > Rhizosphere > Soil ...
GGCCTCCGCGGTGGGCGCGGTCGCCGACTGGTTCGCCGTCGTCGCGCTGTTCCGCCATCCGCTGGGCCTGCCGCTGCCGCACACGGCCATCATCCCGCGCAGCAAGGCGCGCGTCGCCGACGGCCTCGCGCATTTCGTGCGCGACCATTTCCTCGAGCCCGACATGCTGGTCACGCGGCTGGGCCTGCTGGACCCCGCGCGCCGCCTGGGCGACTGGCTGGCCGACCCGGCGCGCATCGACGAGTGGGTCGCGCAGGCGCGCGGCTGGGCACTGAAAGCGGTCGGGCTGTTCGACGACGGCCGCATGCGACAGGCCACGCTCGAGCTGGTCGTCGCCCAGGCGCGCCGCTGGAACAGCGCCGCCACCGCGGCCGAGGTGCTGACGGTGCTCACCCAGGGCGGCCGCCATCACGAGCTGCTGGACGCCGGCCTCGAGAAGATCGGCGGCTTCCTGGCCGAGGACGAGGTCAAGGCGCGGGTGTCCGCGCTGATGGTGCGGCACGCCCGCAAGGAGTGGCCCAAGGTGATCGGCATGGTCGAGCTGGTGACCCCCGTGGCGCGCATGGCCGACGGCCTGGCCGACAAGCTCAGCGCGTCGGTGCTGGGCGAGCTGCGCGAGGTGCTGGCGCAGCCCGAACACCCGGTGCGCCAGCGCTACGACCGCTGGCTGGCCGAGTTCATCGAGCGCCTGCGGCACGACGAGGCCCTGGTGGCCGCATTCGAGCGCGTCAAGGAGCGCGCGATCACCGATCCGGCCGTGCTCGACTATGCCGCCTCGGTGTGGAACGACATCAAGCGCCTGCTGCAGGCCGATCTCGCCGACGAGCACTCCGCGCTGGCTCAGCACGTGGCGCAGGCGATGCGCGATGTCGGCGACCGGCTGCGCGGCGACGAGGGCCTGCGCGCCTCGCTCAACGAGCACCTGCTATCAGCCGCCGGCCAGCTCGCCGCCAACCTGCGCGCCGGCGTCACCACGCACATCGCGCAGACGATCAAGGACTGGGACGACCGCCAGCTGGTCGAGGAACTGGAGCTGAGCGTGGGCCGGGACCTGCAGTTCATCCGCATCAACGGCACGGTCGTCGGCGGCATCGCCGGGCTGGCGCTGCATGCGCTGCGACTGTTGCTTCACTAGTGGGATCAGGCCCTTGCGCGTGCGCGGCGGCCAATGGTCGAGCAACATAAGTCAGGCTATTTCCCGACTCAAGTCCGGCCCGCGATGAGTCGATAAGGGTGTACGAAGGTGCGTCCGACGCAAGTCACCCGCCTGTCGTCCCACCCTTTGCAGTCACCGCAAGCGCGACGTCGATCGCGCCCAACGGTGAACCCGCCTTTCGCCTCCGAGCCTCACGATGAATCTGAAACTCAAGTTGCCGCTGACCTTCACCGGCGTCCTCGGGGCCCTGCTGGGCGCCGCCATGATCGGCATCTACAGCCTGAACCAGGCGGTGGGTGTCTACGAAACACAAGTCAGCGCCGCTCACGCCCAGGAACGCGCCGTCGCCGAGATGCTCGTCACCTTCAAGACCCAGGTGCAGGAGTGGAAGGACACGCTGCTGCGCGGCAAGGATGCCGCCAAGCTGGACAAGCACTGGGGCGCGTTCGCCAAGCGCGAGGCCGCCGTCGACGACCAGGCCAAGGCCTTGCTCGCCGTGCTGCCGGCCGGCGAGAGCCGCACCTTGGTGGAACAGTTCGCCGCGGCGCACGTGAAGATGGGCGTGGACTACCGCAAGGGCTTCGAGGCCTTCAAGGGCGCCGGTTTCGAAGCGGCCGCCGGCGATGCCGCCGTCGCCGGCATGGATCGCGAACCCGCCCGCCTGCTGGCGGAATCGGGCAAGAAGATCGCTGCCGACAGCGCCGCCGTCTCCGACCTGGCGGCCACGCAGGCGCATCGCGCCTCCGTCGTGAGCATCGTGCTGATGCTGGTGGCCGGCGGCGCGGGCATCGGGATCGGCATCTGGTTCAGCCGCCGCATCACGCGCCCGGTCGACGCCGCCTTGAACGTGGCCAATTCGATCGCCGGCGGCGACCTGACGACGCCGGTCAAGGTGATCGGCCAGGACGAGATCGCCCAGTTGCTCAAGGCGCTCGCGACGATGCAGGGCAGCCTCGCGACGGTGGTGGGCACCGTGCGTGCCAATTCCGAGAGCGTGGCGACGGCGTCGGCGCAGATCTCGCAGGGCAGCAACGACCTCAGCGCGCGCACCGAGGAACAGGCGTCGGCGCTGCAGGAAGCCGCGGCATCGATGGAGCAGCTCGGCTCGACCGTGCGCCAGAACGCCGAGAACGCGATGTCGGCCAACCAGCTGGCCCTGGGCGCCAGCACCGTCGCGCGCAAGGGCGGCAGCGTGGTGGGCGAGGTCGTCGAGACCATGAAGGGCATCAACGACAGCTCCAAGCGCATCGTCGACATCATCGCCGTGATCGACGGGATTGCCTTCCAGACCAACATCCTGGCGCTCAACGCCGCGGTCGAGGCCGCGCGTGCCGGCGAGCAGGGCCGCGGCTTTGCCGTGGTGGCCGGCGAGGTGCGCTCGCTCGCGCAGCGCAGCGCCGACGCCGCCAAGGAGATCAAGTCGCTGATCTCGGCCAGCGTCGAACGCGTCGAGCATGGCACCGCGCTGGTGGATCGCGCCGGCGAGACGATGACCGAAATCGTGACGTCCATCGCCCGCGTGACCGACATCATGGGTGAGATCAGCGCCGCCAGCACCGAGCAGAGCAGCGGCGTCAACCAGATCGGCGACGCCATCGCGCAGATGGACCAGGCGACGCAGCAGAACGCCGCACTGGTTGAGGAAAGCGCGGCCGCCGCCGAGAGCCTGCGCGAGCAGGCGCACAAGCTCGTCGAGACGGTGGCGGTGTTCAAGCTCGATCGTGCCCCGGCGGCCGCCGAGCAGCGCCCGGCGCGCGCCTCCCTGGCGGTGCCGGCCGTGCCCAGGAAGGCGCCGGCGCGCCAGCCGGCCCCGGCTGCGCGTGCGCCCGCCGCGGCGCCCGCGCCCGTGCGCGCGGCGGCTCCGGCTCCGGCCCTGGCGCTCGCCGGTGCCGACGAGTGGGAAGCGTTCTGAAGACCGTGCAGTAAAGTGTCCGCTCGACAAGGAGCGGACACGATGCACCAGGCCACGGCCACGACGAGATTCCTGTTGGCCTGTCTGGCCGCACTGAGTGCCAGCGCCGCGACGGCCGCCACCGCGGTCGTCACCGCCGACCGCATGCTGGACGTGCTGGCCGGCAAGATGGTGGAACGGCCGGCCATCGTCGTCGTCGACGGCCGCATCAAGGCCGTGCTCACGCAGGGCGACGCGGCCCTTCCCAAGGACGCGACGCACATCGACCTGCCAGGCCAGACGCTGCTGCCCGGCCTGATCGACATGCACGTCCACCTCGCCTCGGACGCCCGCATCGATGGCAACCGCTATCTCGATTACACGGACAGCTTCTGGGTGGCCATCGGCGTGGCCAACGCCAAGGCGATGCTGGAGGCCGGCTTCACCACGGTGCGCAACGTCGGCTCCAACGACTACGCCGACGTCGGGTTGAAGCAGGCCGTCGAGGGCCGCTACATCCCCGGCCCGCGCATCGTGCCGGCCACCTACGCCCTGGGCGCCACCGGCGGCCACTGCGACGGCACCGAGGGCCTGCCGCCCAGCCATGCAACGGTGGCGACGCCGTCGGTGGCCGACGGCCCCGAGGGCTTTCGCCTGCTGGTGCGCAAGGTGCACAAGTACGGCGCCGAGGTCATCAAGATCTGCGCCACCGGCGGCGTGCTTTCGCGCACCGACGTGGCGGGCGCGCAGCAGATGAGCTACGAAGAGATCAAGGCCGTCGTCGACGAGGCGCACCGCCTCGGGCTCAAGGTGGCGGCGCATGCGCACGGACTGGGTGGCATCAACGATTCGCTGCGTGCCGGCGTCGACACCATCGAGCACGCCAGCCTGGCCGACGAGGAGTCGTTCCGGCTCGCCAAGGAGCACGGGGCCTGGTTCTCGATGGACATCTACGACGACGACTACATCCTGGCCGAAGGTCCGAAGAACGGCATGTTCGAGGAGTCCCTCGCCAAGGAGCGCGCCATCGGCCTGAAGCAGCGCCAGACCTTTCGCGCGGCCTACAACGCCGGCGTGAAGATGATCTTCGGCACCGACAACGGCAGCGTCTTCCCGGCCGGCCAGAACGCCCTGCAGTTCGCCAAGATGGTGGAGTGGGGCATGCCGCCGCTGGAGGCAATCCGCGCGGCCACCCGCAACGCCGCGCAGGCGCTTGCGCGCGAGCACGACGTCGGCGCGATCGAGCCGGGCCGCTACGGCGACTTCGTCGCGGTCAAGGGCGATCCGCTGCGCGACATCCGGCTGCTGGAGCATCCGTCCGCGGTGATCAAGGGCGGCGAACGGGTCAGGTAGCGCGGCTCTCGATTCGTGCCCACGGAGCCAGGGGTGTCTGGCATCGCCGTCATCCGCGCCAGGGCGCCGGCCATCGGGGATACTTTTTTCGCGGATGAGGGCGGTGCCTGACGCCGAACCCCAGCGGGGCCGGCGTCAGGCACCCGCCCGGATCGCGACAACGGCGGCGCTTGCGACCAGCGGGTCTGCGCGATCCGGGCAGGTGCCAGACACCTCCGGCACCGACACGGGGCGCGAGAGCGATCACAGTGCGATTGCCAGTTCCTTCAGGCGCTCGAATTGCGCCCCGTCGGGAAAACGGCGCACGCGCCAGCGCTGGGGCACGTGCTCGGTGGGCTCCATCAACTCGCCGACGACCGCCACGGCCTCGGGCCATGGCACCAGCAACGGTCCGGCCGGATCCTCGCCGCGCTTGTGAAAGACGATGAACTCGGTGTGCGGCAGCAAGGTGTCGACCTGCTCGGGCCAGACCGAGAAGCTCAGGGTTCCCAGGTCCTCGCGCGCCAGCATCTGGTACGCCGCCACCGACAGGCCCAGTCCACGGCGCGCATGCAGCGCGTCGAGCAATTCCTTCTGGCTTTCGTTGACGGCCGCGCCGTTGCGCAGGTTCAGCAGATGCCAGGCGTCGACGGCCACCAGCGGTGCATGCGGCAGCCACTGCCTGTCGTCCAGGCGCAGCAACTGGAACGAGAGCCAGCGCTGGGTGTCGTCCAGGTGGCGCTCGATGACCTGGGCCATCAACGCGATGCCGGCTTCGTTGTCGGCACTGGCCAGCATCAGCGCGTTGCGGAACGGGACCGACACCACCGGGTCGCGCACGCCCACGCGATGAATCAGGTCCGGCAGCAGGATGCGCGAGCTGTCGTACGAGTCGCCCCATTCGCCCGACCACACGCCCGGGCCGATCTGCTGCCAGCCGCCGTGTTCGGGCAGCCCGCGCAGGTTGTCCAGTGCGTCGTCCAGCGCCTGGTCGAACGTGACCTGCCATTGGGACAACTCGCGTTCGCCGACATAGGCCATGGAAGTCGGCTGGTCGCACACGAGCGCGATGACGAGCTCGCCCGCCAACGCCCGGGTCGCGGGCAGGAAGCGCCGGGCCGGGTCGTCGGTCGCGCCCAGCGCGGACAAGGCGACGATGCCCATGTCGTCCCGCCGCCGCACGACCGGCATCAGCTGCGGGCGCGCCTCGTCGTAGCGGGTGGGCATCTCGTTGCCGGGCGCCAGCATGCCGTCCAGGAAGCGCTTGAGAAGCGCCGGGCGGGCGGCTCGGCGGCTGCGTCGCAGGTCCTGCAGGACATTGCCCAGATAGAGCTTCATCTCGCCGCCATGCAGGCGAAACGTCATCTCGCGCAGTGCGAGGTCGACCTGCAGATCCTGCGCACCGAGCCCCTGCAATTCGCGCGTGACATCGCGCGCCAGCTTGTCCAGCGTGGGTGCTCCGAGCAGCCTGTCCAGGAACTCCATCGGCATCCCTCGTTCGATGCGTGGGGGTCGATTGTCCACGAGTCCGCTCGCTCTGCGCACCGAAAATGGGCGCCTGCGCGGCTGCGTTCTAGGGCTTCAGGTGCGCTGCAACGGGGCGTTCGCTTCCTCGGCCAGCCGCGCCAACAGGCCGGAGTGGCGGGTGGTGGCCGTGGCGACCGCCTGTTCCAGCACGGGGGCGTCTGCCACCAGCGTGACGCGGGCACGGGCTCGGGTGACGGCGGTATACAGCAGTTCGCGCGTCAACACCCGGCTGCGCTGCTCGGGCAGCATCACCAGCACGCTGTCGAACTCGGAGCCCTGCGACTTGTGCACCGTCATTGCGAAGGCGGTTTCGTGGCGCGGCAGGCGCACCGGCGCGACGGCCCGGAAGCCGGTGGCGCTGGCAGCGTCGGGGAAGTACACCAGCAACTGGCCGCTGGCGTCAGGCAAGGCGATGCCGATGTCGCCGTTGAACAGCCGCAGCACGTAGTCGTTGTTGGTCACCAGCACGGGCCGGCCACGGAACCAGGGCGATGCCCCCGGCCCGGGGGGCAGTCCCGGCAGGTTCAGCGCCGCATGGAAGCGGCGCGTCATCGCCGCGTTGAGCGCGGTCACGCCGCGCGGGCCCTCGCGCAGCGCGCACAGCACGCGGAATCGGCCGAAGGCCTCGGTGATCGCCGCCACCTGGGGTGCCTCCGCCGCGACGGCCTCGCGGTAGGCGGCGTAGCCGGCGTCCATCTGCTGCAGCGCAGCGTCGAGGCTCGCGTGCGGGGCGGTCTCCAGCCAGGCGGCGTCGGGATGGCCGCCGCCGCGAAGCCAGTTGATGGCCTCGCTCGAGCGGCCGGCGTTGATGTCGCTGGCCAACCGGCCGATGCCGGAGTCCGCCGCGAAGCGGTAGGTCTGCGTGAACCAGACGGCGCAGTCCTGCAGGGCGCTGCGTTGCACGGGCGGCGGTGGCACGATCGCGTCGGGTGGCGTGCCCGTCATCGCGGCCAGATCCTGCACGCAGGCCGGCGTCAGCGTCGGGTCGATGCTCAGCTCGGCGAACACGGCCCCCGATTCGACCGCGGCCAGCTGATCCTTGTCGCCCAGCAGGATGATGCGCGCCGTCGGCGGCACCGCCTCCAGCAGTTGCGTGGCCAGCGCCAGATCCAGCATCGAGGCCTCGTCGACCACCAGCGCATCGACGGCCAGCGGATGGGACGCGCCGTGCGCGAAGCCGGTCTGCGTGACGCCAAGCAGCCGATGCACGGTCGACGCCGTCGCGGGCATGCGTTCGCGCAGTTCCGGCGGCAGGTGCTGCGCGCGCTGGCGGATCGCGTCGGTCATGCGCGCCGCCGCCTTGCCGGTGGGGGCGGCCAGGGCGATGCGGCAGCCCGGATCGAGCGCGAGCAGGCAGGCCAGCAGGTTGACGACGGTGCTCGTCTTGCCGGTGCCCGGCCCGCCGCTGATCACGGTCAGCCGTCCGCGCAGCGCGAGCGCCGCGGCGAGCTGCTGCCAGTCGGCCGCCCCGCCCAGGCGCGCGGCGTTGCCGGCGAACAGCTCGGCCAACCGGGCGCGCACTTCGGGCGCCCCGACCGCCTCGCGCGCACCGGCGTGGCGCGCCTGCGTGAGCCGGCGCGCCAGCCGGCGCTCGTAGTCGAAGTAGCGGTGCAGGTAGAGACGATCGTCGGCGTCGAGGATCAGCGGCAACGCGCCGGGGGCCTCGGGCGTGCCGACAATGCCCGAGGCCCGCAACGCCGCGCGCCAGCCGTCGAGGTCGGACGGCAGGCTGGCATCGTCATCGCGTGGCCCCACCAGCGACGCCAGCATCAGGCAGACATGGCCGTCGCTGACGGCCAGGCTCAAGGACTTGGCCGCGCGCGCCACGGCGGCGGTGACGCTCGCGGGGGCGCCGTGGGTGGCGGCCCAGTTCGCGGCGTGGCGCGCGAAGCCTTCGGCCAGCAGTTGCTCGGGCGACGCGTTCATGACGCTACCCTTCGCCTGACGGCTGGTGTGAGCTTCCTTCGGAGCGGCCGGGCGTACGCTCATGCCGCGGCCTCGCTGGTGTCGAACAACGCGGACAGGCGCGCCAGCAGCGCGGCGCTCGGACGCTCGAAGAACACCCCCGTGGGCGCGCCGTTCGCGTCGCGCCACTGCGGCCGCACGCCGCGCACGAACAGGTAGACCGCGCCACCCAGGTGCCGGCCGGGGTCGTAGCCCGCGAGGCGGTGGCGCAGGTAGCGATCCAGCGCCACCAGGTAGAGCAACGCCTGCAGGTGGTAGCCCTGGTCGCGCATGGCCGCCGCCATCGCGGCCTGGCCGTAGTGGGCGGGGGTGTCTCCGAGATGGTTGGATTTCCAGTCGAGGATGAACCAGCGGCCCTCGTGTTCGAAGACGAGGTCGATGAAGCCCTTGAGGAAGCCGCGCAGCGTGGCGAACGACAGGCGCGGCACCGCGACGCCGTGCGCGGCGAGCATGTCGTTGAGCGTGCCCGCATCCAGTCGGTTCGACGGCAGGTGGAACTCGAGTTCGACCAGGCGGCGCGTGTTGGGCAGCTCGGACAGCCGCAGCGGCTGTTCGGTGCCCAGCGGCAAGGGCGTGTCCAGCGTGGCTTCGAGCATGCGTTGCAGCATGCGCGTGCGCAGCGCAGCGCCGTCGGCGTCCGGCGCGTCGGGCACCCCCATCGCGCGCAGCAACTGCAGCGCCCTGGCGATCGCGCGCGGCCAATCGCTGCGGTCGGTGAACGAGACGTTCTCGAACGCCTGGTGGATCGCCTCGCCGGCGGCGGGCCCGCGCGGGAAGTGCAGCGGATCGTCGTCGGCGGCCCGCCAGGGCGGCGGCTCGTCGGCGGCCGCTGCGACCGGCGTCTCGAGCACCCGCAGGTCATGGTCGACGCCCGAGCGATCGTGCGCGGCCCCGTGCGCCATGGCGCTGAAGCTGCCGATGCGCCAGCCTGCGGGCAAGGCGTGCGGCGCAGGCAGCGCGGCCAGCGTCTCCGGTGCGGGGCGCGGCGCCTTCAAGATCACCGCGTCGCCCTGGGGCAGCGGCGCGATGGCGATGGCACCCCCCGAGCGTTCGGCCAGTGCTTGCCAGGCGGCCGCGATCGAGACCGGGCCGTTCTTGTGCTCGAACCATTCCTGCGGCGTCAGGCCGGCGCCGGCGACCAGCCAGTTGAGCAGGCTGCGCGTGCTGCCGGTGGCACTGGGGTGGCGGCCCGCCGTGCGGTAGCAGCCCGCGACGATCACGCAGCGATGCACCGCGCGCGTCAAGGCCACGTAGACCAGGCGCAGGGTCTCGGCCGACTCCTCCAGCTTCAGGCGCAGCTTGATCGCCTTCTGGGTGGCTTCGTCGCGCAACTCGTGGCCATAGTCGATCACGGTCTGGCCGTCCTCGTCGTGATAGGCCAGGCCCGTGAGGCCGTCGGCGCGGCCGCCGCGCGACGCGGCCCACAGGAAGGGACAGAACACGATCGGGTACTCCAGCCCCTTGGACTTGTGGATCGTGACGATCTGCACCAGGTTCTGGTCGGACTCCAGCCGCAGCTGCGTGGCGTCGTCGGCGTCGGGCGACAGGCGTTGCGATTGCAGCCAGCGCAGCAGGGTGTCGGGAGCGGCGTAGCGTTCGCCGGCCTCGTGCAGGCATTCGATCAGGTGCAGCAGGTTGGTCAGCCGGCGTTCGCCGTCCGGACGCGCCAGCAGCCGGCCGGCCACATGCTCGACGGCCAGCCACTGGCGCAACATGAAGCCGACGCCGCGCTGCAGCCAGACCTCGCGCCAGCCGGCAAAGCGTTGCACCGCGGCCAGCAGCGCGGACTCGTCGTCGGCCAGCGCCGCGATGGCCGCGGCGTCCAAGCCCATCAGCTCGGTGGACAGCGCCGCCTTCAGCGTGCGCTCGCGCGCCGGCTCCAGGATGGCCGTCAGCACGCGATCGAGCTCCTCGGCATCGCTGCTGCGAAACACGCTGGCCTGCGACAGCTCGACGCTGCCGACGCCGCGCGCCGTCAGCGCCTGGCGGATCTGCGTGCCCTGCGCGTTGCTGCGCACCAGCACGGCGATGTCGCCGGCCGCCAGCGGACGTTCGTTGGGCGCCGTCCCGAGCGTGACTTCGCCGCGTTGGCCCGCCGCCAGCAGGCGCGCGATCTCGTCGGCGGTGGCGGCGACGACCGCGGCCATCGCGTCGCGCTGGAAGATCGGTTCGCCGTCGTCGGCCGTCGGCAGGGTCCAGACCTGCAGCGGCGCGCGCGGTTGGCTGGTGTCCGTCAGCGGCTCGCGCGGCTTCTTGCCGAAGCGCACCTCCTGGTAGGCCAGCGCGTCCATCATGAAGGCGCGCGGGTTGGCCGTGAACAGCTGGTTGAGCGCGTGGATCAGGGGTTCGGACGAGCGTTGGTTCTCGGCCAGCGAGTAGCGCGCCACCGCATGGCCGCCGGCCTCGATGTAGGTGTGCAGGTCGGCGTTGCGGAAGCTGTAGATGGCCTGCTTGGGATCGCCGACGAAGAACAGCGGCGCCTGCGACAGCGTGTCGTCGGTGGTCGTCGTGTAGATGGTCTTGAAGATGGCGAACTGCAGCGGGTCGGTGTCCTGGAACTCGTCGATCAGCGCGGCCGGAAAGCGCTTCTTGAGCTCGCCGGCGAGCCAGGGCGAGTCGCCTCGCGTGAGGCGGTCGTGCAGGTTGAACAGCATGTCGTCGAAGGCGATCACGCGCTGGCGGCGCTTGGCCTCGCGCTGCGCCTGGGTGCCTTCTTCCAGCATCGCCTTGAGGAGGGCGAGCCGGCCGTAGGCCAGGGTCTGCACCGCCCGCGCGCGCAGATCGAGCAGGTGCTGGGCGACGTCGAAGAACTCGTGCTGCGGCGTCGCCTGCTTCTTCTTGGTGGCCGCGGCGAGCTTGGCCGCGCCCAGCAGTTCGAGCTTGGGCGGCTCGACGTCGAGCGCGGCCAGGCCGTCCTCGGAGCGCAGCAGCTCGTCCCAGCTGGCGAAGGCCGCGCGCACGCTGTCGTCCTTGTAGCTGACGGCGCTCAGCGCGCTCATGGAGCGTTGCAGCAGGTCTTCGATCGCGTCGCGCTGCGCATTCCACAGCCGGAACGCCACGGCATGCGTGGCGGCCAGTTCGTCGGCCGGAAAGGCGCGCGCGGCGTCGAGATCGTCGGGCCAGGCGGCGCGCGCCAGCGGCTTGGCCAGGTGGCGCTTGAGCAGCGCCGCGAAGCCCTCGGGCGAATCCTTGCTCGCCACCAGATGGCCGGCCAGGCCGGCGTCCAGGTCGTCGGCGGCGATGCGGCGGCGCCAGAAGTCGTTGGCGGCCTCGGCCACCCAGTCGGCGTCGTCGCGCACCAGCTCCATGGCGAGCGGCATCTGCGCGGTGAACGGCGTGTCGGCCAGCGCGCGCTGGCAAAAGCCGTGGATGGTGAAGATGGAGGCTTCGTCGAAGGTGGCCAGCGCGAGCTCCAGGCGCGCGACCATGTCCTCGGTCTGCAGGCCATGCCGTTCGCGTGCCGTGCGGATCAGGCGCTCGACGAAGTCGTCGCCGCTGGCCGGCGGCTCGCCGGCCTGTTCCGCTCGCAGCCAGGCCAGGGTGTCGACGACGCGCTGGCGGATGCGTTCGCGCAGTTCCGC
>Ga0070659_100003329_pt1 | contig 11439 bp, 11 predicted proteins | sample KBSC23metaG_FD_64666 | JGI IMG/M metagenome (GOLD analysis project Ga0070659, IMG submission 64666) | Corn rhizosphere microbial communities from Kellogg Biological Station, Michigan, USA - KBS C2-3 metaG | ecosystem: Host-associated > Plants > Roots > Rhizosphere > Soil ...
GTCGTGGCCGAGGTGCTCGAGGGCGCTTCGACCCAGCCGGCGGCCGCCAACGTCGTGGGGGCCGCCGCGAGCCTCCCGCACCGCCGACTCACCAACGACGCCACGGGCAACATCGCCGAGGGTGAGCTCGCCGACCTGCGCGACGAGGACGAGCTCGATCCCGAGGAGCTGCGCTACGCCCCGCAGCCACCGCGTCGCTTCGCATGGGCACGCCGGCTCGCGGTGCTCGGGGTGGTCGTGCTGCTCGTCGTACTCGGAGCAGGCGCGTTGTACTCCTGGTCGCAGGGCCAGTACTACGTGTCCGACCAGGCGGGAGAGGTGGTCATCTTCAAGGGCGTGAAGGCAGAGCTGCCCGGTGTCGACACCCATCACGTCACCGAGCGCACCGGGCTCGCGCTGGCCGACCTGGAGTCCTACGACGCGGGCCGGGTCCGCAGCGGCATCAGCGCCGACGGACTCTCCGACGCCCGCCGGATCGTGGCCGACCTCAAGGTGAACTGTCCCGAGCCCACTCCCACGCCCACACCCGCGGCACCGTCGGTCCCGGCCTCGCCGGCGCCGACCCCGGGCACTGCGGCGCCCTCACCGACAGCGGCACCCACGACGCCCCCCACCCCGACGCCGACCACAGGTGTGCCGGCTGCGTGTGCGACCCCCGGGGCAACGCCATGACCGCGCCCCGCGCCGCCGCGGCGCCCGGTGCGCCGTCCCGTCCGGGTGCACTGATGGAGTTCGTCCACCGACGCCGCCGGGGCGCCGAGCTGTTCCTGCTCGTGCTGAGCCTCTGCGTGGGTCTGGGCGCGTACGCCGCCGTGGGTCTGGGCGTCGACGGAGCCGTGCCCGCGGACATGATCGGCTACGGCGGGTGGCTCGCCGTCCTGGTCATCGCGGCGCACGTCACGATCCGGCTGCGGGCGGAGTACGCCGACCCGATCATCCTGCCGATCGTGTCGGCGTTGAACGGTCTCGGTCTGGCGATGATCTACCGGATCAACCTCGCCCAGCCGGACAAGGCGCCGCCCGCCCGGACCCAGCTGCTCTGGATGACGATCGGGGTCGTCCTCTTCATCGCGGTCCTGGCGCTGCTGCGCGACCATCGCCGGCTGCAGGCGTTCACCTACACCGCCGGCCTGGCCTCGATCGTGCTGCTCCTCCTGCCCCTGGTCCCCGGGATCGGCCGCGAGATCCACGGCGCCCGGATCTGGGTCCACCTGGGCTCGATGAGCTTCCAGCCCGGCGAGATCGCCAAGGTCCTGCTGGTGGTCGCGTTCGCCGGCTACCTGGTGCTGCATCGCGACGCGCTCGCGCTCGCCGGCCGACGCGTCCTGTTCGTGGACCTTCCCCGCGGTCGCGACCTCGGCCCGATCCTCGCCATGTGGCTGGTCAGCCTGGCGATCCTGGTCTTCCAGAACGACCTCGGCTCCTCGCTGCTGTTCTTCGGCATCTTCCTCGTGATGCTCTACGTCGCGACCGAGCGCCCCGGCTGGCTCGTGGTCGGGTCGGGCCTGTTCCTCGCGGGCGCGTACGTCAGCTACCTGTTCGTCGGCCATGTCTCCGAGCGCGTCCACGTCTGGCTCGATCCGTTCGGGGAAGCTCGCGGCTACCAGGTCGTGCAGGCGATGTACGGCATGGCCTGGGGCGGGCTCACCGGTCGCGGCCTGGGCCTCGGCAGCCCCCAGCTGACGCCCTTCGGGTACTCCGACTTCATCGCGGCCTCGATCGGCGAGGAGCTGGGCCTCACCGGTCTGGTCGCGGTGATCGTGCTCTACGGCATCCTGGTCGAGCGCGGACTGCGCACGTCGTTGATCTGTCGCGACAACTTCGGCAAGCTCGTCGCCGCAGGTCTCGCCGTCGTCTTCGCCCTGCAGGTGTTCGTGGTCGTCGGCGGGGTCACCAAGCTGATCCCGCTGACCGGCCTCACGACACCGTTCCTCTCCTACGGCGGCTCGAGCCTGGTCGCCAACTGGGCGATCGTGGCGCTGCTGCTGCGCATCTCCGACCACGCCCGGCGGCCGCCTCCGGAGCTGACGTCCGGCCCCGAGGACCTGGACGCCACCCAGGTGGTGAGGCTGAGATGAACCGCCCGATCCGCAACCTGGCCATCGGCTGCATGGTGCTGTTCCTGGCGCTGCTGCTCAACGCGACCTACCTGCAGTTCGTGCGGGCCGACAACCTCACCTCGCTCGGTGCGCACCCCGACAACCGGCGCGTGCTGGACGCGGAGTTCTCACGACCACGCGGCGCGATCGTGGTCAAGGGCAAGCCGATCGCGGAGAGCACCAAGTCGAAGGACGAGTACAAGTACCAGCGGCGCTACCCGCAGGGCCGCGAGTACGCCCAGGTCACCGGCTTCTTCTCGCGCGACTGGGGCGTCGGGGGCGTCGAGGCCACCCAGGACTCCATCCTCTCCGGGGACGACTCGAAGCTGTTCGTGCGGCGGGTGATCGACCTCGCCGGCAACCAGTCGCCGGAGGGCGGGAGCGTCAGCCTCACGCTGAACCCCAAGGCGCAACAGGCCGCGTACGACGGGATGCGGGCGCTCGGCAACAACGTCAGCGGCGCGGTCGTGGCGCTCGAGCCGAGCACGGGCAAGGTCCTCGCGATGGTCTCCAGCCCGTCGTACGACCCGAACCGCCTTGCCAGTCACGACTTCTCCGCGGTGAGCAAGGCGCATGCCGCGCTCCTCGCCAACGACCTGGAACCGCTCAACAACCGCGCGATCGAGACCGTGCTGCCACCGGGCTCCACGTTCAAGCTGGTGACCGCCGCAGCGGCCCTGGAGAGTGGGAAGTACCAACCGGACACGATGGTCCCCGGTGGTGCGCGGCTGCCTCTCCCCGGCAGCACCGTCAGCCTGCCCAACGAGAACGGCCGTGCGTGCGGCGGCACGAAGATCACCCTGACCCGCGCCCTACAGGTCTCGTGCAACGTGGCGTTCGGTTCGGTCGGCCTCGATCTCGGTGCCGACGCACTGCGCACGCAGGCCCAGAAGTTCGGCTTCGGACAGCGCTACTTCCACGACCTCGACGACTCCCTCACCCGGCAGGCCGAGAGCAGGTTCCCGGAGAACCCCGACAAGGCCCAGACGGCGCTCTCGGCGATCGGTCAGTTCGACGTCGCCGCGACGCCGCTGCAGATGGCGATGGTCGCCGCAGCCATCGCCGACAACGGCACCGTGATGAAGCCCTACCTCGTGGACGAGATCCGCTCGAGCCATCTCGAGGTCGTCGGGAAGACGACGCCCGAGTCGCTCGGCACCGCCGTCTCGGCGGCCACCGCCCGCAAGCTCACGGACATGATGGTCGCCGTCGTCGACAGCGGCACCGCGACCCCTGCGCAGATCCCGGGTGTCCGCGTCGCCGGGAAGACCGGCACCGCGCAGAGCGAGAAGAGCCGGCCGCCGTACGCCTGGTTCGTGTCGTTCGCGCCCGCCGACAACCCCACGGTCGCAGTCGCCGTGCTGGTGCAGGACGCCGGCGTCGCCCGCGACGCGATCTCCGGCAGCGGGCTGGCGGCGCCGATCGCCAAGGCCGTGATGGAGGCGGTGCTCAACAAGTGAGGTCCACCACCGAGCGCTACACCCGACGTCACCGGATCGCCACTGGCGGCATGGGTGAGGTCTGGCTCGCCCACGACGAGGTCCTGCGCCGTGACGTGGCCGTGAAGTACCTCAAGCGGGAGTACGCCGAGGACGACGGCTCCCGCACCCGCTTCCTGCACGAGGCACGCAGCGCCGCTGCCCTGCAGCACCCGGGCATCGCGGCGGTCTTCGACTTCGGCGAGAGCCAGGTCGAGGACGGCCTGCCGTTCCTCGTGATGGAGTACGTCGAGGGCAGGACGCTGTCGCAGGTCATCGCCGAGGGTCCGTTGGAGCCCGAGCGCGCCCGCGGCCTGCTCGAGCAGGCGGCGACCGCCCTGGCCGTCGCCCACTCCGTCGGGCTGGTGCACCGCGACATCAAGCCCGGCAACCTGATGATCACCGACGACGACGTCGTCAAGATCACCGACTTCGGCATCGCGCGGGCCGGCGACGGGCTGGCGCTGACCGAGACCGGGCAGCTGCTGGGCACGCCGTCCTACCTCTCGCCGGAGCAGGCCGAAGGTCACCCGGCGACACCGGCGAGTGACGTCTACGCGCTCGGCGTGGTGCTGTTCGAGTGCCTGACCGGACATCGACCCTTCGTGGCGGACACCCCGGTCGCGATCGCCCTCGCCCAGGTGCGCGAGCCGGTGCCCGAGCTGCCCTCGGAGGTGCCGGCCGATCTGGCCGCGGTGACCCGGCGGGCGCTGGCGAAGCACCCGGCGGAGCGCTACGCCGACGCGGGCGCCTTCGCCGCCGCGCTCGCGGCGGTCGGACCACAACCGACGCTGGTGCTGACGTCTCCGGTGGTGGACGCCCCGGTGGCCGCGGGTGCGCTGGTGCCCGTCGCCCTGCGTGACCGACTCCGGATCCCCCGCGAACGGCGCCCGTTCCTGCTCGCGATCGCACTCGCCGCGTTGTTCGCGGTCGTCGTCGCGATCGTCGCCCTGACCGGCGGCGACACGGGCGGCACCCGGGAGCCGGCGCCGTCGGGGACCCCGAGTGGCACCGTGTCGAAGGCCCCTGCGGTCGTGATCGACACGGCGGCGTACGCCGGCAGGCCCGCGGCCGAGGTGCGGGCCGCGCTGCTCGACCTGCAGCTGCGGCCGACGCTGCACACCGTCTCGAACCCGGGCGACCACACGGCCGGCACCGTCGCGTCGCTCGACCCGACCGGCACCGTCCCGGTCGGGTCGGCGGTCACGATCGATGTCTGGGGCGCCGCCTCCGAGCCGGCCACCACCAGCGCAGACAAGCCGGCACCGAAGAACCACAAGGGGCCCGGCAAGGGCAAGGGCAAGCACTGATGAGGAGACCTGCCGATGGCTGACTCACCGACCGGACCGACCCCCGGATCTCCGTCCGGCCCGCACCGCGTCGGCGGCCGCTACGAGCTCGGCGAGCTGCTCGGACGCGGCGGGATGGCCGAGGTCCGCAAGGGCACCGACGTGAGGCTGGGCCGCACGGTCGCGGTCAAGCGGCTGCGCACCGATCTGGCCAGCGACGCGACGTTCCAGGCCCGCTTCCGGCGCGAAGCACAGTCCGCGGCCTCGTTGAACCACTCGGCCATCGTGTCGGTCTACGACACCGGCGAGGAGGCCGCCTCCGACGGGAGCAACGTCTCCCAGCCGTACATCGTCATGGAGTACGTCGCCGGGCGGACCCTGCGCGACATCCTCCGCGAGGGCCGCAAGATCCTCCCGGAGCGGGCGCTCGAGATCACCTCGGGGGTGCTCTCGGCGTTGGACTACAGCCACCGAGCGGGGATCATCCACCGCGACATCAAGCCGGGCAACGTCATGCTCACCCCTGCCGGTGACGTGAAGGTCATGGACTTCGGGATCGCACGCGCCGTCGCGGACGCGCAGAGCACGATGACCGCCACGGCCGCCGTCGTGGGCACGGCGCAGTACCTCTCCCCGGAGCAGGCGCGCGGGGAGACCGTGGACTCGCGGTCCGACGTCTACTCCACCGGCTGCCTGCTCTTCGAGCTGCTCACCGGTCGGCCGCCCTTCGTGGGCGACAGCCCGGTGTCGGTCGCCTACCAGCACGTCCGCGAGCAGGCGCCGTCCCCGTCGTCGCTCGACGCCGACCTCCCGCCGGAGGTGGACGCCATCGTGATGAAGGCGCTCGCGAAGAGGGTCGAGGACCGCTACCAGAGTGCCGCCGCGATGAAGGAGGACATCGACCGGTTCCTCGCCGGTCGACCGGTCCAGGCGCCGCCGGTGCCGGCCGAGGCCGCGACCGCGTTCATCCCCCCCGCGGTCGGCCCGGCGTACGACACGGCCGTCACCTCCGTGGTGCCCGGGGAGCACCGGGTCGAGGACGAGGAGCCCGAGCGCCGTCGGGTCGCGCCGCTGGTGCTCCTGGGACTCCTTCTGGTGGCGCTGGTCGCGGCGGCGGCCATCCTCGGACCCAAGCTGCTCGGCTCGTCCCCCGAGCAGACGCCGGTGCCGACGGTGGTGGGCATGACCCAGGCCCAGGCCGAGGCGACCCTCACCGATGCCGGGCTCACGCCGCAGGCGACCACCGAGGCGAGCGACACCATCGAGAAGGGCCGGGTCATCTCCCAGTCGCCGGAGGCCAACACCTCGGTGGACCCAGCGTCGACGGTGACCATCGTGGTCTCCACCGGCAAGCCGGACGTGCAGATCCCCGACGTGATCGGCGACAACAAGGACAGCGCCAAGGATCAGCTGACGGCGCTCGGCCTGCGCGTGCGCATGAAGGCCGCGGACTCCGACGAGAACAAGGACGACGTGATCGCGGTCAGCCCGGACGTGGGCACCCAGGTCAGCGCGGGCTCGGTGGTGACGCTGACCTTCTCCAAGGGGCCCAAGGAGGTGCCGAACGTCGTCGGCAAGACCGAGAAGCAAGCGACCTCGCTCCTGGAGGACGCCGGCTTCAAGGTCAGCAGCCTGCCCGACAACGCCTCCACCGAGCCGAAGGGGACGGTGACCCAGCAGAGTCCGCAGCCGGGGACTCCGCAGAACGCCGGCTCGACGATCACGATCCTGGTCTCGACCTACGAGCCACCGCCTCCCCCGACGACCGAGACGCCGACACCGACGCCGACCGAGACGCCGACGGGGTAGCGCTCAGCCGCGGCTCGGCTGTCGGGCGAGATCGGCCTCGGCGTACTTCAGGGTCGTGCTGCCCCGGTACCCGGGCAGCTCCAGCCGGGCGCTCGACGTCACCGCGTAGCCCAGACCGTGCGACTCCACGACGGTCAGGTAGGCGTCGATGTAGTCGCTGGCGGCCAGGCTCGCCTCGAGCGCGGCAGGGTCGCCGACGGCGGCGATCCGGTACGGCGGGGAGTAGGGCACCCCGTGCAGCACCACCGTGTTGCCCACGCACTTGATGCCGGTGGTGGACACGACCCGCTGCCCCTGGATGGTCATCGCCTCGGCCCCACCGGCCCAGAGGGCGTTGGCCACCGCCTGGATGTCCTGCTGGTGCACGACGAGCTCGTCGACTCCCACACCGTCGGCCGCTGCCTTGTCGATCTGGCTCTTCGGTGCATCCGTGAGCACGACGGTCAGGCCGGGTCCGGCGACCGGGGTCAGTCCGGCCGGTTTGCGCAGCTCCTCGACCTGGCGTTGCAGCGCGGCCACCTGGGAGTCGTCGACCTGGTGGCTCAGCCGGTCGACCTCTGCGTTGAGCGCCGCCAGTCGCGCCTGCAGGTCGTCGGACCGCTGCCGCTCCTGGCGCACGACACCGTCGAGGTCGGTGATGCTCGCTGCCCTCAGGTCCAGGCCCTTCGAGCTCAGCGATGTCGTGGCGAACAGGCCCCCGGCAACCATGAAGGCGAGGACGGCGGCAGCACGCCAGCGGCGCCGGAGCCGGTGCCGCCTCGTGTCCTGGGTCACGCGTCCCACCTTTCGGCCGACTTCTGCGGCCTGCGACCCGGTCCGGGCCGGGCGATGACTACGCTAACCGACGACCCCGTTCACAAGGAGCCACACCGTGTCCAAACCCGCAGCCCGCAAGCCCACCGTCCTGGTGAGCGGTTACGAGACCTCGCTGGTGCGCTGCGCCGTCGCCGTCCTGCTCGTGCTGGCCGGGATCGCCTGGATCACGGTCTACACACACGTCGCCATGGACGCGGCGAACTACACGAAGGTCGCCGGCATCAAGAAGCCCGACACGCCGTTCCCGTGGATGTCGGACCTGCACAAGTGGAACTACCTGATCGGCTTCGGCCTGGCCTTCCTCGGCTTGGTCGTCGCTGCCGACAAGAAGACCCCGCTCGGCCGCGGCCGTGGCGTGGTCGTCGGGATGTTGGGCTGTTTCCTGGTCGGTCTGGTCTGGATCGTGCTGTTCTACTTCGTCGGCCAGGACGCCGGGATCCACATCCCGGTCATGGACGATCTCAACCAACTCAACCTGCTGGTCGGGGTCGGTTTCATGGCGGTTGGATTCACCTACGCCACCAAGTGGGAGTGACCGCTCGGTCGGGCCTGCGGGAGATCCGCGAATGACACCGATGTAGTTCTCCACAGGTTTGTCCCCAGACTGGGGATAACTCTCGTCGTCACGGCGTGGCGGCCACGGCGGACCGAGTGTGGTCGGCCGGGCGGGAGCGGGCGGCGAAGAGCGCGGCCGCGAGGAGGGCGAAGGCGCCGAGGCCGTGGACCAGGCCCAGCCAGGGAGCGTCCTCACCGCCCAGACCGGCCGCGACCTGGACGACGACCAGAACCGCCACCAGGCCGACCCACCTCACGCCGCCGGGGGCCCTGGCCCGCAACCCCCTCATAGCAACGGGGTCACCTCATACCGTCTAGGCCAGCGCTGCCACGCGTACGCCGACCAGCACGACGCACACCAGCGCGAACGCGGCCATCGCCGACCACTGCACCGTCGCGCGGCGCTGCCGGGGCGCATAGACCAGGAGCGCCGCGAGCGCAGCACCCCCGACAAGACCGCCGAGATGGCCCTGCCAGGAGATGAACGAGCTGGCGGTGACCGTGAAGACGACGTTCAGGCCGATCCAGAACAGCAGTTGCTGCACGTTGGCGCGAACCTTCAGGCCCACGACGAGCAGGGCGCCCATCAACCCGAAGATGGCGCCGGAGGCGCCGAGCGTCTGTCCGTGCTCGTTGGAGAGCCACATGACCGCGGTGCTCGCGGCGAGCCCCGAGAGCAGGTAGACGGCAAGGAATCGGCTCCGCCCGAGGATCAGCTCCAACTGCGGGCCCAGGAAGTACAGCGCCAGCATGTTGAAGCCGATGTGCCACACCTCGACGTGGCTGAAGGCCGAGGTGGCGAGCTGCCAGTACGCACCGCCCGAGACGCCCTCGACCAGGGAGGTCGTGCCGTCCCGGTTCCCGTACAGAGTGGTCTGCGGCAGCAGCGCGAGCTTGTCGACGAGCGCCGACCTGGCACCGCCGCTCGCGCTGATGGAGACCCAGACCGCGATGTTGAGGGCGATCAGCCCGATCGAGGTCAGCGCCGGGTTCGCGGAGTGTGTCCCGCCGTACGGCAGCCGTCCGGAGCGGGTCGTCCGGGAGCCTTCCTTGAGGCAGGCCGGACACTGGAAGCCGACCGAGGCCGAGGTCATGCAGTCCGGGCAGATGGGCCGGTCGCACCGCTGGCAGCGGATCCAGGTCTCCCGGTCGGGATGGCGGTAGCAGACCGGCGCGACAGCGGGTTCGGTCATGACGGCCCGGGCCTCAGGCCCGGACGATCTCCACGCTCTCGATGACGACCGGCTCGACGGGACGGTCACCCGCACCGGTGGCTGTCGAGCCGATCGCGTCGACGACGTCGCGGCTGGCCTGGTCCGCGACCTCGCCGAAGATGGTGTGCTTGTTCGTCAGCCAGCTGGTCGGCTGGACGGTGATGAAGAACTGGGACCCGTTGGTCCCCGGCCCGGCGTTCGCCATCGCCAGCAGGTACGGCTTGGTGAACGCGAGCTCGGGGTGGAACTCGTCCTTGAACGTGTAGCCGGGGCCGCCCGTGCCGGTCCCCAGGGGACAGCCACCCTGGATCATGAACCCCTCGATCACCCGGTGGAAGGTCAGACCGTCGTAGAACCGCCCGGTCTTGCCGCCGTCGGCCTGGTAGTCCTTGGTGCCCTCGGCGAGCCCGACGAAGTTCTCGACGGTCGCGGGCGCGTGGTTCGGGAAGAGGTCGAGCACGATGTCACCGCGATTGGTGTGCAAGGTGGCCTTGAGGTCCGCCATGGAGATGCCTTCCGGGTTGGTGTCGGCCTCGATCCTGCCATGTCGGCCAAGGTTTCCCTGCGCCCAGGTGCGAGGCATGATCAGTGGGGGGCTGGGCACAGGATGCGAGGCTTTCGCCACAACCGCCAGCGAGAGGACGCCATGCACACCAAGCGATCAACCAGGAAGAGCCTGACCGACCAGGCAGCCGAGCTCGTCGAGCAGGTGACTCCGCACGTCGAGGCGGCACGCGAACGCTTGGTCAACGACTACCTGCCCGTGGCCCAGACCATGCTCGCCGACGCCCGCGAGACTGCCCGCGACGTCGCCCACGACGCGCGCGAGGCCGCCCAGGAGGCCGCGTCCAACGCCGAGAAGTCGACGCGCAAGTCCCGCAAGAAGGCAGCGAAGAAGGCCCGGGCGAAGGCAGGCAAGATGGCTGCGGCGACCGCCGCCGCCGTCCCACTCACGGCACCACTGGCCGACAAGGTGGCTGCGAAGGTCGAGCCGGAGCGCAGCCGCAAGAAGCGGGTGCTGCTCCTGCTCGGACTGGCCGGTCTGGGTGCGTTCGTCGCCAAGAAGCTGCGCGGCTCCAGCACCCCTTCCTACACGCCGCCGCCTCGCCCGGTGCCGACTCCTCGTCCTGCACCCGTCGCCGACCCGTTGACCACCGCGAGCACGCCACCGGCACCGTCCGCGGACAAGATGTCGGTCGACCCCGGCGCCCCGGACGCGACCGTGGACCGAGGCGGCGCGTTCCTCGACGAAGCGGTGTCCGACGCGTCCGACGAGCCGCACGAGGTGACCACGCCCGATGCCCCGGTCTCGACCGAGGACGTGTCCGACGTCGACGATCCCAGTCGAGCCTGAGGCGGCCGGTTCAGGCCCCGACGCGGCCCGTCGACCCTGACGAGAGCGCGGGGAACTGCTCACGGACCCGGCGTACGGCGCGGAACTCGGCCCAGAAGCTCAGGAACGGGATCGTGCCGCACAGCAGCGTCACGATCGTGAAGCCGACCGGCCAGCGTGCCCGGAGGGCGAGCATGAACGCCACCAGCACGAAGACCATGTAGATGAACCCGTGGGCGGTGCCCAGGTAGAGGTTGATGTCCGACCCGAGCTGCCAGCCGTTGCTGCCCTCGGGCAGGACGCTCGGCCAGAGCTCGTGGACGTACTTCAGCGGGACGCCGACCACGATGAGGGTGATGATCGACAGGCCGACCACGGTGGCCAGCACCCGGTAGGCGTTCAGCAGGGGCTTCACGGCTCCGAACGTACCGGCCGCCTGGTCAGCGGGTGCCCAGGGGTGTCGAACGGACAGGAAGGGAGCTGCAGGACGGTGGAGACCTGGGACACGAGCAGCACATCGGCCGGCGGCAGGGTGCCGGTCGTCGCCGTCACCCTCGCCCTCGCCGGTGTCGCCGTGGCGGCGTACCTCACCCTCGTCCAGACGCGGGTGCTCGAGCCCGGTTGGGACCCCCTCTTCGGGCACGGCACCGAGGACGTGCTGCACTCGTCGTTCTCCCGGGCGTTGCCGTTTCCCGACGCCGCTCTCGGGCTGGTGGCGTACGCCGCGGAGGCGGTGCTGGGCCTGACCGCACGGCATGGCCGGTGGTCACGCGTCCCGCTGCTGCCGTTGGCCTTCGACCTCGTCGGACTCGGGCTCGCCGTGGCCGCCCTCGCGCTGATCGCGCT
>Ga0070659_100003331_pt1 | contig 11431 bp, 12 predicted proteins | sample KBSC23metaG_FD_64666 | JGI IMG/M metagenome (GOLD analysis project Ga0070659, IMG submission 64666) | Corn rhizosphere microbial communities from Kellogg Biological Station, Michigan, USA - KBS C2-3 metaG | ecosystem: Host-associated > Plants > Roots > Rhizosphere > Soil ...
CCGCGGGCAACAGGCACCACATGGCGCCCCACGGATACAAGCGCTCGCGATGCACCACGCCGGGCATTGCCCGGCGCAGAATCGACTGCGCACCGTCGGCGGCGACGATCAGATCGAACGGGCCATGCTCGCCACCACTGGCGTCGAGCAGCCCGTCGCCGGCGGCGTTGACGGCAACCGTCCGCACGCCGGTGCGAATCCGCCGGTGGTCGGCATAGGCATCCCGCAATACGGTGAACAGGCTGCCGCGGCTGAGGCCCAGGCCAAAGCAGCCCGGCGCGTGATCGGCGTAGCGCATGTCCATCACCCGCCGGCCGCGCTGATTGCAACCGGACAGCGCCTCGATCCGCTGGCCCCAGTCGAGCACCGGTTCGCTCAGGCCAAGCCGCTCCAGCACGGCCAGCCCGGTCGGTTGCAACAGGAAACCGGCACCGGCCGGGCCCGGCGATGGCGCCTGCTCATAAATCTCGAGGTCGTGTCCCTGCGCGGCAAGAAACAGCGCCGATGCCTGGCCGGCCGCACCATACCCCACGATGGCGATGTGCAAGCTTCCCCCTCACCCGTGCACTTCCCTGATCGGTCAACGAACATTCGTGTGCCGACCGGTCGGCACACGAATGTCGCTGCAGCGATCGGAGGTTGACCGGTCTCAGTGGTGATGACCACCGGCGCCATGCACATGGCCGTGGGCCAGCTCTTCCTCGCTTGCCGCGCGCACGTCGGTCACTTCGATGGCGAAGTGCAGGGTCTTGCCGGCCAGCGGGTGATTGCCGTCGATGAAGACCTTGTCGTTCTCGACGCGGGTCACGGTGACGTTGATCTCGCCTTGCGGGCCGCGGCCCTGGAACTGCATGCCCGGCTGGATATCCTCGACACCTTGAAATGCGCTGCGCGGCACTTCCTGCATCAGCTCGGGATGGTGCACGCCATAGCCCTCTTCCGGGGCCACGTCGGCGGTGAACTTGTCGCCGGCGGAGCGGCCCTCCAGCTGCTTCTCCAGCCCCGGCACGATCTGGCCACCGCCATGCAGATAGGTCAACGGGTCGCGGCCCGTGGAGCTGTCGATGACCTGGCTCTGCTCGTCGGTAAGGGTGTAGTGGAACGCGGCAACGGAGTTACGGGAAATCTGCATCATCGGGTCTCGGCTGGAGGGTTCGAATCCGCCGGCAGTGGCCGGCACAAAAATCGAAGCCTAGCAGAACCCGCCGCGACGCCCTGCAGATGCCGGCCCGATTGGCGATACTGGGCGGCATGCCCAGCTTGCCCCGCCGCGCCCGCTCCTGCCTCCTGCTTGCCCTGATCGCCGCCGCATTCCTGACCGGCCCGCCGGCTTTCGCCGCCGACACCGCCGCGCCGACGGTCGCTGCCGACCGCGAGCTCGCTGCGCGCATCGACGCGCTGATCGGACAGCCGCGGTTTGCCCATGCCAGCTGGGGCATCGCCGTGGTTTCGCTGGACTCCGGCCGCACACGCTACGCGCATCGCGCCGATCGGCTGGCCCAGCCAGCCTCCATCGCGAAACTGTTCACCGCCGCGGTGAGCCTGGCCACGTTGGGCCCGGACTACCGCTTTCCCACGCGCCTGCTGTCCCGCGGAACGATCCACCATGGCCGTCTGGACGGCCATTTGATACTGCAAGGCAGCGGCGATCCCACCCTGGGCACGGAAGGCAGCACCGACTGGGCAGCGCAACTGGCGACGCAGCTGGGCGCACGCGGCATCCGCGAGGTCGAGGGCGATCTGATCGCCGATGACAGCCGGTTCACCGGCCCGTCGTTCGGCACCGGCTGGGAAGCCGGCGACCTGCAGAGCTGGTTCGCGGTGCCGTCGTCGGCGTTGAGCGTGGACGAGAACGTCGTGCGCGTCACGGTGACACCCGGCGCCTCGCCCGGCCGTCCGGCCCGCATCGGGCTCGCCCCGGCCGGTGGCATTGCCGCGATCGCCGGCGAGATCGTTACCGCGCCGGCGGCAGCGGCCAGCGACATCAACCTCTACCGGGCGCCGGGCAGTTCCACCCTGCAGGTGTTCGGCAGCATCCCGGCGCAGGCGCCGTCCGCGCAGTTCAGCCTGGCGATGGACGACCCGCCCCGGCAGGCGGCGCGCCAGCTGCACACGGCACTGGCAGAACGCGGCATCCGCATCCACGGCGACATCCGGGTGCGGCACTGGCCGGCGCACGACGACGCCTGGCTCGCTCACGCCCGCGTCCTGGGCGAGCTGCGTTCGCCGCCGCTGCTGGAGATCCTGCGGCGCGGCCTGAAACGCTCGCAGAACCTCTATCTGCAGAACCTGCTGCTCAGCGTCGGCGCCAGCGAACAGGCCAGGGCCGACGCACCGCCGGCCGGCTTTCGCGACAGCGAGGGGTGGGGCATCCATGCGCTGCGCGACCTGCTGGATCGGATCGGCATCACGCCGGAAGTCAGCCGCGTCGTCGAGGGCACCGGCCTGTCGCGCCGCGACCTGGTGACGCCGAACGCGATGGTGCGCCTGCTGGTCTACCTGGCCGTGCAGCCGTATGCCGCGCCCATGCGCGACGCGCTGCCGCTGGCCGGCGTGGATGGCAGCCTGGCCTGGCGCATGCGCGGCACCGCCGCCGCGGGCAACGTGCAGGCAAAGACCGGCAGCATGACCGGCGTGCACAGCCTGGCCGGCTACGTCACCACCGCGGGCGGCGAGCACCTGGCGTTCGCGATCATGCTGGACAACTACGAGCCGCCCGCGGGTGCACCATCGGCCAACCGCGACGTGGACGCGATCGCGGTGCTGCTCGCCAACGATCGCAGCGGCGGCTGATCAGCCGCCCAACCGGGCCAGCGTGTCGCGGGCGATCTTCTGCGGCGTATCGGTGGACGCATAGCGTTTCACCACCTGGCCATCGGCACCGACCAGGAACTTGGTGAAGTTCCACTTGATCGCCTCGCTGCCGAGGATGCCCTTGCCTTCGCTCTTCAGCCACTGGTACAGCGGATCGGCGTGATCTCCGTTCACCTCGATCTTGGCGAACATGGGGAAGGTCACGTCGTACTGGGTGCTGCAGAAGTTCCTGATCTCGGCCTCGTCGCCCGGCTCCTGGTGGCCGAACTGGTCGCACGGAAAGCCCAGCACCACCAGCCCGCGGTCGCGCTGATCCTGCCACAGCGCCTCCAGCCCCGCGTACTGCGGGGTAAAGCCGCACTTGGAGGCGACGTTGACGATCAGCAAGGTTTTGCCGCGCCACTCGCCCAGCGAACGCGGCTTGCCGTCGATGTCGTTCACGGTGAAATCGTAGACGCTGGTCATGTTCGTGCTCCGGCAACGGGAATCCATCGGACAGCGTACGCCATCCGTCCCCACCCTGCCCGTCCGCGGCATATCCATATGCAACCTGTTCCTTTGTCGACGGCCGCATCGGTGGCTAACGTCGGCGTCGTCGACCGTGCCGGAAACCAGGCCATGCTCCATCTCATCGCCGCGACTCTTTCGCTGCTGTTGCTGGCCGGGGTGTTCGGCAAGGCCATCGACGCCGACGCCGAGCCCGCAGCGCGCCACGAAGACGACGACGCCACTTCGCGCACCGTTGACCTCGACGGCCGCCTGTAAGCTGGCCGCTCTCAGCCCTGCTCCGCGGGAATCTCGAACACCTGGCGCAGGTAGGCCACGTAGGCCGGATCCTCGCACATGTTCTTGCCCGGTGAATCGCTGAGCTTGGCCACCGGCTGACCGTTGCAGCGGATCATCTTGATGACGATGTTGATCGGCGTCGGCCCCACGTCGTTGGTGAGATTGGTGCCCACGCCGAAGGCCAACAGGCAGCGACCCCGGAAGTGCGCGTACAGCTGCATCACCCGGGGAATGTCCAGCCCGTCGCTGAACACCAGCACCTTGTTGCGCGGATCGACGCGGTTGGCGCGGTAATGCGCCAGCACCTTCTCGCCCCAGGCGAACGGATCGCCGGAATCGTGGCGGGTGCCGTCGAACAGCTTGCAGAAGTACATGTCGAAGTCGCGCAGGAAGGCATCCAGCCCGTACACGTCCGACAATGCGATGCCGAGATCGCCGCGATACTCGCGCGCCCACGCCTCCAGCGCCGCCACCTGCGAATCGCGCAGGCGCGGCCCCAGCGCCTGGTGCGCCTGCAGGTATTCATGCGCCAGCGTGCCCAGCGGGGTCAACCCGAGCTTGCGGGCCAGCCAGACGTTGCTGGTTCCGGCCAGTTGCGCGCCCAGCTCGTCGCGCAGCGTGGTGACCACTTCTTCCTGCCACGGCCGCGAATGGCGCCGGCGGGTGCCGTAGTCGGCGATCCGGCAATCGGCATAATCCGGCGTGTCGCGCAACAAGGCGATCTTCTCGCGCAGGCGCCGGCGCCCCTCGGCCAGATCGAGCCCGGCGCAGTTGCGACGGAAATACACCTCGTTGACGATCGCCAGCAGGGGCACCTCGAACATGATCGTGTGCAGCCACGGGCCGCGAATGCGGATCTCGATCTCGCCCGCCGCGTCGGGCGAGGCCGCGATCTCCACATACTTTTCGTTGAGCTGGAACAGGCCCAGGAAATCGACGAAATCGCTGGTGATGAAGCGCCAGCCGCGCAGGTAGTCCAGTTCATCCGGCTGGAAGCGCAACTGGCACAGCGCGGCCAGTTCGGCGCGGATCTCGTCGATGCAGGACACCAGGTCGATGCCGGGTGTGCGGCACTTGAAGCGGTACTCCACCTGGGCGGCGGGGTACTGGTGCAGCACCACCTGCATCATCGAGAACTTGTACAGGTCGGTGTCGAGCAGTGAATCGATGATCATCGGGAACCCAGGCGGGGAAGCGTTCGAGCTTGACCCATTATCCATGTCGCCGCGCAGGTTTCCGGCGCAGCGCGCCACGCGCAAAATAAAACCCCACCGGCCAGGGGAGGACCGATGGGGTTTGTCAGGCGGCCTCCAGGGGAGGTAAGGCCGGCCCCTCAGCGGTGCGATGGTCTGCACCGCTTCCTGTCGCCGTCACGGCGATACACGGGCTTAGTGTGTGCTCGCCGGCGTGAGTTCAACGTGCACGCCGGATCGCATTCAGCGTGGCGACAGGTGCGCCCGGCCCGGCGCCACGGCCATCCGGCCCGGCGATCCCGGCTGGCATACACTGCGCGTCACCCCCGCGGATAGCCTGATGTTGGAGCGCCTGATGAAGCTGATCGCCGGCAGCCTGTTCGCCGCGGCCCTGCTGCTTGCCGCGCCGCTGCGGGCCGCCGAGCTCACCGTCGACCTGGGCAGGGGCGCCGTCCACTGGTCGACCGCGACGTTGCTGGCTCGCCCTGACGTGCAAACCGTCAGCGTACCGGCCGACGTGGCGTTCCAGCGGCCGATGCGGTACCGGGCCGTGCCCCTGGCCGACTTGCTGCCCGGTATCGAGCGGTCGGATCACCTGCAATTCGTCGCCGCGGACGGTTTCGCCGCCGAGATTCCGGCCGCGCTGATCCTCAACCGGCAGGGCAGCAAGGCCTGGCTGGCCATCGAGGATCCGCGCCGGCCCTGGCCCGACCTGCCCGGCGGGCATGGCCGCGCCGGGCCGTTCTATGTCGTGTGGACTCGGCCGCACACAGCCGGCGCCGGCCCCGAACAATGGCCGTACCAGTTGACCACCATCCGCAAGCTCGACAGCGTGGCGGCGCGCTTCCCCGCGATCCTGCCCGATCCCGCGTTGCCGGCGGGCAGCGCGGTGCGGCGCGGCCTCGCCGTGTTCCAGCACAACTGCTTCGCCTGCCACACCCTGAATGGCGCGGGCGACGCCCGGCTCGGCCCGGATCTGAACGTTCCGCACAACCCTACCGAATACCTGCGCGCCGACCTGTTGCGGGCGTATATCCGCAATCCGCAGTCGCTGCGCCGATGGCCGCAGGCCAAGATGCCGGGGTTCGACAAGCAGGTATTGCCCGATGCTGACCTCAACGCGTTGCTGGCCTATCTGCGGCACATGGCAGGGCGCAAGCTCGAACCGGCCACCGGACACTGAATCACTGCCGCGACTCCCGCCCGCGGCACCAGGCGATCATTTGTCGTCCCCGGCACCGACCGCGGCATCCACGGCTTTGCCCGTGGTTGGCGACAGTGCCTGCAGATCGCCGTCGCGTTGCGCCTTCGGCTCTTGCGCCAACCGCCGCACCTCGGCGTAGAACGCCGCCCAGTGCTGTCCCCCGCGCTGGAACAGCACGCGGAACGCCGGCGTCCATTGATCGTACAGACCGAACGGCAACAGCCGTGCGTTGTTGATCGGCTGTGCCACCCAGGCATCGTAGCGATGGTCGCCGGGCCAGTGCTGCTGCCGCCAGCGTTCATAGCGCCCGCGGAACGCCGCGATCTCGCGCTGCTTGCCGGCCGCCATCGCGGCATCGCCGGTACCACTGGCGTACAGGGTTTTCAGCCGCCCGCGCAGATCCAGCACCAGGGCAGTGAACCCGTCTTCCATCGCCTGCTGATCGCCGTCCGGCGCCGGCAGGCCGCGCGAGGCGCGCCACTCGCGCAACCCCTGCCGCTCCACGAAACTGGCAAAGGATTCATTGAACGCGGTGTCGCTCTTCACGTAGATCAGCTGGTGCGCCAGCTCGTGGAAGATCGTGCCGGCCAGCTCATCGTCGTCCCAGCGCAGCATGCTGGAAAGAATCGGATCGGCAAACCAGCCCAGCGTCGAGTACGCCGGCACGCCGCCGATCCACACGTCGTCGCCCAGCGCCTCCAGCCGCGCCGCATCGGCTTTCGCCGCCGGCTCGCCGAACCAGCCGCGATAGGCCACGCAGCCGGCGATCGGGAAACATTGCGGCACCGCCTGCACCGAATAGGGCGGCGCGGCGAACACGTTCCACACCACGTAGGGGCGGTCGAGCTGCACATAGCCGGTATAGCTGCGATTGTCCGGCAGCCCGAGATGCGTCGAGGCGAATCGGCGCGCCTGCAGCGCCAGGCGCAGGCGCGCGGCCAGCCCGGGATCGGTGTGCGGATCCTTGAGGAGTTTGCCGATCGCCCGGCGATGCACGATCAGCTCGCCCTGCCCATGCACGGCTTGCGCGTAGTAGCGGATGCTTGAGCACGCCGACAACAGCAACCCCATCGCCACAAAGGCCATGAGCCGGAACCACGGGACGGACGAGGCCGGCGATCGAAAACCCATCATCCGGCGATTGTGCCCGAACGCTCAACCCCGCCGCGCACCCGATGCCGGGAGCTCAATGATGGTGATCGCCGCGGCCGCGGCGGGAATCTCGGTTACCGGATCGACCATCGCGACCACCATGCTGGTAGCCGCGTCCGCGATAACCGCGGTGGTCGTCGTAGCGACCATGGCGATAGCCGCGGTAGCGCGAGCCGCCGTACCAGCGCCCACTGACGCCGATGCTCACGCCGGGCGCATAACAGCAACCGTAGTAGCCGCCGTAGTAGCCGGGATAGTAGCCGTCGTAGTACGGCGCGGCGTAGTAGGTGCTGCCATAGTAGGCATCGCCGCCATAACCCGAGCCACGCACGTAGGTGTAGCCCGGATCGTAGTAACAGCCCGACAGGGCCGTTGCCGCAATCATCAGTCCAAGGCAAGCCAGCTGTCGTTTCATGATTCACCTCCGCGGCGAATGACGGCCCTACGCTGAACCCCGCCGCTTGAACTTATCCTGAGCGCGCACTGCGCAACCCAGCGACACCTGTCCGCCGCGACAGTGCGCCGTGTGCCGCGCAAATTCCGCGGCGCATCAACCCTTGCGCTTGCCCAGTTCGTTGCGTGGCGGTGCGGAAACCGGGCCGTCGCCGCCGACCGCCCCGGACATCGGCGGGTGCAACTCCGCGACATTCGACGCAGGGCGCGAGAGGTTGGCGCCGGGCCATGACGGCCCGCGTTGATCCCGCGTGTGTTTGGCATCGAGCAAGGCCTGGATGTGGGCCACGGCTTCTTCCGGACTGATGTGCCGGATCAACGGCTGCTCGCTGACGACGCGCTTGCGCGGGGCTACCCTCTTCGCGGCAGGTTTGCTCTTGATGGTCGCTGGCCGGGCAGTCGCCGGTTTTCTCGCCGCGACCTTTTTCACGGCAGCCTTTTTCACCGCGACCTTCCTGGTGGCCTTCTTCACCGCAGCCTCCCTTGCCGCCGTCGTCTTCCGCGGCGCGGCCTTGCCGGCGGCGGATCGCGTGCTTGCAGCCTTCCCCGATGCGGCCTTCTTCGACGCACGCGTGGCGGCGGTCGATTTCCTCGCGACGGGTTTCTTCGCGGCCGCCTTCTTCGCGGTGACCTTCCTGATGACGGCCTTCTTCGCGACGGCCTTCTTCGCGGCGACTCTCTTCACCGCCGCCTTCTTCGCGGTGACCTTCTTCGCGGTCGTCTTCTTCGCGGCAGCCTTCTTCGTTGTCGCCTTCTTCGGCGATGCCTTCTTTGCCGCGGACGTCTTCGCTGCCGACTTGCGGGTCATAGCCATGCGTTCGTTCTCCTGCGGTGAGCGGTGGAAGCCATGGCCAGTATGCGCGTATCGGCAGACGAGGGCATTACGCACTGCACGAACCGTTCATGTGCCGGCCCGTCACCGCCCCGCCGCTAGAAGCCCGGATGCAGCAGTGCGTCGACGAAGTGCGGCAGCACGCGATGGTTGACCAGGATGGTGAACAGCACCCCGTAGGCAGCGCCCCACAGGTGCGCGCTGTGATTGATGTTGCCCTGCCCGCGCCGATCCATGTAGATCGAATACGCCGTGTACAGCACCGCGTAGACGATCGCCGGCATCGGTATCACCAGCACGATGATGCGCTGCCACGGCGCGATCAGGATGTAAGCGAACAGCACCGCCGACACCGCGCCGGATGCGCCCAGGCTGCGGTAGTTCGGGTTGCCGCGGTTCTTCAGATAGGTCGGCAGGATCGAGACCACCAAGCCGCCGATGTAGAACAGGGCAAAACCCAGCGTGCCGAGCATGCCGGTGTAGAACGGTTCCATCGCCCGGCCGAAGAAGAACAGGGTGAACATGTTGAACAGCAGGTGGCCGACATCCGCGTGCACCACGCCGTAGGTCACCAGCCGGTAATACTCGCGCTGGCGGGTGATCGCCGGCGGCCACAGGATCAGGTCGTTCATCAGCCGGGGGCTGTTGAACGCCATGAACGACACGATGGCGGTGATGGCGATGATGGCCAGGGTGATCGTCATGAGCGGTTCCGCAGCGAACAGGCAAAAGTCGGCATCTTGGCCCGTCGAGCCGGGCTTGTCGACCGGCGCGCCCGCGGCAGCGCGCTTATGCCGAACGACCTGGCGGATATGGCGAATAGGCAGTGTCGCTGCCGCCGCTGCCGCTCTATCATCAGCCGCTTTGCGCCGCCGTCCGCGGCTGGATGAACTGCATGAGCCTGCTCCGTTACCTCCATCTGGACGTCTTTGCGGCCACAACCGGGGGCGGCAACCACCTGGGCGTGGTGATCGGTGCCGATGACTGGAGCACCACCGCGATGCAGCGCTTCGCGCGCTGGACCGCGCTGGTGGAAACCACCTTCCTGTTGCCGCCAACCGATCCGCAGGCGAGCTATCGCGTGCGCATCTTCACGCCGCACAGCGAAATTCCGTTCGCCGGCCACCCCAGCATCGGCAGCGCGCACGCCGCACTCGAATGCGGCCTGGCCACGCCCCGCGACGGCCTGCTGTGGCAGGAATGCGGCGCGGGCGTGCTGCCGATCCGGGTCGTGGGCAGCGGCGCCGCGCGCGAATTGCTGCTGCGCTCGCCCGGCGAGCGCATCCTGCATACCGGTCACGATGCGCACCCGCTGCTGGCGGCAAGCCTGGCCGGCATCGAGTGCGGCGCGCTGCCGCCGGCGCTGGTGGACGGCGGGCGGCGCTGGTGGCTGGCCGAGGTAACCGACGAGGCCAGCCTGCGCGGCTGGCAGCCCGACCACGCGGCCATTCTCGCGCTGGCGAAGGCCAGCGACAGCATGGGCCTGTGCGCATTCGCGCGCAGCGCACAGGATCGCGCCCAACTGGTGGTGCGCGCATTCCCGGCCGGCGTCGGCATCGTCGAGGATCCCGCCTCCGGCGCCGCCAACGGGCTGATCGCCGCGTACATCGCGCACGCCGAGCCGCACGGCCCGCTGGCGCACGGCTATCGGGTCAGCCAGGGCCGCGAGATCGGCCACGACGCGCAACTGATGGTGCACATCGACAGCGACGCGATCTGGGTCGGCGGACGCAGCCACATCGTGGTCGACGGCTCGCTAAGTTGGTCTCCATAGTCGCTTGCCCCCGACCAGTTCCCCTCCCCCACACGTTGCATCAACGCCGTTCGTCAGGGAACTGAATAATCAGACGGATCTGGGCAGGTAGGCGATCGCCGTGGCGCCGTTCACGTTGCTTCCGTTCACGTGGGACGTCGAAACTGTTCCGGCAGACTTGTTCAGAGTTTCCTTGAGTGGTGCACTTCGGAATTGAATTTGCCCTTCATTTAACTGCCCCCGTCCCCTTTTTTAAGGCCCCCTTTTCCGAGTCGCTGAGATCTCGAGGTTTCGCGCGAAGCGCATCCAATTCGCTATCATTGAAAGCCATCGTGCCAACCGACGTCACCAACTCAAAACCTTGCGGCCCGCACCTAATAGCAGTAAATGATGGCCTGTAATCCGAATACAAGATCTGACGCTCAGCGAGATCTGGACTGAGCTCGGCAGTTACCGAAAACGATGTTCCAACCGCGGCATCGCCACCCGTATTGACATACAAGGTGATGTTCATGCCATTGCCAGTCACACAACGACTCATGAAATGGTCGTCCTCAGGGCGACCGAAAACATTTCGGTCGTGCGAGTTTCCGCAGGCATAAAGCACCGCCAGGATGCCAATCAAAGACAAGTAGCGTGGGAAACGCCTTAGGCTAGAGCTTGCCTTATCGGCTTGCATTTTATTGCGTGCAACCCAAAGTAGCGTAACCTGCCGGAAGATTTTGAGCCGCACTATTATCCTCGCCGGATGGGTTATTTTGGTTTGATTTACCAGCGTGCGCTGCATATGCACCAGCTCCAAACTCGGCAAATGATTGGGAATATCCAACACCCGATGCGATTGCACCATAAGCGAAATTTCCAGCAGCCCCAAGAAGCCCCGTAGGGTCAGGGCCCAAATTATTCTTAAAATCTATTGGACCGCGAGATTTAGCCATCTCGTAAAATACTGCAAGATTGGCTGACCCAGAAGGATCGAATGACCCTGCGAAATTAATAGCCGTGACAACATTATGGACAATCTGCCCGATCGTTTGTCCATTAGGAAGAACCGTATTGCAGTTTGGCTTCTTATCGCAAAGTCCGAAGGGATCCTCGCGGCTAACCGGATTCCCTCTCACATAGGCATACGTATTCACCCCACCCGCTAACCCGATCGGATCGCTCTCGATGTACCGCCCGAACCCCGCGTTGTAGTCGCGGTAGCCGTTGTTCCACAGCCACGTCTCCGCATCGTAGTACTG
>Ga0070659_100003333_pt1 | contig 11431 bp, 10 predicted proteins | sample KBSC23metaG_FD_64666 | JGI IMG/M metagenome (GOLD analysis project Ga0070659, IMG submission 64666) | Corn rhizosphere microbial communities from Kellogg Biological Station, Michigan, USA - KBS C2-3 metaG | ecosystem: Host-associated > Plants > Roots > Rhizosphere > Soil ...
TAGAGGTATTGCGCGCTATGCGCCGTTTTTCGGCCGATGATGTGCGTATGAGTACTGTACGTGGCCAATATGGCCGTGGATGGATAGAAGGTAAAGAAGTGCCGGGCTACCGTGAGGAATCAAAGGTAAATCCCGAATCGAACACCGAAACCTTTGCCGCTATTAAGTTTTTTGTTGACAACTGGCGCTGGCAAGGTGTGCCGTTTTACCTGCGTACAGGTAAAAGGTTGCACCAGTCGTCATCGGTTATCAGTATCCAGTTTAAGGATGTGCCGCACCGGGTTTTCCCGCCAGAGGCTACCGAAAGCTGGCAGCAAAACAGGCTCATCATCAGCATACAGCCCGAAATGAGCATCCGTTTACAGGTACAGGCAAAACGCCCGGGCCTGGATATGATATTGAACACAGTTGATATGGTATTTGATTACAGCGGTACCTATACCAGCGATGCACCGGAAGCTTACGAAACCTTGTTGTTGGATACCATGCTGGGTGACCAAACACTGTTTATGCGCGGCGACCAGATTGAAGAAGCCTGGGAATTGATCATGCCGATATTGAAAACGTGGGAATCACGTAAGAGTATTAATTTCCCTAATTATTCGGCAGACTCATGGGGGCCTGAAACCGCGGAGGCACTGATAGCCCGCGATGGTTTCCATTGGTTTACCCTGCCGCTTAATAACGGTAAAAAGAAGAAGTAATATGTTGCATATTTTTGATACGACAGAAGAAGTGTTGGATGGCCTGGCAGCCTATTTTATAAAGGCAGCCAACGAAGCCATTGGCGATAACGGTCATTTTGTAGTGGCTTTGTCGGGCGGAAGTACACCGAAACGTTTGTTCGAACTGTTAACATCGGAAGTGAACAGGAGACAGGTGGATTGGACAAAGGTATATTTCTTTTTTGGCGATGAGCGTTATGTGCCCGATATCGATAAAGATAGCAATTCGCTGATGGCGCATAAAGCGATGCTGGAACCCTTAAACATTGCGGCTAACCAGGTATTTAAGGTGAACACCGCGTTGCCTCCCGCGGATGCGGCCGAAGCCTATACTAATGCCATTAACCAATTCTTTAATAATAAAACTGTAAAGTTCGACCTGGTATTGCTGGGCCTGGGCGATAACTCGCACACGGCATCGCTGTTTCCGCATACTGATATTTTGCATGATGCTAAAGCAAGGGTTAAAGATGTGTTTTTAGAGGATATGGAGGTATACCGTATTAGTTTTACCGCCCCTTTAATAAACCAGGCAGAGCAAATTGCATTTTTGGTTTGTGGCGAGGGCAAGGCAGAAGCCGTGCACCATGTTTTAGAAGATGCCGAAAATATTGAAGAATACCCTGCGCAATTGATCCGGAAGGATGTTGACTGGTTTTTAGATAAACCGGCCGCGGCAAAGTTGACTACATAGTTTAAACTTATATTAAAATACAGATCCCTTTGTAGCCGCTACAAAGGGATCTTTTTATAGATCCATCTTTTTAACGGTTTCGGCCATTCTTTTAATGAAGATGTAATTGGCCGATCCGCCAATAGCGCCGCCTACAACAGGAATTAACCGGCCCGCGGCTTTTGATCCTAACCTGAGCAATAATTTTTCGGCTATTTCTTCCATAATGGTTTTGGTTAGGGCAACACCGGCTTCCACCTTTACCGATGCAGCTACGAAGGTCATAAATTCATCGAAAGTCATCTGGTATTCGCCGCGGCGGCTGTAAATAATAGCCAGGGTAACCCTGAACTGTTGTGTAATGGTGTTGATCACATCTACAGGTAAACCAATTATCATGGTAAGTGCCCCTCCGCTGCCGGTAATAACGCCCGTGCCTGCGGCAATATAAGCGCATTGATTGATGAATTTATCAAGCCCCATAGTATCTACACCTTTCTTGATCCCGTAAAGGTTAATATGCTCAAATATCTTTTTGAACCCGTCATGCGACAGGTTCTCGAGATTTTGGCGCAATTGTGCCGATTTGTTTCTGATAGATATGTTCATACCAAATCATGGTCATATACCATGCCAGTGCTTATTATTCTTTTTCTACCACCACAGCAGTACCGTAGGCCAGTACTTCTGTAATACCGTTCATTACCTCGTTGGCATCATAACGCATACTGATCACGGCGTTGGCACCGATTGATTGCGCATGCTGCATTAATAGTTGAAAAGCTTCTTCGCGGGCTTTTTCGCAAAGCTCTACATAAATAGAAAGCCTGCCACCAAACAGCGATTGTATACCGCCTGCAAAATTACCTGCCAGGCTGCGGCTGCGAACGGTGATGCCGCGCACAACGCCTAAAGTTTTAACTACTTTATAACCATCTAAGTTGATACTGGTTGTTATTAATGACCTGTCCATATTTTTTATTGATTTAAGTTTTATTAAATGTAAGTATAGTTTGGATAAAACAAATGCATGTTTGTTACTAAGTGGAAGGTAAAGAAGAGATTTAAAACATTAATCGGGCAAGTTCACTATTTCACCGACAAAATAGGGGCGTTCACCTAATTCAACTGGTGCAGGTGGTGGCATAAAGGCATCTTTGTTATGTAAAACAACAAAATGATGGCAGCAAAAATATTACTCGTGTTAATAATAGTAGGTTTTGTTTATGCAAGGCATAAGGTTAACAAACTACACCACCGCCACAGGTTTGTACCTGTTGTTGTAAAGCTCGATCTTTTTAGTGCTGTGCATCTTAATGACCCAAATACTATACAGTGATCTATGAATTTAGAAACGCTTAAAAACGAAAAATTGCCCAAAAAGCTCAATTGCATTTTATTTTGCTACTGCCTTATCATTGGCATTATATTGGGTATAGCTTAAACATAATTAAACAACTTAGCCATGGAAAATATAAATGCAATACTCGACAAACTGATGCTAAATCGCACCGCTTTATTAATTAAACGCTATGATGCTGAATTGAAAGAAATTTTAGATAGCGATCTGCAAGCTTACAGAGCATCGCAAAAAAATAACCTGCGCAACTCCAGCGACAACAAACGTGGTTCTGACGGGAACCGTTTAGTTGCCTGATCAATCATATATATACATTAATCTACCTGTTTAAATTAAAAGGAGCTTCATATAAAATGAGACTCCTTTTTTTATTTAACCGGCTTTTTTATAATAATGTAAACCCGCCATACGTTGATTGCTTTAAAACTATATTTAAAATATATTTACAGCATTAAATTATTGATATGCAACTAAGCCGTACTCCTGTTAAAATTAAAAATGTTATCATCATTTGCCTATGCATGCTGGCTTTCAGCGCCAAATTGTATGCAAAGGCAAACCCTAAAGTGCTTATATTTTTTAAAGAAGTAGGCGAATACCATCATACCGTTACGCCTACGGCTATTAACGCTATTATAAAATTAGGCGAAAAAAACGCTTTTGATGTGGATACCACCACCAATGCCGAGAATTTTACAGACGAGAACCTGAAGCAGTATTCGGCGGTAATATTTTTAAATACGGAAGGCGATGTATTGGAAGAAGAACAGCAGGAGATATTTAAAAGCTATATTAACCACGGCGGCGGCTTTGTGGGTATCCACTCGGCAACCGATACTGAGTTTGAATGGAACTGGTATGGGCGTTTGGTAGGCGCTTACTATAAAAACCATCCCGATGTTCAACCGGCAACTTTAAAAATTGTTGACCCGAACCAGTTACCTACACAAGGCTTGCCGGCCGTTTGGAAGCGTACCGACGAGTGGTATAACTTTGGCTGGTATAACGATGATATTAAGTTTTTGGTGGTGATTGATGAGGGGAGCTATGCCGGCGGCCGTAACGGTGGCCAGCATCCTATTAGCTGGTATCATACTTTTGATGGCGGACGGGCATTTTATACCGCGATGGGGCATACCGAAGAATCGTACAGCGAGCCATTGTTTTTAAAGCATTTGCTGGGCGGCATTGAATATGCCATGGGCAAAAAAGCCAATAACCAATCGAACGCGCGGTAACGGACTTTAGCCTTTATGGCTGCAATACGGTTTCAATATGACCGCTGCCCAGGTACTCGACAATGATATTGTCGATAAGATCTTCGAGCGCCAGGCTGTTCACATCATCAATATAATGTTCTGATTTACTGACATGTATCTCGGGGCCGATAATTTTTATCTTATATAAAAAAGTTTCGTAGTAACCAGGCACGTCTATCTCAATACCTTCGGTTGTTTCGGTAATGCCGAGCTTTAAACCATTTTTTATCTTATTGTCAAACCGACTTTCAAGTGTTTCGCAAAAGAGCTCATATAGTTTATGCTGCGACGGATAAACCGTTGTTTTATAAGTTTTCATTTTTTGACAGGCTGCATGGTTAATTACAGCTAAATCAAATAACAATAATTTAACGATTAGGTTTAATTTATAACCTGAATTGGAGCGTTAACCTTGCCGCGAACCTGTCGGGCGGGTTACCAAAATTGTCTACATGGTCGGTATGTGTCATCCTGTATAGAAAATCGATACGTATGATCTTTAGTATATTTTCAACACCATAACCCGCCTCAACATATGGTTTGGCATCGAGGCTTAAATTTACCCTTTTACGGCCGCGTGCAAAGCCTTCGTTATTAGCGGCTGTAAGGCTGCCATCTAAAATATTTACTACGGCTACTGTACGCACATTGAGCGCTTTTAACAAGGGAATGCTGTTGGTAAGCAAGCCTTCCATGTGTTGGGTATAGGTTAAAGAAAAATACCTGTCGCTGGTATACTCTAAAAACCGCATGGTGTTAAAGTTAAAACGGTGGTTCTCTAATAAGGGGTAAGGTATTATGCTTGGAATATATCCGGCCGTGAATGAGTAATCGCCACGACCCCAGATACCCATGTGTACCTTTTGCTGTAAATTAAACCCGAATTTGTCGTAATTAAAGTCGCCACCCAGTAGCTTAACACCATGTGTATATCTGAAGGTAATAATAGGATCATCAGTACCGCCATTGATACTGATCCTCTTGTTCACTTTTGATGATTGCAACTGTCGCCGGCCAGGTGTCCACTGCAACTCGGTCCTGATGTCGGTGGTTTGATAATTCTTTAAATTTTCCTGGTCGGATGGGTCCCTGTAGTCGAAATTAAAAAGCGGGTCGAATGTGGCGCGCTTAATGGTTACCCGTCCCAGTAAATTTCTATAAAGATCTGTTTGTGCATAAACCTGTGCAACATTCTCAATAAATGGTCCACGTTTACTGATAGTGCCATTTAACAAAGCGGCAGTAAAAACGTTATTGGTATTAAACATATAACTTTCATACTGATAGCCGGTTTGCGCTATATCATGCGTATATGACATGCCTGCCTGAACCCAGGGCTTGCGCGAAAATATATAATCAACAGATGCATTGCCCGATACGCGATGGTCGCCAAAGCCGTAAGAGGCCCAGGCGCCCAATATCAGCTTGTTGCTGAAAACACTGTTGGTAATGCCGCCCAATCGTACCACGCTGCCTTGCAAGTCATTATGGCTGTAAGTGTAGGGGTATGGGCCAAGGCTTATTTTTCCGATCTTATAGTATCCGTTAATTAAGGTACCCGCAATGCTGGTATAGGTTTTTACAATAGGCATGTTTTTAACCGTGTCTATCATTTTATAAACGTTCTTATCGGCAGTGGTTAAAGTATCATGGCGATTTTTTTCCCAATAGCTTTCATCTTTTTTATTTACATCGGCAGCCAAAACAACGGGCTCTTTAAACAGATCGTCGGGATAGTTTTTATTTACCTCGATATCGCTGTTCGACAGATAGAAAGTGGCAATAAACCCTGTCCAATCTTTTTTAACGCTGGCAATATGCACCACAATACGGGTTTTTGCCGGGAGCCAGGCCGTTGTACCTTTCGGCTGGCGCATTTCCTGCTGGATACGGATGCCATTCAGGAAGTTAAGGTTGGCATCGGGCGATATATCAGTATTGATGCGGTATAAGGCATAATCATCCTTGGTGATCCACATGGTGCCGCTAAACGAAAGATCGTGTGAGCGTTTGGGTTTAAACTGTATTTTGTAATACTCTTTCCCGTTTATCTTATCGTATTCATCAACCAGTTCATAGTCGTAAAATGTTTTCCAGCTATCGGTTAACGGCGAGATAAAATCTTTATTGGCTAACCGGAGGTAGTTTTTGTAAAAGTTGTATTGTAAGAACGTGGTACCTACTAATTGCGATATCAGCGACTCATCTTCAATACCAACACCTTTTGATTTTGAGCGTTCAACATGCTCTGTTTTACGATTGGGGTTGCTTTGGTAATAATAATCGGATATGGTTTCTGACATGAAGATGGGCAGAACCGGTGTGCCTTCGTCATTATTTAGCTTTTTAAGGCTATCCATAAGCGGCAGGATGTTTTTCATCACCCTGCGCGATTTCATTTTATCACTTAGATTGCTCGCCGATATGGTGATGCGGTTATAGCTTCTGTACTGGTAGCTTTGCAGCTTTTGCAGGTCGTTATCCGGTTTATGTTTAACCACGTTCCGCATGATCTCCCAGGCAGGGTTAACATACGTTTTGGGATTTATATTTACTTCTCTGAGTGCTTTGGCGTTAACAGCAAGTTTAAAATTAACCTCTTCATCAACTGTTTTTAAAGGTTTTGCCGAAGGGACGTAGCCCACATAGCTAACGTAAATAGAGTCGGCAGCTAATTTTTTAGGCGCAGTTAAACGGTAGCGGCCGTCAAAATCTGTGGCGGCGGCCTTGCGTGTACCGCCAATTAGCTTTACAGAAACAGTGACATAAGGAATAGGTTCGCCGGTTTGCGCGTCGATGATAGTACCTGTAATAGTTCTGAAAGTTTGGCCATAAGCCGGGCCGATACTGCAAAGTATAAACAGCAAAAATGCACCACATAAAATATATGGTAATTTATTGGCGGTAAAACGAACTTTTGGTGGTATTACTTTAAATTTCAATGCGTTGAAGTAACAAAATTGTACTAATAGCTTAATTAAAAAACCTCTAAACTATCACAATATGCTAATGCATTGCTGTGTGGTTAATAGCAATCAAATATGGATGAGCCTTTTGAAACGGGCATATGCCGTCCATCAGGAATGGGTCCATAGTTAATTAAAGAGGGTTGGCAGTCAGTTTTTTTGCAAATACCTTATCACAAATATAAGATTTGATTAATAATAATGAAATTTTTTAATGGTATGTTTCTTAATTATTAATAAAATTTAAGTAAAGGTGTGTACTTATTAACATATTGTTATTCTGTGCTGTTATACAGGATAATTATTAAAATAAATGGACGGTTATTTAGCCGTCCATTTGTTGTCTTTATCAGTAGCATCCACAAATATGCCGCCATCAAGTACAATTGATGTCACTACTTTAGTGGTTTTTATCTTTACCGAAATGTTTTTCTGATCCTTCTCCCAAACCGCGGGCGTTTGATGAAAAGCTTCGGTAGAACCGTCCGCATAAGTTACGTTTATATCGAAGGGAATAGCGAACCCACCAATGTTTTTAATGGATACAACATAGCCATTGTCGCTCTTTTCTGCTTTTTCAAGGCTCAGATCGATATAATAAGGGGTGAAGAACCAGTTGTAAAAGAACCAGTCGAGATTTTTGCCCGAGCCGCTTTTCATCGAATTAAAATAATCCCATGGAATAGGGTGTTTGCCATTCCAGTTATTCATGTAAGTGTGTAAAGCCTTCAAAAATAGTTCATCGCCCAGCATATCTTTCAATGCGAGGTAACTTAAAGAAGGCTTGCCGTAAGCGTTATTGCCTGCACCGAAAGTAACGTCGGGCGAAGGCGTAATGATGGGCATTTCTTTTTCGTGCGAACCGTGTGTCCAGCGGTTAATGCGGAACTTTTTGTAAAAGTCGTCGGCCACTGCTTTACCTTTTTCGGCGGTGCCTATCAATAATTCGAGCGTTGTTGCCCAGCCTTCATCCATAAAGGCGTAATAGCTTTCGTTAATACCCATATAGAACGGGAAATAAGTGTGCGCTATCTCATGGTCCTGCACTAACTGAGCAAAAGTAAGATCGGGTGTGTGGCTGTCATTCACCATCATGGGGTATTCCATGTCGGCATAACCCTGTACAGATGTTGTTTTTGGGAAAGGATACGGAACGCCGGGGACATTATGTGAGAACCAGTTTAGGGTATTGCGGGCAAATTGCACATAATGATGGAAATCTTGCGAACTATCAGCAAAAGCGGCCTGTACACTTACACGGCGGTGTGTTTTATCATCAACTACAACACTGGCTGCATCCCAATCATAATGGTCGCTGGCGGCAAGGGTCATGTCGCTGATGTTGGTAGCTGTCCATGTCCAGGTGTTTGTTGCTTTTTGCGCGGTGATCTTTTTGTCAGCCAGGTCCTGCACCGTAGCGATGTGGATGGTGGAGTCGCTGGTCATGGATGCCTGGAGCTTTTTAAGATAGGCAGGCTGTAAAACCTGGGCCGCGTTTCTTAGTGTACCGGTTGACCATACAATATAGTTTTTAGGCACGGTTACGTTAAGTGTATAATCATTAAAATCGTTATAAAACTCCAGCGAGCCGGTATGTGGCTGTGTATCCCAACCCTTATAATCATCATAAACAGAAACACGCGGATAAAAATAAGCAAGGAAAAAGGAGGTAGAATCAACCGCGCCTTCGCGGCCATCCTGGCCGGTATTTAGCTGGTAGTGCCATTTAATATCGAGCTTTACCGAATCATGCGGCATAAGCGGCGATTTTAAGCCCAGCATATAATTAGTGGTTGCGGCGGCATCGTTATCCCATTCGGCTTTGGCGCCGTTTATTTTTATATCATCAACATGTATGCCCAGGGCAGGGTCGGGCACCTTGCCGCTTCTTGAACGGGCGCGGTGAACGTTCATGATCAGCTTCATATTCAGGCTGTTCAGTACATCCGGGCTGTTGTTGAAATAGGTTATCTGTTCAACACCGGTAACTGTTTTGTTTGGCGGTGTTAAAGATACCGAAATGTTATAGCGCCCGTGGTTTTGCCAGTAATTTTTTCCGGGTTTACCATCCGATGCGCGGGTGCCTTTTGTGGTATAGGCCTGTTCTATTCCGGGAGGCATGGTAAGTGTTTGCGCGTTTACAATTGCCAGGTTAACGCTGAAAATTACAGCGAGCGTAAGGTATTTAAGCATGTTAATGTATTGTTAATTGTTAGTTCCAGTTATGTTAGCGCTAATCTACAATTTTATCGGCTAAAATATCTTTTTTTCTAACGCGCCATACTTCGCCTTTATGGCGTGTTGGTACAATATCGCCAAGTAGTTTTGCCCATGGCCGCATGCCGTCTATCCTATCAAAAACTATCTTCAGAATAGCAACAAAAGGGATTGACAGGAACATGCCCGATACCCCCCACAGCGCGCCTCCCGACAAAACAACGACAACAGAAACGAGGGCGTTGATCTGTACTTTTGAAGACACTACCCGGGGTATTAAAATATGGTTATCTATAAACTGAACTATCATGAAAGATATAATAATGCCCAGGTGGGTTGAATAACCATCTTTAGTTACCGTAGCTATTAATAAGGGGATGGCTATAGCAATGATGCCGCCAATGTAGGGCAACATATTGAGTATGGCGCCCATTACGCCTATCAATATAGCATAGTTTAAACCGAGTATAAGTAAGCCTGCCGAGTTTAATATGGCCACAATAAAGGCTTCTATCAGCAGGCCGATCATATAGCTTTGTACCGCGTGTTTTGCCTGGTTCAATATAATGCGTACCGATGGTGAGTTCTTTTCGGAGAAGACCTCGAATAGAAAGTTAAGCAAAAGGGTTTTATAGAACAATATCATGAAAACATATACCGGTATGAGCACCAGTACGCTTAATGTGGTTAACGCTGTACCAAGGGTAGAGCCTATCAGGGCTTTACTGCTGTTCAATGCTTCGCTGATGAGCTGATCTTGCTTTGCTATGCTGAATTTAAAGTTCTGTGCAATCCCTTGCTGCAGTTGGATAAACATATGCGCGAATTTTACCTGCAAGGCCGGGAAGGTTTCGCTAAAGTGTACCATCTGTAAGGAAAGGAAGAACACAATGCTGCCTACAATGATATAAGCTATGAGGATAGTAAGCAATATGGCCAGGATATTGGGAATCCTTATCTTTAAAAACAGCCCGTATAAAGGATTGAGCAGTATGGCGATAATAAAGGCGAATGCCAGCGGCACCAGGATACCCTGCAAGGTGTACAGGATATAAGCCAACAGTACAAGGCCGAACAGTATTACAGTGGTTTTAAGATAAAAGGGGTATTGCTTTACGGTCATCGGTTTTTGATTTTATAAAATATACCAACAATTAATACCAGAACCGCTAATATCCCGAAAATTCCTAATCCCATAGTTTAAAATGCTTTGTATACTTTAAACTGAACGCTTATACCTGCATTATGTTTGATGCAGATCAGCCCCCGTTTATCATATCGGATACAATGCCTTTATTTTCGGGTTTGCGTTCGGCCAGGAATACTCCCGCAAGGTGAACCGCGATAAATGCCAGTACCAGGTACATGCAAAAACCGTGAACTTCTTTAACGGAGTGCTGCAATGCTTTGGAGAATGGCAGGCTATCCTGGAAAGCGAGTGATAAACCTGTTAGTACCATAATAATTAATACGATATAGAAAGCGATATAAATACCCTTAACCACCAGCTCATGTTTGGCGGCCTGGCGCTCCTGCTTAATAACCTTGTATTGCAGCCACGCTTTTTTTAGCTGAGGGATGAACTTACGCTCAGTAATGTCGAAGACCTCGGCAATTATCCTTAATAAAAACAATGCCGCTAAGGTATAGCCAAAGTATATGTGCCATTCCCAAACCTTATCTTCCAGGAGGCCGACAGAGGAACGGGCCTGATCTAATGTAAACGAGGGATTGTCTTTCTGTATTTCGGCTAATACCTGCGGCGCGCTTTTGCGGGGTTTCAACACCGTTGAATTGATAAGCACCGTAATTAACGAGCCTGATATAACAATGGCATTTGCCCAATGCCAGAAACGCAAGGCGGCGGATTGCTTTTTATTGACGGACGGTTGTCCGGGTTCTTGTTTTACAGGTTCGATCAGGGCCATTGGTTCAGTATTTAGGTTCGGATAAAATTAAAAAATATAAGGCATAAAAAAGGGCTTACGTTTAGGCAAGCCCCTGATAATTAAATGGGTTTAATTAACTTGCTGTAGATACAGCCCCGGTTGCCATGTCGGCTTTGTGTTTCATGGCCGATTTGGCTGCATTGATAGCGTCGTCTTTTAAGCTGGCTACATTGTTTGAGGTTGCCTGTACCTTGTCTTTGATCGATTTAACCAGGTCGGCAAAATAGTCTGATACTTCTTCTCGTATTTCTGAACCTTTTTCAGAGTTCATTAATAAGCCTA
>Ga0070659_100003335_pt1 | contig 11427 bp, 10 predicted proteins | sample KBSC23metaG_FD_64666 | JGI IMG/M metagenome (GOLD analysis project Ga0070659, IMG submission 64666) | Corn rhizosphere microbial communities from Kellogg Biological Station, Michigan, USA - KBS C2-3 metaG | ecosystem: Host-associated > Plants > Roots > Rhizosphere > Soil ...
TAATGGTAGTTGTCGCGCCTCGTGGGCTCATTCTCGAAGTAGGCGGGATAGACGAAGCTGCCGCGCTCTTTTTCATAGCGAAATCCGAAAAGGGCAACCACCCGATGCGGAAGAGCATAGTCGGACTGGTAGAAGAGCTCGTCACGGTTCGACGCCAGGTAATCGGTCTGCGGGTAGCAAGGAGTTGTGAAGCAGGTATAGGTGAGGATGGCTTGGCCGCTGGCTATGTAGCCGTTCGCACCGCGAATAGTGACCTGCTTGCCGTAGTAGTTTCCGCCGTACGCATCGTTCAGGAACTGCCCCGCAGCGGAGGTTGTAGACGACTGTTCACGCTTCCTCGATATGCCATAGCGAAGAAGATTGTGCCACCCGCGGCCGGTCTGGTTTTCAAGCGTCAGGCCGGAGTAGAGGGTCTGGTCCTTCTGGTGCTGGTTCGCGGCCACTCCATAAAAATCCCATGGACCGGCCAATCCCTGCGCCGAATCGCCGTTGCGAATAGTGAACCGCGCATGGGTGTTGGCGCTGAAGCTGTAGCCCAGGTTCGCCGCGACGGTGACGGAATGATATTCACTGTTCGGAAGCGAGTTTGAGGTGTTGAACCGCGAGAATGCGCCGTAGTAATCCAGGCGGTGATGCGCTCCGCCAACCGTGATCTCATTCCGGTAGCTGTGAAGATTTCCTGCATCACCCGAGTAGTCCAGCACAGGGCGCGAGCTGGCGCCCCGCGGAGTGGAGAAGGCAATCACCGCGGCCGCTGCGTTGGTGCCGTACAGTACAGAGTCTGGGCCGCGATAGATCTCCAGCGCCGTCCCCCTGTCTGCGGAAGCGCCAAGGCCGGTTGATGACACCGGGCCAAAGTCGAACCTGCCGCCGATGTCCTCAGCCTGAATGCCGTCGATGACCACCTTGTTTGCATCCGAGTTTCCACCACGCACGAACAGCGATGTAGCACCGCCCGCCTGCCCTGTCTGGACTACCTGAACGCCGGGCGAAAGCCGAAGTGCGTCCACAATGCCGACGGACGACGCAAGTTCGCTGCGTGGAATTAACGTTACCGGCGAGCTGAGTTGCTGGAGCGGTGTGGGTACCCCAGTCGCTGTCACGGTAACCTCCTGCCGGACAGAGGTGGCTTGGAGCACAAGGTTCTGTACCACATCATCCTTCGGGCCAGCGTAGAAGGTATCAGCGGCTGCGGGATAGAAGTTTGTCGCGGTGGCAGCCAGCGCAAATCGGCCCGGCTGATCTAAATCGATCTGATAGCCGCCGTCGGCCGCGGATCTGGCGGAAGCTACGGTCTTGCCGTGCGCGCGGAGCTCAACATGCGCACCGGCAACTGGGCGGCCAAGCGAATCAGTCACAGTCCCGTGTATGGTGAGCGCGTATGCGGTCAAAGCGCCTGGAGTAGCTATAAGGAACAGGAAAGCAAACGCGCGAAGGGAGCGCGAGACGAAGGCGGCCAGCACACGGCCGGAGTTGACGAACATTGTGATCTCTCCCTACGCTCCCCCCGGAGCGTGGTTGGATGTACGTATCGGAACCGGTCTCCTGACTTACGCGAGCTCATGCGGCCTGACATCAATCGCTCCCTTCCCAAAGCCGGGCGGCTTTCAGTGGGAGGACCTTGGCTCACATTCACACGGGCCTGATATGGCCTGCGTGCGCGTTTACAGTTGCGGGGCAGTGGCGGAATTTCACCGCGCTTCCCGAACATTCCGTTACGGGCAATTGGTCATAGGTCAAGCGGAACCCTTCGTCGTGCAGGCTGCCGCAGGATGGAAGTTATGTTCCTCAGTCTCCAGCATTCTGTTGATCGTGTCAAAACTTGACCCGAAACGCGGGTATCGCCGAGACCTCCGCTATCCGGATGCCCCCGTGATCGCTGCGGCTAAAATGGATCGAGGCGCGCCCGGCAATGGGCGCGCAAGAGCGCGGGGGTCCGGTCGTGGGCAAGACATTCACATTGAGCGAAGCGCAGAACCTGCTGCCCTTGGTAGAGTCCCTGTTGGAGAAAGCGCAGGAGGCAGGCAGAAAAGCTGCCGAGCTCGAAGGTGAAATGCAACGGCTCAGCCATCGCATCTTCCTCTCCGGCGGTATGCACGTAAATGTCTCGGCTGCCGCTAGAAAACGCGCCGAGCGCGAAAAAGCGTTGAAGGAAGCCCAGGACACTCTTGCTGAGATCGATGAGATTGGAGTACAGGTGAAGGACTTGAGCCAGGGGCTGCTCGACTTTCCTTGCGTGTTGGATGGCGAAACCGTGCTGTTGTGCTGGAAGCAGGGAGAAAAGGAAATCGGCTGGTGGCATACGACACAGGATGGATTCGCCGGCAGACGCCCACTCGACTCGCGATTCGGACGCAACGAGAAAGAACGGCTGAACTAGGCGGTTTCTCGGAGAAGTGAATTACGGAAGACCCGCGTTCAGCTATGGTCGGCCATTCGGGTTCCATGAAGGCGTCCAATCGCTATTTGCAAGCCATCGGATCGGCTCGATCATGGAGCTCACTGCGTTTATAAGGTGGGGAAAGTCGATCCCGGAGAGCTCGTCTGAAGGGCGATGGTAGTCCGAGTGCAGCCCGAAGCTTGAGACGGTGTGCGCAATAATCCCGGTGCGAGCGAGCGCAATGTTGTCGGAACGCAGATAGAACCGCTCCGATGGATGTGGATCCGGCTTGAGCGGCGCGCCGTGCTTGGCCAGTTCCGGTCCAAGATTCGAGCGCTCATACCCCGTAAGCCACAGTCCGAATTCGCCGACAGACGCATCAGGACGGCCGATCATCTCAAATTCAAGATTGGCAACAATGGACGCGAGCGGCATAGGTGGACGCGCAAGAAATCCGGCGTTTCCAAAGCCCCCGATCTCTTCCGATCCGAACAGAGCGAAGACGATAGTCCGGCGAGGCCGAGGCCCTCGCTCAAACGCATGCGCTAGCGCGAGCACGGCTGAGGTGCCGGACGCATCGTCGTCCGCCCCGTTATAGATCGAATCACCACTCTGGTCCGCGGCGCCGACGCCAAGATGATCGAGATGCGCGGTTAACAGTAGAACCCCGCTTGCCGGATCCGTTCCCGGGAGAACGGCCACGGCATTCCATGTTTCCGCCCGCGCGACGTGTTCGAAACCCGCAATCCGTTGTTGCGTTCGTTGAGAGAGCTGGGCCGGTAACGTCACCTTCTGAATGAAGCTGCCGCCGTCACCTCCAGGCAGTAGCCCGAGCGATTCGAACTCGGACGCGGCGAACAGCGCAGCGATATGCTCATCCCGGGTAGCGGAGCCGCGGCCGCGCAACTCATCCGATGCCAGGAAAGCCATGTCGGCCAGAATCTCGTCCGCCAACCACGCTTCACTCGCCGGTGCTGCTGCCGTTTGTTGCGGGCGAGAGTCGAATGAGGACTGCGATAGCACATCCGAGTTCAGGACAAGACCTGCCACTGCGCAGTAGATGGCGGCTATGCGGCTGCGACTTCGGAAGGTCACTTGGGGGATTATAGTGGGAGCAGCATCTGCCGCTGAGACGATGAACGAGCCAGGCACCGGAATCAGACTGTGGGGCAAGCGATCTACGGCAGCCTTCGTTCTAAGCGGGTTGCTGGTTGCGGTCGGCTGCGGAGATTTTTTCGTCTATCCGGGCAATGGCCCCAGCCCCACCACCGGCGGCGATTACGTCTACGTCGCCAATCAGACCACACAAACGGTCGCGGCGTACTCGATAGCATCCGGTACATTGAGCGCCATCTCCGGCTCCCCTTACGTCCTCAGCTTTGCGCCCACCGCCGCTGTCGTGAACCCAGCGAACACATTGTTATTCGTGGCGGGCGTGAACGGAGGCGTCGGCTACATCGCTTCCTATTCCATCGCTTCTAACGGCGCGCTCTCGCTTCTGACAACCAACAGCATTGGTCTTGCTGATCCTATATCCATGGACGTTTCTCCCGATGGGCAATGGCTCATGGGGCTTGACGGCAACGGACTCACCGTCGATCAGTACAAGATCGACGCAAGCACCGGAGCTTTGACGCTGGGGAACGGCCAGACCTATTTCATCTCCAATGCCACCATCGTCCCGCGCGCCATCAAGTTTTCTCCCGGCGGTAACTTCATCTTCGCGGCGGTTGGCACCGCGGGCGACCTGATCTTTCCCTTCAACACTACGACGGGCGCTGTCTCCAGCCCGGGCCGGCTATCGCTTGCCGCAAACGTCAGTGACAACGCGCTTGCAGTCAGCCCCAGCGGCAACACCTTGTACATCGCGAGGAGTGGGAGCAACGGTGGGCTGGCCGCCTACTCCATTAGTTCCAGCGGAGTGTTGCAGGCGCTCACGACGAACCCGTATCCGGCGGGGTCGCAGCCCTTCTCCGTGGTCGTTACAAGCGACGGCACAGGTGTTTACGTCGCCAACCAGTCCGACGCTACGATATCCGGGTACGCGATCTCCAGCACCGGTACGGCAACCGCCATCAGCGGCTCACCCTATCCCAATGTCTCTGCGCCGTCCGCCCTGGCGATCGACCGTACCGGCAAATATCTCCTGTCGATCTCCAACGCCGGTTCGCCGGACGTTACCCTCTTCAGTTTCGACGCCACGGTCACCGGCAAGCTGAACACAGTCGCGTCCACCAGCACCGGCACTGATCCGACGGGTCCTATCGCTATCGCCGTCACCCACTAACTGATCCCGCTGTGTGGCCTCGTAGTCCGCGATACCGGTTTCTATCGCAATCCGCATTCACCTTGTCAACAGACGATTCCGTAAGGGCCTGTATCCTGAAATAGTGCCGCCCATGCTGTCCAGTTCCTCCCCTTCTGCAACTGTTCCAGAGTTCTACGCCTTAGTTCCGCGCCGCCGTATGCGTGAGTACGTTTGCCCATGTGTCGCGGCCTTCCTGCTGAGTACTGCTCTCCTGCTTACCTCCGGCTGTTCGAGATTTCGGGGTAAACCGGCCGCCGAGCACATCTATGTGACGTCGAAGCAGACCTATCTACGGGATCGGGTCGCTGCAGTCTCCAACCGCACAGCCACAGTGCGGAACGGGGATACGCTCGAGGTCCTGGAGCATGGACGCCGGTTCTATCACGTCAAGACGTCCACGGGTGAGATCGGCTGGATTGACGAGAGAGCTGTCGCCACGCAGGATATCTACGACGCATTCCAGGAGCTCGCAAAGAGTCACGCCAAGGATCCTGCAGTAGCATCCGCGGTCGTTCGTGACGAGGTGAACCTGCATCTCAAGCCCGGTCGCGACACGGAGCACTTTTACCGGCTGGCCGAAGCCGATAAGTTGCAGCTCATCCAACGCGCCACTCTACCGAAACCCATACCCGGAGCGGCGCTTATCGCACGTGCGGCGACAAACGCGCCGCCGGCAGAGTCGTCGAAGCCCGGCGCGCATCCTAAGGCGTCCGCAGAAGCGCAACCCGCTCCGCCCGTAGCGATGGAAGATTGGTGGCTCGCCCGCGACAGCAAAGGCCATGCCGGCTGGCTGCTCTCTCGCATGATCGATGTTGACGCGCCCGACACGTTGACGCGTTACTCCGAGGGCCAGAAGTTCGTCGGCGCTTACGTTCTGGCCACCGTCTTCGATGCCGGAGCTGAACAGCAGAATAAAAACATCCCCGAGTACGTAACCGTACTGGCGCCCTATACAGCTGGCCTGCCCTTCGACTTCAACCAGGTCCGGGTATTCACCTGGAACGTGAAAATGCACCGGTACGAGACCGCCTTCCGGGAGAAAAACATCGCTGGGTATCTTCCGGTTAAGCTGGAGCTGGCAAAAGACCCTTACGGGAAGTCTCCGACGGCGCAGACCGCTCTGCCGGCGTTTACGTATCGCGTGCTCACAGCCGATGCTCCTCCTGTCGTACCCGATCCGGCGACCGGATTTATCACCCCCGGTAAAACAATCGCGAAGATGTATCGCTTGGAAGGGAACGTCGTTCATCGTGTCGCGCCACCCGGCTACAAGGACCCGGCAATTGCGCGTCCAATGGCCGAAATAAATAAGGAGAAGAAGGGCCGCAGACGCTAAAGTTCTGGGTCACGCGTAGAAGGTTCGGATCGCCTGTACCACGGCGTCCTGCTCGTCATCGCGCAGTTCCGGATACATCGGAAGCGCGATCACCTCGCGTGCTGCGGCCTCAGCCTCGGGAAAGTCTCCCTGCCTGTACCCCAGCTCTGCCAGTGCGTCCTGTAGGTGCAGCGGGACCGGATAGTAGATTTCGCTTCCAATCCCGAGTTCCGTCAGGTATTCGCGCAGGGCATCTCGCCCCGGAGCACGGATCACGTATTGGTGGAATATGTGTTCCGCTCGGGAGTCCCGCCACGGCAACACTATCCCGTCAGCCACTGAGTTCTTGGCTACGAGCCCAGCTCCTCGGAACAGCTCGTCATAGCGCGCGGCCTTATTCCGCCGCTCCGCATTCCAACCCTCCAGATAGCGTAGCTTCACGCTCAGAACAGCCGCTTGGATTGCGTCCATCCTCGCATTCCAACCCACCTCATCGTGGTAGTAGCGGCGAGTCATCCCGTGACTGCGAAGTGAGCGCACGCGTGCGGCAATCTGCTCGTCCGAAGTGGTCACTAACCCGGCATCGCCCATAGCACCCAGGTTTTTCGTGGGATAAAAACTGAATGCAGCCGCCGTGCCCAGTGATCCGGCAGGGCGTCCATTCCATGTGGCTCCGAATGCCTGGGCCGCGTCCTCGATCATAGGCATGTCTCGGCTCTGAGCAATTTCACCCAGTGCGTCAAAATCCGCACATTGTCCATATAAATGCACCGGCAGAATCGCCCGGACCCGCTCTTCCGATTCGCCCCGCAAAACCTCGGCCACCGCATCCGCCGACAGGTTAAACGTGCGTGGGTCAATATCCGCGAAGACTGGCCGCGCCCCGGCCCTTAGAACGGCGCTCGCCGAGGCAAAGAAGCTGAATGGAGAGGTGATAACCACATCCGTGCGATCGCCGGAAACACTGTTGCTGCCGATACCTGCCGATGCCATCGCCAGCCAGAGCGCGTCCGTCCCGCTGGCGCATCCGACAGCGAATGAGGCACCACACGTTGCAGCCGCGGCGGTCTCGAATGCCTCCACTTCAGGCCCCAGGATGAACCCTTGAGAGTCGCAGACCCGCGCGATCGCTTCAAGGATCTCCTCCCGCATCGGCGCGTACTGTCGGGCGAAGTCCAGCATGGCAACGGGTTCGAGCGCGGGCCGGGACACGAGTCTCATGGTACAACGCAGATTTGGAAACGATTCCCTTCGTTGTATCGTCATAGAGGAAGAGAATTAAACCGCGCCGGGTTCTTCTCTTCCGGCAAGTAATGCCGAAAGTTGAAAAACAAGGCTGTTGGTCGTATTGTGAACTGACTTGATCTTCCTTCTCGAGAATGAGCCGGGAGAAGAGCCACTTTATCAGGACGGGGACCGGCGTTTCTTCTGAAAGACGCTGGAGCTAATGAAGGAGATCGGCACTATGGAATCGAAGCCGGCACAGAACATCCAGGACACTTTTCTCAACACGGTCCGAAAAGACAAGAGCCCGATCACGATCTATCTCGTCAGCGGGGTCAAATTAACGGGCAAGATTCGATCCTTCGACAAATATTCCGTGCTGCTGGAGAACAACGCGCAAGAGCAGCTTATCTTCAAGCACGCTATTTCAACAGTTGTGAGCGGCCGCGCGCCGGCACACAACGAATCTCGTTCCGAGGCACGCAGTCAGAGTGCCCCCTCACCCGGCGCCACAACTCCGCCTCTGACGGAAGCAGCAGGAGTTGCCGGCGATTAGTCGGTTTTTCGTCTAAGGCACAATGACGGGTCTGGGAAATTGGTGAAAACAAAGCGGGGACCGGAAGCTTCTTCTGGTCCCCCTCAACCTGCGCTGAACGCGGCAGGAACACAAGACCGCGCCGTCTTGGTGGGTGTCGAGTTCACCGGCGAACGCAGAAAGCTGACTCGCGCCGTCCAACTGGCCCGTCAGGCAGCAAACAGCAATCCCCTCGAAACGGTGACGCCTGTCACTCCACAGCCTGAGTTCGACTCCTCGCTTGAGGAGTTTCAGGAGCTCGCGCGCAGCGCCGGGGCGCAGATTGCCGCAACGTTAATCCAGCGACGCCCGAAACCGGACCCGGCAACGCTGGTGGGACACGGCAAGCTGGATGAGATTGAGGCTACAGTCGCATCTACGGGCGCGGACCTCGTCCTGTTCGATCACGATCTCTCTCCATCGCAGCTTCGCAATCTGGAGGGCCGGCTTCCCTGCCGGGTGATCGATCGTACCCAGCTGATCCTCGACATCTTCGCGCGCCACGCTCTCACGCGCGAGGGCCAGCTGCAAGTTGAGCTCGCCCAGCTTGAGTACCAGCTTCCGCGTCTCGCGGGTCGAGGTCGTTCGATGTCTCAGCTCGGCGGCGGAATCGGCACGCGCGGCCCCGGTGAAACACGTCTTGAGACCGACCGCCGCAAAATCAATGTTCGTATCGACCACCTCAAGCAGCAGCTTGAATCCGTTCGTCGGATCCGCCGTCAGCAGCGCCAGCGCCGTGAGGCCGTGCCCGTGCCGGTAGTCGCGCTGGTTGGCTACACCAACGCTGGCAAGAGCACATTGTTCAACGCTCTCACTGATGCGGGTGTACTCGAGTCGTCACGGATGTTCGCGACACTCGACCCTAAGCTGAAGCAGCTCCAGCTCCCCAGCCGCCGCAAGGTACTGCTCTCGGATACCGTGGGGTTCATCCGGAACCTGCCGCACACGCTCGTCACCAGCTTCCGCGCAACGCTGGAGGAAGTGGAGCGTGCAGAGGTCCTGCTGCACGTGCGCGACGCCTCGAGCCCGCTGCTCGAAGACCAGAAGGAGCAGGTAGAGGGTGTACTGGCCGAGCTCGACGCCGCCGGTAAGCCGGTGCTCCAGGTGCTGAACAAGGTCGACCTACTGCCCGAAACGGAGCGAGCGCAGCTGGAAGCCGGCGCTGCAGAGGACACCGTCCTCGTCTCCGGCATGCGGCGCCTCGGTCTGGATGCCCTGCTGATCGCAATCGATCGCGCGCTGGTTGCTGATCCGCTGGTGGATGCCGAGTTTCGCATTCCGCAGTCGGAGGGCGCAGTCATTGCTGCACTAGAGGCCGGCGCAGTTGTCAGCCGCAAACGCTTCGACGGCAATATCGTGCATATGCGCGTTCGCGGTCCGGCATCCCTTGTCGGACGCTATCGCCGCTACCGCGACCGAACGAGTCGCAAAACTGTGGAGCACCTCTCTGATGCGGAGAATTAAATAGAACAGGCCGCCTGACGGGGAGCGGAGGTGGTGTCCCCTGCCACGCGACCTGTTCGACCCAGGACATAGGGTCTTGGTGGTTTTTTAAGTCTAAACCCGGCTCGCGGAATGTCAACCCGCGCCGCTGCCGATAACCGCACCTATGGTGGCGAGTGCGGTGCCTCCTTCGATTGACTTTGCTGCAAACGCTTTGCTAGAACTAGGTGTACTCGAAACTGCGCAAGGCCACGTCCGTCCCAATCGGTTCGATCATTCGTTTCCAAGGACTTGCGCTGTCCGGCCGTTCCAATCCATGAATGAAATACTCGACCAACTCGGTGGACTTGTGCTCGGCTCTGTGCCGACGATGGGTTTTTTCCTCATCCTGGTCATTGCATACGGCTTTCTCGTCCGCCGCCCGCTGGCGAAGGTACTTGCGGAGCGGACCGCCCGGACCTCCGGGGCTATGGATCAGGCTCACGCAGCGATCTCCGATGCCGAAACAAAGACGGCCGAGTACGAAGATCGTATGCGCCGTGCTCGTGCCGAGATTCTGGCCGCTCGCGATCAGCGCCTGAAGCAGTGGCAACTCGAGCGCGAAAAGGCACTGACCGAAGCGCGTGATGCCACCGCAGAGCGTGTCCGCGTGGGCAGAACCGAGATTGAGCAGAGCGTAGCCGATGCCCGAAACCAGATTGAAGCCGCAAGCCTCGAGCTCAGCGAGCAGATCCTGCGCGCCGTAATGCCCGCCGAACTCACCACGGAGGTCGCCCAGTGACCTTGAGCTTCTTCCGCCGGGTCTTTCTCGGACTCGCGCTCGCCCTTGCTTTCGGCCTTCCCTATCAGTCCGTGCCTCGACTTCACGCGCAGACTCCCGGTGTCAGCAGCACCCCGGAGGCGCAGTCTCCCGAGAAAAATCAGGACGAAGAGGACCAGAACGAGCAGTACAAGAAGTCGGCGGTCGTCGTTGGGCTCGGCCGCAAGCTGGGGCTCAACGCTGACCAGTCCGCGACTGCCTTCGAAGTCTTTAATTTTCTCGTGCTCGCAACACTGCTTGGCTGGGGACTCGCGCGCGCCCTTCCAAAGGCGATTCGTGGCCGCAACGAGGCCATCCGCAAGCACATCCGCGAGGCTGAGGTTGCCACCAAAGATGCGCGAACACGCCTGAGCGGCGTCGAAGAACGGCTCGCGAAGCTCGACAGCGAAATCGCCGCGATGCGCTCGCATGCTGAGCAGGAAGCCGTCCGGGAAGAGCAACGCTTCCGTGCCTCCGTGGAAGAAGAGAAGCACAAAATTCTCGCCGCCGCCGAGCAAGAGATCTCCGCTGCCACCATTCATGCGCAGCAGCAGCTCAAGCAGCAAGCGGCTGAGCTCGCTATCGAGCACGCGGCCCGCAAGCTCGTCGTTTCGGCTGAAACCGACCGGTTGCTCGTGCAGGGCTTCGCGCAGCGTCTAACCGGCGAAAAGAAGGGACAGAACTAGTGGCCAGCTCTGCTCCTCGTTACGCCCGCGCATTCGCGGAAGTTGCCGAGTCGTCGCACCTTGACTCCAATGCGGCCGAGCAACAGCTGCGCGACTTCGCCGACGCTCTCGCCACCAGCCGCGAGCTCCGCGAGTTCCTCGAGAACCCCTCCGTTGAAAACGAGGGCAAGCTCAAAGTCATTGACGCCCTCGCGCCCCGGATCGGCATGTACCCACAGGTGCGCAACTTCGTCGCGGTCATCATGGACCACCATCGCCTCGGCGAGTTCAACGAGATCGTCGACGAGTTCCGGCGCATCAGCGATGAACACTCCGGCGTCACCGAGGCTCGCATCACCAGCGCTCGTCCGCTCGATCGCGGCGCTCGGGCCGAGCTCGAAGGTCAGATATCCAAACTCACCGGCGGTCCTGTCCGCGCCAGCTACGCTGAGAACCCGGACCTGCTGGGCGGGGCAGTGGTTGAGGTCGGCTCCACGATCTATGACGGCTCGCTCCGGGCGCAGTTGGACCAGTTGAAGAGCAGGCTTGTAAACGCCTGAGCCCGGCACCAGATCCAAGCGCAGAATTTTGAGGTAGAGGAACCAAATGGCAAAGATCAATGCGGATGAGATAACAGCGCTGCTCCGCCAGCAGATTGAGAACTACGACCAGCAGATCCAGGTGGACGAGGTCGGCACCGTCATCTCGCTCGGCGACGG
>Ga0070659_100003347_pt1 | contig 11401 bp, 14 predicted proteins | sample KBSC23metaG_FD_64666 | JGI IMG/M metagenome (GOLD analysis project Ga0070659, IMG submission 64666) | Corn rhizosphere microbial communities from Kellogg Biological Station, Michigan, USA - KBS C2-3 metaG | ecosystem: Host-associated > Plants > Roots > Rhizosphere > Soil ...
AGTTCTCGAGTGGCTTCGTCGAGGTGAACCCGAACAGCAAGATCCCGGCCCTGGTCGACCGGAGTGGCCCCGAGCCCGTGCGCATCTTCGAGTCCGGCGCGATCTTGGTCTACCTCGCGGAGAAATTCGGCGAGTTCCTTCCCGCTTCCGGCCTGGCGCGCGCCGAAACCCTCTCGTGGCTCTTCTGGCAGATGGGCAGTGCGCCCTTCCTCGGCGGCGGCTTCGGCCATTTCTTCGTCTACGCGCCCGAGAAATACGAATATCCGATCAACCGCTACGCGATGGAGGCGAAGCGCCAGTTTGACGTCCTCAACCGTCGCCTTGCAGAGAGCGAATTTATCGCCGGCCCGGACTATACGATCGCCGACATTGCCATCTGGCCGTGGTACGGCGGAATCGCGCTCGGCCGCAGTTACGAAGGCGCCGACGTCTTCCTCGCGACGCACGAATATGAGCATCTGATGCGCTGGGCGAAACAGATCGACGCGCGCCCGGCGGTGAAGCGCGGACGCATCGTCAACAAGATGACCGGCCCCGAGAGCGAGCAGCTACACGAGCGCCACGATGCCAGCGATTTCGAGCTACGCACGCAGGACAAGATCCTCAGCCTCGCTCCCGATCAAGCTGAAGCCGTAAAGGACGACGCGATCTAGCAACCTCCCTCCCTGCAAGGGAGGGATTGAGGTTGGGTGCGAGCGAATGGGCTCAATGCCCATGAGTGAGCTTCTTCCGCGGCACGGAGCCGCTTCAGAAGCACCCACCCTTGTCCCTCCCTTTCAGGGAGCGGGACTCAGTCGCGCCGGTAGCGCCCCAGAAATTCCGTTGCGAATGCCTGCAGCCGTTGCTCCGTTATAGCCTCGCGCAGGCCCTGCATCGTCCGCTGATAGAACCAGAGATTATGCTGGGTCATCAGCATCGCACCCAGAATTTCGCCTGACTTCACGAGGTGATGGACATAGGCGCGCTCGAACGTCGTGCAGGCTGGGCAAGGGCAATCGGGGTCGATCGGATCAGTGTCCTCCGCAAAACGCGCGTTGCGGATGTTGATCGGTCCATGCGCCGTGAACGCCTGCCCGGTGCGGCCCGAGCGCGTCGGAAGCACGCAATCGAACATATCGATCCCGCGCACCACGGCCTCGACGATATCGTCCGGCTTGCCGACGCCCATCAGATAGCGCGGTTTGTTGGAGGGCAGCATGTCGACGGCAAAGTCGAGGCAGCCAAGCATCGCTTCCTGTCCCTCGCCCACCGCAAGCCCGCCGACCGCGTATCCGTCGAATCTGATGTCGATCAGCGCGTCCGCCGAAGCTTTGCGCAACTCTTGATCCAGCGCCCCTTGCTGGATGCCGAAGATCGCCGCCCGCTCGGCGTGCTCACCGCCCCGATCGAACTCCTCCCGCGAACGCTTCGCCCAGCGGATCGATCGTTCCATCGCCTCGCGCTGCGCCTCTCGCGTTGAGGTGGTCGGCACCAGCTGGTCGAACTGCATGATGATGTCGCTGTCGAGCAACCGCTGCACCACAATCGAGCGTTCGGGCGAAAGCATGTGACGCGAGCCGTCGAGGTGGCTGGCAAAGGCGACCCCCTCCTCCGTCACCTTGGTCAGCTCGGATAGGCTCATCACCTGATAGCCGCCGCTGTCGGTCAGGATCGGCCGCTCCCAGCCCATGAACTTGTGCAGCCCGCCAAGCCTCGCCACCCGCTCCGCGCCGGGCCGCAGCATCAAATGATAGGTATTGCCGAGGATGATGTCCGCGCCCGAAGCGCGCACCTCCTCTGGCCGCATCGCTTTCACGGTCGCCGCCGTGCCGACGGGCATGAACGCCGGCGTCCGGATCTCGCCCCGCTGCATAGCGATGACACCCGCGCGCGCAGCGCCGTCGGTCGCGGCAATGGTGAAGGAAAAGCGGGTCACCGAGGCCGCTTAGCGGCTCGGCTGGTCGCTGCAACTTTCTGAGGGCGGACCGAGCATTTTCGCCCACTTGATCCGTGTCATCGCCACCAGTGCAACGATGAGCATAACTTGCAGACCGATCACCCACGGATTGTTGAAGCCGCCTTGCAGCGCCTCGCCCAAGCTCGTGTCGCGCAGACGACCCGCGCCATAGGCGTAGATGGTGTATGAAACGATCCGCCCAGCGAAGAAGGCGGCGGTGAAGCCGAGCAAACGCATTCCCGCCAGCCCCGCTGCTTCAAACAGCTGCGCCGACGGGATGGGCGAAATGGCGAACAATGCCAGAGCGACGATCGTGTTGCGCCTGTTCCGCTCGAGAGCCGCGCGAGCCGCCTCCAGGTTCTGGCGGCTCTTCTCCGACAGATGCCGTCCGAACAAACGGAATGCATGCGCCAACACCAGCCGCCCGCAAGCCGCCGCTCCCGCACCGATCAGCACCAGCAGCCATGTCGGGATGTCGGTGTTGAGCCGATAAACCACCAGGATCGTCCAGGTCGGCGGTCCGAAAGCCGGCATCAGGTTCACGCCGAAAACGATCAGGACCAGGAGGAGGTAATCTTCCATCAGTGAACCGGCAACAGCAAGCTCGCGTCGCCGTAGGAGTAGAACCGGTATCCCTTGTCGATCGCATGGGCGTAGGCCGACTTCATGACGTCGAGACCCATCAGCGCGCTGACCAGCATGAACAGGGTGGAGCGCGGCAGGTGGAAGTTGGTGATCAGGCCACCGATCGCCTTAAAGCGGTAGCCAGGCGTGATGAAGATTGCGGTGTCGCCCTCGAATGGGCGGATCGCGCCATCTTCACCGGCGGCGCTTTCGAGAAGGCGGAGGCTGGTCGTTCCGACGGCGATCAGTCGCCCGCCTGACGCACGGACGGCGTTCAGCCGCTCTGACGTCGCCGCTTCGATCCGTCCCCATTCGGCGTGCATCTGGTGGCCGCTCGTGTCGTCAGCCTTGACCGGCAAGAAGGTCCCAGCGCCTACGTGAAGCGTCAACGTCTCGCGGCCAATCCCGCGGGCATCCAGCGCCTCAAGCAGCCGAGGCGTGAAGTGGAGGGCCGCGGTCGGTGCGGCGACTGCCCCTTCCTCTCGCGCGAACATCGTTTGGTAGTCGGCGCGGTCCTCTTCATCCGCTGGCCGCTTGGAGGCGATGTAAGGCGGGAGCGGCATTCGTCCCGCACGTTCAAGCAAAAGCTCGACAGGCTCGTCGCCGTGGAAGCGCAACACCGCCGACCCGTCCTCTGCTTTCTCGGACACGGATGCCGTAACGCCCTCGCCAAAGTCGATCGTGTCGTCGACCCGTGCTCGCTTGGCATTGCGCAAGAAGGCCTGCCACTCGCGAGGCCCTTGGCGCTTGTGCAGGGTCGCGCCGATGCTCGCTTCACCCCTGCGCCCCTCCAGTTGCGCCGGAATCACCTTGGTATCGTTGAACACCAGCACGTCGCCGGGTCGGAGCAGGTCCGGCAGCTCCAGTACCCCATGATCGGATATATCTCGTCCGTCCACCAGCAGCAGCCGCGCGCTGTCGCGCGGTCGCGCCGGTCTCAGCGCCACGCGGTCCTGCGGAAGCTCGAAATCGAAAAGGTCGACGCGCATGGCGTCGCCTTAGCGTCAGTTCGCCGCAGCGGAAGCCGGAGGAGGCGCAGCGTCACCCAGATAGGCGCGGACGATCTTGGTGGGCGCTTCCGGCGGCTCACCCTGCGCGATGCCGTCGACCGCGTCCATGCCCGCGACCACCCGGCCCATCACCGTGTAATTGTTATCGAGCTCGGGGCGCGGCGCGTACATGATGAAGAACTGGCTGTTCGCTGAATCGCGGCTGTTCGCCCGCGCCGCGCCCAGCATTCCGCGCAGGAACGGAACCGCCGTGAACTCCGCCTTCAGGTCGGGCAGACTCGAACCGCCCTCGCCCGTACCCTTGGGGTCGCCGCCCTGGGCCATGAAACCCGGGATCACCCGGTGAAATGTAAGGCCGTTGTAAAAGCCCTGCCGCACGAGCGCCTGGATCCGCTCGACGTGATGCGGCGCCAGGTCGGGGCGCAGCACTATTTCGACCGTTCCGCCGCTCGACAGCTCGATGAACAGATGGTCGGCCTTGTTCGCCATGATTTCGGGCGGCGCGACGATGCTCGGCATCGGCGGCGGAGGCGGCGGAGCCTTGGCGGCGATCAGGAACGCTGCAAACGGCAACAGCAACAAGGACCTAGCGAGCATATTCCTCCCCGAATTTCACCGGCGCCTGTGCAACGGCGCCGCTTTCTTTAGCGTGAACCGCCGTTCAAGTGGCGGCGAACATCTTCCGCGACCGCGGGTGGCACGAACTTGTCGATCCTGCCTCCGAAGCGCGCGATTTCCTTGACCAGCTTGGACGCGATCGGCTGGAGCGACACGTCGGCCATCAGAAAGACGGTCTCGATATCGTCGTTGAGCTGCTGGTTCATCCCTGCCATCTGAAACTCATATTCGAAGTCCGCGACGGCGCGCAGCCCGCGCAGGATCATCGACGCGCCCTGCGCTTCGGCGAAGTCCATCAAAAGCGATCCGAACTCCACGACCTCGATGTTGCCGGGAATATCCCTCACTTCGCGGCGGACCATCTCGAGCCGCTCCGCGGTCGTGAACATCGGCTCCTTCGACGGATTGGTCGTCACCCCGATCACCAGCCTATCAACGAGGTGCGCGCCTCGGCGGATAATATCGAGATGGCCGAGCGTGACGGGATCGAACGTCCCGGGATAAACGGCAACCTTCATATTCCCCCCTAGTGGTCGCGCTCGATAGCAAAGCGAGCGATGGCGCGCAGCAGGTCCGCTTCCGTGCCGTGGCTCGACAAATGCTCAATCGCCTGATTGACGAGAAAGCCCGCCTGCTGACGCGCCCTCTCCTCTCCGAGCAGCGACACGAAAGTCGCCTTGCCCGCGTTCGCATCCCTGCCCGTGGGCTTTCCGGCGGCCTTCGTATCACCGCTGTGATCGATCAGGTCATCCGCAATCTGGAAGGCGAGGCCGATGTTACGCGCATAGCCGCGGTAGGGCGTCCGCGCGTCGGGCGGCATCTTGTTCATGATGCACGCCGCTTCGACTGCGTATTCGATCAGCGCTCCGGTCTTCAGCTGCTGCAGCCGGGTAATTGCCGGCAAATCGAGCTGCTGGCCCTCGGCGGCGAGATCCATCATCTGCCCGCCGGCCATTCCGGCAGGGCCCGCCGCGCGCGCCAGCTCGATCACTAGATCAGACCGCACCCACGGGTCCTGGTGCGTTGCCGGATCAGCAAGGATTTCGAACGCCAGGGCGTGCAGGCTGTCGCCGGCGAGCACCGCTTCCGCTTCGCCGAATGCCTTGTGGATCGTCGGCTTGCCGCGCCGCAGGTCCGCATCGTCCATGCAAGGCAGGTCGTCGTGGATCAGAGAATAGACGTGGATCGCCTCGATCGCGCAGGCGACGCGCAGCGCTCGCGACCGGTCGATGGCGAACAGCCGTGAGGCGGCGACGGTGAGCAGCGGGCGGAGGCGCTTGCCGCCGCCGATCGCCGCGTGGCGCATTGCTTCATAGAGCCGTTCGCGCGTGTCGCCGGTCGGGGCGAGAAGTCTGGCAAAGAAGCTGTCGACATCCGCGCGGACGCGCGCACTTTCCGCGCTCAGCTCCTCAGCGAGCCGGTCAACCGTCTCAACCGGCATCGAAGGGCTTCAGCCCCGCCGGCTTGCCGTCGCTGCCGAAGGCGATCTGCTCGATCCGCGCCTGAGCATCCTTGAGCCGGGCCTCGCAATGGCGCTTCAGCCGGTCGCCTTCCTGATAGAGATCGATCGACTGGTCGAGCGGCGCCTCGCCCTTTTCGAGCGTACGCACGATCTCCTCGAGGCGGGCAAGCGCCGCTTCGAAGCTCAGCTGGCTGACATCGGTTTCGGCAGTGGCCATGGCGCGGTTGTGACCCCCAGCAGGCCGTGAATCAAGCAATCGGAACTATTCGCTTGGCGTGTTTTTGAACGGGTCGCGGATGCCGGGGAAAATTTCGTCGCGCAGCGCCTCATCGCCGGCGTCGGCAAGCGCAGCCTCGGCTTCACGGACATGCCGTTCGCGCTCGTGCCGCAACTCCTCGATCAGCGCGGCGCGATCGCCCTCGAACCGCGTGTCGGTCGGAGCCTCTATGCCTTTCAGCTTGGCCGCCTTGGCGACCGCCGCATCGAGCTCGCGCTGCGTTGTCAGCCCGAGCGTAACCGGGTCCTTCGGCGTGATGTTCGCCATGTTCCAGTGGGTGCGCTCGCGGATCGCGGCGATGGTCGTGCGGGTGGTGCCGATCAGCTTGCTGATCTGGCCATCGCTGACCTCGGGATGGTTCTTGATGATCCAGGCAATCCCGTCCGGCTTGTCCTGGCGCTTGGAAACCGGCGTGTAGCGAGGCCCCTTGGTCCGCCGCACCGCTTCCGGCGCTTTCCACATCTGCAGCCGGTATTCGGGGTCGTTCTGACCCTTCTCGATCTCTTCGTGGGTCAGCTCGCCGGCGCGGATCGGGTCGCGGCCGGTCAGCTTGGTCGCCGCCGTGTCGTCGGCGATCGCCTGCACTTCGAGGATATGCAGGCCGCAGAATTCGGCGATCTGCTCGAAGGTCAGCGACGTGTTCTCGACCAGCCAGGAAGCGGTCGCGTGGGGCATCAGGGGCTGGGCCACTGGTTTTCTCCGGAATTTGAAACAAATAGGGCCGCCCCTCACGGAGCGGCCAGCGTTACCGGCGATGTAACCCCCGACGCCAATTCGGGCAAGGGCGCTCAGGCGTCCATGGACATATAACGCGGATGCCCCTTCATCCGCTCAATCCACTGCACGACATTGGGATAGCGCTTGAGATCGAAATCCGCCTCCCCAGCGACGTGGGTGTAAGCGAACAGGCAGATGTCGGCGAGGCTGGTCTGGTCGCCGATGAACCAGCCGCGGCCTTCCAGATGGTCGTTCATCAGCTGGAGCGCCTCGTTCCCCGCCTTCCTCTTGCCCGGCATTTGCAGCCGCTGGATATCGGTCAGATTCTCGGGTTTGACCCAGCGCATCCAGAAGCGGAGCGTCGCGATGTTCGGCTCGTGGTTATACTGCTCCCAGAACATCCAGCGCAGCATGTCCGCATGGTCGAACGGGTCGGTCGGGATGAGGTTGGATCCCTCAGCGACATAATAGGTCGCGGCATTGCTCTCCGGGATGAAGCGATCGGCGACTTGGAGGACCGGAATGCGGCCGTTCGGGTTGACGCGCGAGAGGAACAACGGCGTCCGGGTCTCGCCCTTCATGATGTCATATTCGCGCCGATCGAGATGCTTGCCCACCATCGCAGCGGCGAGCCGCACCTTGTAGCAATTCCCCGACTGCGAATATTCGTGAAGGATGAGTTTTTGCACGCCCCGACCGACCCCTTTCTAGTCTCGCCTGTCCCGCCGGGTTTCGAACTCCGCGCCGTCAGCTCGACGAGCGCAGGCCCACCGATTACTTTCGCGCATAGAAACTTGCGACCCAGCCGCTCTCGCAATAGCGGGGATCGGTTGATCGGGCGAGGTCCCGAGTTGGCGGTGAGCAAGGACGCGTCTCATCGGAGAGATCAGCAGTCCATGGCCTTGGCCATACAGCGAGCGCATGACGATGGTCCCTCCGCCAGGCCCTCACCTCACCCCGCCATGACGGTCCGTTGGCAAACTCGGGAAGCGGTTTCGTAAAATAGACAGCGCCAATCAGCAGCATCAAAGCGCACAGCGAGGCGCAAATGTGTCGTCCTCGGAATCCGGGTCGCATCGCCAGCACGATCAGCGCCAGACCGAACAGCACGAGGGGAAGGAAATTGTAACGTTCGCCTGCTCGGACGGCATACATATCCGCGGGATCGACGACGACCATACCGAAGCTGAATGAAGCTGTGGCAATAGCGAGGCCCGAAAGCACCAACCAGATTGCGGCATCTCGCCGCTGCACAGCCACGACCGTCAGCGCGGCAAACAGCACGGGTGTCGCCGCAGCAAACCACCACCAATAAGAGGTCCCGGCAACCTGAGAGGCATGAATAGCAGTCGCGATTCCGTTGGCAGTATCGACGCCGAGAGCGGGGAGCGCGATCAGCCGCACGAACATCACTGCCGCGACGGTGCCGGGATCGACTAAATGCCCTCGCACCGGGCTCGGACTGTAGAACAGCATTAACTGCACCGCCGCGCCAGCCGCGAGGATCGCTAGTTGAATGAGCCGGCCGCGGTCGCGGTCAATCAGGCTGCGCAGCGCAAACAGCGGTAGAATGACTATGGCGCCCGGTCCGCAGAGCGGCGCCAGAAACAGCAGCACGCCATAGCCGATGCTCACCACGATTCGCCGAGGCACCTCCAACGCAAGGATCAGCGCTACGCACAGAGCCAGGTGGAACTGGATATGCATGACGTTGAAGAAAACCTCTTCGGTCGCAGGCGTGATCGCGATGATCAGCAATGCCGCCACCACTGCGAGGCGTCCGGCGAGCCATTGCGCGCTGCCCGTGAGTATCAAGACCGCCGGCAGCAGCTGCACGGCGACGGCCATGCCCATGGTGAGAAAGGGCGCGCGCTCCAGCGGCACCAGACCGGCCTGCACGAGCTTGGCGACGAGCAGCGTCGTCGAATTGGCGCCTAGGTTCCAATACCCTCCAAAAGGACGGAACAGCGCATCGAGCCATGGGTGATGCCAAGCATAAGCGAGGAAGACGGTCGCTTCTTCATCCTGGAACCGACCGCGGGTCCAGGCGCCCGGCAAGCGGAGAAGCACGATAAGCGCAAAGAGTTCCAGCAGCAGCCATCGCTGCGCACGGCTGAACACCGTGCGGGCGCCGACTGCGGCATTGCTGTTGCGCGCGGTCTGCCCGGGCCACAGTAAATTGAAGATCCGCACGGGAACGGGGCGAGCCGATGCGATTGTCACGGCCGTTGAGAACACAAGCCGGAAAGCAGGAAATAACGAGCGGGAGGCGAACGTCCTCTTGCCGCAGCGAAACCGACCTTCAACTTACGCCCCTTCATCGCACTGCTTGTGCTGGAGCGACTATGTCCGCCGCCCAAACAATCATCAACGCTTTTTACTGCTAATCAAGCTGCGTTCACCAACCCGGCCTTGCGCACACTCGCCAAGGTCCGGCCGATCATCCGCCCCTCGTTATAACCGGGGATGACCATAATAGTGTCCTTGGGCATTCGCGTGTCCGGGGCGGGCCGATGGAAATATGGTGTCATCGGAGCGGCAACGTTCATTGCATCGTCTGTGCGACCACCCTTGGCAGCACTTGCACTTACCCCGGCAATCCGGGCGCTTCGACAGCGCGGGTGGCTAGGGCTGCTCTTTATCATTGAAGGGTGCGCCGCTGCGGCAATGTGGTTCGCTTCAGTGCTGCCACATATCATCGACAAGCGGTGCGGCGTTCAAGCTCCGCTGGGCTCCAGACTCGGCAGATTCGCGATGGACTGGCCCGAGCTAATCGGCCGCTCACTGCTCGATTACGGCGGCTATTATTACATGAGCTTCGTCGGTCATTATGGATGGGGCGGCGGACCCAAGGGAGACCTGCATTTCCCGCTAGCGCCGTGGATGTACTGGACCGGACTTGCGATGCTTGGATTTGCAATCTGGCAGGCTTTGACCGCCAGTGTTCGCTTAACGGCTACCGTCCGGATATGGCTAACCGTAAGTGCGGCTGCGTCTGTGTTGCTCACGTTTCTTGCAATGTATGTCACGTGTACGGGTCAGAACCAGATGACCGTCGCAGGCGTCCAGGGGCGCTATTTCGTGCCACCCCTCTTTGCGCTTGCAGGGGCGGTCGGCGGCTTGCTCGCTACTCGAGCACCCGGGGTGCAACAACGTTTTTACGTGATGCTTTTGAGCGCTTGGGTCATCGCTTGCACCGTCGCAATGCTAAGGGATGCTTCACGGCTGTATGGCCATCTGGCTTAGCTGCCCACGCTCGGCGCTCTCGCGACGACGTTCTATCCCTTCTCACGGATCTCCAGCACGATCTTGCCGACGTGGCCGCCCGTTTCCATCCGCGCGTGCGCTTCGGTGACATCGGCTAGCGGAAAGACGCTGTCGATGACCGGCTTCAGGCGCCCTCCCTGCACGAACGGCCATACGGTCTTCACGATTTCGTCCGCGACCATCGTCTTGAATTCGACCGAGCGCGGGCGGAGGGTTGAGCCGGTCAGGGTTAGCCTTCGGCGCATGATGTCGAAGATCTGAATCTCGGCGCTCGCGCCGCGCTGCACCGCGATCGACACGTGCCTTCCGTCTTCGGAGAGGCAGGCGAGATTGCGCGGCAGATAATCGCCGCCGATCATGTCTATAACAATGTTCACTCCGTCGCGGCCGGTAACCCGGTGCACCTCTTCGACGAAATCCTGCGTCCGATAATTGATTGCCGCTTCGGCGCCGAGCTTGAGCGCCCGCGCGCATTTCTCATCCGACCCACAGGTGACGATCGTCTTCAGCCCGAACAGCTGACCAAGGCCGATCGACATCGTGCCGATGCCGCTCGTGCCGCCGTGGACCAGCACCCAGTCGCCATCCGCCGCAAAGCCGCGCTCGAACAGATTGACCCACACGGTGAACAGGGTCTCCGGCATTGCGGCTGCTTCGACCAATGAGAGCGCCGCCGGAACGGAGAGGCAGATCCCGGCCGACGCGATACAATAATCGGCATACCCGCCACCCGTGACAAGCGCGCAGACCTGCTGTCCTGTCAGCTGCCCGGCGCCCTCGCCCGTCGCAATCACGTCGCCCGCGACTTCAAGCCCGAGAACGTCGGGCGCTCCCGGGGGCGGCGGATAGGCCCCGCGTTTTTGCAGCACGTCGGGCCGGTTCACGCCTGCCGCGGCGACCCGGATCAACACTTCGCCTGGGCCGGGCTCCGGTACCGGCCGCTCGACGATCGCGAGCCCGCCGTTGCCATCGGCGATCACGGCCTGCATCGAGGAAGGAAGGCTCGCCACGCCCGGGCTTATTGACTTGGCGGCCCTATGGGTCAACGATTCTGCCGATGGATTTGGACGATCTCTTCCCCAGCAAGCCGGACGACCCGCTGGTCGCGCTCGCGAAGCAGGACCTCGATCCGATGTCGATCGACGAGCTTCAGGAGCGGATCGAAGCGCTCAAAGCCGAGATTTCGAGGGTCGAAGCGCATATCCAGCGGGTGCAGACCCACCGTTCGGCGGCGGAAGAGTTGTTCAAGAAGTCATGAATGGCGCGGCCGTTCAGCCGCCGAACACCTGCAATAATCCAGAATCCTGTGAGTCGCGCCCTTGATTGCCGCGGCCAACAATATGACATTGTTGTCAAAGCCCGTGGGCTCCCTCCGCGGGTGCGGGAGTAACAGCCTAAATGCCTAGTTTTGCTCGCGAACTCGAACAGACCCTCCACAACGCACTGGGGGAGGCCAGCAAGCGCCGGCACGAGTATGCGACCCTTGAACA
>Ga0070659_100003349_pt1 | contig 11400 bp, 8 predicted proteins | sample KBSC23metaG_FD_64666 | JGI IMG/M metagenome (GOLD analysis project Ga0070659, IMG submission 64666) | Corn rhizosphere microbial communities from Kellogg Biological Station, Michigan, USA - KBS C2-3 metaG | ecosystem: Host-associated > Plants > Roots > Rhizosphere > Soil ...
TCAGCGGTGAGGGAGGGATTCGAACCCATCGCTATAAGTCCCTGATATATAACAAGATCAATTAGATGTTATGATTTGACTCCATAAATCACTCACCCGTTTTTTCTCTTTGTAAATCGTGAACCAAATATACTAAAATTTGATTTATTTATCGCCAACTAGTCAAACCTTTTATGTAAAGAGTCATTGTGTCCTTGGCACATCTATTTGAATGTAAAAATAAAATCCGTTTTCTGAAATCAGCATGTCAAAGCAATATTTAGGTAGGTAATATTTACGCTTTTCCGAATGCCAAGCACTTGAAACGGTGTTCTCTATCCTTGATAACCAAACCATACAACACAAACAGCCAATCTCTATACAAGGCCGCCGGTCTACCGCATCGATTAATTTTCACAAAACCGTTCATAAACAGCCTGGGCTGTTGCTAATAACGATTCTACAATCGGTAGCAATTGTTGTACGGCCTGCTCATTTGCAATAAAACTACCCCGGTATCTGGTTTCTGAATAAGCCACTTGTAGTAAATTGAATAGCTGCAGATTCTCTGGTTTATCCATTTCCAGCACGTCCTTTAATTCGTCTGTAAAAAGCTGCGTAATCCTGAGCATCCTCAATAAATTGTGTACAGAAAACCGGTACCCAAGTACACACTTGATCGTGCCTATTAAAGTGCTTTCTGCTGCCTGGTGCAATGAGAATAAAGCGAGCGTGTAATTTTCAATACCAAGGTAATAGTGAGCACCCTTTAAAAATGCCTTTCCCTGGCCACCCCACCTTTCCCAATCGGTCTTTACTTTATCCTTATATACCTCTGCTTCTAGCATCTGGTATTCGGGAAGCTCAAATCCCGGTGCAGAATACACAATTAACCCTTTACCAAAAGTGTGGTTCCAAAAACGGTTTCCGCTGCTGATACCTGACCTGGCGCTGTTGCCTTTATGTACAATAGTGATGATGCATACTAGTGGCCGGCAAATATCTTCGATACGACTAGCAACCTCATATTCCGCTACTTTATCTTGATCATTAAGCAGAATGACCAAATAAAAAGTGAACGGGTCGGGATGCGTACCTAATAAAGTAATGGATTCAACAGATGGAACTCTTTTTGTAATCACGGCAATCACCTCATCCAATGCCAATTTTTGCGCGGCTGTTAGGTTCGGTGCAATAGTTCTAATCGGCCCTTTAAGAATTATAGGCTCGATCTCTAAGTCTTTTCCGTTTTCCTTATCGTTTTTTGACTTAAGCGACCTTTTTTCGCCGGATTCCCATTTCGTCCTTTTGTGAATGAGCCATGCGGCAGAATATAATAAAAGCATATTCTCATACACCGGAACCAATTCATTTACCCGTATCTCTTCTTCACAGGTTTTGATACTTAAAGCATTATACAGCCACTCTTCGAAGATGCTCCTGTATTGCGGCACGCTATAGGTTTTGAATACCCTTTCAATTACCAGATACGGATTCCTTAACTCGGCATCAGACAGGTTATCAGGATTGTCCCATTCCTCCATCTGTTCCAATAATTCCTCGTCAGTCAATGATTTAGGATTCCGCCAGTCATGTTCATACTTGACCCATAATAAATACATCGCCTCCAGCAGCCGTACAGTTAAATTATAATTAAATAAAAGCGTTGCCGGGCCGAATTTTTCATCCTTGAAGTAATCGTCTGCGATAACGGCATCCCGCCATCTTTTAAGGTCCTTTTGATGCTCTTCCAGCCAGTCTGAGTTAAAGAAATCATCAAGGACTGATAAGGGGTTCTGAACTTCGTCAAAATACAGGAACTTCGGATAGTGCTCCCAGGGAGCAAATGTGCCTTCGTACATAATTCAATTTTTATCGCCGCTCACCATTAAGCAGCAGCACAAAAGAATAAGCCAATCATCCCGTACCGAACCACAGCGGTTTGTGTTTTACAATCCGGTAGTTGTTTTGTACTTTTACACTAATCGTATATCTTTGAGCTATGTCAAAACCTATATTACATATTGGAAGAAAAATCAGTAAAATCCGTGAATTGCGTGGTATGAAGCAAGAAACCCTTGCCGCTGAATTAGGCGTTAGTCAACAAACAGTTTCTAAAATAGAACAAAGTGAAGAAGTGGAAAATGAAGCGCTATCACAAATCGCAAAAGTATTAGGCGTAACACCTGATGCAATCAAAAGCTTTAGCGAAGATGGCATTATTAACTACTTCAACACATTTAATGACAACAGTTTTAATAATGGTGCCTACAATGCTTTCAGTTGTAATTTCAATCCAATCGAAAAAGTCGTAGAACTTTATGAACGTCTTTTACAAAGCGAGCGAGAAAAAGTTGAATTATTAAAGCGGAACAATTAGTAGTGTTAAATATGGCGGTATCGGAAAATTTTAAAACATATAGTAACCGGATGCAAACCTTTGTTAGTGACCCGGAACTTCCTTTGTTGGACAAGAAATACGCCCCTTATTTGGAACTCTATAAAATAGACGATGTTTTAGATACATTTGATATAATTCAAAATCCAGTTTCGGATTCTTTGACAGGCAAGCTAATCTGGAATACAGACTACGATCTGCCTACGGAACTAAAAAAAGACCTCATGAGGATATTTAATCGTCATTTTGTTGACTAAGGGCGAAGAAAACCTTTCTGACCGATATCCGAAGCGTGCCAATCAAATGGTAACAGTTGAATAAGTAGCAGTATATTTAGTTCATGAACCTCTCCGCTTTGCAAGCTGCCAATGCAGCCGAATTAAAATTACTGGAACGACTGTTGTTTTACAAACTATCGAAAAACGAGTTGGATATCGGCATATCCTACAAGTCCGGCGAGACGTACGCCATCGTTTCCTACGATGAATACGATCACCTAGAAGTCAATCTGCATTTATATTGTACACCGTCAAAACAATTCTTCTTTGAGATTGACGATCATAATTCCCAAAAAACAGTATTTATTGCAAATGAGGATCTTTTGTTGATTCCCGACGGATTGCAAAAGTTGATGCAACAAGCCGCAATGAAGAAACAATCCATGTTTTTTAAACCTGACCGGTTGACTTAATTCATAAATGGTTTAAATACGAAAAACATCCTTTCCGAAAACTGAACACTCACAATATTGCTGACCTGATCAACCGGTCCGGAACCCTAAACATCGCAAAACCCATTATTTATATAACACTGGCCATTTGCGGTTATAGTGTGTATCGTATTTTAGTTGATAGTCATCCAAGGATTGACATAGCCTAATGACCATCATCATTAAGGTCTACGTACATTAGCAATTCCCCGTTCAATTCGTCTTTTTCCTTATGTTTCTTAGCGGCGGCTTTCTCTAAATTGGAAATGAGGATGATGTTTTGGGCTAATTCATTGTCTATATTTTTTTGGCGAAGCGAAAGGTGATTACTTTGGCTAACACTGATCGATAGAATGAATTTTTCCTTGTCAGTAGCAATCGTGTTTTGAAGGGTTTCTATTTCCTTTATTACTTTCCTGAGCAGCACATCATTATTTTTGATTTCCTGTGTAAAATCTGTTAATACCAGCACCTGCGCGCTGAACCTGATTTGGTCGAGCTGATGTTTAGCTAGTTCCAGAACTTTAGGGATATTGAACAAGTCCGCAAACTGGTCGGTGCGATAAGAAAATAATTTAGCTTCGCTGTTAAGGATATATTCCCAATGCTTGGATTTATCTAAAACATGATAGTTTTGATGATTTATGACTACCGTTTTCAGTGCCAGATACCTGTTTTGTTGTTGTTGCTTTTCAACTATACTCTTTTTTAGAGTGGACACTTTTCCTTGGATCGCGGCCAGTTTTTTTTGATAAGCCTTGGCTATTTCCATCACTGCGTCCGGCCAGGAGCCGTAAAAATAAAGCGAATTTATATTTTCATACATGCTGAGCGTTTCAGCGGGAAGGCTCAATGTCTTTTTTGCAACTTCCCGTCCGTCCTTGGCCAACTCTTCTTGTCGTGTCTTTATCCGTTCAATATCCTGTTCGATCTCTCGTGCATCATCTTCCAACGTTAAAATATTTTTTTCAATCCTGTGTTTTTCACCAAACCGACGGTAACGTTCCTGCCTTAACTGCCGCTGCCTCTCATTTTCAGACTTGATGTAATCCGCGACCTCTTTTTCGGCCTTCGCTTTTATGTTGATCACATTGCGATAGTAAACCTGAAAGGTGGCTTCGTCGAAAGTTAATTCATGAAGTGTTACTAGCTGAGACTGCCATTTATTACGCAGGTAGCCCTTATCGGCATAATAATTCAAATACCAGCACCGCAGTACAAGGTCGTTTTGGTGGACGGTTTCGGTATACGTCTCCGCATCGATAATAAAAGCATTATAGTTATTGGTATAGATAATGTCGGAATAAGTCAGTTTTCGGAAATCATCGCTGGAGGTAAAGAGGTTGAATATCCATAAAATATAAATGCCCTGTTCTCTATAAAAATGTTGGCGGTTGACGATTACATCCAGCCAGGTGGTCGACAATTGGAGCTCGATAGCCATACGCCTGCCGTTAAAGACTGCGTTTATATCCGGTTTTTTCCATTGCGCGTCATCAAGGCTGCGGATCACCTGCTCTAATTTGATGCCAGACACCTGGCCCTTATTCGCTTCATTCAAACGTAAACCCTTAGCTATCTTATCTTTCAGGTCTATATGCAAATGACTTTCCGGAACGCCCCGGTATTTCATTCGGTTAATGTCCTCTTTACTGTATTTGGAACTGGTTTTGATCGGGCAATCATCGCTGTTATGTAAATGAGCAAAATGAAAACTGATCGTCTTTGCCAGCGTTTTTTTACTCGTGCCGCCCAATATTCGGATGTTACCACCACAAATCGCGCAAACAAAATATTTTGCCCGTAAGCCCTGGTTCGCTTTTTCCAATTCGGCTCGTGTTTGGGTAATCATATCAAATGGCTGCTTAAAGAAGACCGCTGCCTGCAAAACCTCGCCGGTTTCCAGATCAAGGTATTCTTCAATCGTCCGCCTGATCTCCATTATTTGGATTTATACCGATTATTTATACGTTGCATGCTCACTTTTCGGAAAGGAAAATTTTCCCGCAAGAGCGTTTCAAATTCTTCTTCATATACCCATTCCGATTCAGCGAACATCCAAAACAAGTTAAAAATACGATCGTCCTCCACGATATCTTCAAAAACTACGACTCCCAAACTTTTTTTTGCCTTTTGGTCGTACTTTTGGGCCAAAGTGAAATTGGCCAGCGCCGTTTTCCAATGCTGGATTTTACTTTTTGGCAGGGGAATAAAGACAAAGGCACAATCGGTCCTAGGTACATATATCCGGTAAGGCAAGTTGACCTCATCTTTTTTACAGGCTTCGGTCGCTTTTATAAAGCGCTTTTTAAACTCAGCCAGTTCACTTCGTTTAAGCTTGGATATTTCCTTGATGATGGCATAGTATTCCGTGGGGCTATTCACCAGCGTCAACTGTTTGGTAAAATTTTTTATAACACCAGACATGTCGAAATCCGCCCCCACTTCGTCCAGTATTTTGAGATTATTGATATAGGCTGGTTCGATGTGATCTACTTCCAGCGTTTCCAAAAAATGCGCTAAGACATATTGCTCTGAAAAATAAATAATGACTTTAGGCTGAGCCATATAGAAATCTTCACGAAAATCCAAATACTCTTCTACTTCCGCCGGGGTCAATAAATATCTGCAAATCCAATAATAATCTTCTGAATGGAATAAATGAATGAGTCCTGCCTGTCGGCTTTCATAAAATTTAAGGTTGCGTGTTTCCTCCGGGAAATTGGGACCGGGCGTATAAATAATAAGTTTTTTGACATCGCTCAAGTTAGCCTGAGCCACATTAAACTTATGTCCTTTATTATTTTCAATCGTGATATCCGGATAGTCGCCGAGGTATTGAAGAGTATTCTTAATTTGCCTGACGGCCTTATCGATAACCTTTTTCTTAAACCATTTTTGGCCGTCATCCTTTTCACCAGGTAAGCGGTCCTTGATCTGATAGATGAAAAACAATTCGTCTAGCCATACCACATGATCCGCCAATTCTAATTCACCCTGGTGACCCTTAAAATCGCTTTTGTTAAAAGTGAACTCCTTAAAGAAAACATTAAGATTAATGACATTGACCGCCGCTTCCGTAGGATTATTTTTCATTGTTTAGCCTATCATCCTCGCTGGTGTTTTCTATAAACGAGCCTAATTTCGGTAGGGCGCCATACAGCCCCGAGAGATATTGCCGTGCGAAATCTGCATTATTTCTGATTCCCTTAACATCTGCTAATGAAAACAACCGCGTTTCTTCCGTTGGTGTTTTTTGCGTGAAATAGAATTGATCTCTACGCATACTATTGGGATTCATCAAATTGATATCGTGACTCGTAAAAAGCAATTGAGCACCAGCCTTATTAATCATCGGATTTTGAAATAATTGAATGATCTTCATCAACAGAGCCGGATGGAAATTGCTGTCAATCTCATCAGAAAGATAAACGCCGCCGTCTTTAAAAACCTTGTACAAACCGCCAATATAGGAATAGAATTTCCTGGTTCCATCCGATTCGTCATAATCGAGGTTCATGCTGACTTTTCCTGTAATTTCTCCTTTTTCACCGTACACATTTTTTGAAAGCATCACATAGTTCCCATAGCGCGTATTATTGAACATTACTTCTTTGAGTTTTACATCGCTGAATAATAAACCGGCATCAGCCATCCATTTTAAAATCACGCCTTTATGACCCTGTTTAACCAGTTCGTCGGTCAAAGACCTGTTATCACCCTGAATACGCATCCTGGCGCGCCTTATCATAGAAGACTGTATAATAATCTGACTAGCTAAAAAATCCTTTATGAGGCTGGATATCGCACCGTCGTAAGAGGAACAAAAAGTTAAAAATAACGTATCTGCCCTGAGTCTTTTTTCGTAAGGCAACTGTGTTCCTTCCTTAAAGCGGTCCTCATTGATAGTTATTTGCGCTTTTTTTCGGATAAAATAATAAGTCTCATTTTTATCAGCAGGCCCGTAGAGCCACTCCGTCTGAATATTCGCCTTTTCGTCCAGTGTAAATCCATAACGGTACCGGTTATTTCCCAGCAAAAGGATAATTTGGAAATAACCGGACTGGTCCATATGATTTGCCGATAATCTAAAAGGATTGTGCTCGTGTTTAAGGAAGCCCTCAAACTCGAGCGACATCGCAACCATATCTTTAAAAAAAGCCAGGCCTTGTATTAAATTGGATTTACCACTGGCATTCGGCCCGTAAATACCTATTATTTTTAAAAAAGCATCATCATCCTTTCCGGCAATGTTATATTCATCTACCTTTTTATTTTCGGATACTAAACCCGTTGGCTTGAAGTTCAGTGACTGCGTGTCGCGGAAAGAACGGTAATTTCCAAGCGTGAATTGAATAATCATTGGGAAAAAAAAGTTTGATGCAAATATTCAACAAATAATTTTAAAAATAGACATATTTTTTGTATATTTGTAAATAAGATGCAAATTTTAATAAATTAAGCTCCTTCGATAAAACTAAATTTATTGGTAATTAAATAAAAAAACCAATATTTATAGTAAATTTGGCTTTAATTAAGTAACGTATTAATGCCAATTTCATTATCTAACCGATAGCCTAGCATTAAGATTTAACTTCATAGGTTTTTTACATAATTGTTACACGGTAGTTTATGTGGCGCAGTTATCAAAAATGAAACCGATTCGTTCTTTAACAAAATGGAAAAAGCCCGAAGGCTTCTGACCCCTTCAAGGCTTTTAAGTGTGTCAAGATTCAGATGCGTTTTATCGCATACATGCTACTATGACGACGTGTAAGTTTTTTTACGGCGTAAATGTATTAAAAGTTTAAACTTTTTTTGCATTTCGCTTTAAATTCATCGTATAGCCGACTGCTGAGTCAACAATTAACGCCTGGCTGGCTTAGCCAGCCAGGTTTTTTTCACTTAAAACAATTGAAAATGAAAAAATTGTTTACTACTGGCTATACGGGCCGGCCGGGAGCGGCATTAAGTCTCCCTAAGCGAAACGTAACCTTTTTAGCTGCATCAGCAGTAACCCGTTTATGCAGGATGGAGGTCAACCGTGGCTAATCCATCTATTAAGTACTATGCGGTAGGTAACGGCGATATGTCTTTGATTACCTTATCCGATGACACCAGAATCCTCGTGGATTGCAAAATGACTGCAAAATCTGATGAGAGTGATGACCCTAAAATTCACGATGCCAGGAAGGATCTGCTTAATTCCCTTTTAAAAAGAGACGGCACCTATTTTGTGGATGTATTTATCCTAACGCACGGTGATAAAGACCACTGCCACGGGTTCAAAGATAACTTCTACCAGGGGGACCCGGCTAAATACAGTAAAGCCGACCGGGAGCAGGATTTGATTATTATGGATACCATGTGGTTCTCGCCTATGATCGCCGAGCAGTACACCAACACCGATGAAGACGCGCATCAGCAGGAAGCCGAACGAAGGCTGGACTTGCACCGTAACAACCACGCGGATAAAGACAAGCCGGGGAACAGGATCAAAATTATCGGTTACGACAGTAACAAGGATTACCAGGACCTTAACCATATGCGTGCCGTACCGGGCGACGTGGTAACCCGTTTTAACGATAAAGACCAGGCTACTTTTTCCATCTTTATCCACGCGCCGTTTAAAATACACCTGGATTCTCCAGATAAGGATAAAAACTCTGCCAGCATAGTGTTCCAGGCACGTTTTAAAGCGTATGACTGGAGCAGTGACTACTGTTGCCTGGCCATGTTTGGCGGTGATTCAGACCATACGACCTGGGTTGAAATACTGGAACGTACGAAACGGTTCAATAACCATGTTACGCAGTTTGCCTTAGACTGGGATTTGTTTATGGCACCGCACCATTGTTCATGGACGTTTTTTAATGATACTTCTGAAGCCGAACCAAAGGCAACTTCGCTCGAAGCGTTGACCTATGCTCGCAAAGGCGCCTGGGTGATCGCATCCAGCAAAAAAATTGTTAACAATGATGATAACCCACCTTACGCGGAGGCCAAAAAAGAGTACATCAAAAAATTGGAATCTTCGGATAAGTTCCTCAACACGGCAGTAGAGCCCAAGGAATCCGCACCCGAGCCTATTATATTTGATATTACTAACAACGGCCCTGCAAGAGCGCCGAAGAAGACTACCGGTAGCGCCAGCGGGTCTGCCGGGGGCTTTGGGGCCGCAGGTACCATAATTTCGCAAGGCTAATATGTTATATAGCCAAGAATTAGCGCCTTTTACCGGAACATTACCGGTAAAGGTAGAAGAAGCTGTTTCTGTTATTAAGCAATACTTCGGAGCAGAAAGCTCCGAGGTATTATCTTTTGATGACTCGCATATCGTAGTTCCTGTGACCTATAAAGTACCATTACCGACCAACGGAGCGGTTAACGGTATTGATATCAAACCACGTGAACCCGCATTGATAAAAATCAAAATCCGCGGTTATCCCGATTCAGCGCCCTATATTTTAAGTGACCGTAAGGATTTTCCTAAAAGCAAGCTGTCCCATTTATATTTTTCGCCGGAAGGAGAACCGGGAAGATTGTGTCTGGTAAGGAATGACCCTGACGAATGGTTTGCCGCCATAAAAATGGTGGATTTTTTGGATGTAGGCCAACAATGGTTTTACAAGGCTGGCACCGGCACGTTAAACGAGGATGGGGATGAGTTTGACCCCACCAGGATCGAAGGAAACGTTTTCGGAAAACATATTTATAAATATGGTATGATGAATAACGTTGTTGTTAATGACGAACGCCTTATACCTGAATATCCCATGGCTGTATGCCTCGCCGGCATTTTAACTAATACAGGTCAATGGTTATCGTATAAAAGCGTCCAGGCAATACCGTTCCTGGCGTTACCCGGCTTTATCGAAAGTGTTCAGGCATTTTGTAATCAACCAAACGTTTCGCAAACGCCCAACAGCCCGACATTTTCGATATTGGTTTGGCATCCTGATCAGAAAATTGAAGATTTTTACCTGGCCAGCTACCCGCAAAATTACGGGCAGCTAAAAACGTTTTTTACCATCCGGGGCATAGACATCAAAAATATTCTGCTTGCGCTGGAAAAAACAGGCGTGTTGATCAAATGCGGAGTTCCCATTATCTACGCGGTAAAACGCCCCAAAAAGATGATCGGGTACGATGGTTTTTATGAATTTTTCAATTTTGTGCTGATGATGTCTGCTGATGGCGGGGTTAAAGCTGTCCCCGACGACGCAGAGGTTTTTATTCAGGGACACAACGAGCCATTCAGTAGCGAGCTGGCAGCTCATATATCAGGACAATACCGGGTTTTGCCAACTTTATATATCGGTGCAGGCTCTTTGGGTTCAAAAATGATCATGCATGATGCCCGAAGCGGCAACCGTAATATTACAGCCGTGGATAACAAGTCCTTATTACCCCACAACTTTGCACGTCACGAACTTTTTGCAGGCGATGTAAGCCGGAACAAAGCAAAGGCAATCATTGAACAGATAAAGTCATTTTATACACTGGATTTAACGGATAGTTTAATGGCAATTGAACGTAGTATCGTATCGCTAAAAGAGGAAGATATTGATCGGTACAAGCTTTTCATCGATACCACGGCAAGTGTGCAGGTAAAAAATAACCTGATATCAAGAAAGCTCCCGGTCGGATCAAAGTATTGCAAAGCTGAAATAGCAGATGAGGGCGCTTTAGGACTCTTTTATGCGGAAGGCGCCAATAGGAACCCGCGTATGGATGATCTGGTAAACTTGGTTTCTTTTTTAGCAGTTGAAGATGCTGATCTTCAAAAATGGCGTATGGCCGATGCAGGGCGGACCATCAAAAACTTGAATATTGGCTTGGGTTGCAGTTCAGCCACGTCGGTCATGGCAGATGACACGTTGAGTTTACACGCCAGTGTCTTTTCTAAAATCTTGGAAAAAGTGATGAACCATTCAGATAATGGTAACGGCCTGCTTTATTTAAGCATTTGCCAGGAAGAAAACGAATTACCACAGCTAACCAGCAAAAAATTTACTATAGCGCCATTTGAAATTTTAGAATGTCAGGCCGGCAGTGGCTGGCAAATGCGAATGGTGGCCGGCACAACTGAAAAATTGCTGGCTTTATGTGAAAAGTATAAGCCTGTTGAAACTGGTGGCGTACTGGTGGGTATGGCCAATTATAAAACCAAAGTAGTTCATATCTTTGATATCATAACCGAACCACAGGATAGTAAGGGTACCTGCACCGGCTTTACCCGCGGTAAAAAAGGACTGCCCCAGGAAATTGAAAAGATAAAGCGTGCTACCGGAGATGTAATTGGCTATATAGG
>Ga0070659_100003357_pt1 | contig 11389 bp, 12 predicted proteins | sample KBSC23metaG_FD_64666 | JGI IMG/M metagenome (GOLD analysis project Ga0070659, IMG submission 64666) | Corn rhizosphere microbial communities from Kellogg Biological Station, Michigan, USA - KBS C2-3 metaG | ecosystem: Host-associated > Plants > Roots > Rhizosphere > Soil ...
CCTTCAGTGCGCTGCGCCTCGTTCATCGCCTCGAAGGCGCCGATGTCGCAGCAGCTCATTTGCCCATCTCGACGAAGAAGCGGCGGACGAGCTCGAATGGGCCGAGTGGAGTCTTGCCCGCCGTCACCGTCGCGTCCCACGCGCCGTCCGGCAACGTCACCGGAGCCTCATAGCTGCCATCGGGTTTCCGGGTCAGCGTCAGGTTCTGATCTTCATGTCCGCCCACCGGACGATTGAGGAGCACCTTCACATCGCCCAGGTTGATCGGGTGACCCGCGCCGTCGACGATCACCAGTCGCGCAGCTCCCGGCACGTAGAGAAAGGTCGGTGTCCAGCCGGCCTTGGCTTGTGCGTCGTGCGCCTTGCGCTGGGTCTCGAACTGCTGGCCGGCGATGTAGGAATCGTCGACCACCATGCCGGTCCAGCTGCGCGCCGAGACGACGGCAAGCCAGACGTTGACGCCGATGATCACCCCGAAGAAGGCAATGGCGAGCAGCCACATGTGCCAGCCGGTGAACCGGAAATCGGAGCGGGAAAGGTCGGTCATTTGCTGGCCTCCGGTGCCTGGAAGACGGTTTGCGCTCGGGCGCTTGCCTGGCCCTCGTCGTCGACCACCACGATATCCAGCGGCGCCGGGACCGTGGTCGGCAGCTTCTCGGCGGGCAGCTCGACGTAGAATCTGAGGTCGGCCACCTTGTCGGCGTCCAGGGTCAATGCGATCGACTGCGCAAGGCCGCCAACGCCTTCGGTTCCGTAGATGCCCGCATCGGGCAATCCTTCGACCCGGACAGTGACGTTGCGCGAGCGCGGCGCCATGTTGGTGATCTTGAGGTCGAAGCCGTTGCGAATGCCACCGTCCTTGAGCACGACATAGAGCGGGTTGCGATCGTGGAGAACGCTCACAGACAGCGTGGTGCGCAGGGACAGCGCCGTGAGCATGGCAAGGCCGATGGCCGCCCAGCCGAGGAAATACACGACGGTGCGCGGCCGAACGATCGAGCGCCAGTTCGTATGCTGGATCCTGTCGACGAGACGGCCGGTTACCGAGTCGCGGACGTTGGCGGGATCGACGACCGGCCCGCCGCCCATGGCGAGCGCCATGTTCCTGTTGTAGTCGGCCAACGTGACATAGGAGATGAGCCCCGTCTCCTTGCCCAGCTTGGTCATGATGTCGTCGCAGGCATCGATGCACAGCGCGCAGGTGATGCATTCGAGCTGCTGGCCGTTGCGGATATCGATGCCCATCGGGCAGACCACGACGCAGGCCTCGCAGTCGACGCAGTCACCGACCGGCTTGCCCTCGGCCTGCGCCTTCTTGGCATGCCGCGACCGCGGCTCGCCCCGCCAGTCATTGTAGGTGACCGTCAGCGAGTTCTCGTCGAGCATCGCCCCCTGGATGCGCGGCCACGGGCACATATAGGTGCACACCTGCTCGCGCATCAGGCCGCCGAACACATAGGTGGTTGCGGTCAGGAGCGCGATGGTGCCGTAGGCGATGACGGGCGCCTGCAGCGTGACGACCTGATGCAGCAGCGTCGGCGCGTCGGCGAAATAGTAGATCCAGGCGCCGCCCGTCGCGACGCCGATTGCCAGCCAGGTGCCGTGCTTGACGACCCGCTTCCAGATCTTGTCGAAGGTCCAGGGCGCCGCCTCGAGCCGCATGCGCGCGGTGCGGTCGCCCTCGATGGCCCGCTCGACCACCAGGAAGAGATCGACCCACACGGTCTGCGGGCAGGCATAGCCGCACCAGGCGCGCCCCACTGTCGAGGTGACGAGGAACAGGCCGATGCCGGCCATGACCAGCATGCCGGCGACGTAGTAAAATTCCTGCGGCCAGATCTCGATGAAGAAGAAAAAGAAGCGGCGATTGGCGAGATCGACCAGGACGGCCTGATCCGGCGCCCCCGGACCACGGTCCCATCGGATCCATGGCGTGACGTAGTAGATGGTCAGCGTAATCAGCATCACCAGCCACTTGAACTGCCGGAAGCGGCCGCTGGCGCGTTTGGGGTAGATCTTCTTGCGCGGCGCATAGAGCGACTGCCGCTTGGGCGCGGGCGCGCCGGAGGGTCGTTCGAGCAGGAGGTTATGGGTGGCCATGGTCGTTCCGCAGTGTCAGCGGCAATGTCCCATAGGGGCGAGTTTGTATGGTTGACCTAGGTCAAGAGACGGAGGGGACGCGGGCTGGGGCGTCCCCTCCTCCCGGTAACGGCAAACACTGCCTATTTGCCGCCACCGAGTCCGTGAACATAGACCGCCAGCTCCTTGACCGCGGCGTCGCCGAGGCGACCGCCCCAGGCCGGCATCACGCCGTGGCGCGGATGCCCGATCTGGGCCTCGATGGCCGCGAGCGAGCCTTCGTAGAGCCAGATCTTGTCGTTGAGGGCGGGGCCGCCGAGGTCGGGCTTACCTTCCCCCTTGTCGCCGTGACACGAGGCGCAGTTGTCGGTGAACAGCTGCTGGCCTTCAGGTGTGTCGGCGCCGCCTTCGACGCCCGACAGCGACGCGACCTGCCGGGCAACCGTGACGATCTGGTCGGGCGTCAGGATGCCGTCGCTGCCGAAGTTGGGCATGATGTTGTAGTGGGTGTCCGCGTCGGCCGAGCGCACGCCATGCGTGATGGTGGCATAGACCTGCTCGATCGTGCCGCCCCACAGCCAGTCGTCGTCGTTGAGGTTGGGGTAGCCGGCGGCACCGGCCGCGCCGCTGCCGTGGCATTGCGCACAGTTGACCTTGAACAGGGACTTGCCCGCCGCAGTGGCGAATTTGGCGAGCTCCGGATCGGCCTCGATCTGGGCCACGGGCAAGGCAGCGATCTGGTCGGTGAACTTGCCTTGCGCCCTCTGGGCGTCGGCAAGTTCGGCCTGCAGCTCCCCGCGCCCGGTGTAGCCAAGCAGGCCACCGGTGGCCGAACCGAGGGTCACCGGCCAGGCGGGATAGAAGATCGTGTAGCCGATCGCAAATACGATCGAGGCATAGAACGTCCACAGCCACCAGCGCGGCAGGGGCGTGTTCAGCTCCTTGATGCCATCCCACTCGTGTCCGGTCGTTTCGGTGCCGGTGGCGTCGTCGATCTGCTTGTCCGTCACTTGCGGTCACTCCCCAGGGGCTCGTCGTCCATCAGGGGTATCCGGGACGCTTCGACGGCGCGCTGCTTGGCGCCGCGCCAGAACAGCATGGCCATCACCGCCACGAAGATCGCGAGCATGTAGACAAGGCCCCAGCTGTCGGCGAACTGACGGAGGTTTTCGTAGGTTGCGGTGTCCATCTCAGCGCTCGTTGTTCTTTTCGTCGTAGGTCGAGAAGTCGACCAGCGTGCCCAGCATCTGGAGATACGCGACGAGCGCGTCCATCTCGGTCAGGCGTTTGGGATCGCCGTCGAAATCTTCGATGCGGACCTTCGGGTAGCGCGCCTTTAGGCCGGTCCCGTCGGCGTCCGGATTTGCCTGGGCTGCAAGGTCGGTGGCGGCGTCCTTCACCATCTCGTCGCTGTAGGGGACGCCGACGATCTGGTTTGCCTTCAGGTGGTTGGCGATGTCGTCGTAGTTGAGATCGGCTTTGGCGAGGAAGGCATAACTTGGCATGATGGACTCGGGCACCACCGCACGCGGGTCGATCAGGTGGTCGACCTGCCAGGTGCTCGAATACTTGTCGCCGACACGCGCCAGATCGGGACCAGTGCGCTCCGAACCCCATTGGAACGGGTGGTCGTACATCGACTCGGCGGCGAGCGAGTAGTGGCCGTAGCGCAGCGTCTCGTCGCGGAACGGTCGGATCATCTGGCTATGGCAGAGGTAGCACCCCTCGCGCACATAGATGTCACGGCCGGCGAGCTCGAGCGGCGTGTAAGGCCGCATGCCCGCGACCTTCTCGATAGTGTTCTGGTAGTAGAACAGCGGCGCAACTTCGACGATGCCGCCGATGCAGACGACCAGCAGTGACAGCACCAGCAGCAGCGAAGCGTTGCGTTCGATGACGCCGTGTTTGGCGATAAGATCCATCTGACGTTCCTTATTCGGCGGGCTGGAGCTGGACGGGAGCCACGATGGGCTTTTCGGTGCGAACCTTGCCGGCGATGGTCATCCAGATGTTGTAGGACATGACCAGCGCACCCGAGAGGTAGAGCAGGCCGCCGAAGGCGCGTGCCACATAATATGGGTGCATGGCGGCAACCACTTCGGCGAACGAGTACACCAGGAAGCCCTGCTCGTCGTATTCGCGCCACATCAGGCCCTGGGTGATCCCGGCCACCCACATCACGGCTGCGTAGATCACGATTCCAACCGTGGCCAGCCAGAAGTGCCAGTTCACCATCCGCATCGAGTAGAGCTGCGTGCGATTCCAGAGCCTGGGGACCATGAAGTAGATCGCACCGAAGGTGATCATGCCGACCCAGCCGAGCGCGCCGGAGTGCACATGGCCGATGGTCCAGTTTGTATAGTGCGAAAGGGCATTCACTGAGCGGATCGACATCACGGGACCTTCGAAGGTCGACATGCCGTAGAAGGCGACCGCGATGACCATCATGCGGATGATGGGATCCGTGCGCATCTTGTCCCAGGCGCCCCGCAGGGTCATGAGGCCGTTGATCATGCCGCCCCAGCTGGGCATCCACAGCATGATCGAGAACACCATGCCGAGGGTCTGCGCCCAGTCGGGAAGCGCGGTGTAGTGCAGGTGGTGCGGGCCGGCCCAGATGTAGAGGAAGATCAGCGCCCAGAAATGGATGATCGACAGCCGGTAGCTATAGACAGGCCGTCCCGCCTGCTTGGGCATGTAGTAGTACATCATGCCCAGGAAGCCCGCGGTGAGGAAGAACCCGACGGCGTTGTGGCCGTACCACCATTGCGTGAGCGCATCCTGCACGCCCGAGAACAGCGAGTAGCTCTTGGCGCTCAGCGGGGACACGGGGATCGACAGGTTGTTGACCACGTGCAGCATCGCGATGGTCACGATGAAGGCGAGATAGAACCAGTTGGCCACGTAGATGTGGGGTTCCTTGCGCTTGATCAGCGTCCCCAGGAACAGCACCAGATAGGCGACCCAGACGACGGTCAGCCAGATGTCGGTATACCACTCGGGCTCGGCATACTCGCGCGATTCGGTGATGCCCAGCAGGTAGCCGGTGGCGGCCATGAAGAGGAAGAGCTGGTAGCCCCAGAACACGAACCAGGCGAGGTTGTCACTGATCAGTCGCGTGCGACAGGTGCGCTGCACGACGTAAAAGCTGGTGGTGATGAGCGCCGTGCCACCGAAGGCAAAAACCACCCCCGATGTATGCAGCGGCCGCAGTCGGCCGAAATTGAACCAGGGTCCGATGTCGAGCTGCGGAAACGACAGCTGCAGGGCGATGACGACGCCGACCAGCATGCCGACGACGCCCCAGAACATGGTGAGCATCGAGCCCATGCGGATGGGGGCATCGAAGTAGCCGCCAGCGTCCGCCGCAGGTGCTTCGACAGGCCGCCGGGCGACAACGAGCGCCGCCACGGCCAGCACGGCCGCAACCAGCCCCATATGTGTTCGGAATGCATCGTCGTGGGAAAGACCCGACAAGACCACGGCAAAGAACGCGCCGGCGCCGAGCACGACGAACCAGGTGAAGTATCGCAAAGCCTGCCCCCAAGGACCCAGAATGGGCAGAGGGTAGTCGCGCACGCGAGGCCGCCTTTGATTTAGATCAACGTCGGCGCCTCAGCTAGGTCGCCGCTGCAGTCGGCCACTCGAGCCTTGCGCTGAAGCCATCCGCCCTTCCTGGCGCGGGCGAAGCCAGGACCAGACGTCCGCCGGTCTGCGTCATGATCGTGTCGACGATCGACAGGCCGAGGCCGGTGCCCTCGGGCCGGGAGCTGGCACGGGCGAATCGCTGGGTCAGCCCCGCCAGTTTTTCGGCCGGGATCAGCGGGCCGCTGTTTCTGACCTCGACGCCTGTTCCCGTCTGCACCACCTCGATCGGCGTGGATGCCGCGCTGTACGAGATGGCGTTGTCGATGAGGTTCCGCATCGCGATGCCGAAGGCGTCGATGTCGATCGGCGCGAGCAGCCGCGCCGCCCCTTCCTTCATCGTGAGGTCTCGGCCCGGAGGCAGACGACGGCGAGCATCTTCGACGACGACCCGGAGCGCGGGCAAGACGTCAGTCGGGTGCGACGCGCGCGCCATGCCCGCCTCGGCCCGTGCCAGCTGCAGCAGACGGTCACTTATTTGCCGGAGCCGAACGAGGGACTGTTCGACCTGGCGGGCCCGCTCCTGCTCCGGGTGGCCCTCAAGTTCGGCGATCAGGCGTTGCAGCTGGGCGAGGCTGCCGGCGAGCGGCGTGCGCAGCTCGTGCGCGCTGTTGGCAGCAAAGGCTCGTTCTGCGTTCAGGGCGGTCTGGACGCGAAGGATCAGCCCATCGACTGCGTCGCCGATTGGCTTGAGCTCGATCGGCAGGCCTTCGACCTCGATCGGGGTGAGATTGGCGGCGTGACGGGCGCCGATTTCCGAGCTGAGCGTGCGAACGGGGCGGATGCCGCGACGCACCGCCAGGTAAATGCCGAACCCCGACAGCGGGATCAGCAGCGCAATGGGCCAGATCAACGCCAGAACGCTGGCGACCAGCGACTGGGTGCGGTGATCAATGGCCTCGGCCACCTGGATGAATACGTCGTGGCGCTGCGTCCCCAATGTATAGATGCGCCACGGCCCCAGATTGGTGAAGCCTGTCTCGAGTGGAGCGTCGAGCGGCTCGGCTGGCGCATCGTGCGAACGCAGCAGCAGCTCGCCGGATGCGCGCCGCACCTGGTACACGATGTATTCGGAGGCGGCGTCGTCGAAGAGCGGGATTTCGTGCGCGTCATGCTCGCCTTCGTTCTCGCCTAGCTCGTCGCGGTAGCCGTCAATGGCCAGGGGCAGGAGCCGCTCGGCAGTTTCGCGAAGACCGCCGTCAAACGCATCGTCGAGACTGAGGCGGAGTGAATTGGCGGCCAGGGAAGCCGCGAGCAGCCACACGGCGACCGCCCCGACGGTCAGCGTTACGATGAGCCAGCGGGTCAGACTTCGCGGGCGCGTCATGAAGCGTCGAGCCGATAGCCGAGGCCGCGCGAGGTGTGGATGAGATCGTGTCCGAGCTTTTTGCGCAGGCGGCTGACATAGACCTCGACGGCATTGCTCTCGACCTCGGCTCCAAAGGCAAAGAGCGCGTCTTCCAGTTGGCTCTTGGAAACGAGAATACCCGGATGCTGCGCCAGCCGTTCCAGGATTGACCACTCGCGTGCTGTCAGGTCGAGAACCCGTCCGCTGACGCGCGCGACGCGCTGCGCCTGATTGATCTGCAACGGTCCGACCTCGATGAGCGGATTTGGATTGCCGCCGTAGCGGCGGGCAACCGCGCCGATCCTGGCGGTGAGTTCACTGAGGTCGAACGGCTTGACCAGATAGTCGTCCGCGCCGGCGTTCAGACCATCGATGCGGATGCTGAGCTGGTCCATGGCGGTCAGGATGATCACGGGGGTGGCATCGCCTTGCCGGCGCATGGCCTTTAGGAGGTCCAGCCCGCGACCGTCGGGCAGCCCGAGATCCAGCAGCACCAGGTCGTAGGCGGTCGTGGCCTTGGCACCCAGCGCGTCGTCGAGTCTCGTCATCCAGTCTACGGCGTGGCCATTGGCGGCGACGTGGTCTCGCACCGCTCCGCCGAGCGCGTTGTCGTCTTCAATCAGCAGGATGCGCACGGGCCACTCTCACCAAACCACAATAGTTCGTCCCGTCTCGACGCACCAGATTGCCTCGGCGCAAGCCGGCAGCGGGACTTAACAGCCGATCCTGACACCGTGCTTACGGAACATTTAGACTTCCGTCAGTCTGTCGTCAGCTTTGGGGCGCTCAATCGGGGTCATGTTGGGCGAACCCCGGATGTTCCCGTCGTGAAGAAGACTCTGTTCTCGCTTGCTTTCATCGCCGCGTCCGGCGCCTACGTCGCCGCGGCGAACCACCTCATCGGGCTGCCGCGCGACGATGACGCGGAGGCGGCCGTTGCCCGGGTGTCCACCGAAGCCTCCGGCCCGCTGCAACCTTCGGCGCTTCCCGTTACCCCGCTGCCGGCTGGCAAAGACACTCCAACCGTCGTCGCGAGCGCGAGGGCGGCCCGGCCCGTCGCTGAGGCAAGCCTGCACGCCCCGGCGGCCGCCGTCCCCGATTCAACACGGCTGCCAGTCCAGGATCCAACGCGGCTGGCAGTCGCGGACGCAACACGGCCGGCGGCCCCGGATTCAACGCGGGTCGCGGCCGTCGCGCCGACGCCGGTCCCCCCGCTGCCACGGCCGCGTCCAACGCCGCCTCCGAGTCTCGCCGTAGAGACTGCCACCACCTCCAACGTTGCGGCCGACACCAGCGGCGGCTATCGCGACGGCACCTACACGGGCACCAGCGAGAACGCCTATTACGGTCGTGTACAGGTACAGGTGACGGTCACGGCGCACCAGATCGCCAGCGTCAAGGTTCTCGACTTCCCGCAGGATCGGCGGACGTCGCGCTACATCAACAGCCAGGCCCTGCCGCTGCTGAAACAGGAAGTGATCGCCGCCGACAGCGCCAATGTCGACACCATCTCGGGCGCGACGCTCACCAGCGAAGCCTACATCCGCTCCCTCAACAACGCGCTCTCGCAGGCGGGTGGCGCGAATGCCTGAGACGCGGCTGATCATGGGCATGCCCATCACGATCTCGATCGTCGGAGACGGCGATGGCGGCGCCACAGAAGCGGCGTTCGAGTGCTTCGAAAGCGTCGACAGGCGCTTCAGTCCGTACAAGACCGACAGCGAAGTCTCAGCCTTGAATCGAGGCGAGATCGCGCTCGAAGAGATGAGTCCCGAGCTGCGCGAGGTGCTTGAGTTGTCAGAGCTGACCCGGCACGAGACGCAGGGGTATTTCGACATCCGGCGACCCGATGGACGCATCGATCCGTCCGGCCTGGTGAAGGGCTGGGCGATCCGCAAAGCCGCGCGGGGTATCGAGGCTGGCGGGCATTTCGACTATTTCGTCGATGCCGGCGGCGACATTCAGTGCCGCGGCCGCAACGAGCACGGAAAGCCCTGGCGCGTCGGCATCCGCAACCCCTTCGATCAGTCACAGATCGTCAAGGTGCTGGTCCCCGGCGACGCCGGTGTTGCGACCTCGGGCGCCTATGTGCGCGGTCAGCACATCTATGATCCACATGGCGCCGGCCCGGCCGGGAACGACGTTGCCAGCATCACCGTGATCAGCGCCGACGTGTACGACGCCGACAGGTTCGCGACCGCCGCCTTCGCCATGGGGCGCGACGGCATCTCGTTCGTCGAGAGCCAGCCAGGTCTGGAAGGCTATGCCATCGGCCACGACGGACTGGCGACGATGACGTCCGGTTTCAGCAGGTACCTGCCGGCATGATCTCGCTCATCGACCGCGTCATCGACCGCATCACCATGTACCGCCTGGTGCTCTGGTATCTCGTCGCCCTGCTCGTGGGCGCCGAAATTCTCGGCGTCGCTCACATCATCGCCATCGATCCGGTGGCCCTGGCGCTGTCGAGCATCCTCGTCCTCGCGGGAGGATGGATCACCAACCAGCTGTTCGCGCGGGTGTTCAACGCCATCCCGAACAACGAAAGCGTCTACATAACCGGACTGATCGTCCTGCTGATCATGGATCCGGCGCCGCTCGGCGACCTCGGCGCGGCCGCCGCGATCACGCTCGCAAGCGCCTGGGCGATGGCGTCAAAGTATGTCCTGTCCCTGCGCCGGCGTCACATCTTCAATCCAGCGGCGCTGGGCATTGCCCTGCCGGCGCTGCTGCTCGATCACCCGGCCACCTGGTGGGTGTCGGGCCAGATCTGGCTGATGCCCCTGGTCATCGTCGGTGGCCTGCTGATCGTCCGCAAGCTGCGCCGGTTCGACCTGGTCCTGGCCTTCGCCGTCGCCAACCTCGCCGCCACGGTGTTCACCGGCAACCTCGCGGACGCCTGGGGCTCGGTACAGATCGCGCTCCTCAGCTCCCCGTTCTTCTTCTTCGCCTTCGTGATGCTGACCGAGCCGCTCACGGCACCGCAGGGGCGGTTCCTGCGGGTCTGCTACGCCGCTTTGGTGGGGGTTCTCGCCTCGCCCAACATCGCCATCGCCGGCTACTACTTCACCCCCGAAATCGCGCTGCTCGTCGGCAACCTTTTCACCCTGCTCGTCAGCCCCAAGGGCCGGGTCGTGCTCACCCTCGAGCGCATCGAGCACGTCGCGGCCGACATCTACGATTTCGTCTTCCGCCCCGATCGCCCCCTGGCGTTCGCGGCGGGGCAGTACCTCGAATGGACGCTGCCGCTGCGGCGGCCCGACAGCCGCGGCAACCGGCGCTACTTCACCATCGCCTCGGCGCCGACCGAGGACGCCGTCCGGCTGGGGGTGAAATTCGTCGACAACGGCAGTGCGTTCAAGCAGCAGCTCTCCGGGCTGCGGCCGGGCGACCAGGTCGTCGCCTCGCAGCTGGCGGGCAGCTTCACCCTGCCGCGCAGCCGCAAGCGCAAGCTCGCCTTCGTCGCCGGCGGCATCGGCGTGACGCCGTTCCGCAGCATGCTCGCCGAGCTGCTGGCCCGGCAGGAGAAGCGCGACATCGTGATGCTGTATGGCAGCAACCGCATCGACGAGTTCGCCTATGCCGGCATCTTCAGGCGCGCCCGCGAGGAGCTCGGGATCCGAACCAGCTACATCGTCCGCGACCCGCAGGGCGCCCCGCCGGACATGCCCATCGGGCTCATCGATGAGCAGTTCGTGCGCGACAAGATGCCGGACTTCGCCGACCGCGTCTTCTACGTCTCCGGCCCGCAGGCCATGGTGTCCGCCACCAAAGAGGTGCTGCGCCGGCTCGGCGTCCCATCACGGCGGATCAGAACGGATTTCTTCCCGGGGCTCGCCTGAGGACGGCAGGAACCACTGCCTGCGGCTTGACCCAGATCAAGCCGCAGCGCCTCCGCATCGCGACAATGCAGCATCCCAAAAAGGAGGTTCGCATGACAGATGATCCGAAGGCCGCCTGGAAGACCTTTGTCGAGGAAATGGAAGTGTCGGGCAAGCACCTGCTGTCCGAGATCAACCGGCTGATCGCCGAGGGCAATGTGCGCAAGCTGGTCGTCAAGACCGACGATGGCCACGTGTTCCTGACGATCCCGCTGACCGCCGGCGCGGTAGCCGGCGGCATCCTGACACTGGGGGCCCCCTGGCTGGCCATTCTCGCCGCGGTGGCGGGCCTGGTTGCCAACATAAAGCTCGAAGTCACGCGCGACGAAGCGCCGCCGACGGAAGCGTTCACCAAGACCGACAATCCCGCGCCCGTGCCGCCGGAAATGAAGCATTGAAGCGCTGGGCTTCCCGGTTGTTCCGGGGAGCCCGTCTT
>Ga0070659_100003358_pt1 | contig 11388 bp, 10 predicted proteins | sample KBSC23metaG_FD_64666 | JGI IMG/M metagenome (GOLD analysis project Ga0070659, IMG submission 64666) | Corn rhizosphere microbial communities from Kellogg Biological Station, Michigan, USA - KBS C2-3 metaG | ecosystem: Host-associated > Plants > Roots > Rhizosphere > Soil ...
GGCACCGTGCGCAATTACCTGTCCGAGGCGATCGGCAAGCTGGGCGTGGCCAATCGCATCGAGGCGTATCGGCTGGCGCGGCAAAAGGGCTGGCTTTAGAAGGCGGGCGTGCCGCGGGAACGTGTGGAATGCCCCGCACGGGGCGGCGTGCTGCAGGATAATGCCCCGTTTTCACCCGTTGGCCGCGACCTTTGAAGAAGTCCGATTTCGATTTTGAACTGCCGCCCGAGCTGATCGCGCAGACCCCGCTGCCCGAGCGTTCGGCCAGCCGCATGCTGCTGCTCGACGTGGCGGCGCGGTCGCGGCAGGATCGCATGTTCCGCGAGCTGCCCGACTTCCTGCGCGCGGGCGACCTGCTGGTGTTCAACGACACCCGCGTGTTGCCGGCGCGGCTGTATGGGCGCAAGGACACCGGCGGCGCGGTAGAGATCCTGATCGAGCGGGTCACCGGCGCGCACGAAGCCACCGTGCAATTGGGCGTCAGCAAGAAGCCCAGGGAAGGCGGCCGCATCGAACTGGCCGACGGCAGCCATGCGGTGGTGCTGGGGCGCGACGAGGGTTTCTTCCGGCTGCGTTTCGAGGCGCCGGAGCCGCTGGAGAAGCTGCTGCTGAAGCTGGGCGAGATGCCGCTGCCGCCGTACATCGAGCGGCATGCCGATGCCAGCGACATGGAGCGCTACCAGACCGTATTCGCGCGCGAGCCCGGCGCGGTCGCCGCGCCCACCGCCGGGCTGCATTTCGACCAGGCGATCCTGGATCAGCTGCGCGAACGCGGCGTCGAGTTCGGCTACATCACCTTGCACGTCGGCGCCGGCACGTTCCAGCCGGTGCGCGCGGACAATCTCGAAGACCACCACATGCACCGCGAGTGGCTCAACGTCGGCGCCCATCTGATCGGGCAGATCCGGCGCACCCGTGCCAGCGGCGGCCGGGTGATCGCGGTGGGCACCACCGTTGTGCGCGCACTGGAAAGTGCCAGCAAGAACGGCGCGCTGCATCCGTTCGCGGGCGAAACGCAGATCTTCATCTTCCCCGGCTACCGCTTCACCAGCATCGACGGTCTGCTCACCAACTTCCACCTGCCGCAATCGACCCTGCTGATGCTGGTGTCCGCGCTGGCCGGGCGCGAGTTCATGCTCGATGCGTATCGCCACGCGGTCGGGCAGCGCTATCGTTTCTTCTCGTATGGCGATGCGATGTTGATCCTGCCCCACGGCGTATAAGCGGCACACCGTCTGTGTAGGAGCCCACCCTGTGGGCAGATGCTTCTGCGAGCCCGTATCAAGAGCATCGCCCACAGGGTGGGCTCCTACACGCAGTGCGGGGCCTGGCCAAACCCGCGATAATGGCCGGATGACTTCACTTAGGTTCGACCTCCGCGCCACCGACGGCGCTGCCCGCCGCGGCCGGCTCACGTTCGCCCGCGGCACGGTGGAGACGCCGGCGTTCATGCCGGTGGGCACGTATGGTTCGGTCAAGGCGATGACGCCGCGCGACGTCGCCGAGATCGGTGCCGAGATCATCCTGGGCAATACCTTTCATCTGTTCCTGCGGCCGGGGCTGGAGGTCATCGAACAGTTTGGCGGGTTGCACAAGTTCATCGGCTGGGACAAACCCATCCTCACCGACTCCGGCGGCTTCCAGGTGTTCTCGCTGGCGCACAAGCGCAAGATCACCGAGGAGGGCGTGACCTTCGCCTCGCCGGTGGACGGCTCCAAGGTGTTCCTGTCGCCGGAAGTGTCGATGCAGATCCAGAAGGCGCTGGATTCGGACATCGCGATGATCTTCGACGAATGCACGCCTTATTTGATCAACGACGTGCCCGCCACCGAGAAGGTGGCATCGGATTCGATGGAGCTGTCGCTGCGCTGGGCCGAGCGCTCACGTCGCGCCTTCGATGACCTGAAAAACCCCAACTCGCTGTTCGGCATCGTGCAGGGCAGCGTGTACGAAAGCCTGCGCCGGCGTTCGGCCGAAGGCCTGGTCAAAATCGGTTTCGACGGCTATGCAGTCGGTGGCCTGGCGGTGGGCGAGCCGGAGGCCGAGCGCAACCACGCGCTGGATTTCACCGTGCCGCTGCTGCCCGAGGACAAGCCGCGCTACCTGATGGGCGTGGGCCGTCCGGAGGACATCGTCGAGGCGGTGCGCCGCGGCATCGACATGTTCGATTGCGTGATGCCCACCCGCAACGCCCGCAATGGCTTCCTGTTCACCGCCGAGGGCACGCTGCGCATCCGCAATGCGAAATTCACCGCCGACACGCGGGTGATCGAGGAGGGCTGCGACTGCTACGCCTGCAGCCACGGTTTCAGCCGCGCCTACCTGCGCCACCTGGATCGCTGCAACGAGATCCTCGGCAGCCAGCTGGCCACCATGCACAACCTGCGCTACTACCAGCGACTGATGGCCGGCCTGCGCGAGGCGATTGCCGGTGGAACGCTGGATGCGTTCACCGCCGGGTTTTACGCCGCGCGCCAGGGTGCGGGGGCCGCCGGATAGCCCTCCCCGGGCCGGCGAGGCACTTGCAAGCGGCGCCATCTGCCCTCATCGGGAGGTGGCGGCCTTGGAGCTGCACGCGCCGTGCACGGGCCGGGGGCGCATGGCATAATCGAGAATCTTTTCCGCGCGTTCGGCCAAAAATAGCTGACGGCGCCACAACTTGCGAGACACAACGATGAGTTTTCCGCTTTCCCCCGTGATCGCCCAGGCTGCTTCGCCGCAGGGTGGCGGCATGTCCATGATCATCATGATGGTGGTGCTGTTCGGCCTGATGTACTTCATGATGATCCGGCCGCAGATGAAGCGTCAGAAGGAGCACCGCGCCCTGATCGCCGCGCTGGCCAAGGGTGACGAGGTGGTCACCAACGGCGGCCTGGCCGGCCGCGTGGAAGAAGTGGGCGATACCTTCATCACGGTCGAGATCGCGCCCAACGTGAAGGTGAAGCTGCAGAAGGGCGCCGTGCAGCAGGTGCTGCCCAAGGGCTCGCTGAAGTCCGCCTGACGGCGGCGGGGGAGACGCCGGGGGTTGCCGGCGACCGCTCCGCGTGTTTCCACATTTCTCGATTGTTGCTATCGCCGCGGCGCATTGCCGCGGCCTTGACGGGTTCAAGGCATGAGTGATTTTCCCCGCTGGAAATATGCGCTGGTAGCGCTGATGATGCTGTTTGGCGTGATCTACGCGCTGCCGAATGCCTTCATACCCGTGCCGGCCGTGCAGGTCAGCGCCAATCGCGGGGCGCCGCCGGTCGACCAGGCCCTGCGCCAGAAGGTGATCGATGCCCTGCAGAAGCAGAAGGTTGCCTTCGGCGAGGTGCTGGTGGAGGGCGACAACCTGCTGGCGACGTTCGCCGATACCGACGTGCAGAAGAGCGGTTCGGACGCGATCAAGGCCGCGCTCGGCGACACCTACACCGTGGCGTTCAAGTTGCAGTCCACGGTGCCGGCATGGCTGAGCATGATCGGCGCCCGCTCCATGCCGCTGGGCCTCGACTTGCAGGGTGGCGTGCACTTTCTCATGCAGGTCGACCAGAACGACGTGATCGACAAGCAGGAAAGCAGCTACGCGGACGACATCCGCAGCCTGCTGCGCGACAAGAAGATCCGTTACGAATCGGTGGCGCGCAACTCCGTGCGCGGCAAGGGCGTCGCCGTGGTGCTGCGTTCGGAGGACGATCGCAGCAAGGCGTCCGACACGATCGCCAACGAGTACACCGACCTGCTGGTGTCCAATGGCCCCAGCACGGGTGACCGCTTCGTGCTGAATGCGGTGATCAAGCCCGACAAGCTGCGCGACATCGCGCGCGGCGCGATTACCCAGAACCTGCAGACGCTGCGCAACCGCATCAACGCGCTGGGCGTGTCCGAGCCGCTGATCCAGCAGCAGGGCGACAGCCACATCGTGGTCGACCTGGCCGGCGTGCAGGATCCGACCGAGGCGAAGAAGCTGATCGGCACGGTGGCCACGCTGGAATACCGGCCGGGTATCGGCCATCCCGGCGACCCGCAGGCGCAGGAAGCGGCGAAGACCGGCAACGTCCCGCCGGATGCCAACCTCTATTACATGCGCGGCAGCGGCCTGCCGGTGCTGGTGAGCAAGAAGGTCATCGTGACCGGCAAGGAGCTGGTCGACGCCTCCTCGGGCATCGACCAGCAAAGCGGCACGCCCAAGGTCGACGTCACCCTGAACGCCGCCGGCGCACGCAAGATGAGCGAGTTCACCAACGCCAACGTCGGCAAGCCGATGGCGGTGGTGTACGTGGAGCGCGTGACCGAGACCAAGATGGTCGACGGCAAGGAAGTGCGCGTTCCGAAGATCACCGAATCGGTGATCAACGACGCCAACATCGCCAGCCCGTTCAGCCGTCAATTCCAGACCACCGGCCTGGGCAGCCCGAAAGAAGCCTCCGACCTGGCGCTGCTGCTCAAGGGCGGTGCGTTTGCCGCCCCGGTGGACATCATCGAGGAAGGCGTGATCGGTTCGAGCATGGGCGCGGACAACATCGATAAGGGCTTCAAGTCGGTGATGCTGGGCCTGGCCCTGGTGCTGCTGGCCGCGGCGGTCTACTACAAGCTGTTCGGCCTGGTCGCGGACATCGCGCTGTTCTTCAACCTGGTGATCCTGGTGGCGGTGATGTCGCTGATCGGGGTGACCCTGACCATGCCGGGCATCGCCGGCATCGTGCTGACCCTGGGCATGGCGATCGACGCCAACGTGCTGATCTGCGAACGCGTGCGCGAGGAGTTGCGCAACGGCTCCACCCCGCACGCCTCGATCCATGCCGGTTACGAGAAGGCCTGGTCGACCATTCTGGACGCCAACGTCACCCACCTGATCGCCGCCCTGGCGCTGACCACGATGGGTACCGGCGCGATCAAGGGCTTCGGCATCACCCTGATGATCGGCATCTCGACCTCGCTGTTCACCTCGGTGACGCTGACCCATGCGTTCACCGCGGCGATCCACGGCCACCGCAAGCTCAAGACGCTGTCGGTGTAAGCAGCCTTTTTGAATAGTGCGGCCATGGATGGCCGCTTTTACCCGGAAGGGATTTCCGCACAGAGAATCCACCATGGAAATTTTCAACCACGACAGCAACATCCACTTCCTGGGGATGCGCAAGTACACGGTTTCCCTGGCCATCCTGCTGATGATCGGCTCGATCGTGCTGATCGCGACCCGCGGACTCAACTACGGGCTGGACTTCACCGGCGGCGTGTCGATGCTGGTCAACTACGACCAGCCGGTGGAAATCGCCGACGTGCGTGGCGCGCTGGCCAAGGGCGGTTTCGGCGATGCCGTGGTGCAGAGCCTGGGCGGCACCCGCGAGGTGTCGATCCGCTTCCAGGCCAAGGACGATCCGGAGGCGATCCAGGCCAACGGCACGGTCAACCTCGACCGCGTCTCCGCCGACGTGATGGAAAAACTCCACGCGGCACGCCCGGACGCGAAGTTGAAGAGCCGCGACTTCGTCAGCGCGCAGGTCGGCGCGGAACTGAAGGCCACCGGCACCTGGGCGGCGCTGTTCGTGATCCTGGGCATCATGGCCTACCTGTGGATCCGCTTCGAGCGCCGCTTCGCGCTCGCCGCGGTGGCCACCGAAATCCACGACACCCTGGTCACCCTGGGCGTGATCGCCCTGGTGCAGCGCGAGTTCGACATGACCGTGCTGGCCTCGGTGCTGGCCGTGATCGGTTACTCGATCAACGACAAGGTGGTGGTGTTCGACCGCATCCGCGAGTTGTTCCGCCTTGCCCGCAAGGCCGAGCCGGAAGAGATCCTCAACCGCTCGATCAACAACACCTTGTCGCGAACCATCATCACCTCGCTGTTCACCGGCATCACGATGGCGGCGATGTGGCTGCTTGGCGGCCCGGCCGTGCACGGTTTCGCCATCACCATGCTGATCGGCATCGTGGTCGGCACGTTGTCCTCGATCTTCGTGGCCAGCCCGATCCTGCTCTGGCTCGGCGTGTCGAAGAAGGACTTGATGCCGGTGACCCGCGACAATCCGGAGCTGGCGCGCCGCCCGTAGGCCGCCGGGGAAGGTTCCGACGAAAGGCCCGGTCATGCCGGGCCTTTCGTTTGGCGATGGCAGGCGCGCCGGGGTGGGCGAAAGGCCGGGCTACATATTTCCCCGCGGCGGCCGATAGATGACGGTCGATCCCGGCGCTGGACTCAGCATGCTCGTCATCATCGGTTCCCTGGTTGTGCTCATCAGCGTGCTGGGCGGCTACCTGCTCTCGCACGGCCAGTTGCTGGCGCTGTGGCAGCCGTACGAGCTGCTGATCATCGGCGGCGGCGCGGCCGGGGCGTTCCTGACCGCCAACCCGCGACGGATCGTGAAGGCGGCCTTCCGCGACATGCTGAGCCTGCTGAAAGGCCCGGCCTACCGGCGCCAGGACTATGTCGACCTGCTCTCGCTGCTGTACGACATCTTCAGCCTGATGCGCAAGAACGGGCTGCTCAGCCTGGAATCGCACATCGAGGATCCGGCCGGCAGCGAGGTGTTCTCGGCCTATCCGCGCCTGCTGGCCGAGCATCACCTGATCGAGTTCATCACCGACTGCCTGCGCCTGATCGTGGGCGGCAGCATGAATCCCCACGAGCTGGAGCAACTGCTCGAAACCGAGCTGGAAACCCATCACCAGGAGGCCGAGGCGCCGGCGCTGGCGGTCATGAAGTCGGCCGATGCGCTGCCCGGGTTCGGCATCGTGGCGGCCGTGCTGGGCATCGTGACCACCATGTCGCAGCTCAGCGGCGATACCTCGCGTATCGGCGAACACATCGCCGGCGCCCTGGTGGGCACCTTCCTGGGCATCCTGCTCTGCTACGGATTTGCCGGGCCGCTGGCGTCGGCGATGGAAAGCCGGGCGCAGGAGAACGGCGAGGCGTTCGAGTGCGTGAAGGTGGCCCTGATCGCCAACCTGCGCGGTTACAACCCGATGGTGTCGGTGGAGTTTGCGCGCAAATCCCTGTCCAGCCTGGCGCGGCCGAGCTTCGTGGATCTCGAAGGCCACCTCAAGGGCGAGCGTGCCGGAGCCGCGGCGTGAGCGACGAGGCCGAGCCGCCGATCATCGTCCGCCGCGCGCGGCGCCGGCGGCACGGCCACCACGGCGGTGCCTGGAAGGTCGCCTATGCCGATTTCGTGACCGCCATGATGGCGTTCTTCCTGGTGATGTGGCTGATCGGCGTGGGTACCCGCGAGCAGAAGGCAGCCATCTCGGAGTACTTCAAGAATCCCAGCATGACCCCCGGCACCGCGGCGATGGCGCCACCGGGCAAGGCCGGCCCGGGTGGCGCCAGCGACAGCATGATCAAGCTGGGCGGTGCGATGGATCTGCCGCGCGGGCCGGGCAAGCAGCAGCATGGCGCGCCGGTGCTCAAAAAGGATGTCGAGGAAGCGCGCAAGCAGGCGCGCCAGGCCGACAAGGCGCGCCTGGAAGAACTGATGAAGCAGTTGAACGCCGCCATCCAGAGCAGCCAGGCGCTGGCGCCGTTCAAGGATCAGCTGCTGCTGGACATCACCTCGGAAGGTTTGCGCATCCAGATCGTCGACAAGCTCAACCGGCCGATGTTCGATACCGGCAGCGCCAGGCTCAAGCCCTATACGGTGCAGATCCTGCATGAGCTGGGGTCGTCCATCGACGGCGTGCCGAACAAGATCAGCATCTCGGGCCACACCGACGATGCGCCGTACACCCGCGAGCGCGACTACAGCAACTGGGAACTGTCTGCCGATCGCGGCAACGCCGCCCGCCGTGCGCTGATCGCGGGCGGGCTGGAGGCGGACAAGGTTTCGCGCGTCGTCGGCCTGGCCGCGTCGGCGCCGTTCGACAAGGCGAACCCCGCCGACCCGGTCAACCGCCGCATCAGCATCATCGTGATGACCGACCAGGCGGAGCGGGCGGCGCGCTCGCTGGAGCTGGCCGACGGCGACGGCACGCCATCGTCGCAGCCTGCGCTGGCCGCACCGCCGGCCTCGGCGATCGCGCAGGCCGGCTTGCCCCAACCGCCGGCGAGGATTCGCCCCGCGACCGCCGCGGAAATCCGCGCCGTCGCCGCTCAGCTGCCGTCGCGCTGATCCGCCGGACGGCGGGACAAGTCGGCAAGCCGGGCATCGATCTGCGCCAGCCGGGCGGGTGTGCCCACGTCCGTCCAGCAACCATCGTGGCGGCTGCCGCTGACGACGCGGCGGGCAATCGCCGGCTGCAGCAGTTGCCGCAGCTTGAATGAAGGCCGCGCGGCGCTCGCGCCGGGCGATGCGCCGACGACGTCCTGCCAGCCGTGCAGGAACCCGCGGCGGAACACGCCGATGCCGCTGAAGGTAAGCCTCGGCTCGCCGGTGTCGTGCAACATGCCTTGCGCGTCCAGCACGAAATCGCCATCGGGGTGATGTGGGGGATTGGTGACCATCAGCAGATGGGCCAGCCCCGCCGGTTCGGCGGGCAGCAAGGCAAGATCGGCGTCGCACCAGATGTCGCCGCTGATCGCCAGGAACGGTTCCGGCCCCAGCAGCGGCAGCGCGTTCAACATGCCGCCGCCGGTTTCCAGCGGCGTCGGGCCTTCGTAGGCGTAGCGGATGCGCAGGCCCCAGCGCGCGCCGTCGCCCAGCGTTGCCGGGAACTGTTCGGCCAGGTGCGAGGTGTTGATCACCACGTAGTGCACGCCGAGCGCCGCGAGCTTTTCCAGGTGCCACGCGATCAGCGGCTTGCCGCCCACCGGCAGCAAGGGCTTGGGCGTGCGGTCGGTCAGCGGGCGCATGCGCTCGCCCAAGCCGGCGGCGAAGATCAGCGCGTGCCTCATGCGGCCACCCGGGTCAGGTCGCGACCCTGCGCCTGGCGTTCCAGCAGCTCGGCGAATTCGGCCAGCTCCGGATAACGGCGCGCCACCTCGATCACGTAGCGGTACACCTGCGGCACGTCCTTGAGATAGCCCGGCTTGCCGTCGCGATACCACAGCCGATAGAACTGACCCAGCACGCGCACGTGCCGATGCAGCCCGGTGAGGTCGAACCAGCGCAGGAAGCGCGGCGCGTCGATCGCGGCGCCGATCACGCCGGCCTGCCGCAGGCGCAGCCGGTAGGATTCCACCCAGCCTTCGATGCGCTCGCGCGGCCACGCGATGTAGGCGTCGCGCAGCAGCGAGGCGAGGTCATAGGTGACCGGGCCGTGCAACGCACCCTGGAAATCGACGATGCCCGGGTTGTTCGCCTCCGTCACCAGCAGGTTGCGGCTGTGGAAATCGCGGTGCACGAAGCGGCGTGGCTGCGCCAGCGCGTTGCGCACGATCACGCCGAAGGCGGCTTCCAGCACGTCCCATTCCCCGCAGCTCGGCGCGTGGCCGAGGTGGCGCTTGAGGAACCATTCGGGCATCACTTCAAGCCCTTTCACCAGCACGGTGTGGTCGAACGGCGGCAGGTCGTCGCTGGCCACGCGCGTCTGCATCGCCAGCAGGGCGTTCATTGCGTCGCCGTAGAGCCGGTCGGCGCTGGTGTCGTCCAGTGCGTCGAGGTACAGCCGCGAGCCGAGATCCTCGATCAGCAGGAAGCCTTGGTCGAGATCCTGCGCGTGCACTTTCGGCACGTGCAGCCCGGCCGCGGCAAGGCGTTCGCCGATGGCCAGCCATGGGCGCGGGTCTTCGCGATCAGGCGGCGAATCCATCACGATCCAGTTCTGGCCGGCGTGACGCGTCCGCCAGTAGCTGCGAAAGCTGGCGTCGGCCGAGGCGCTCTCCAGCGTGAGCGTGGCGTCACCCAGTGTCTGGCGTGCCCAGGCGAGGCGGGCGGCGGCGCGGTCGTGCGTTGCGGTCATGGCGAAACAAGTTGGCGGGATGCCGCCAGCTTAGCGAGGCGCCTTCGACGTGGCGAGACGGAGGCGCTCCGCAGGGCGTCAGGACAGGTTGTACGCACGCTCCTCGTGCAGGGCCAGATCCAGGCCGACCTGCTCCTGCTCCTCATCGACGCGCAGGCCGACCGTCCAGTCGATCAGCTTGAGGATCAGCAGGCTGAGCGCGCCGCTCCACAGCACGGTGAAGCCCACGCCGATGGCCTGGATTCCCAACTGGCGGAACAGGTGGGTGACGGTGCCGAAGCCGCCCAGTGCCGGGGCGGCGAACGGCCCGGTCAGCAGCGCGCCGACGATGCCGGCGATGGCGTGTACGCCGAACACGTCGAGGCTGTCGTCGTAGCCGAAGCGGTGCTTGAGCCGGGTGGCGGCGAAGAAGCAGACTACGCCGACCAGCACGCCGAGCAGCAGCGCGCCGCCCGGCCCGATGGTGCCGGCGGCGGGGGTGATCGCCACCAGCCCGGCCACCGCACCGGAGGCGATGCCGAGCACGCTGGCGCGGCGGTGGATGAGCCACTCGATCGCCATCCAGCCCAGTGCCGCCGCCGCCGTGGCGACCTGGGTCACCAGCATCGCCATGCCGGCGCTGCCGTTCGCCGCCACCGCCGAACCCGCGTTGAAACCGAACCAGCCCAGCCACAGCATGCTGGCGCCGATCAGGGTGTAGCCGAGGTTGTGCGGTGGCATCGGCATGTGCGGGTAGCCGCGCCGCTTACCCAGCACCAGGCAGGCCACCAGGCCGGCGATGCCGGCATTGATGTGCACCACCGTGCCGCCCGCGAAATCGAGCACGCCCAGGTCGCCCAGCAACGAGCCCGGCCCACCCCACACCATGTGCGCCATCGGCAGGTAGACGACGGTGAACCAGGCGGCGGTGAACAGCAGCAAGGCGGAAAACTTCATGCGCTCGGCCACCGCGCCCACGATCAGCGCCGGCGTGATGATGGCGAAGGTCAGCTGGAACATCGCGAACACGCTTTCCGGCACGCGCTGAACCAGGCTCGCCGGTGTCATGCCGGCGAACATGGCGCGATCCAACCCGCCGATGAACGAGTGCAGGTTGGTCACGCCGGCGTGCATGCCGCTGGTGCTGAACGCGAGGCTGTAGCCGTACAGCATCCACAACACGCTGATCAGCGCGGTGATCGCGAAACACTGCATCAGCACCGACAACAGGTTCTTGGCGCGCACCATGCCGCCGTAGAACAGCGCCAGCCCCGGTATCGTCATCAGCAAGACCAGCATGGTCGCGGTGAGCATCCAGGCGGTGTCGCCGCTGTCCGCCTGCGCGGCGCCTTGCGCGAAAGCGGGCGTGGCGAACAACAACCCGGCCACGCACAAGGCGATCATCCTGCGGCTGTGCCGCCCGAATCCCCAATCCCGGCTTTCAACAGACGAATGTCTGGTCACCCCGAGTCCCGGCTTCTCACAACGCATCGCCATCGACCTCCCCGGTGCGAATGCGAATGACCTGTTCCAGCGCGGTCACGAAGATCTTGCCGTCGCCGATCTTGCCGGTGCGCGCGCCGTTGCCGATCGCCTCGA
>Ga0070659_100003359_pt1 | contig 11387 bp, 14 predicted proteins | sample KBSC23metaG_FD_64666 | JGI IMG/M metagenome (GOLD analysis project Ga0070659, IMG submission 64666) | Corn rhizosphere microbial communities from Kellogg Biological Station, Michigan, USA - KBS C2-3 metaG | ecosystem: Host-associated > Plants > Roots > Rhizosphere > Soil ...
ATGGGCGACAATCGCGACGACAGCGCCGACAGCCGCTTTTCACCCGAGGTGGGCGGGGTGTCGTTCCTTCCCGAGGACAATCTGATCGGGCGGCCGCTGCTCATTTTCTTCTCCACCGACGGCTCGTCGAGTTGGTTCAAACCATGGACCTGGTTCTCGGCGGCGCGCTGGGACCGCATCGGGAAATCCTATTGACCGCGCCGCTGGCCTCCTGGCTCGCCGAGGCGCTGGGCGAAGCGCCCGGCGATCTCGCCCTCTACGAGCGGGCGCTCACCCACCCGAGCCATGGCGGCGACAATTATGAGCGGCTCGAATTTCTCGGCGACCGGGTGCTCGGGCTGGTCGTTGCGCATTGGCTGGTCGAGCGGTTCCCCGATGCCGAGGGCAAGCTCTCGCAGCGGCTGAACGCGCTGGTGACCGGCGAGGTCTGCGCCGAGATTGGGCGCGAGCTCGGCGTGCCGTCGCACCTCAGGCTCGGCAAGCAGGCGCAGGACGACGGCGTGTTCCAGAGCGACAATGTCCTGGGCGACGTCACCGAAGCGCTGATCGGCGCCCTCTATCTCGACCGGGGGCTGGAGGCGGCGAGGCGCTTCATCCGCGCCCGCTGGGAGACGCGGGTCGAGCGGCTCACCGCTGCGCCCAAACATCCCAAGGCGGCGCTCCAGGAATGGGCTGCCGCCAACAACCGCCGGCCGCCCGAATATGCCGTGACCGACCGAAGCGGACCGGACCATGCGCTGCGCTTCACCGTCGCCGTCACCATCCGCGGCCTCGGCGAGGCGAGCGGCACGGGATCGAGCAAGCAGGAAGCCGAGAAGCTCGCCGCCGAAGCCATGCTGGAGAAATTGCAATGACCGAGCGCTGCGGCCTCGTCGCCATCGTCGGCGCGCCCAATGCGGGCAAGTCGACGCTCGTCAACGCGCTCGTCGGCCAGAAGGTGGCGATCGTCAGCCCCAAGGCGCAGACGACCCGCACCCGCATCATGGGCATCGCCATCGAGGGCGAGGCGCAGATCTTGCTGCTCGACACGCCAGGCATCTTCGAGCCGAAGCGCCGGCTCGACCGGGCGATGGTCGCCGCCGCCTGGGGCGGGGCGACCGAGGCGGACCTCATCGCGCTGATCATCGATGCCGAAACCGGCTTCTCGCGGCGCATCGAGGCGATGGTCGAGCAGATCAAGGGGCGGCGGGAGGCGAAGATCCTCGTCTTGAACAAGGTCGACCTGGTGAAGAAGGAATCGCTGCTGGCGCTGGCGACGCAGCTGGGGGAGCGGCTCGATTTCGAGGAAGTTTATTTCGTCTCCGCCTCGAGCGGCGACGGGGTGCCGGAGCTGAAGCGCGCCTTGGCCGCGCGGGTACCGGAAGGGCCATGGCATTTCCCGCCCGACCAGGTCTCCGACGCCACCGACCGCATGCTCGCCGCCGAGGTGACGCGCGAGCAGCTCTACCTCCAGCTCCACGCGGAATTGCCCTACGAAAGCGCGATCGAGACCGAGCGGTTCGAGGAGCGCAAGGACGGCTCGGCGGCGATCCACCAGCAGATCCTCGTCGCCCGCGACAGCCAGCGCGCCATCGTGCTCGGCAAAGGCGGCACCCGCATCCGCGCCATCGGCGAGGCCGCGCGCAAGGAGCTCGGGGAGCTGCTCGGGCGCAAGGTACACCTCTTCCTCCACGTCAAGGTCAACCCGAAATGGGAGGAGGACAGGGGCCTCTACCGCGACATCGGGCTTGACTGGGTGGAGTGAGCGGTCACTCCTCGGACCCGGCCCGTCCCGGAATATCCATCCGCTCGTGGAAGACATGGACGCTGCGGACGCAGTCCCGCTCTTCCTTGAAGACGATGATGTGGACTTCATACCGGCAGCGCCGGTACCCGCCGCCTATCTCCGCGTCGCGATGGGCGACAATGCCAGCAGCGATCTCCTCGAAGCGAAGACCGAGGCCTTTGAGATAGCGTGCCGCCTGGGCGGCGCCCCAGGCCCTTCGCGTGTAGCGCCGGATCTCCGCAATTTCGGCGACCGCCTGCGGGGTGAGGCGGACGTCGGTCACGCGGCGCTGTCGAGCCGATCCTGCTCTTCCAGCCACGTCTCCATATCGAAGGGCAGGGCTTCACCGCTGGCCTCGCTCGCTGCGACGGCCCGGCGCAGGCGATCGAGTGCGGCTTCGCGAGTTTCGACGAGGCGCAGGCCCTCACGGACGACTTCGCTCGCGGAGCCATAGCGGCCGGATTCGACCAACTCGTCGATCAGCCCCACGAAGTGGTCACCGAGGTTCACGGATGTGTTCTTGGCCATGAACGTACCATATCATGGTAACGCAGCGCCTCCAAGCACCTCCTCGACCCATTCCGGCACCAGTTCCGTCGCGCGTCCCGCGCGCACCTCCTCGAACCAGACGCTGCCGAGGCTGGGATCGAGGTTGATCTCGAGGGTGCGGGCGCCGGCGTAGCGGGCGGTCTGGACGAAGCCGGCGGCGGGATAGACGGCACCTGAGGTGCCGATCGAGACGAAGAGGTCGCACCGGCGCAAGGCGGCGTCGATGCGGTCCATCTCGTAGGGCATTTCGCCGAACCAGACGATGTCGGGACGCAATCGGCCGGTTATGCCGCAGGCAGGGCAGGCGGGGCCGCTCGACAGCTCTTCGTCCCACGCTACGTGCGCCTCGCAGGCGAGGCACCAGGCGGAGCGCAGCGCGCCGTGCATGTGGAGGAGCCGGCGCGACCCGGCCCGCTCGTGCAGATCGTCGACATTCTGCGTGACGAGGAGGAGGTCGCCGGGCCATTCGGCGTCGAGGCGGGCGAGGGCGCGGTGGGCGGCGTTGGGCTCGACCTCCTTCAGGCGGGCGCGGCGGGCGTCGTAGAAGCGCTGCACCAGTACAGGGTCGCGGGCGAAGGCTTCGGGCGTCGCGACATCCTCGACGCGGTGGCCTTCCCATAACCCCTCGGGACCGCGGAAGGTGGCGAGGCCGCTCTCCGCGGAGATGCCGGCGCCGGTGAGGATGACGATGCGGTCCACTTGTCTCTCCACGTCAGAATTCGCGCTGCAGGGCGTCGGCGAGATCGCCCTTCCGCTCCACCCGCACCTCCGTCAGGCCGAGCCACTGCGCCATCAGGCGGAGTTCGTCGGCGAGGGCTTCGGCAGTATCGGCGGGCGCGCCGGCCTCGCCGTGACTTGCCTGGACCAGAAGGCGGCCCTGCTTGCGGTCGGCCTTCAGGTCGACGCGGGCGGCGATGCCGTCGCGCAGCAGGAAGGGGAGGACGTAATAGCCGTGCACCCGCTTCTCGGCCGGGGTATAGATTTCGATGCGGTAACGGAGGCCGAACAGGCGTTCGGCGCGCGAGCGTTCCCAAATGAGCGGGTCGAAGGGGGCGAGCAGCGCGTGCGCCTCGCTGGCGCGCGGCCGGGCGGCGTCGTGGTGTAGGTAGGCGACCTCCCGCCAGCCTTCGACGCGGACCGGCTGCAGCACGCCTTCCTCCACCAGCTCGGCGATTCGAGGTGTGGTGTCGCCCGGCGAGAGGCGGAAATAGTCCCGCAGGTCCCGTGAGGTTGTGACACCCAGTGCGCGGGCCGCCCTTTCGAGGAGGGCCCGCTGTGCGTCCGCCTTGGAGGGCGTAGGAAGGGCGAGGATGCGGCTGGGCAGTACCCGCTCGGGCAGATCGTAGACCCGCTCGAAGCTGCCGCGGCGGGTGGCGGTGGTGATCTTGCCGGCCCAGAACAGCCATTCCAGCACCCTTTTGGCGCCGCTCCACGCCCACCAGCCGGTGCGGCCCTTCTCCAGGTCGGAGGCGGCGAGCGGCCCCTCGGCGGCGATCCGGGCGACGATGGCGTCCGCCTCGCCGCGCCGTTCGTCGACGAAGGTGCGGAGCGACTTCCATCCCGCTTCGCCCCGCTCCGCCTCCGCCATCCGCCACCGCAGCAGCGGGTGGAGTTCGAACGGGAGGAGCGAGGCTTCGTGCGCCCAATATTCGAAAAGCCGCCGCGGCCGGCCCCAGGCGGCGCGGTCGAGCAGCTGGGTCGGATAGGCGCCGAGGCGGGAGAAAGCGGGGAGATAGTGCGCGCGGGACACGACGTTGACGCTGTCGATCTGGAACAGGTTCAGCTTCTCGACCAGCGCGAGCAGCCGGCGCTCGCTCACCGGCCCCGCCGGCCGCGTCCGCGCCAGCCCCTGCGCGCCGAGTGCGATGCGGCGGGCTTGCTTCATCGACAGGAGCGGCAGGGCGTCGGCCATGCCGCTCCTTAGCTCATTTGCCGGCGACGGCGATCCTCCCGCGCCACAGGCGGGCGCGATACAGCTCGTAACAGCGTGCGCCGCAGGCGAGGCGGATGAGCGCCCCTTCGGCGATGGCGCGGGCGCGGGCGGGATCCTCGTCGACCAGCGGGCGCAGCGCCTCGGCGTTCCAGGCGGCGCTGTGGCGGACATCGAGGCTGGCGTGGAGGTCGAAATAGCGGCGCACCTTCGGCGGGAAGCCGAGGCGGCGCAAAGCCGCGGCGGTGCAGCCGGAGCGCCCCGGTGCCGTCAGCTCGATAACCCCGAGCGCGCCGACCGAATGCCAGGCGTAGCGGCGGTTGGTGGCCATCGCCGTCATCGCATTGGCCAGCGCGAGGCTTTCGGGCAATGTGTCGTCGATCGTCGGTTCGAGCCCAAGCGCGGTCACAAGCGCGTCGAGCATCGGGCCGTGCATGCCCTTGGGATTGCCGCGGCCCATCTCGTCCCAATAATTGCGGGCGAGCTCGAGCTTGGCGCGCTTGGGGAATTTGACCTGGGTCATGGCGACGAGATCGTCGAAGCCGGCCTCGCCCGCCGCCTCCTGCTCCAGGAACCAGCGCAGGTCCTCGAGCGGCGCCTCTTCGGCGAGCCACGGGAAAACCGGGTCGCCCTGGCCGGGGCCATGCTCCTTGAGCCCCTCATACCAGGCGATGAAGCCGTCGGTGTCGGTCGGCGCCTCGGCAGCGGCGGGGGCGGCGTCGCGGCGGAGCGTCTCGAGGAATGCCACTTCGAGGTGCCGCATTTCGGCGTCGCGGTCGATCTCCGCCTGCCAATCGGCGCTGGGAAGCTGGGGCGCGAGGCGGTCCCGGTTCCAGCGGGCGAGCCGGCGCTGGAGGAAGGCGTCGCCCGCGGGTTGGGTCGCGGCGGGTGCCGGACCCCATTGGAAGATACTTGCCATCATGTCCTTCGTGAACGGTTTGCCTCTTGAAATGGCAGGGCGGGAGGAAGGTTCCGGCGGTTGCGCTCCCGGCGCGCGTCGCCCACAAAGGGGCCATGATCTCGATCAATGTGTTCGGCGCCGGCGGCCGCATGGGCCGCGCCATCGCCATGGCCGCCGAGGGGCGCGAGGACATCCGGCTCGGCGAAGCCGGGGACGCGGACGTGTTCGTCGACTTCTCGGTGCCCGAAGCGCTGGAGGATAATTTGAAGGCGGCGGTGGCGGCGGGAAAGCCGATCCTCGTCGGCACGACCGGGCTCGGCGAGGATCATCAGCGGCTGATCGAAGCGGCGGCGGAGAAGGTGGCGGTGATTTACGCGCCCAACACGTCGCTCGGCGTCAACCTGCTGCGCCACCTGGTCGAGGAGGCGGCGGCGCGGCTTGGGCGCGAGTGGGACATCGAGATCGTCGAGATGCACCACCGCGAGAAGCGCGACGCGCCTTCGGGCACGGCCTTGCTGCTCGGCGCGTCGGCAGCGAAGGGTCGGGGGGCGACGCTGCAGGATGTGAGTCGCTTCGACCGGATGAACGGCGGCGCCCGCGAGGCGGGGACGATCGGCTATGCGGTGCTGCGCGGCGGGACCGTAGCCGGCGAGCACCAGGTGATCTTCGCCGGCGAGGGCGAGCGGCTCGAGCTCGGCCACCGCGCCGACAGCCGGATGATCTTCGCCCGCGGCGCCATCGCCGCGGCGCTCTGGCTCGCGGGGAAGCCGGCGGGCCGCTACACGATGGCGGACGTGCTGGGCCTCTGATGGCGGAGGAGGGGGCGCCCCGGCTGCTCCGGCGCCTCGGCGCGTTCGACGCGACGATGCTGGTAATGGGCGGCATCATCGGCTCGGGGATCTTCGTCAACCCTGCCGAAGTCGCGCGCGCCGTCCACACGCCCTTCCTGATCGTCGGGGCGTGGGTGCTGGGCGGGATCGTCGCCATGGCCGGGGCCCTCGTCTACGCGGAGCTGGCGGTGCGGCGGCCGGAGACGGGCGGGCAATATGCCTATCTGCGCGACGCATTCGGGCCGCTCCCCGCCTTTCTCTACGGCTGGTCGCTGCTGCTCGTCATCCAGTCGGGCGGCATGGCGGCGGTGGCGATCACCTTCGCGCGCTATTTCGTCGTGCTCACCGGCTGGGGCGTACCGGAGGGCGCCATTGCGGCGGCCACGCTGGCGCTGCTCACCCTCGTCAACTGCGTCGGCGTCAAGGCCGGGAGCAACGTCCAGAGCGGGCTGATGCTGCTCAAGATCGGCGCCATCCTCCTCCTCGTCGCGTGCGGGTGGTGGTTCGCGCCGGTCCACCCGCAGACGGCGGCGGCGCCGCTGCTGGACGGTTCCCCGCCGCTCGGCCTTCTCGCCGCCATCGGCGCCGCGATGACGCCGGTGATGTTCGCCTATGGGGGATGGCAGACGACCAGCTTCGTCGCCGGCGAGATGCGCGACCCGCGCCGCGATTTGGCGCGCGGCGTGCTGCTCGGCGTGGCGGGCGTGATCCTCCTCTACACCGCCGTCGCCTTCGTCTGCGTGTGGGCGCTTGGGCCGGCGGGCCTTGCGGAATCCGAGACTCCCGCGGCCTCGGTGATGCGGCTCGCGCTCGGCGAGAAGGGGGCGGCGCTGATCGCGCTCGGCATCGCCATCTCGACCCTGGGCTTCCTCAGCCAGGGCATGCTGACAACGCCGCGCGTCTATTTCGCCATGGCCGAGGACCGGCTCTTCTTCCGCACCGTCGCCCGTGTCAGCGAGGGGACGCGGGTGCCGGTCGTGGCGATCGCGCTGCAAGGAGTCGCCGCCACGGTGATCGCCCTGTCCGGGACCTACGGCCAAATCCTGAGCTATGTCGTCTCGGTCGATTTCATCTTCTTCGGCCTCACCGGCGTCGCGCTGTTCGTCTTCCGCCGCCGCGGCACCGGCGAGGAGGGTATGTTCCGCGCGCCGGGGCATCCGTTCACCACGGGCCTCTTCGTCGTCGCCTGCTGGCTGGTGGTAGCGGCGACGGTATGGAACCATCTCGCCAACAGCCTCGTCGGCTTTGCGATCCTGCTGGCAGGGGTTCCGGCCTGCCTCTACTGGCTGCGGCGAAGGCCCGCATGAGCACCCGCACCCTCCAGTCCGGCTACATGCACTGGGCGAAGAACCAGCGCCCGGTCCGCTACCATCTCGCCTCCAGCGAAGTGCCGCACTTCGCGCTCGGACAGCTGGCGCTCAGGCTCGCCGATCTCGATCTGACCGGCGCCAGCGCCTACCGCTACGCGCCGTTGCGGGAGGCGATCGCGGCCAAGGAGGGCGTGCCGCCCGAATGGGTGGTCGCCGCCGACGGCACGTCGATGGCGAACATGCTGGCGATGGCGGCGTTGGTGGCGCCAGGCGACGAGGTGCTGGTCGAGCAGCCCACCTACGAGCCGATGCTCGCGGTGCTCGGCTTCCTCGGCGCGCGGATCACGCGTTTCGAACGGCGCGCGCCGACCTTCGATCTCGATCCGGAGGCGGTCGCGCGCGCCGTCACGCCGGCGACGAAGCTGATCGTCGTCACCAACCTCCACAACCCCTCCGGCGCCTATGCGGACGAGGAAATGCTGCGCAGCATTGCGGAGCCTGGCCCGCGCATTCTCGTCGACGAAGTGTATCGCGACGCCGCGTTCGAGGAGAGGCCGCGTTCCGCCGTCCACCTCTCGGATCGCTTCGTCGCGACCAACAGCCTGACGAAGGTCTACGGCCTCTCCGGCATACGCTGCGGCTGGATTCTCGCCGAGCCCAAGCTGGCGGAGCGGATGTGGCGGCTGAACGAGCTGTTCGGCGTCGCCCAGGTCCATGCGGGCGAACGGCTCGGCTGCATCGCGCTCGCGCATCTCGATGAGGTCGCCGCCGGAACCGCCGAACGCCTCGCCCGCAACCGCGCCCTCGCCAACGCTTTCTTTGCCTGCCGCAGCGATATCGAGTGCGCGCCGATGGTGCACGGCATCACCGCGTTTCCGCGCCTGCTTCGGGGTGATCCGCAGAAACTCGACGACCTGCTGCGCACCCGCTTCGACACCTCGATCGTCCCCGGCCGCTGGTTTGAAATGCCCGATCATTTCCGCATCGGCGTCGGCGGCCCGACCGAGATCGTGGAAGAGGGGCTGGCGCGGCTCGGCCAGGCGATGGACGAATACGCGTGAAGGCGCCCGAAGTCGCCGAGCTCTACCGCCGCCTGGCGGAGCGGACGCCGAATCCGGAGACGGAGCTCAAGTCGGTCAACGACTATACCCTGCTCGTGGCGGTGGTGCTGTCCGCGCAGGCGACGGACGCCAGCGTCAACATCGCCACCCGCGACCTCTTCCAGACCGTCGACACGCCCGCGGCGATGGTCGCGCTCGGTGAGGAGCGGCTGAAGCAGCACATCAAGACGATCGGCCTGTTCAACACCAAGGCGAAGAACGTCATCGCGCTCAGCCAGGCATTGATCGACCGGCATGGCGGCGAGGTCCCCGCCGACCGCGACGCGCTCGAAGCGCTGCCCGGGGTCGGCCGCAAGACCGCCAACGTGGTGATGAACACCGCCTTCGGCGCCGAGACCTTTGCGGTCGACACCCACGTCTTCCGCGTCTCGAACCGAACCGGCCTCGCTCCGGGCAAGAATGTGGTGGAGGTGGAGACGAAGCTCGACCGCGTCACCCCGCAGCCCTACCGCCGCGACGCCCACCATTTGCTGATCCTCCACGGCCGCTACGTCTGCAAGGCGCGCACGCCCGAATGCTGGCGCTGCGTCATCGCCGACATCTGCCGCTACAAGCCCAAGACTCCGCCGCCGGGCGACCGGGCGGCGGAGAAGAAGGTGCGGGCGGCGAAGGGGGTATAGGGCTCCCGACGCGGCGCTTTCGAAACCTCTGGCGGGCGGGGAAGGGCTTTGCTAAGCGCCCGTGACGGCCCGGCACCCGTAGCTCAGCTGGATAGAGCGCTGCCCTCCGAAGGCAGAGGCCAGAGGTTCGAATCCTCTCGGGTGCGCCAGCCTTTTGCCGGGCGCCGGGGCCGCTAGCGGTGCAGAGAAGGACCGAGTGCATGACCGGCCGCCGGTCCGATCATCCCGTCGATCCGCTCTTCCTCGCCCGCTGGTCGCCCCGCGCCTTCGACAGGTCCGAGATGCCCGAGGCGGACCTGCTCACCATCTTCGAAGCGGCGCGCTGGGCGCCCTCCGCCTTCAACGCCCAGCCCTGGCGCTTCCTCTACGCGCGCCGTGAGGGGCCCGACTGGGCGCTGTTCCTCGATCTCCTCATCCCGTGGAATCAACAATGGGCGGAGAGCGCGTCGGTGCTCGTCTACGTCCTCTCGGACCGGCTGACGACGAGCGGATCGGGCGAGGCGCCGTCGCACAGCCACAGCTTCGATGCGGGGGCGGCCTGGGCCTATCTCGCACTGCAGGCGGCTCGGCTCGGCTACCATGCCCACGGCATGTCGGGCGTCGAGTTCGAGCGGGCGCAGGGAGCGCTGGCGGTCCCGGAGCGGTTCCGGATCGAGGCGGCGGTGGCGATCGGCAGGCTCGGCGATCCGGCGGCGCTTCCCGAGAAGCTGCGGGCGCGCGAGGTTCCGAGCACCCGCAAGCCGCTCGACGAGATCGCCTTCGAAGGCCGTTTCCCCGGCTGAGGCCTTGTGCCCGCCGGGCTTCTCGTGAACATTCCGCCGTGAAGGGAGAGAAGATGACGGTCGAGGCGGGCATATCGGGGGAGGGCGCGACGCGGCGCCGGGTCACCCTGCCGGCGCGGCCGGAGCCGATCCGGGTGGTCGTCGAGGAGACGGCGGTGATCGTCGTCGACATGCAGAACGCCTACGCCTCGCCCGGCGGCTATCTCGATCTCGCCGGCTTCGACATTGGCGGCGCCGCCCGCGTCGTCGAGCAGACCGCCAAGGTGCTGGCGGTGGCGCGCGAGGCCGGCATGACCGTGGTCTACTTCCAGAACGGCTGGGATCCGGATTATCGCGAGGCGGGCGGCCCCGGCTCTCCCAATTTCCACAAGTCCAATGCGCTGAAGACGATGCGGGCGCGGCCGGAGCTGCAGGGCAAGCTGCTCGCTCGCGGCGGCTGGGATTACGAACTGGTCGAGGCGCTGAAGCCGCAGCCGGGCGACATCGAGCTTCACAAGACCCGCTATTCCGGCTTTTTCCACTCGCAGCTCGACAGCCTGCTGCGTGCGCGCGGCATCCGCAACATCGTGCTGGTCGGCATCGCCACCAACGTCTGCGTCGAATCGACCCTGCGCGACGGCTTCTTCCTCGAATATTTCGGCATCATGCTCGAGGACGCGACGCACCAGGCCGGGCCCGAATTCCTCCAGAAAGCCAGCGTCTACAATGTCGAGACATTCTTCGGCTGGGTCTCGACCGTGGCCGATTTCTGCGGCGCCTTCGGGCAGATCGCAGGCGACCAGCAATGAGTGCGGAGACCCCCCACCCCAAACGGCGTCGAGGGAATGTCCTTAGGAGAAGCTGATCATGCCGTTTGAGTCCATCAACCCCGCGCAATTTCCCACGCCGATTGCGCCCTACTCGGCGGGGACGAAAGCCGGAAACACCGTCTACGTCTCGGGCACGCTGGCGCTCGGCCCCGGAGGCACGGTGCTCCATCCGCGAGACGCGGAGGCGCAGACGCGGCATGTGCTGGAGACGATCCGCATCACCCTCGAAGCCGCCGGAGCAAGCATGGCCGACGTGGCGTTCAACCACATCTTCCTTGTGGACTGGGCCGACTATCCGGCGATGAACGCGGTTTATGCGGAATATTTTCCGGGTGCGAAGCCGGCGCGCTACTGCATCCAGTGCGGGCTGGTGAAGCCGGGCCTGCTCGTCGAGATCGCCAGCGTCGCGCACCTCGCCTGATGCCCCAGGCGGCGGGGCTCTGGTACGAATGGCATGGCCCGGAGGACGGGGAGGTGCTGATCCTCTCGGCCGGACTTGGCGGCTCGGGCACGTATTGGGCGCCGAATCTCGCCGCGTTCGCCGAGCGATACCGCGTCCTCCTCTACGACCATCGCGGCACGGGGCGCAGCGAGCCGCTTCCTGCGGGCCCGACCTCCGTCGAGGCTATGGCTGGCGACGTCCTTGCCTTGATGCGTGCCCTCGGCGTCGGACGCGCCAACTTCGTAGGCCACGCTCTAGGCGGCCTCATCGGCCTGGAGCTCAGCCTCTTGCACCAAGTGCTGGACCGGCTCGTCGTGGTGAACGGCTG
>Ga0070659_100003360_pt1 | contig 11387 bp, 9 predicted proteins | sample KBSC23metaG_FD_64666 | JGI IMG/M metagenome (GOLD analysis project Ga0070659, IMG submission 64666) | Corn rhizosphere microbial communities from Kellogg Biological Station, Michigan, USA - KBS C2-3 metaG | ecosystem: Host-associated > Plants > Roots > Rhizosphere > Soil ...
GAAGTTCGTGGCATCCTTTGCGAAAAGCAACCGCAGGTCCTTCGACTCCGCAAACCGCAAAAAACGCGGCTTGCGGCGCTCAGGATGACAATTTTATTTATGTTGCGAACTTCAGACTCAGGACACTAGAGTCTGCGCACAACCGGGATGATGTATCGGGCTTTCAGCCCTCTGGGGACTGTCCGTTTTGTACCTGGGCCTTTGGCCCAGACTGGTATATGTCGCGCCGTTGGCGCTAACAGGCTGGCTACCAGAAATAGGTGGCTTCGATTTTGGGTGTGCCGGGTTGGCCGTCGATGATCTGGGTGCTGAGCACGACCTCGATGTTTTTCTTGTTGCCTGCGGCTTGCGCGTCGCGCTCCAGTTCGGCCAGGTTGGAGGGGTCGGTGAGAAAATCGCCGGCCATCATGGTGCTGCCCTGGCCAATGCCCGCCGCGATGACCGCAAGCTGTCCGGAGTTGGGATCGACGAAGCGGGCGACGATGGCATATTCGCGATAGTTGTTCTGTGTCTCGGTGACGGGGCGGTCGGTAAACCACTCGCGGGGCTTGGTGGACTGGCTATCGACGATCCACTCCTGGGTGAAGGTGGCGTCGTTGCCGAAGTGGAAGCGGAGCGGCCTGGTGAGGCGCATGGTCCAGGGGTTGTCGAATGCTCCGACGAAGATGGTTGGGCCGTTGCGCAGGTCGGAGAGCGTGGTGTCCGCCGCGCCCTTGATGAGGACTTCCTTCTGCCCGTGCGCGCGCAGCAGGCTGCTGATCTTGACGATGGTGGAGAGGTCGTCGAGATTGACCTCCTTCATCCAGGTCTGCACCGTCGTCTGATGTTCGGGATTGGCGGCATCCACGGCCAGGTTCGTCTCCTGGACTTGTTCGACGATGCACAGCATGGCCGGATTGCCGGCGTTCAGCACCGGGCCCCAGAAGAAGTCGATGGGCGAATGACGCATGGAGCGCCAGCCGAAGGAGAGGGCAACGACGACCGCGGCCAGCGCCAGGACGGCGATCACGGTCCAGCGCCCCCGATGCCCTTTGCCAGCCGGTTCCGCAGCGCCTGCTGTCTCCCTGGCCTCTTGCGGGTACTGCTCGGCTGTTGCGCTGTGCTGGTGGGGCCAGTGGAACTGCGGGATGTAGGAGCCTGCCTCGAGCGAGATGCGCAGCTCGTTTTCGTGTTCGGGCTCCTGATAGTACTGCGCGATGCGCTTGCGGATCTCGGCTGCCGTGACCCGGACGATGGGGTCGGAGGCGGTATCGTAGTCGGCCTTGCGGCCAAAGATCTCCAGGCCCAGCGTCCGCTCCTTGAGCTGGTCGACTTCGCCGGAGAGGGTTTTTTCCACAACGAAACGCAGGAAGGCAGGGAAGCGCCTGCTATGGCTGAAGTGGCGATTGGAGAGCATACGCTCGAGCTGTTCCTCGATCGCCTGCTTCTCGATCTCGCTCACCTGAGTCGGATTAGCGGGTGCGGCATCGGCAGACATGGCTTTTTCCCTGCGGTTTGAATTGTACAGTGCGCATGGAGACTACGAGGACTCTCCCTGGAAAGACTTTTAGAATCAGCCCATTGGGGAATAATTTACCTGATAAGAAAAGGTATGGATACCGCAAAGACCTTACGTTGGACACGGCGGGGACTCTATCGTGCATTCCATTGCGAGAAGCATCCAACCGCAGATGACTTACTTTTTCGCTTTTTGGAGGCAACCCATGAACAGCACAGCGACCTTTGTCTCGACGTTCCAGGCCAAGGAAGGCTCTGAGCGCCTGATGCAGTGTGAGTTGGAGCGTCTGGTCTCGTTTACCCGGCGAGAGCGTACGTGCCTGTACTGTGACCTGTTCCGGCTCTCCAGAGATAAATCGACGTTCGTTGTTCACTCGGTGTGGTCGAGCCGCGAGAACTGGATGAATCGCACAGGGTGGGAGGGGCATCCGGCTGGGATGGGGCTGCTGGATCAATGTCTGGAGCAGCCGATTGAGGTGGTCGTGATGGAAGAGGTGGCCTGAGCGGGGTTGTTAGGGAAGGTCTGATTAAGTCCGCGAAGATGCCCTCCGGGGCCAAAGAGGGTGCGGAAAAAGTCCATCCGTCAGCATGTCCAGAAAGGCCCGGGGCTAAAGCCCCTTCAGTTTGCCGGCTTTTTCGTGGGGCTGAAGCCCCACGCTAATCCCCAAAAGCAACCCCAAAGACTTTTTCAGCACCATCTAAAGCCACATTGAATTGAGGGATGTTATGGCGTGGCTGAAGCCACGCCCTTCAACACGAGGACTTAATCAGAGGTTCCTTAGCGCATTTTCCTGAAATTGTAGTTTGGTGCGGCCCGAAGGGAGACGCAGATTCCCTGTGGCCGCAGCCGATATTTTTCAGTGGCACAGGCGTTATTTTTCAGTGACTGCAAAATAACGCCTGTATTCCATTTTCCATATTCCCCTTTTCTGGGGAATTACATATTTGAATCCCTTTTCACCCAGCGAGCCTTGGCGGCAGCTTTTGCGATCTTCTTGCGAGCTGCTGCCGTGAGTGATTCGGCGCGAACTTTGCCGCCGATCTTCCCGCCAATCGATCCGATTGTGCGCATGTGCTCAGGGGTCAGGGTGGCCATTGCTATACGCCGCGAGTTTGCGGCGCGGTGCTCGGGGGATTTCTTCAGCCCCAGATTTGCGGCTTGCCAGATGATCGACTTAGTTCCACGGCCCAACTTCTGCGCGAGATCGCGATTCGTATTAGTGGCGAAGTTGCGTCGCAGATTGGACAGCTCTGCTGCAGTCCATGAGCGCGCTCCGCTTGGGCCAGCAATTGGCTTTTTCTTTTTAGGCATGATGACCTCCGAAGTTTCGCCGGGTTACGTACCGGCCCCAGCTACCACGCTGGACGCACCGCTTACCTCTAGCAAGGCGCGGCGGAGCTTAGAGGGCGATACCGGCCTCGGCGAGTGTTTCGACCATCTCTTCGTCGAGCGGGCAGTCCCGCTGAAACTTGGCAGCATCCTCCGTTTGAGTGGCAATCACCATCGCCGCATAAAAAGCGGGGCGGTAATGGTCTTCAAGCTGCGCCCGCTGGCTCTTGTACCAAGCGGCAGCGCACCGGCCATTGTCTTCGATGAAGACGTTCAACTTAGCGCCCCACAATGTGGATGCATCGTCGAAAGAAAGGAATGCCTTCGCGTCCTTACGGCTGGTTGCAAAGTAGAAGCGAGAGATGGGTTGTCCCTTTGGACCCCACCATTTTCCTCCACGGCTGATTTCTGCGAGGACATCTGATAGGCGCTGCTGAAGTTCGTTCATCTGGTGCTCCTAGTGTGGCTGGTTGCCACTGAGAAGATAATACTTGAGCGGTGATTGCCTGCCAAGGGTTATTTTCAAAAAAGGGAGTCAAATATATAAATCCCTTTTCTGCAGTGTCAGAGTGCCGGTGCATCCACGATCATGGCGAAGGCGGCGGAGCTGCCGAACCAGGTATTGCCGGAGCCGTCGGCGAAGGACGTTTTGACGTTTAGCGCGGCGTCGATTAGGCACTCATGAATGCCGTGCGCGTCGTTGCCGGTGATCTGAAAACTGTTCGGTCCGGGGATGACCTGGAGCGTCGTGGCAGAGAGGTTCGAGGGCAGCGGCAGCTTGCCACCCGAGGTAATGTGTGTGAGGTTGTCGCTGGGGAAGTTTGGCGGCGCAGAACCGGCGCGAGCGTCGAGAATGCTAAAGCCAGCGACGGCGAATGTGCGCCCTGTCGAGAGCGGGATTTTCACCCATCCGCCATCGCGCACGACGGTACCCTTATTATTTTTCCATGCGAAGAGCAGCACGGTCGCAGGACCGGACCAGTTGTTGCCCGAGCCATCCGAATAGTCGTGGTGAGCGCGTCCCGCCGCATCTACATAAGCACGGAAGCCATGCGCAGGATGACCTGAGTCTGCGGCAGACGACGGGAATGCAAGCAGGATTGACTGCGCGATGGAATATCCGGCCGGGAAGGCCACAAGGCTTCCCGAAGCCATTGTGCCGACGCCGAAGCAAACTTCTTCGCCGCCAGCGAGCGTCAGCTCTGTGAACTGCATCAGGCCGGAAGCAGATTGCGTTACAGAGGCCGCGTCGTTCCAGGACAGCGCCGCGAAATTGAGATGCCCACGCCATGTCGTGCCCGCGCCATCGTTGTAGACGAGCTGTAGTTTGCGCGTGCCGTCCGTCGTGCATATCTGAATGTAGTGGAGATGAGCGTTGATTGTGTCTGCATCGCGCGGCGAAGCCCACGCCATCAGGTTTTCCGCGTTCGCGGAGGCGGTCGCTGGAAGATTGAAGCTCGTCTGGTCGTAACCGCTGCCCGTGAAAAATGCGGCAGCGCCGGTTTCGAGATCGATGTCCACATAATTGTTTGGGTTGAAGACGCCATATAGAACGACGACGCGGTTGGGCGGCATCGATGCAAGCGGCAAAGTGCCTGCCTGCACACTATAGATCACGCCTGTTCCCGCTTCCGATGCGTCGTCGAGATAGAGCACGTAGGGTTGGCCAGCAGTAAGGCCAGTCCACTGCGCACCGGGATAAAGTGTCGGCGCAACGTCACCGACCCACTGAATCGAGAGATCGGGGACTTTGACAGTGAGCAGCCCCGTAATGGGATCGAGCGTTCCATTCGGCGTCGCCTCCAAAACCCATGCGGGCGTCGTCAGCGGAAAGGTGCCCAGGGGCATATTGCCGTCAGGCACGATGGCGTAGGACTGCCCAGGGTCATCGCTCACGTCAGTGTAGGCGTCGCGGTTATATTGCATGAGTTGGAGCACGATCTGGCCGTCGCCGCCGTCCGACGCTGGCGTGATGCTGCGAGAAAGAATCTCATAATCACCGGCGAACTCGGGCGAGACCCAGTCGTCAAGCGTAATTACGTCGCGGAGCTGCCGGTCGATCAACGCAGCGTTGTTTGCATCGACTGCTTCGAGACGTGCTGTGAGGGTGCCCACGACGGGCGCTTTCCAGCCAGCGCCAATATCAGTGCCGAGCGTCCTGTCGCGCTCGAACTTCATCAGACGGTTGGTCTGGTCGAAGGTGCAGTTGCCGCAGTCATATTCGACGCGCGTGATGTTCGGTTGCACGCCAAGACCCGGCGCCTGCATCGGCACGAGCCTCTGATGTGAGCGATGAACGATGTTCGCGGGCGCTCGCTCAGAGAAACGCGCATCATTCACGCCGAGATAGCCGCCGGAACTCGACCCAGCAGGGATTTCGGTCGCAACGGCGCGAACCTGATTCGGCGCATCGACGAAATGTGCATCATTGTTGTCGTAGGTCAGTGGTGTCACGACGGTATAGGCACCGGCAAAAGCACCATTTTCTCCTCCACCATAGGTGATAACGTCGCCCAGCACAAATGGGCTGAGGCTGTTGAGTGTAAACAGGCAGGAATTGATGACGCCGCTGCCAATTCCGATCTGCTGATGAACGGCAGTGAGGACCTGGCTGACTGCCGGAATGTTGATGTCACGGTAACGCGGAACAAAAACATTCGGTGCTTTCGCCACGTCCTTCTTGTTGAGCTTAACCGTCCCGGGAACAACATGGTTCGCGCCCATCAGGAAGGTCGAGGGGCGCGGGTCGTCGCCAATGAGATAGATCTGTCCATTCTGCACGCGCTGGTAAGACCGGCTGACGCGCAGGATGGTTTCGAGCACGTTGGTGAGCGTGGTGTCGGCCGCGAAGACATAGCTGCCCATAAAGCGCGGGTTGCCATTCGGCAGCACAAAATCGTTGCGGGCAGCGGTCGCGGCGATGGACTCCCAGTTGAAACAAGCCTTCTCGGCGTCGGTCAATCCGGCGAGGCCGGGCTGTTGCGGCTTGATCTTGCGGCGAAGGATCGCCTCGACGAAGTGCCACGCGGGATTGGTCGTGAAGCCGTAGCCAGTGACATTTCCCGAAGCGTCGAAGATGCGGCAGCGCAGCGAACGCCAGACGCCACTGGGTGCCAGAGGGAAAGGTGTCCCGACGCCGAACTTGAAAGTAAGGCTCATTGCCATCCCGAAGATTGCGTAGGCAATCCCGCTATAGGACTGCGGTGGCGTTACGCTGGGAAAGTTGGCGAACCAGGTATCGTACTGCTGATCGCCGCCGGTTGAAACGAGCTGATTGCCCGCGCCGCGAATCGTATACTGCCCGCGATGGAAATGCAGGAACTGCTGTTTCGCGTGGAAGCTGCCGGCGGCGTCTCCCAATAATCCATTGAAAAAATGACCCTCGGCTTGAGGAAGAGCAAAAACATAGTCGTCCCACTCGCCCTCGCCGAGTGCCGAGAGCTCCTGCTGCACGCCATTGGGGATGATAGCCGAGGGAGGCGAGACGATACTCAAGACCTGATCGCCCCCGCCCAGGACGTACCCGAATGCAAGAGGGAGCGGGCGACTGCTATGGCTGACAAATGCAGGATTGAGCGCCATCAGAAGGCCCTCGCTGGGTTGTAGCTGACGGCCGGTGCGGGCTGCGCAATCTGCACAAGCGGTGCTGAGCTATTCGAGAAGTTCCACTGCACCACGATGCCCGCGAACCGCTCGATGGAGGAGCAGTCGCCATAGCTCTGGTTGCATGGTGTCGGCGATGTCGAGCCGCAAGCCTCGGAGCCAAAAAAGAGCGGGCACGATACGTCGATGTCGTAAGACGGCACCTTGACCGCGCTGTAGTTGCCGAAGCCTTCCACGCTCAAGTCCATCACGTTCTCATCGATGTCGGCATCGGTCACGTTACCCGTAAAGGTGAAGATCGCCGTCTCCGCGTCAGCGCGCCAGAGGCGGTAATAAACAAACGCTCCAACGAACTCGTTCTTTGCGTAGGCCAGCGCCATATCGCGCTCGACCGTGTTGCCCGAGAGGTTCTGGATCGAGAGCGAGGCCGTGTCGGTTGCGGTTGTGCCCGTTTCGTGAAACTGCTGCTGGCCGACGAGCCAGTCCTGATACTCGTTTTCGGTCGTTCCGTTGATGATCGAGTTCCAGATGCCGCGCTGCTCGGAGAGGAAATAGGTGTTGCCTGAAAGCGTTCGTATTTCAACAAGGCTGACCGGCGCACAGCCGCCGCTCGCGGACATGGGCCCTGTGACGCCACGAGGAAGGCCCGCCATCAGTGCATCACCTGTATCTGCGGATAGATCACGCCAGTCGCGGTCGAGGCAAAGCCCTTCGCGGCGCGAGCGACGATCTTCACGCGATGTTTATCGAGGGGCATGGCAATGCCCTGCACAAAGCCGTTCGCCACGGGCGGCGTGATGACGCCGTTCACCACGGTCTGCGGCGCGGTGCCGTTGCTGAGGTCGAGACCTTGCACAAAGAGGACGCCATCGACATATATGTCGCACAACCCCAGCAGCGGGTCCACGCGCAGGTTCATCTGGAACCCCCATCCGACGTACTCGACCTGCGCGAAATCGCCAGCGACGGGAGCCGGATTGATCCACTCATACGACGACGGCGCGTTCAGCGAAGACCCGGCCATCAGCGGCGTAAGCTGCGCCGCCCACGCGCCCTGTGTTGCGACCAGCGGGTTCAGGTAATCGTCGAGCGCGAAGATGAAATGCGAGTCGTTGTCCCAGTCGTTCGGATATTCGAGCATTCGCGCCTGAGGGACCTCCTCGAAGACCAGCCCCTGCACCGTATATTTGCCGTTCGCCGTCTCGATTGCGTTCGGCTCGGAGGTGAAGTTGCCGACATGATGCCTATTGCCGCCGTCGCGGTCGATCAGCGTAAAGTAGCCGCCCTGGAACTGCTCGTAAAACGTCTTCAACCGCTGCACGGTCGCCCACGGCCGGTCAACCCAGTTGAGCGCCAGTGTGTATCCGGCGTTGAGCACCTCGCGGCTGTAGCGGCGCCCGAGGCGCGGACGCGAAATCTGCTTATTCTGCGACGTGCGGCGCGTCCAGCCATAGCTCCAGTTGGGATTGTCGCCGAGCACGTCCCACCATCCGGCGACTGGGTTCAGAATGTCGGTCTCAGCCATTGATGCCGTCTCCTGCATACTGCGAAGCGTACCGGTTGGTGTGCTTCACGATGGTCTGCGCGCCGCCATTCTTGAGGAAGCTGCTGAATGATTTGGCGTCGAGCGCACTGATCGAATAGTGATGGTGCGTATCGCCGCCGGACGGTGCCGAAGTAAACGGACGCGAACCGGCGAGATACATAGCGGCAATGTCGCTGGAGCTTGCGCCATTGAGCATCGCGTTCAGCGCAGGCCCATGCGCCCGCGTGGCGTTCGGCGTCATCACTGTCTCGCCGAGCATCGCATGGATGAAACCCTCGTTGCCGCTGGTCGCCAGGTCGCCGAAGCCGCCAATCGTGCCGCCGCTGTGGAACTGCACGGCTGACCGTGCAAGCGAGCCGCGTCCGCCGGCAGCCGCGTCCTCGACCCGTGCCAGCACGCGCGCCACTTCCTTCTGCATGTAGTTGTTCTCGACCCAGGCAGCGGCGTCCCGTCCGAAGTGGACGCGCATATAGGTCAGCGCCTGGTCAGCCGTGCTGCCCACCTGTGAGACGGCGGACTGGTAATCCGTGCTGGTGTTGTTGAGATAGCTTTCAAGCTGCGGGAAGACGCTCTTCCGGTAATAATCGCGCGCGCCCAGCTTGCCTGCTTCGCCACTGACCATGCCGGTTAGCCCAGCAGCCGCGCCGACGGCAGCACCGACGCCCGCGCCGATCAATGCGCCAATCGGGCCGCCAAGCATCCCAATCGACGCGCCCGCAGCAGCATCGCCGAGCGTTCCCTGCAACGGATCGCCGCTCTCGAACGCCTTGACGGTCGTCTGCGCCGCGGAGAAGCCTCCCATGCCGATGGCAGCCGCGCCGCCAAGGGTCGACATTGCGTTGCTCGTGCTGGAAGCCGCTGTTCCCGTCGCGCCCGTCAGGTCGACGTCCTGGCCATTGGCCGCGAGGGGACCCGATGAATCGGACGCGCCTGGAAGTCGCAGACTGCCCAGCGTGTGCGCTGCCGAAGAGACATCGCTCAGAGCGCCTCCGACGCTGCTCCCGTTGTTAGCCTGCGCGCCGACTGCAGACGCCATGCCCGAGCCGCTCGCGCCCGAGATCGAAGGGTTGCCGCTGACGATGCCGCGCGTTCCTGGGATTCCTTGAAGCAGCGAACCCGCGCTGCCCAGAATGCCGCCGATGCCGCCGGATGCGACACCCGCGCCTCCCGGCTGCAGGCTGCCCATCGTTTGCCCGAAGAGGTTCTTGAAGACGTTCATGCGCATGATCCAGCCCGCGATGATCTCGAAGAACATCTTCTCCATCTGCGATTTAATGAACTCGACCGGATTGGTGAACGCCGCCTGCAGGTCGCCCGCGATCTTCTGCTGCATCTGCTGGTTCTGCTGCTCGACCTCAGCGTTGGCGGTGCGCACGATGTCCTGGTACCGCTGCGATTCCTCCTGCCGCGTCAGTCCCTCTTTGGCAACGTCATCCTGCAATTTGACGAGCCGCGCGTGCTCCTGGCCCTCGATGTTGGCGATACCGTTCTGATAGCTGGCAATCCAGCCAGTAATCCCAGCTTCGCGCACGCGAGACTCCGCCTGCTGCGCCTGCTGGTCATAGCGCAAGTCCTCTTCGGAGTTGCGCTCGGCAAGCTGCCGTTTCTGCTCGGCTGAAGCCGCGTCGATGGCAGCGATCCCCTGTTGAAGATTGCGCTCGGCCTGAAGCTTCTGTGCATCCGTCAACTCGGCATTCTTGAAGTCGTCGTCGTAGAGCTTCTGGAGGTCGGCGATCTGTTTTTGAGCACTCGCGTCGATCTTGGCAAAGGCGTTGAGCGACGACACGACCCGACCCGCATCGAGCGAAGTGACATGATCGGCGAACTGGTCCTCCAGCTCGCTCATCTTCTGGGTCGCCGTTATGCCTGCGGCCTGTCGCTCGATGGCGGCAGCCTGCGGATCGAGCGTGCGGTCCGTATTGATCTTCTCAATGGCGTTGTTATGCTGCGCTGTAATCAGCGCGCCGCCCTTCAATCCGGACTGCTGGGCCTCGCGCAACATCTGCTGCGCCTGGTCCATCTGTTTTTGCAGCCGCTCAGACGCTTCGTTATCGTACTTCTGCTCCAGCGAGGCGGTGACGCTCCGCGCCGTGCGCCTCGATATTTCGCCGTCCTGATATTTGCGCGTGATCTCGGCGATGGCCTCGTCGCGCTGCGCCACATAGCGAGCCTCGCCTTCGAGGCCCGCGTTGATCGCCTCATTCTGCGCCTTGATGCGCTCATCGCGCTCCTTACGGTCGATCAGGGTCATCTGGGCCGAAAATTCGTCACGGGCCTGCTGGTCTTTCATCTGCTGCTCGGTCGCGCCCGCATTGCCAGGCGAAGGATTGCCATAATACATCTCCTGCTTGCGGTCGAAAGATCGGTTTTCCGCGTCGATCTGTGTCTTCTTCGCAAGCTCTGCCGAAGCCTTTGCCGCTGGACCGAGGCTGGCATCCATCGCGTGATTCAGTTCAATCTGCGCCAGCGCGCGCTGGTGTGTCTGGTCGAGTTCGACCTTACCCAGCTTGATGAGGTTCGAGGTATTAGTGACGGCATCCTTCGCTAGACCGTGCGCCTGCGCGAGGTCCGTGATGAACGAACCGATATTGCCCTGCATGAGATCGCCGAAGGCACTCCCGTGGAAGACTTGCGCAGCGCGTTGCGAGTTGGTTGCGCTCGATGACGCTCTGTCCTGGCGCATCTGCGTAGTTTCAATCGAGCGCGTATTGGCGATGTCCTGTTCCTGCGTTTTTTTGAGCGTCTCGTAGAATTTGTCGGCCTGCGCGTTCAGGTCGATATATTCGTTGTAGAGCTTATAAGCGCCTTCAGCGACGCGCGCGAAGACCTCGATGCCTGCGATAGCCGCGAGTCCGCCAATCATGCTATTCAGCGCACCAGTGACGGCTGGCATACGCGAGAGCATGGATTCAATCGCGCGCGGAAGGCGGAAGCCAAACTCCTGCGAGAGCAGCCTGACGGAATCGAGGTTGGTTTGAAAATGGCCTTTCGCCTGATCGGCGGCCGCGCCGGCCTGCTTGAATGAGGCCGTTCCCTGCGCGCCCACATTCTTCAACGCGTTGTTGAGTTGGTCGAGCGACGGAATCGCCTGGCCGTTATCGACCTTGATTTGTATCTCGACGATGTTCGCGGTGGCCATCAGGCGCTCCTCTCTCCAAACTTCATGCGGCAGCTCCGGCATTCGTGCACGAAGCGGTTGTGCTGGCGCGCGCCGCATGAGCATGCCGGGTGGTCATGCTCAAACTCGAACTTCGCGCGGCGCAACGCCTTCAGCCCGATCACATCGTCGCGTCCCAGGACCTCGGCGGTATACGCAGCGCCGCATTCGATTGCGGAGGCAAGCTCGATGAGATATTCCGCGCGGCTGTAATAGCCGGGCGAGAGCGTCCGTTGCGGCAGGTCGTCGAATAC
>Ga0070659_100003364_pt1 | contig 11381 bp, 9 predicted proteins | sample KBSC23metaG_FD_64666 | JGI IMG/M metagenome (GOLD analysis project Ga0070659, IMG submission 64666) | Corn rhizosphere microbial communities from Kellogg Biological Station, Michigan, USA - KBS C2-3 metaG | ecosystem: Host-associated > Plants > Roots > Rhizosphere > Soil ...
GCCGATCGCGAACCCGGTCGCGGCCCGGACCGTGTCGGGGTCGGCGCGCCGCACCTCGCCGGCACCGAGCGCCGCGGCGACCTTGCCGGTGTCGACGAGATGATCGCCGCTGGCCAGGACCAGCAGCGGCTCGCCGTCCGCGGTGAAGACCAGCGACTTCACGATCGCGCCGACCGGTACGCCGAGCGCGATGGCGGCCGCGGCCGCGGTGTGGGTCGACTCGTCGAGGCGGCGAACGCCGGCGGCGGCGTCCGGCGCGCCGGCGGCACGGAGCGCGTCCGCGACCCGGACGTTCGCGGCTGGCAGTGCGGTCATCGCGAGGGAGCCTATTGCGACCCCTTGACACGCCTGTCTATCGAACATATGTTCGATAAGCGGAGCTCGGCCGCGGTTGGGGTTAGGCCGCCTGGGAAGCGCGGCAGCCGCGGCCGAGCCCCATCCAGGCGGCGCGGAAGCCAAGGCAGCGAGGGAGCCAAGGCGGCGAGGAGGTGGCCATGGCCGGGACGCCGGCAGGGTTGGCCGCGCCGATGCTTCGGCCGGCGGCGCGGTCGACCCTGCGACCGCTGGCCGCGTCGACCCTGCGGCTGCTGGTCACCGCCCGGGCCGCGCTGCGGGAGGCCGAGCGGGCCGAGTCGTCGGCCGAGCGGTACGCGACTGCGCACCTCGCCGCCCTGCGGTCCGCGGCGGCGGTGCTCGCCGACCGGGCCCGGCCCAGCGACGCGCGGTCGCGGCGCCCCACTAGCGCGTGGGTGCTTCTCACCGCCGTCGCGCCGGAGCTCGGCGAGTGGGCGGCGTACTTCGCTGCCGGCGCGGACAAGCGGGCCGCCGCGCTCGCCGGGTTGCGCACTGCCGTCACGTCCCGCGAGGCCGACGACCTGCTCCGGGACGCCCGGACGTTCCTCGCGCTGGTCGAGACGACCCTGGGCCTGCTTCCGGACACGACTGCCCGCGCCGGCTGAGGATGCGAATCGACCAGGTTCTTGCCTGGTGATCCCGCATCGAGCGCGGTGCCGGAATGTCCGGCGTCCGATTTCGCAGCATTGGCAAGGGTTTCTCCAACTATCGCCGGGGCCACATCACCCAGGCGGACCCTCCATCTGGAGCAGTTTCGCGACGAGGACCCCAAAGACCAAGTGATTTCGTCCGATCACGGGGGACTCGATGTCTTCTATCCGCGCGGTTCGCCGCGCCGCGCGACGCGCGGCCGCGTTGACCACCGCGACCGTCCTTGCCTCCGGCGTCCTCGCCGCGATCGCCGCGCCGTCGTTCGCGGTCGCGCCGAAGGTGCCGACCAAGCTGCCGAACGCGATCGAGCGCCTCTCGCCGTACCAGCCGCAGACCACCTGCGCGCCCATCGCGCGCCCGGGTGTGGTCAAGTTCCGCTCGCTCGTCCTCGCGACGTACAAGGGCACCGGCGACTCCGGCATCGTCCGCGCCTGCTCGGTCGGCGGGACGAGCGAGCACAAGGAAGGCCGGGCCTGGGACTGGCGGGTCAGCGTCAAGAGCACCACCCAGGTCAGCCAGGTCAACGCGCTGTTCGCCTGGCTGTTCGCCACCGACGCGCACGGCAACCGCTACGCGATGGCTCGCCGGCTCGGCGTCATGTACATCATCTGGAACAAGAAGATCTGGGGCGCGTACGCCGCCTCGTCCGGCTGGCGGCCCTACTCCTGCTCCGGCGTCACCGGCTGCCACCAGGACCACGTGCACTTCAGCTTCAACTGGGCCGGCGCCAATGCGCTGACGTCGTTCTGGACCCGCAAGGTCGCCGACGTCGGCGGCGGCACGACAGGTGGCACCGGCGGTGCCGGCGGCGACGGCTCGTATGGCACCGGCAGCAGTACGACGCTGCCGCCGGGTGCGCCGCCGCTGCTGTCCGACCAGCGGTTGCCGCGAGCAGTCGCCGTACGGGCCTGGCAGGACGAGGTCACGTCGGCGTTCTCGCTGACCGGCGGCCACCACTACGTCCTCACCGTGACCGGCACCTACGTCTACCGGACGGCGCACGACGGGACACCGGTGCTCGCCGACGCCGGCTGCTCGCAACAGCGGCAATGGGACAATGGCGAAGTCACCACGACGTGGAGCCGAACGGTTCCCGAGGCCGGGCAGTGGGCCGATGTCGTGTTGCATCTCGGCGTCGGTTACCACCACGACGTGAGCTGGAAGCCGACCGTCGGCGACGGCCACGGCTGCAACCCGACGACGCACACGTACCGGATGGCCTACACGCCGTGGCGCAGCGGGCCGCTGCACTTCTCCGTGCTCGACTACGACCGATTCGACGACGTCGGCCGGCTCGTCGTCACCGTGAGCAGGGCCTGAGCCGATGCGCCGTCTCCTCCTCGCCCTGCTCGTCGGCGCGACCGTGCTGGTCCAGCCGATCGCGGCCAACGCGGCCGTCGCGGTGCCGCACGCGCCGGTCGCGCTGCCGGCCGACATCGAGCCGATGCCGCCGTACCAGCCGCAGACGTACTGCGACCCGATCGACAAGCCGGGCGTCGTCGCGTTCGGGCAGCTGCTGACGTCGCTGTACCACGACACGTCGGTCGTCTCGATCAGCCGGCCGTGCGGCACCGACACCAGCGAGCACTACGACGGCCGCGCGCTCGACTGGGGCGCGTACTACAAGAACACGACGCAGGTCGCCGAGGTCAACGCGGTGTTCGCGTGGCTTTTTGCCAAGGATGCCAACGGAAATCCGAACGCGATGCTGCGCCGGCTCGGGATCATGTACGTCATCTGGAACAAGCAGATCTGGGGCACGTGGAGCCAGAAGTGGGAGCCCTACTCCTGCTCCGGCGAGACCGGCTGCCACCAGAACCACGTGCACTTCTCCTTCGACTGGTCCGGCGCGTTGAAGAAGACGTCGTTCTGGACCGGCGTGGTGTCGCAGCCGATGGCGCCGCCGCGTCCGGTGCTGACCAGCCTTACGACGCCGCGGGTCGTCACGTTGTCCCCGACCAGCAAGGCCAACTCGACGTCGTTCGCGGTGAAGGCCGGGCTGACCTACCGGCTGACGGTGAGCGGGGGCTATCACTACCGGCCGGCCGGCGCTGCGGGCGCTGACGCGGAGTGCTCACGGTCGTCGTCCGATCCGGCCTGGCATTCGCTCGCCCCCGGCGACACGTCGATCTGGACCGGCAACCGCGACCTCGTCGTCGACGGCACGCACAGTGTCTGGCGGGCGACGGTCGCGACCGGCCACGGCTGCAACACGCTGACGCACACCTACACGATGTTGCTGACGCCGACGACGACCGAGCCGTTGCTGTTCACGATCAACGATCCGGATCGCGTCGACGACTCCGGCACGCTGACAGTGACGGTCCTGCGCGTCGCCTAACCCAAGCAGGTAGCTCCACCCTCGTCGACTGTGACGTTGTGTGTCAGTGACGCGGTCCGCATCGACACACAACGTCACAGTCAACGCGGCGGGAACGAACTGTCGGCGCCGCGCCGTACGCTGACCACCATGGCCGGCACCCGACCGCGGACGTCCGCTCGGACCGCCGTCGTCTGGGAGGTCCTGCGCGACGCGCTCACCGAGCTCGGCACGGATCGGCCGGTCAACATCGTCGACGCCGGCGGCGGCAGCGGCGGGTTCGCCGTGCCGCTCGCCGAGCTCGGTCACCACGTGGTCGTCGTCGACCCGAGCCCCGACTCGCTCGCCGCACTGGAACGCCGCGCCGCCGAGGCCGGCGCCGAAGCGCGCATCCGCGCCATCCAAGGCGACGCCGCCGGCCTGCTCGACGTCGTGGCCGCCGGCTCCGTCGACCTCGTGCTCTGCCACAGCGTGCTCGAAGTGGTCGACGACCCGGCCGAGGCGCTCACCGCGGTCGCCCGGGTGCTCCGGCCCGCAGGCCTCGCCAGCATCCTCGTCGCCAACCGGGTCGCCGCCGTCGTCGCGCGGGCGGCCGCCGGCCGGCTCGGCGAAGCCCGCCGGCTGCTCGACGACCCGGCCGGCACGTCCGGCGACGGCGATCCGTTGGCCCGCCGGTTCGACCTCGACGAGCTGTCCGCCGCGGTCGTCGGGGTCGGGCTCGAGCCGCGGCTCGCGCACGGCGTCCGGGTGTTCGCCGACGTCGTCGCGCCGGCGCTCGTCGACGGCGACCCCGACGCGGAGCGCGAGCTGCTCGCGCTCGAACACGCCGCCGCCCGGCGGCCCGACTACCTCTCCGTCGCGACGCAACTGCACCTGCTCGCCGCCAATCCCGGCTGACAGAGCCCGCATGACCAGACGCCAGCTCGAGCGAGGACACACCCGGCCGCAACAGATCGGCGACGACACCGGCTGCCCGATCCTGCACGTCGACATGGACGCCTTCTACGCCAGCGTCGAGCTGCGCGAGCGCCCGGATCTCGTCGGCCAGCCGGTCATCGTCGGCGGCCTCGGCGGCCGTTCGGTCGTGCTGTCCGCGACCTACGAAGCGCGCGCGTTCGGCGTGCACAGCGCGATGCCGATGGGCCGGGCCCGGCGGCTCTGCCCGCACGCCACCGTCATCCCGCCGACCCCGGGCGTGTACGCCGAAGCCTCCGCGGCGGTCATGGAGATCTTCCGGTCGATCACGCCGCTGGTCGAGCCGCTGTCGCTCGACGAGGCGTTCCTCGACGTCGGCGGGGCGCGTCGCCGGCTCGGCGGCGCCGCGCAGATCGGCGAGCTGATCCGCGCCCGGGTCGCGGACGAGCAGCGGCTGCCGTGCTCGGTCGGCGTGGCGAGCACGAAGTTCCTCGCGAAGCTCGCGTCGGGCCGGGCCAAGCCGGACGGGCTGCTCGTCGTCCCGCGCGACGGCGTCGTCGAGTTCCTTCACCCGCTCCCGATCGGCGCGCTGTGGGGAGTCGGCGAGAAGACCGAGGAGGCGCTGAGCCGGATCGGGCTGCGCACCATCGGCGACATCGCGCACACCCCCGAGGCCACGCTGGCGCGCACGGTCGGTCCGGCCGCCGGCGCCGCGCTCGCCGCGCTCGCGTGGGGTCGCGACGACCGTCCCGTCGTACCGCACGAGCCGGATCGCAGCATCGGCGCCGAGGAGACGTTCGCGCGCGACGTCGAGGACCCGACCGTCGTGAAGCGGGAGCTGCTCCGGCTCTCCGAACGCACCGCTGCCCGGCTGCGCAGCGCCGGTCACGTCGGCCGGACGGTCTCGATCAAGGTGCGGTTCGCCGACTTCACCACGATCACCCGGTCGAAGACGCTCGCCGACCCGACCGACGTGGCCCGGGTCGTCTACGACACCGCGCGCAACCTGTACGACGCCCTCGGGCTCGACCGAGCGCGGATTCGCCTGGTCGGCGTACGGGTGGAAGGCCTCTCGGACGCCGACGCGACGCCGCACCAGCTGGCGATGGACGGCGGCGCCGAGGAGTGGCGTGCGGCCGAGCGGGCGGCGGATCGGGCGGTCGCGCGGTTCGGCGCCGGGGCGGTCCGGCCGGCCGCACTGGTCGACCGCGAGCAACCGGATCGTGATTGAAGGTCATCTTCCCGAGACAAGTTGCCGACCGTATGGTGAACAGGTACGCCGCACCGGTCGGGCGGCGTCGCCGGTAGGAGGAGGACGTGCCGCTCTCCGAGCACGAGCAGCGGTTGCTCGAGCAGATCGAGCAGTCGCTCTATGCCGAGGACCCGAAGTTCGCGCGGTCGTGGCGGACCAAGGACCCCGGAAAGCTGCGCCGCAACACGCTCGTGCGCTCGGCCGTGCTGTTCGTCGTCGGGCTCGCCGCGTTGCTGGCCGGCGTCATCACCCTCAACTCCACCACGGTGCTCGGCATCGCGCTCGGGGCCGGCGGGTTCCTGCTCATGCTCGGAGCGGTCTGGTACGGCCTGTCCACCCGGCAGCGGCTTAGCGCCGCCCCGGCCGCGCCCGCGTCCCGCCGTACCCGCCCCGCCGGGCCGCGTCGTTCGTTGTCCGCCCGGTTGGAAGAGCGCTGGGAACGCCGCCAAGACGACGGCCGCCGCTAGCAACAACTCCGCCGCAGGCGCGAGCGCCGTCAGCGCGGGATAGGGACCGCGCTCACGGCAGTGATCTTCAGCGAGCAGTGGCGCGGTCATCGCCCGGCGATCTTCAGGACCGGCTCGGCGCCAGCCGGATGAGCCGCCGGCGCAGCCACGCCGCGGCTCGGTCCGTCGCGTCCAGCCCGTCGGCCACCCGCGCCGCGGCCGCCCGCATCGCCGCGAGCGTCGACGCCGGCAACACCCGAGCGCGCCACCGGGCCCACGTCGTACACCGGGCCAGCAGCGCCGCCCGCACGACCTCGACGTCGTCGGGCAGCCCGCGGGCCATCGACGACCGTGGGTCGGCGGCGTAGCGGGCCCGCTCCTCGGCTCGGATCAGCCGGTCGAGCGAGTCCTCGGCGAGCGGCGGCAGCGGTACGTCGGCGCGCAGCACCCGGGCCGCGCCGCGCGGGCTGAGCCCGTCGTGCCAGGCCGCGCCGGCGTCGATCGCGCTCGCCCGCAGCTCCGCCCACGCGGCGTGCGCGAGCGCGCCGCTGCTGTCCGCCGTACGCCAGCGCCGGGTCCGGCTGAACGAGCGGGCGAGCGCCGGCACCGGCAGCAGCAACGCGATCAGCGCGAGCAGGAACCACCAGAACGAGCCGCGGCCGCCGTGGTGCGCCGCCTGGCTCCCCGACAGCGGCTTGCCGTCGCCGCCCAGGGTGTCGAGGCCCTTGCGGTCCGCCGCCGACCGGCCGGCCGACGACGACGGCGTCGGGTCGGGGCCGTCGGAGCCCGCGCGGTTCGGATCGGTCGTCGGCGAGGTCTGGGTGAACGTCGGCGGGACCGCCTGCCCGTCGCCGCGAGGCGTCGGCTCGAACGGCAGCCAGCCGTAGCCGGTGAAGTACAGCTCCGGCCAGGCGTGCGCGTCGTGTGTGGTCACCAACCAGCTGCCGTCGTCCTGCTTGTCGCCGTGGGTGAACCCGACCGCGACCCGCGCCGGGATGCCCTCAATGCGGGCGAGCACGGCCATCGCCGCGGCGAACTGCTGGCAGAACCCGCGCCGGGTCTTGATCAGGAACGCTTCGAGCGCGTCGGTGCTGTCGCTGCCTTCGACCGACGTGTCGTAGAGGAACAGCGGCCCGGTGAGGTACTGCTGGATCGCGAGCGCCTTCTCGAACGGCGTCTTCGCCTTCGCGGTGATCGTCGCGGCGGTGTCGATGATGGTCTGCGGCAGCTCCGGCAGCACGAGGTCGTCGTGGAGCGCCGCCGGGTCCGGGTTGCCGACCGCTTCGAGTGCGTCCGGGGACGGATCCGGTCGCACGATGTCCGCGGTGTACGACGTGTCCTCGGTGTCGGTGCGCGCCGAGAACACCGTGTTGGTGAGCGGGTCGTAGTCCCACTCGCCGTCGATGTGCACGCTCTCGACCTGCGCCGGCAACGGCAACCAGTGCACGCCGAGGCTGCCGATGTTGACCGAGATGTTGACGCTCGGACCGACGACGTCCGGCGCGTGCAGACCCTTCTTCACCGGCGTGGCCGGGGGAGCGCGCAGCTCGTGCGGCGAGAACGTCACGCCGTTGAAGTCGTCGAGCGCGGTGAGCCGCAGGTATCCCGGTTGCGGGTCGCTCGACGTGTAGTGCAACAACGGCGTCGCGGTCGCGGTGGTGAGCTTGGATTTCAGCGTTACCAACGGATTCAGCGTCTGAACCGACCGCCCGCTACCGGACCCGGACCCGCCGCCACCGCCGTGCTTCGGTACGCCGCCGTGCAGCCCGGGCAGCATCATCGGCAGTACGACGCCGACGACGATCGCGGACGCGCCGATCCGCCGGCCGAGCGCCGACAGCGGCGACGGCGCGAGGTCTTGATCCGCCCATGTGATCCGGGTGCCCTGCTCCATCCCGAGGGTGCGACCCCAGCGCGAGATCCGGTCGCGCGAGTCGGCGAGCAGCAGCCAGAGGTATCCGGCGGTGGCGACACCGAACGCGAGCCAGCCGACGCCGTGCTTCGCGACCGACGTGCAGACCGCGAACACCGCGAGCAACGGGATCCCGGCGAGCGCCGCCCGGCGCATCGTCACCGCGACGAGATCGACGACCAGCGCGACCGCGCCGATCGCGATGACCACCAGCAGGACGAGGCCCGGGTGGGTCGGCACCGGGGTCGAGAGCCGGCGGATGTCGGTGAAGCCGGTTCGCGCGACGTCGCCGAGCATCCGCAGCGCCGCCGGCCCCGGCAGGAACCCGGCGACCGCGACCGAGCGGGCGTCGTACAGGACGAGATAGCAGAGGACGAACAGGGTCGCGAGCAACGGCCCGACCGGCGACGGGATCCGCAGCCGCCGTACCAATTCGTTGCTGCCGAACACGATCGCGATCACGATCGTCACCGGGAGCAGCCACGACCAGCCCTCGAAGACCGCGCTGAACGACAACGCGGCGGCGAGCGTCGCGACCGCGCTCGCGACGGTCAGCCGGCCGCGGCCGCTCACGCGCCCACTCCCTGCGACATGGCCCCCGCTATGTCGCCCGGTGGCAGGAACGCCGCCTCGCGACCGGTCGCGGCGGCGAGACCGGTGCCGGCGTACGGCCACAGCTTGGTCAGATCGCTGCCCCGGCTGACGGGTACGACCCGCCAGCCGGCGGCGCGCAGCACGTCGCAGTTGTCCCGGAAGCTCTGGGTCGCGGCAGCGGCGGCGCGCGGCGACAGCGCGGTCCAGCTCGTCGTGTCGAGGACGAGGACGACGCCGATCGCCGAGCCGCCGTGGATCGCGCGGGCAAGCTGCTCGGCATCCTCCGACGTCATCGGCGCGACGATCGCGACGAACAGCTCCTCGCCGCCGCCGCGCCGCAGCGCGGTCGTGCCCGCCTGCAGCGTCGTACCGGTCGACGCGGTCTGTACGGCGAGCACGTCGAGCAGCACGCTTTCCATCGAGTGCGCGGCGAGGTCGACCGCGGTGACCTCGTCGCCGATGTCGGTGACGAGCCGGATGGTGAAGCCGGCGCCGGCGAGATGGAGCCCGATCGACGCGGCCGCCGACACCGCCCACTCGAACGAGCTGAGCGGGCCGTCGCCGTGGTGCGCGCCGGCCCGGCAGTCGAGCAGTACGACGGCGCGGCTCTGCCACGGCTGCTCTTCCCGCCGCACCATCAGCTCGCCGCGGCGTGCGGTCGACCGCCAGTGGATCCGGCGCAGGTCGTCGCCGAGCCGGTACTCGCGGGTCGCGGAGTCGTCTTCGCCGGCAGTCGCGACCGACCGCGACATGCTCTCGCCGGCACCGGCCCATTCGCCGCCGAGCCGGGTCTCCGGAAGGTGGTGCACGATCGGCGTGACCATGAGCGACTCGGCCGAGGTGAACGCGCGCGGAAGCTCCACCAGGCCGAACGGGTCGGTGAGCCGGACGGTCAGCGGACCGATCCGGAACCGGCCGCGGACCTGCGAGTGCACGGAGTACTCGACCTCGATGGTCCGCTGCGGCAGGACCCGGTCGAGCACGAACCGCGGCCGGCCCCCGAGCAGGTAGGGGACGGTGTCCTCGGCGAGCATCACGCCGGTCGGTAGACGCGACACGTTCTGCAAGCGCAACACGACAGTCGAGGTCGAGCCGGCGGGCACCCTGACCGGGTCGAGCCTGCGGGTACACGTGAGTCGGTAGCGGGTCCGCGCGACCATCGCATAGGAGAGCAACGGCAGCGCGATCAGGAAGACGCCGACCCGGGTCACGTTGATCTCGCGCAACGTCAGGCCCGGCAGCAACGCCGCGAACCCCGACGACAGCACGCACCGGCCGCGCACGGTCAGCCCGGACAGCGCGCGGGAGATGCGGCGAACGAGCATCAGCCGCCCCGTCGGCGCCGCGGCTCACCGCCGTCGGGCACCGGCACGGACGCGACGATGTCGGCGACGACGGACGTCGTCGTACGGCGGGCGACCTGCGCCTCGGCGGACAGCAGCAGCCGGTGCGCGAGGACGGGTACGGCGAGGACCTGTAGATCGTCGGGCAGCACGTAGTCGCGACCGTCGAGCGCCGCGGCGGCCCGACCGGTGCGGAGCAGGTGCAAGGTCGCGCGGGGCGAGGCGCCGAGGCGCAGCTCGCGGTTGTCGCGGGTGGCGGTGACGAGGTCGATGGCGTAGCGGCGGACCGGCTCGGCGACGTACACCGACCGGACCGCGGCGATCAGCTTCGCGACCTCGAGGCCGTCGGAGACCGGCTCGAGGTCCTCGAGCGGCGAGCCGGCGCCGTGATGGTCGAGGACGGCGAGCTCGGCGTCGGGGCTCGGGTAGCCGATCGCGAGCCGGGCGGTGAACCGGTCGCGCTGCGCTTCGGGCAGCGGATAGGTGCCCTCCATCTCGACCGGGTTCTGGGTCGCGATGACCATGAACGGCGGCTCGAGCGGATAGGTGATGCCGTCGACCGTGACCTGCCGCTCTTCCATCGACTCGAGCAGCGCGGACTGCGTCTTCGGCGAGGCCCGGTTGATCTCGTCGCCGACGACGAGGTTGGCGAAGATCGCGCCCGGCTTGAACTCGAACTCCCGGCTGTCCTGGTTCCAGACCGAGACGCCGGTGATGTCGCTCGGCAGCAGGTCGGGGGTGAACTGGATGCGCCGGACCGAGCAGTCGATCGCGCGGGCGAGCGCCTTCGCCAGCATCGTCTTGCCGACGCCGGGGACGTCCTCGATCAGCAGGTGACCCTCGGCGAGCATCACGCTGACCGCGAGGCGGACCGCCTCCGGCTTGCCCTCGATGACCTGTTCGACCGCCGCGACGATGCGCGACGAATGCAACGCGACGTCTTCCAGTCCGACCGCGGCTCTAGCACGAGTGGGCACGCACTGCCTCCGATTCGCCCCGCCGTTGCGACGTATCGCTGTCGCGTTCTCTTACGCATGTGCAGTCTCGCAGGTTCGCCGCCATACGCGGGAGGCCGTTTCGATAACGACTTTGCAGCGGACTCAAGTGGGGCCGGAAATCGCCGATGAGGTTGACTGGGGAGCAAAGTGGAGTACGGTGGTGCGACATGGGGGATGAGGGTTCGGTAGCGCAGGGGAGGCGAGCCGGGTGTTCCTGGGCACGTACTCGCCGCGCCTGGACGAGAAGGGCCGGGTCTTCCTGCCGGCCAAGTTCCGCGACGAGCTGGCGGAGGGCCTAGTGATCACGAAGGGGCAAGAGCGCTGCCTCTACGTGTTCTCCGCCACCGAGTTCGGCCGGCTCACCGAGCGGCTGCGCGAAGCGCCGCTGACCGCGAAAGGCGCCCGCGACTACAGCCGGGTGTTCTTCGCCTCGGCCCACGACGACACCCCGGACAAGCAAGGCCGGGTCACGGTCCCGCCGCCGCTGCGGGAGTACGCCGGGCTCGACCGCGACTGCGTCGTGATCGGCGCGAACACACGGGTCGAGATCTGGGACGCCCAGGCGTGGGCGACCTACCTCGCCGGGCAGGAGGAGC
>Ga0070659_100003367_pt1 | contig 11380 bp, 9 predicted proteins | sample KBSC23metaG_FD_64666 | JGI IMG/M metagenome (GOLD analysis project Ga0070659, IMG submission 64666) | Corn rhizosphere microbial communities from Kellogg Biological Station, Michigan, USA - KBS C2-3 metaG | ecosystem: Host-associated > Plants > Roots > Rhizosphere > Soil ...
TGGGTGCTCGACCAGATCCTCGTCATGCTCCACCCGTTCATGCCGTTCATCACCGAGGAGCTGTGGAGCGCCAACGAACGGCCCCATCCGCTGATCGTCGCGAAATGGCCGATGCCCGACGCGCGGGCGCTGGATGCGGAGGCGGGGCCGGAGATCGACTGGCTGATCCGGCTGGTGAGCGGCATCCGCGCGGCGCGGACCGAGCTCGGCGTGCCGCCGGGCGCGCGGCTGGCGCTGCACGTGCGCGATGCCGAGGCGCGGACGCGGGAGCGGCTGGGCCGGCACGAGGCGGCGCTGCGGCGGCTGGCGCGGATCGAGAGCGTGAGCTTCGAGGCGGCTTCGGGCGGCGCGGCGCAGGTGGTGGTGGACGAGGCGACCTATGTCCTGCCCTTGGAAGGCGTGATCGACATCGCCGCCGAAAAGGCGCGGCTCGAGAAAGCGGCGCAGGCGGCGGAGAAGGAGCGGGACGCGCTCGCGGGCCGTCTCGACAATCCCAGCTTCGTCGAGCGCGCCAAGCCCGAGGCGGTGGAAAAGGCGCGCGCGGACCATGCGGAGAAGGCGTCCGACGCGGAGCGGTATCGCGCGGCGCTGGCGCGGCTCGGCTAGACCGTGATCCCGGACTGGTCCGGGATCCACCTTTCCTTCCTGGCGGCGTAAATGGAAGAAGGTAGATTCCGGCTTTCGCCGGAATGGCGGCAGGGGAGCGTCACCAATGATCCGGCACCACCCGCGGCGCGGCCTCCCGCTCGGCTGAATGCGCCGCGCGACGATCATCGGGGTAGCGAATCCCGGCGGCATCGGGGGCGGGCGGGGCCCGGATCCACAATGGTACCTGACGCTGAGCCTGCTCGCGTGGCGGGACGGGACGGGCCGCATCCGGAGGGATTCGCTGCGCCTGCAGATGCCGGTCGACCATGATGCGCTCCAGGACTGGATGCAGCGGCTGCCGACCGGCGTGCCGCTCCGGATCGAGGTCGCGCCGCCCGAGCCCGGAGAGCCGCCGAGCCGGATGACGGGTTTCATCGCAGAAGCGGACGATCCCGAACTGGCTCGGGTTGCGGAAGAGCTCTGCAACCTGCCGCCGATCGCCGATCCCGAGTTCGGCCAGTTCACCTACGATGCACGGTTGAAATGGTATGCCGCGCGGTGTCGGTGGAGCTCCTGCGACGTCGAATTGACCATTCCGGCCGAGGCGGGCGGCGGGATTCGCGAGGGCCTCGCGGTGGCAAGGGCGTTGTTCGCCGCGCAGGAGCGGTGGACCCGCGAAGTGCGCAGCCGCCTGGTTGCGGAATTGCTGCCGCTCAAGAACGATGTCTGGCTGGAGGAGGGCGAGGCGCCGCTCACCGCCGATCAATTCTCGGACCGGCTCACGCTGGAATCGATCTCGGTGGACGAGGGAGGCGACTTCACCTTCTGGTTCGACGACGGGGACATTTTCTGGAGGCATGCCGTCGAAGCGCGCGGGAGCCTTGAGGAAGGCATTACCGAAGTGACGCTGGCCGGCTGACGAGAGCCTCCGGTTGAGGGTTTCGGCTGGTGCCGGCACTGCTTTCTTCGTTAAGGAGCCGTCATGGCAGACGAAGCAGCACAGCGCCCGGGCCCTCCGGCGGGCCGCCCCGGCGGGGGACGCGATCTCACCACCGGGCGGATCGCGCCGACCTTGCTTGCATTCGCGCTGCCGACGCTCGGCTCGTCGATCCTGCAGTCGCTGAACGGCTCGATCAACGCCGTGTGGGTCGGGCGCTTCCTCGGCGAGGATGCGCTCGCCGCCACGTCCAACGCCAACATCGTCATGTTCTTGTGTATGGCCTTCGTGTTCGGCTTCGGCATGGCCTCGACCATCCTCATCGGCCAAGCCTTCGGGCGGCGCGACGTCGACGGGGCGCGGCGGGTGATCGGCACGGCGCTGGGTGCCTTCATCCTGGTGGCCGTGGCGATCGGGGTGCTCGGGTGGATCTTCGCGCCGAACCTTTTGAAGCTGCTCGCGACGCCCGCCGGCGCGGCGCCGCTGGCGCTGGCCTATCTGCGGGTGATCTTCATCGCCATTCCCTCCTCGCTGATCCTCATCATGCTGATGATGGCCATGCGGGGCGCGGGCGATGCGATGACGCCTTTATGGTTCATGATCCTGGCGGTGGTGCTCGACAGCGGCTTGAACCCGGTGTTCATTTTGGGGCTCGGGCCGGCGCCGAAGCTCGGCATCGCCGGCTCGGCGACCGCTACGGTGATCGCCAATTATGCCAGCCTCGCCGGCCTCCTCATCTACATGTACGTGCGCGACCTGCCGCTGCGGCTGCGGGGGAAGGAGCTTGCGTACCTCAAGCCAGATCCGGCGATCTTGAAGACGATCCTGGTCAAGGGCCTTCCGATGGGCCTGCAGATGATCGTCATCTCCGCCTCGGCGCTGGCTCTGGTAGGGCTCGTCAACCGCGAGGGCGTGGCGACGACGGCGGCGTTCGGCGTGGCGATGCAGCTGTGGACCTATCTCCAGATGCCGGCGATGGCGCTGGGCGCGGCGGTCAGCGCGATGGCCGCGCAGAATATCGGCGCGGGCAAGTGGGAGCGGGTCAGCGCCATCACCCGCTCGGGCGTGATGTTCGCGCTGGCGATCACCGCGGGCCTCGTCATCCTCCTCGCCATCGCCGACCGTCCGGCGCTCGCTTTGTTCCTCGGCGGCAACAGCCCGGCCCTCCCCATCGCGCGCCACATCCAGCTGCTCGCCACCTGGAGCTTCCTGATGTTCGGGGTAACCCTCGTCCTGTTCGGGACGGTGCGCGCCAACGGCTCGGTGATCGGCCCGCTGCTCATCCTGTTCATCGGCCTGGTGCCGGTGCGGCTTGGCTTCGCGCTCGGCGCCTATCGCTGGCTGAGCGCGGACGCCTTGTGGATCAGCTTCCCGGTCAGCTCCTTCTCGAACATGGCGCTGGGCATCGCCTTCTACCTGCACGGCGGCTGGCGGAAGAGCCGGATGCAGATCGGCGGCCGCCCCGCGCCGGTCGGCGAGGACGAGTGTATCGAGGAGGCGCTGGCCGACGCCGAGCCGGGCGGCAGGCTCAACCCGGCGGGCTAGTGGTTAGAGCGTCGTGTCCGCCAGGTTCGACTTGTACTTGGTATTGGTCTGGCGGTCGTTGATCTCGATGTAGATGTAGCTCGGCGGCACCGTGCCTTCCTCGGTCGCGAACCAGATGCTGCCGAGGTCCGACGCCTTGCCGAGCGCGCAGAAGCCGTAGAGCCGCTTGCCATTGCTGTCGTAGATGTCGATCCAGCTGCGGGCGCTCTTGGTGTTGAGCCCGCACGGCGGCAGCGCCGGGGCCTGGGCGAACATGGCGTCCGGATATTGCGCCTTGTTCATCACGTCGTATTTGTGGCGGATCCAGTTCTTGCCGCCGGCCGTATAGGCCTCGCTGCCGGTCATGTAGAGGATCGGGTTGGGCAAGGCCTGGGCGGCGGTGCCCGCGGCGAAGCTCGTCGCGAGCAGCAGGGCGGCAAGGCGCAGTTTCATGGTCGTTCTCCCCCGTTCGAGGAGCAGGGCCGAGACGCCGGCGTCGGCGCATGGGCCGTGTTCCGCTGCCGGGAGAATGCCACCGATACGCAGGCGAAACAAGGAAGCTGCTTGCCGCCGCCGCTTCCCGAACGCCGGAGCGCGCGCTAAGCCCGCTTCATGTCCGCAGCCTTCCCCGCCGCCCGCCTCCGCCGCACCCGCGCTGCCGCCTGGAGCCGGGCGATGGTCGCCGAGACGGTACTGACGCCGTCGAACCTCATCTGGCCCCTGTTCATCGCCGAAGGGGAGGGGGTGGAGGAGCCGATCGCCAGCCTGCCCGGCGTGTCGCGCTGGTCGGTCGACGGGATCGTTGCGCGGGCCGAGGAAGCGCGGGAGCTCGGCATTCCCTGCATCGCGCTGTTCCCGAACACGCCGCGCGAGCTTCGCACCGAGGATGCGGGCGAGGCGCTCAACCCGGACAACCTCATCTGCCGCGCCATCCGGGCGGTGAAGGCGGCGGTGCCGGAAGTGGGGATCCTCACCGACGTGGCGCTCGATCCCTATACGGCGCACGGCCATGACGGGATCGTCGACGCGCGCGGCTATGTGATGAACGACGTGACCTCCGCCATCCTCGTCGAGCAGGCTCTGGTGCAGGCGGAAGCCGGGGCGGACATCGTCGCGCCGTCGGACATGATGGACGGGCGGGTCGGCGCGATCCGGCACGCGCTCGAGCAGCGCGGCCATCACAACGTCCAGATCATGGCCTATGCCGCCAAATATGCCTCGGCTTTCTACGGCCCGTTCCGCGATGCGGTGGGGTCGCGCGGGCTGCTGAAGGGCGACAAGAAGAGCTACCAGATGGATTATGCCAATGCCGAGGAGGCGCTGCGCGAGGTGGCGATGGACCTGGCGGAGGGCGCCGACACGGTGATGGTGAAGCCGGGCCTGCCCTATCTCGACATCGTCCGGCGGGTGAAGGAGCGGTTCGAAGTGCCGGTCTTCGCCTACCAGGTGTCGGGCGAATATGCGATGATCGAGGCGTCGGTCGCGGCGGGTGCCGGGGAGCGCGACGCTCTCGTGCTGGAGACGCTGACCGCCTTCCGCCGCGCCGGCTGCTCGGGGGTCCTGACCTACCACGCGCCGCACGCGGCCCGGCTGCTCGCGCGCTGATGGACGAGGCGCGGGCTGCGCTCGAGGCGCTGCGGGCCGCTGCGGCGCCGCTCGAGCCAGGTGAGGAAGCGCGCGAGGCGCTGATGGCGCGGGCCGTGGAGCACGCGCAGGGCTTCTGGACCGGACTGGCGGAGGGGCAGTCCTACCGCAGCCGCGACGAAGTGTTCGCGCAGCGGCTCGTGCCCGAATTCGGCGAGGACGCGAGGACGCCGGAGGAGGCGCTCGGCTACCTCGCCGAATGCGTCGACGCGCCGGGGATCACCACCGCATCGCCGCGCTTCATGGGCTACATACCGGGCGGCGGGCTGTTCCACGCGGCGATGGGCGATTTCCTCGCCGCCGCATCGAACAAATATGCCGGTTTCGCCTCCGCCGCGCCCGGCGCGGTGCGGATGGAGAATGCGCTGACCGGCTGGCTTGCGGAGGTGGTCGGCTTCCCGGCCGCGGCGGCGGGAACTTTGACCTCCGGGGGGAGCATTGCCAACCTCGTCGCCATCGTCGCGGCGCGGGAGGCGCGCGATCCCGACGGCGGCGGCGCGGTCTATTCGACCGAGTTCGTCCACCATTGCGTCGACAAGGCGCTGCACATCGCGGGCCGCGGGCGGGCGCCGCACCGGCGCATCGCGACCGACGAGAGCCACCGCATGCGCATCGAGGCGCTGGCGGAGGCGCTGGACCGCGACCGGGCCGACGGGGTGCGGCCGTGGCTGGTCGTCGCCTCGGCCGGGACGGTGGACACAGGCGCGGTCGACCCGCTGCCGGAGATTGCCGATCTCTGCGCCCGCCACGGGGCTTGGCTGCACGTCGACGGTGCCTATGGCGGATTGTTCATGCTGTGCCCGGAGGGGCGCGCGCGGCTCGCCGGCATCGAGCGGGCGGACAGCCTGGCGCTCGACCCGCACAAGACGATGTTCCTCCCCTACGGCACGGGCGCGGTGCTGGTGCGCGACGGCCAGCTCCTGTCGGACGCGTTCAGCGCCACGGCGGACTATCTCCAGCCGCTCGGCGAGAGCTCGGTCGGCCCGTCGCCCGCCGATATGTCGCCGGAGCTGACGCGGCATTTCAGGGGGCTGAGGCTGTGGCTGCCCCTGCAGCTCGCCGGCGTCGCCGCCTTCCGCGCCGCGCAGTCGGAGAAGATCGGCCTCGCCCGCTATTTCCACGCGCGGCTCTCCACGATGGCGAGTTGGGACGCGGGGCCGGCGCCGGACCTTTCGGTGGTCGCCTTCCGCTATTTGCCCGAGCGCGGTGACGCGGACGCGTTCAACGACGCTCTCCTCCGCCGCATCCAGGAGGAGGGGAGGGTGTTCCTCAGCGGCACCCGCATCGGCGGCGCTTCGTACCTGCGCTGCGCGATCCTGTCGTTCCGCACGCATCTGGAGCATGTCGACGAGACGCTGGCGGCGCTGGAGCGCAACGCGGTTTCATTGCTGGGGGAGCAGGGCGCATGAGCGAGGCGGTGGTTGCGGAGCGGGGGCTGTTCGAACGCGCTGCCAAGCCCTTGTTCGTCGCGACCATCGTCACCGGCTCGTTCCTCCTCTTCCTCGTCCAGCCGATGGTGGCGCGGATGGCGCTGCCCCGCCTCGGTGGCGCGCCCGCCGTCTGGAACAGCGCGATGGTCGTGTTCCAGGCGCTGCTGCTCGCCGGCTATGCCTATGCCCACCTCGTCACCCGGGTGCGCCCGCGGCTTCAGGCCGGCATCCACATCGGCCTGTTCGCGCTGGCGGCCTTGTGGCTCCCCATCGGCCTCCTCGCCGAGACCCTGCCCGAAGGCGTCTCGCCGGCCGTCTGGGCGCCGTGGTTCCTGTTGCTGTCGATCGGGCCCTTGTTCTTCATCGTCTCGGCCCAGGCGCCGCTGATGCAGCGCTGGTATGCGCTGGAGAGTGCGCGCGGCGAGCCCTACGCGCTCTATGCCGCGTCGAACCTCGGCAGCTTCGCGGGCCTCCTCTCCTATCCCCTGCTGGTTGAGCCGCTGCTGACGCTCAGGCAGCAGAGCCTCTTATGGACCGCCGGCTACGCCCTGCTGGTCCTCCTCGTCGGCCTCTGCGCGCTCACCATTCCCGCCCATGCTGTCGAGGAGCGGCACCGGCCGACGACGCTGGCGCCGCCGCTGCGCCGCATCCTCTTGTGGATGGGCTATGCCGCGGTGCCGTCGGGGCTGATGCTGTCGACGACGACCCATCTCACCACCGACGTCGTCGCCGTGCCGATGCTGTGGGTGGTGCCGCTCGGCCTCTACCTCCTCAGTTTCGCCATCGCCTTTGCGGACCGGCGGCGGGCGGCGAACGGCTTCACCCGGGTAGCGCCGATCGTGCTGCTGATCGGCGGCGGCTTCGCCTTCAGCGAGGGGGCGGCGCAGCCCCTGTTCAATGCCACCATCGGCCTCGGCGTGCTGCTGGTGACGGCGATTGCGCTGCACACCGCGCTCTACCGGCTGCGGCCGGCGCCGGACCGCCTGACGGGCTTCTACCTCGCCATGGCCGCCGGCGGCATGGTTGGCGGCATCTTCTGCGCGATCCTGGCGCCGATCCTCTACGATTGGGCCTATGAGCATCCGATCCTGATGCTCGCCGCCGCCTTGCTGGTGCCGCAGCGGGCTTTGTTCCCGGCGATCGAGCGGATGCCGCGGGCGGTGGGATGGGGCCTGCTCGCCGTGGCGTTCGGCCTCTCCTACGCGGGCGACATGCGGGTGGCGGACTGGATCGACACCCATTGGGCGGCGATCTTCAGCGTCGCTATCGCGCTCCTCGCCTTGCTGTTCATTGGCCGGCGCCTGCCTTTCGCGCTCGCCTTTCTCGCGCTCATGCTGAGCTATGGCGGCTGGCAGAAGCTCTACCAATCGGAGCGCGGCCTGCGCACCCGCTCCTATTTCGGCATCTACACGGTCAACAACCGCGCCTTTCCGCCGGCGCGGATCCTCACCCACGGCACCACCCTCCACGGCGTCCAGAGCGCACTGCCGGGCGAGGCCCTGGTCCCCACCTCTTATTACGCCCGCGGCTCCGGCGTCGGCCACGCCATGGCCTCGGCGCCCGTCCTCTACGGCGCCAACGCCCGCATCGGCGTGGTCGGGCTCGGGGCGGGGACGCTGACCTGCTACGCCCTGCCGAGCGAAGACTGGCGGGTGTTCGAGATCGACCCGGCGATGGTGCGGATCGCGAAGACCCGCTTCACCTTCCTCAAGGGCTGCGCGCCCCAGGCGAAGATCGTGCTCGGCGACGCCCGCATCAGCCTGTCGCGCGAGCCCGCGCACCGGCTCGACATCCTCGCCGTCGACGCCTTCTCCTCGGACGCGGTGCCGATGCACCTCCTCACCCGCGAGGCGCTCGCCGTCTACCGCCGCGCGTTGGCGCCGAACGGGCTGCTCCTTGTCCACATCTCGAACCGTTATCTGAACCTCGCTCCGGTGCTGGCGGCCGGTGCCAAGGCCGACGGCTGGGCGGCAGCGGGCTTCCAGTATGAGCCGAGCATCGAGGAAGTGGTCCACAATATGAGCATCTCGATCTGGATCGCGATGTCCCCGGACCCCAAGGCGCTGCAGCGGCTCGAGGATGCCAGCGGCGCCGACCGCCGCAACTGGGTGACGCTGCGCCCGCGTCCGGGCTTCGCCGGCTGGACCGACGACCATGCCAGCATCCTCCCCATCCTCGAAGGCTGGCGCAGCTGGCTCCCGGCGCGGTGAGCGGACGTGGTGAAGGGGGCGAGATGAAGCTGATACCGTTCCGGGGCGCAGCGCCGCGCATCGATGCCAGGGCCTTCGTCGCGCCCGGAGCGGTGCTGATCGGGGACATCGAGATCGGCGCCGAGGCGAGCATCTGGTACAATTGCGTGCTCCGGGGCGACGTCAACCGCATCCGCATCGGCGCGCGCACCAACATCCAGGACGGCTCGGTGATCCACGTCGATTCGCCGCATCCGGGCGCGGAGGCGGGCCACCCGACGATCATCGGCGAGGAGGTGCTGATCGGCCACCTCGCCATGGTCCACGGCTGCATCCTCCACGACCGCGCCTTCGTCGGCCTGGGCGCGATCGTCATGGACGGCTGCGAGATCGAGAGCGGCGGCATGCTCGCGGCCGGCGCGATGCTCACCCCCGGCAAGCGCATTCCCGCCGGCCAGCTCTGGGCCGGCCGCCCCGCCCGCTACCTGCGCGACCTCAGCGAAGCGGAGCAGGCCGCGAACCTTGCCGGGGTATTTCATTATGTCGAGCTGGCGAAGGCCCATCGCACCGCGCTCGGCTGAACGGCGGGCGCAACCCGAGCATACCTTCGTTGGGATTTCACCCCCCCCACCCGTTCGGGCTGAGCCTGTCGAAGCCCTCCCTTGCCTTCCGCTGAAGAAGAGAAGGACAGGGCTTCGACAAGCTCAGCCCGAACGGTTTTTCTAGTGACGGTATCCCCAGCAGGCGTTCCGGCGTCGGTGGGATATACGCTAGCGGTTGAGCGAGGCTTCGAGCCGCCGGATGCGGGCGGCCTGGTCGGCGGCGATGCGCTCGATCTCCGCCGTCGCGGCGTGGAGGCGCTCGACGTCGGCGGGGGCGAGGGGCGTCTCGCGGGCGCGGGTGGCGGCATAATCGTCGAGTTCGCCGGAGACGCGGGCGAGCGGCGCCTGGGCGGCGACCGCGCGCGACACCGCCTGCTGCGCGATCACCCAGCTGTCGGAGCCCGGCGCGCCGGCCTTGGCGGTGGCGGCGGCGGCGGTCTCGTAGGCGCCGGTGAAGGCGTCCTCGGCGGCGCGGGCGGCGGCGATGAAGCTTTCGGTCCGCGAGCCGACGGACGCGTCGGCGGGAAGCGGCGGCCGGACCTTGGGCGGCGCCATCTGCTCGGCGGCAAATTCCCGCTCCGCCGGCCGCTGCGCGAGCGAGGGGAAATCGCCCTCGTTCGACGCACAGCCCGCGGCGAGCGCGGGCAAGGCGAGGAAGATCAGCTGTGCATGCTTGCGCCGGAACATCCCCTTCGCCCTATCCCCCGGGAGAGGCGCCCGCAACGGGCTTGCGCGCCGTCCGCCTTGCCCCTATGTCGCCCACTCCCAAGCGCCCGTAGCTCAGCTGGATAGAGCATCAGACTACGAATCTGAGGGCCGGAGGTTCGAATCCTTCCGGGCGCGCCATTTTCCCCCAGCATCGCCACCTGCCCTCGCACAGCGCTGCATGGCGACTGGAGCGAGCGGATCAGTCGAAGAAGACTGGGGATGGCTTTGGCCGCTCCGGCGGCTTGACGCCGACGCTCAGCAAATCCTCGTCCGTCCGCACCACCTTCTCGCGAAGGACGAACTCGTAGCACCCGATGAGGGCGTCGGCGCGGCCGAACCCCAGAGACCAGAATTTCGCCCCCGCCTCGGTCGCCAAGAAGCGGTCGACCTGCCGCAGCTCATCGAGGCTCAGCGACCAAGCCATTGGGGTCGCGGCGCAGGCGATCGCCTCGCGGTCGAGCGGCCTCCGGTCGGCAGGCAGGCGTGCGCGATAGGAGGCCATGAGGGTATCGAACTTGGCGATCCATGCCTCCCCGTCCTTGCGCGACGCCGGCCTGGGTACGCGCCCATAGTCCAGCGTCGCACGGGTGAGATGGTCCAGCGCGTCCGTTACGGCTTCGTCCCGTTGCGTCGCGGCGGAAGGCGCCTTGTCCCAAAGCGCAATCGCGGCGGCCAGCTCCTCGGCGGGCGGTGAGGGCCGCGGCGGCTCCATCAGGAGCAGCATCGAGGCGAGCATCGTCATCATGTCCGGCTCCCGTGCGCCGTTGAAGACATTCGGCCGCGCGCACGCGTCGCGCCGGCTGATTCTATCGTGCTGGTGTATTGCCGTCGAGCGGCGGGCGCCGGCGCTTGCAGTCAGGTCGCGCCGCCTGCATTGCCGCAGCCATGTTCGCTTTGCTTGCCGCCACGCTCCTGCAGCCGCCGCCCGCCGGCGATGAGGCCGTGCACCCTCCGAAGCAGGAGCGCCGCGCCGCTTCCCCCAAGCCGAGAGACGCGGACGACGATGACGACGAAGGCCGCGTCGATCCTGCCAATCCGATCGTGGTGACGGCGCACCGGCTCGACGCCGCGCGCACCGGCGTCGACGCAGCACTGGGCGCGACCGTCTATTCCCTGACAAACGAGGCGGTCGAGAACCGGCCCGGCGGCGAGACGGGGAGCGTCGCGGCGATCCTCGCGCAGACGCCGGGCGCGGTGCCGGTGGGGAGCAGCCTCGCCATCCGCGGCTCACGGCACACGCAGGTCCGGATCAACGACGTGATCGTGCCGGAGGCGACCTCGGACCCGGCGGAGCATCTCAGCGCGCGGCTGGCGGAGACGGTGCGGGTGATGACCGGCACCTTGCCCGCCCAGTTCGGCTTCGCGCCCGGCGGCGTCATCAGCGTCACCACCAAGAGCGGCGTCTACCAGCATGGCGGGCAGCTCGAGATGTTCGCCGGCACCGACGGCCTCGTCGAGCCCGCCGGGGAATGGGCCGGCGCCGTCGGAGGAATAAACCTCTTCGCTTCGGGGAGTTACGAGCGCGAGCGGATCGGCATCGCCGACGCGGCGGGCAATAAGACGAACGACGTCCGCCGCGGCTTCGAGGGGCTGCTGTTCGCCGACCATGTGCTGAGCGACAGCGACCGGGTCTCGCTGATCCTCGGCGGGTCGCGCGAGCGGCATGCCATCGGCGCCACCGCAATCCCGGCGGGAACCACCGCGAGCGACGATGCCTATGCGGTGGGGAGCTTCCAGCACAGTTCGGGTGGGCTGACG